>Ga0116230_10003485_pt1 | contig 15373 bp, 11 predicted proteins | sample S1TSphfallax_3_FD_88678 | JGI IMG/M metagenome (GOLD analysis project Ga0116230, IMG submission 88678) | Host-associated microbial communities from peat moss isolated from Minnesota, USA - S1T2_Fd - Sphagnum fallax MG | ecosystem: Host-associated > Plants > Peat moss > Unclassified | place... | reverse complement strand
GATTGGCGGACGATTTACCAAAGACGAGAAGTTCTATCTGGGCTCAAGCTCCGTGACCGAAGCCAACGGCGACCTTTTGGGAACGCCGGTGAGCTACCCCGCATCGAGCCGATCGTGGAGCGAGTTCACTCCAAAGGTGACCATAGACTACTCACTCGGCGATTCCATGATTTACGCCACGTTCAGCGAGGGGTTCAAGTCGGGAGTCTACAATATCTCCACGCCGACCAGCGTGGGACCCGTGAACCCAGAAAAGCTGAAGGCGTATGAACTCGGAGAGAAATCGAGGTTCTGGAACGGGCGCGTGCAAATCAACTCGTCTGCGTACTATTACGATTACCGGGATTTGCAGGTGCAGCTCATAGACTTTGCCAATGGGGGCGCGACGGTGCTCGAAAATGCCGCAACCGCAAAAGCCTACGGTGTTGAAAGCAGTCTAGCTTGGGCTCTGAGCGGTAACCTGACACTGAACGCGCAGGGTGCGTGGGAACACTCGGAGTACACCAAGTTTGAAAATTTCGCCGCCGTCGATCCAATGACATTAGCAGCAGTCAATGTAAACGCCACCGGCAATCAGCTGCAACGCGCGCCCGAATGGATTGGTTCGACGGGAATGGCCTACAACCGACCAATGGATGGCGCCGGTACGCTGCACGCAAATGCAAACCTGTATTGGAACGGCGGATTCTTTTGGACTGCGGCCAATACGTTCAGACAAAGCCCATACGCGCTCTTGAACGCGAACCTGGGATACACGCTTCCCGGAGATGAGTGGACCGTGACGGCATGGGGAAAGAACCTGACCAACCGCCTCTATGAATCTGGATTCGTAACAGCCGCATCTCTCGGGGTCTTCGCTCATGACGCGCCACCCCGAATGTTTGGCGTCTCAATCGACTATAGATTCCAGTAACCACACCCGCTGACACTGGGTATACCTGCGACCAAATCGTCCGAACCGACGAGCCCTTGCTCGATCGAACGGGGGAAACTCCCCGCTCCATAATCGCCGATAGCAAGAACTAATCGTTAGGGAGTGAAGATGTGCAATTTCGTTGTGCGTGCCTTGGCTGGCTCAATGTCGGTTTTGCTTCTATCGACGACGGGGCGTGCCCAGAGTGCCGCGCAAGAGTCGTCGGAATCGTTGACCATTCCGGAAATCGTCGTGACTGCGCAGAAGCGATCCGAGAATGTCAATTCCGTGCCGATATCCATTTCCGTTCTGACCAATCAGGATCTGGTCGTTGCGGGCGTGACCGGAACTCAGCAACTCGAACTCGCGACCCCCGGACTGGTATTCGGCGACACGAATGGTTTTGCGCAACCCTATATCCGCGGGATAGGCACCGACTTGATTTCGCCGGGACAGGAATCACCCGTGGGTTTCTATCTTGATGGCGTATACCTGCCGTTCACATCGGGATTGCTCCAGGAGTTCGGCGATATCTCCCGGGTTGAAGTCCTAAAGGGACCTCAAGGGACGCTGTATGGGCGCAACACGACCGGCGGCGCGGTGAATATCATCACGCGGGATCCTCAACAGGACTTCACCGCGGATGCGGCCGTCGATGCGGGTAACTTGGGCTATGCCAAGGGAACCGCGTACGTGGCAGGCGGTATCGTCGGGAACCTCACCGGGAGCCTGGCAGGCGTATACACAATACATAATGGATTTTTCGACGTTTTGAACACCGGTCAGCGACTCGACACTCTCAATCAGTATGGGCTCCGGAACAAGTTCAAATATGAGTTCAACGATAATTGGAGCGCCGTATTCAGCGGTGATTACACCCACAAGAATGATTCGTCGGACAGTGTATTTACAGCCCTGTACGGCAATGACATTGGTCTACCCAAGACCTACGGGCCGGCGTCGACGCCGTTCGATACTTATACGAACCTGAACCCTCATCCGTCGCGCATCGCGACCGATTACGGAACCAATCTCACGATTCGTGGGCATCTTCCGGGCATCGATCTCACTTCGATCACCGGCTTTCGAGACGACTATCTGTATTCCACGGCGGATGGCGACAGCACGGCATTACCGCTCTTGGAATACAAGTCGGATTTGAGCAGCCAAAGCCTCACGCAAGAGTTTCAAATCGCGTCCTCGGATGTTTCTGCGCTCCAATGGATTGCTGGTGCATATCTGCTCAAGGGTGCTGCGGGATTCGGACCGGTGGACGTCTGGGCCGGCGTCCCGGATACGGACCCGGTCAACGCCGGCCTTCTTCTGGGAAGGACGCGCATCACCTCGTACGCCCTGTTCGGTCAAGCGAGTTACGCGCTCACCGACTACTTCAAGATAATCGGTGGCTTGAGATCGAGTTATGAACGGCGAGCGCTGACCACGCAATCGAACTTCAACGATGATTTATTGAATCCGGCGACCCGCGCGGCGCTGGGACTGCCACCGCTTCAAGCCGAGAAGAGCTCCACCAGCACGGACCCGAAAGTGACCTTTCAGTACGAACAAAAAGGTCAGTTGCTGTATGCAACGTATTCAACCGGATTCAAGGCTGGCTCGTACAATCTCATCAGCGCAACGGGGCCCGGCCCGCTCGAGCCGGAAAAAATCAAGGCCTATGAAATCGGTGGTAAACACGACGTCGATCTGTTCCTCCACGCACACGTGAATTGGGCATTGTTCTACTACAAATACGACAATATCCAAGTCAATGTCCAGGATCCCGGCGTGGGCAGTATCGTCGACGCGCAGAATGCGGCCTCCCTGAAATCCAAAGGCGCGGATTTGGATCTCACGATTCCGATCGTGAGCACCTTGTCTGCCACGGTGGGAATGGAATATCTCGAGTCGCGATATGGAAGCTTTCCCAATGCATCCGTTCCAAATATCGTGGACGGTGAACTCGGAACCATCACGGAGACCGGATCGACGAAGTCCGTGGATGCGACTGGCAACCGATCGGTTCGCGCGCCCTTGTTGACGTCCACGTTCATGATCAAATGGCTGGTACCGACTAGTGTCGGAGATATCACATCGACGGGGACGTGGTATCACAACAGCGGCTTCTTTTTCGATGCCGGCGACGAGGTGCAGCAAAAAGCCTACAACATCGTCAATCTAAACGTGCAGTATGCCCCACCCGGCAAGCGCTGGACGGTGTCGGCCTGGACGAACAACCTATTCAATGCCACCGTGATTGCTGGAATCAACGCGTCTCCGTATGTGCTGGGGGCGGGCTACAACGACCCTCGGCTGTTCGGCCTGGGTGCGTCGGTGCATTTTTAGAGAGGTTCGTCCCCGGAGCCCAAATGAAAATCAACTCTAGCGATCAATACCTCAAGCTGGTGATTCGAGCTCTAGAAACCATAGTGATTCCGGATCTCAAGTCCAAGGCGTCCGTGGGTATAGCAGAGATCATTTGCGCAGTGCTCTTGGAACTGCGAAAGAGGGAGGGTCCGGCGCCCGCTGCGTTGCTGACTTGCATCGAGGAGGGCGAAGAACTGGAGTCCCTTCTAAAGGCCGGTCTTGGGGAAGCGGACGAGGTAGCGGCTTCCGACGCGGCGAGCATCAAGGCGGACGCTGGTCCCGTCAGTTTTTCTTCCCTGATTGAGGGGCATGCATTGCTCACCGAACGGCTAGCCGCTCTCGCCGCGCGGATGGCCATGCGGCGGCGATTGGCTGACTCATCGCACGGTGCAGCCGATGAGAGTGGAAAATTATTGCGTCGGGCGGCCGAATGGGAGATGACTTACTATCAGCGCCAGTCCTTGCTGTCCCTGCCACCGTTGCTTCCCGAGGCGAAAGAGGGCCGAAAACCCTTGTCCAGAGAATTCCTGGAGGGGTTCTTGAACGAGCAGCGACGTGCGGGAGCACCACACATTACCGTCAGTTCGTTTGAACCGTTGTTGGGAGGATACGGCAAGCAAACCTATCTTTGTCGCACTGTAGACGAGGCGGGTTCCGAAGCAGAATTGGTGGTACGAAAGACCGATCCGCTCGACCACATGAAGTTCGGATTTTCCGCAATCGAACAAGAGTTTTATCTCCTGCGCTCGCTGTCAAAGACCGATTTCCCGTCGCCACGGCCTGAGTATCTTGCGTCTCATCCACGCGGTGTCGATGGTAGTTTCTTCACCATGCCGCGCATACCGGGGCAGGTCGCGGGTACGTTCTTGGGAGGCGTGGATGGGGGTCATTCAGAGCAGATGTATCTCCACCTGGCGGAGTTGATGGCACGGCTGCACCGGATGCCGATCGAGACCTTCGCCGATTACATTCACGCCCACGGGGATCCTGCGGTGCTGTCCGCGAATGTGGGCGATTGCTATAGGCTGAATTTGCAAGCTTGGAGGCAATACGTCGAAGAGAACGAGTTTCTTCCCTCACCTTACTTGAGTTGGCTGTTCGACTGGTTGGATCACCATGTACCCGACGATGTCAGGAAGCCGGTTCTCATCCATGGTGATTTCAATGTTCATAACATTCTGTCCAGCGATGGCTCGGTGACCGGTGTCTTAGATTGGGAATGTGCCGGTTTCGGCGCCCCGGAGCAGGATCTAGCGTATGTGCGTCCGCATATTGCAAAGCATGTCGATTGGGATACATTTCTAGCGCGCTATCATGCCTGCGGAGGACCGCGGCTGAATCAAGATGCGATGCAATTCTGCCTCGTCTACTCCACTATCAGACTCAACTTGGGTGGCAACCGGCTCACCTACAACCTGCAGCGCGGAGCCAATTGGGACATCCGCTATGCGATGGTGGACCTCGGATTCAGCCAAGCCTTCATGCAGATGGGATTGAGTGCCTGAGACTCACCGCCCCCGATAATCGCTATTTTAGAATGCGTAGAACGCAATGATGGTCGCGCAGACTATCAACACCCAAGCTTCAGCGACCATGCGCATTATGAGGGGTGCCTCACGTAGCTCCATGAAATCGAGGATGACGTAGCGAATCTTTAGAAACGCGATGATGAGTATCGCGATGCTCGTCCGCCGTGTGCTCCCCAGCCAATCACTCTGTCCGAGCGTCCAGGACACCAGAGTCGCGACGATGAGCGCCACCCACATCCCGGTGATGCGCTTAGTTCTCGAGGTTGCAGTCATTGCAGAAGATAAAGCAACGCAAAGAGCGCGATCCACAATAAGTCGACCACATGCCAAAAGCTGGCGCCGCTCTCGAAGTGTGAGACTTTGAGGGGACTAAAATCTCCCTTGGCAGCATAGTGCGCCATGAACGCAAGAACGGACATGCCAATCAATACGTGCATGAAATGGATGCCGGTAAAAACATAGTAGTACATGTAAAAGTCGTTGGTATTGAGGACGATACCGGCGTTTATCTTCTGAGCATACTCCGTGATCTTGACCACCGAAAATCCTACACCACAGGCCAATGCCAAGCGAAAGAACGCAACGGTCATCTTGACCCTGTTGGCCCGCGCGGCGCTGATCGCCATGGCGACAAACCAGGAACTCGTCAGCATGAAGAACGTGTTAACTAGCCCAAAATGCTGATTCAGATGAGCCCGAGATTGCTCAAACAGTACGACATCGGCGCGACGGTAGTACATGAAAGCGACGAACATGAATGAGAACACCAGCATGTCGCCAAAAATCATCACCCAAATCCCCGCTTCGCCGGGAATATGGGTCTGCTTTTTCGTCGCTGTTGTCTCCCGCGTCTCTTGAATGTCGTCAATCAAATTTTGCACGTCCAGGACCGCCGGTACTCAGCAAATGCGCCACCACCAGCCCCAATGCGATGGTGGCGCTACCGCAAAGATAAATGGTCGTCATATTGTCGGTCGAGTTCAATGCCGCCCAGATCGGCCAAGCGGTGGCTCCGTAGGTGGCGAACAAACTCATGGGGATGATGACCGGAACCAGCCACAAATACACCGGCCTTTGCAAGCTCAGGAGGTAAGCGACGGATCTTCCGGCGGCAAGCGGTAGGAGGGCGTTGAGCACGAAGTACCAACCCGGCAGCGGAAAGTAGGGGGGCCACCAAAAAGGCTGTTTGCCGAAATACGTGTAGATGTTGGAAATGTACAGAAGCGGGAGTTCGAGGACGGCGTCCATGGCGAGAAAAATCCAATAGAGCCTCCAGATTTCCCTTGAGGACGCCCCGCGGCGTATCCGCTGCACGACGAACAGCGTCTGACCTCCGCAATACCAATAATAGGCACCCAACATCCAGACCGGCACGTAGTGGCCGTACATATGCAACAGAGTCCATTGTCCTATGCTTGCATGCCAGATGAAGCCCAGGCGATCGCCCAGCGGCTCGAACAGCACACTCAGACCGCCGCCGAGTAGTACCAATAATCGGAGGAGAACATCCTTTTTTTCGCTTCCGTAGAATACCCAAATGGTGATCGCTGCCGCTGCGGCGAATTGAATCGCCGTAATGATCCACTGCTCGGTGGGATTGACCACCATTTCCGTCGGAGGGCTATACATGATGTCTTGCCTGTGAGCTACGTTTCGGTTGCCTGCTGCTTGATGGCCTTGAGCAGCATGAAAACCATGACTTGAAACCAGATTCCAAACACGGTTCCAGCGACATAGAAGGAGAGAAGCCCGCTCCAGGCGAATGCGCCCGATTTGAAGAACGTCATCAAACCGCCGGGGAGGATGAATAATCCCACCCAAATATTGAAGAATCCAAGCCAGCGAGGGAAAACCGGCGTGCGACTCTTGTCGCCAAGAATGGCAAACGCGATCGTCAAATTCTGGACAAATGCCGGCCCTACGGGCATCACCATAAAGAACCATCCCAAGTCATTCAATAGCTGGGTAAGTTCCGGCGCTCGATCGGGCCGATACGCTGCAGCCCCGAATATCAAGGCGGGGGCGATAAAGAAGAGCGCGCCCACCGAGCCGACGGACAGTTGTGCATACGTGAGAATGGGGCTCGCGCCTTCGATGCGCTTCATCTGAATTGAAATAACCGCGACGAAGGGCGCGACTAACGCGCCCGCGATGGTCATCAGCAACATCCCGAACCGGATGCCGTTCGCGTTATGTTGATATAGAGCGGCAACCTCCAAGGCGTTCAAGCCCGGTCCCGGTACGGGAATCCATTTTGACGTGGGCCAAAATGCCAGCCCGAACAGCAAAATTGCTGCGTAACCGCTCCATGCGCAAATTTTTTGTGCTCGAATATGGTGCAAGGAGTCGCTCCCCCGAATGTGCTAAGCGTAGTTGTGCATTGAGTCGGAATGCGCCGCTCGATAAACATTCACGATAAGCCAAGCCAGCGCAATGGAAATCGTCGCTAGCGACGACTTTGATGAGTCTCGAATTGCATGATAATCGCTTGATCGGCCGGTTCGCTGCGCATGCAACCCGAGCGAGCGGATGGTTGATGGTCGTTTTTCGAAAACAGAGAGCAGCAATGTCAACGGTCCATGACGATATCCCTCATCCAGTCCCGCCCACGGCCTATTTGCGGTACAAGGAAAATTGGCTTTTCATCCTGATGGATGTCGAACGGCAAGTGTTTGGCATAGCGCACTTCAATCACGAGCCTGGATTCGACCGCGCTCGCTTTTCTTGCAACTTGATGGTCCGCGGGCGGCTTTTCAAGTACGGAAATCAGACTGCATTTCCGGCGAAGTTCGCATTTTCGACGCAGATTGGTGACGACAAGCTGAGAGTTACCTTCATCGAGCCGTACGAGCAAATGCAGTTGAGTTTGAGCAGCGATGATGTGTTGCTCGACGTCGCGTTCCGTCGCCAAGCGCCACACTTCGATTTCGAGGCCTATGAAGCGGCAAATCCAGACCGGCCAAAAACCCAAGAGGTCATCGGTCTTGCGACCAATCAAGAGTTTCATCATCAAACTCAGGCAATGACGATCGAGGGAACCCTTCGTTTGAAGTCGGGGGAGTCTGCGCAGGAAGTCATTGCCCTCAAAGGCTTGGGCTATCGGGACCACTCGCGCGGCACTCGTGCCGATAATCTATTGCTCCGGCACGTTTGGACATACCTCCATTTCCCAAGTGTCATATTCGGTGCGATGTCCGTCACCGGAAGTTTTCGTCCTGGGCTGACCGCATCTTCCGGGTATGTCTACGACGCGGCGGGAATGCGGGCACTCGGCGTCGTTGACATGATCAGTCACGGGAAAGGCGAGGGAGGTATGCCCGAATCCGTGGAATTCAGCTTGCCTGATGTGTTCGGTCACCAGCACACCGTCATCGCCGCCATTGCCAAACGGGTCGCCCACGTTCCCTTGGTGACCGAAGCGCCCGGCAAAAGCGGGCATTCCTACACGGTCGTGGAAAACTTCTGCCCGATCATGCTCAAGGAAACCGGCGAGACGGGTTTTGCACTGGTCGAGATCGGCTTCAGCTCAACTCATTCGAAGACTTGATGGCCCAGTGCGTGATGGACAAGTGCGTGGTCGGGAGGCGGAATTGTCGAATCCGACGATTCTGGCCGCACCCCGGCATCGCAGCATAGGGTCCGGTCGTGAGTTAGGGTTGGTAGTACCGGTTTGCAAAGCCGTTCTAGGAGTCTGAATGAAGGATGCGCGAGAAGCCGATGTCATCATTGTCGGCGGAGGGCATAACGGCCTGATTGCGGCATGTTATCTAGCTCGGGCTGGAGTCGATGTCTTGGTCATCGAAGCATTTGAAAAGATGGGCGGCATGACCGCCACCAGCCCTATGGTGCCGGAAGCACCTGAGCATTTGATCAACGAGGGCTCCATACAGGCCTCGCTGTTCAATGCCACGTCGATCGATCGAGATTTGGAACTGTCGAGCAAATTTGGCCTTACGAATGTATTCATCGATCCCTATCATGTGCACCTCGGACCGGAGGGGGAGTCGCTGGCATTTTGGAAGGACTATCGGAAAACAGCCGAAGAAATCCGTCATTTCTCACCGGAGGACGCCGATAACTGGTTGAAACTGTGCCATACCATCGACAAAGCAGTCGGCATCGGATTGCCCATCATGAAGGCCAATCCGGTCAGGCCGGAATTCAAGATGTTGATGCAATCGCTCGGTGCCGCCTTGGGCAGCTTCGGCGAACTCGGTAATATTGCAAGCTGGATCGTCGCTCCCTTCGCCGAGGCGGTGGAGGCTTCTTTCAAGCATCCCATGGTTCGTGGCCCGATGACCTCGTTGCTGGCTTTCGGCAACTACAAGTCGGACCTCGGTGGTTGGGGAATGATTTACTTTGGATTGATCCATCGCTACGGCGCTTCGATGTTCAAGGGCGGTACCGGCGCCCTGCCGTTGGCGCTTTTGCGCTGCCTGGCGGCTGCCGGTGGTCGCACGCGCGTCAGCGCTCCAGTCGAAACACTCGTCATGACTGGGGGACGCGTCACGGGTGTGCGCCTCGCGGGTGGCGAAACGTTGGTAGCGCGAAAGGCGGTGATGACCACGGTCAACGCCAAGACGGTACTGAATGAATTATTGCCCGCGGGCGTCCTGACCGACGTTCAGCAAAAACGCGCCCAATACATTCCCACGCTCGAGCGCGGCATTACCGACTACAATTTGAACATGGCATTCAAGGGACAGCTGAGTTTGCCTCGCTACGATAAATGGCGTGGCGACGGGTTGAACTTGCGGCTGCCCTGCGTGACGTGGAATACGCACGAGCAGTCTTTGGCCGCCTATGACGCGTGTGATCGCGGCGACATACCCGAGATGATTCCCGGCCTCGCTCAGTTGAGCACGGCTTTCGATCCCAGCATGGCGCCCCCCGGCCACGAAACGCTCTGGTATTGGACGCCGCTTACGCCGTCCAAGCCCCGCATAGGTTGGGATGCCGCACGAGTGGCGATCACGGAGCTTGCGATCAAGGACATGGCGCAATACTACGAGGGAATCGAGACGCTGGAGATCGGTCGCCGTCCCCAAGTACTCCCGGATCTGAAGAAACGCTTCTGGGCGATCGATGGCAATGTGTATCACGTCGACACGTTCATCACCCGCATGGGACCGATGAAGCCGGCCGTCGGCTTTGCCGGCTATAAGACGCCCGTGCCGGGGCTGTATTTGAGCGGAGGCAGCACGCATCCGGTGGCGGGAATTTGCGGATTACCTGGGCAGAATGCTGCGCGAACGTTACTGCGTAACATTCGGAAATCCAAGGTCTAAGCCTGCAATCCAAGGTCTGAACCGACCCGTCGGCCTCATGACACCAAATGCATCTGGCGTGCAATGGCGAGCGCGTGCATGCGGTTCGTTGCCTGGAGCTTGGTGTTGATGCTGCGCAGGTGAGTGCGCACCGTGCTTTCCGACACAAATAGTTTTTCGGCCATCGCGTCGTTCGAGAAGCCGTGGCCGAGCAATTCCAGAATCTGCATTTCCTTGCGTGTCAACACCTCGTCCGGTGCCTGTAATGGCGTGGCGGGCGAGGGCATGGCGTGCATGGTCGTGGGCATGGCGTGCATTGACGTCATTTTGGTCAAGTATGCGTTCAGCGGATCGCCATCGACATAGCCGGTCTCGCTTTGCCGGTTGTGCAACACGCCCCGTAGCATTTCTTGGACGCGCTCGCCTTCCTCGAGGAAGATGCTGACGAATCCCTCCTGTGCACTCGATTCCGTAGCCTTGAACAACGTACGCATCGCGAGCTTGTGCTGACCGTCGGCCTCGAGCGCTTCGGCCAACAGAATGCGCAGCTTGAGCGCGCGGCGATTGCGCTCACCGGCGAGTGCGACGGTGAGATCTTTCTTGATGAGCGGCAGGGCCGCCGCGGCCTCACCGCCGCGAACCATCCAACGCAAACGGCCTATACCCAGGGTCAATTTATCGTTGGCGATGTACGAACGGCGCGACACTTCCTCCCAATTCATGGCCTCCTCCGCGCGCTGCAATTGGTCGCGCGCTGAGGTGGAATCGCCGCGCATCAAGAGTGCCGCCGATTTCTCGACCCGCGCGCTCGCAATGATCCGCGGCAGCCCCAGGCGGTGACCCAAGAGCTCCAACTGAGTCAGGGCATCGAGCATCCGATCCGGATCGTTCTGTTGCTCGAAAATTCTAAACATCAGGGAATGTGCCACGATCAGTTGGTCGGGCAGACCGAGTATCTGCGCCAGAGGCAGGAACAGGGCCAGCAACTCCTCGGCACGTTTCAAATCGCCGGCCTCATAATAGGCTTCCGCCAGCAGTACGCCGGACAGCACATTGCGGTTGCCGATCTGGAACATATCGTTGCCGGAGAGGCCGGCCGCCAGGCGTAATTCCGCCAGCGCGTGCTTGAGGCGACCTTGCATGAGATCGATGGCGCCGTTGATCGCTCCCGCGAGACCGATCTGCAGGGCCGACGCGCGTCCCTTGATTGCCGCGCTCGATTGATCCACATAGCGGCGCGCTTCGGCGTATTGACCCAGAATCATGCTGTCCACGGCCAGGGTTTGCGACAATATGGCATACGGGAACCCATGCTCGGGTTTCACGGTCTGAATGCGGTCGAGACCGAGCGCAAATGATTCGTCGATGCGGTCCCGCATCGCGAGCAACGTCGGCTGCATGGCATGGTATTGAGCGAGGGCCGCGCCCGTGCCCAAATCGGCGGGATTGATTTGCTCGACCATCGCGAGCGCTTCCTGCGGTCCCCGCGTGAGGTTCACCGCCCAGATGTGCAGCAAACGCAAATGCGGCGACGCCTTGACGGGCTCCGGAAATTTCTCCAGCCAGCGGGTCAGCAGTCGCAGCCGGCCTTGGTTGAGCAGTCCTTCCGCATGCTTCTCGAGCAGTGGCAGGATGAATTCGAGATCTTGGGTCTCGAGTGCATGATCGATGGCGGGAATCGGGCGGCCCGCACGCAGGAACCAATCAGCGGCGGCGCGGTGCAGCGTGGGAACGATGCCAGGCGAATGTTTGGCAAGCTGCGATCGTAGAAAATCCCGGAATAGACTGTGGTAGCGGTAGAGGTGCCGCTGCTCGTCGATCATCGACACGAACAAGCTGTCGCGCTCCAGCCGGTGCAGCAGTTCGGCGGCATCGTTGCGCCCGCACACGGCGTCGCACAGCGGCGCATCGAATTGCGACAGTATGCTGGTCTTCAGCAAGAATTCCCGGACCTCGGGCGGCTGGCCGGCCATCACGTCCTCGGCCAGGTATTCGGCGACGGCCGTGGCCGAGCCGGCAAAGCCCGACATCAGGTCATCCGTGTTGGTGCGCCGTTCCAGCGCCACCGACGCGAGCCACAGGGCGGTGGCCCAGCCCTCCGTACTGCGCAATAGTTTCTGCACCTGCTCCGGGCGCAGTGACAGCCCGCGGCGTTCGGTCAGGAAGATACCGGCCTCGTCGGCGGAAAAACGCAGGTGCTCCGGTACGACTTCGAACAATTCGCCGTGAGCGCGCAGTTTGCCCAGTCCAATTTCCGGGAACGTGCGCGATCCGAGCACGAGTCGGGCGTTGCTCGGCAGCCGCAGGGTCATCTGTTTTATGAAGGCGAGAACGGCCGAATCGCGAATGACGTCGATCTCGTCGACGAATAACACGAAGGGGGCATCGCGTTGTCCGAGCTGGTTCGCCAGCAGCGTGGTCACGTAGGCGGGATCGAAAGAGATGTCGACGTCGTCGAGAGTGGTATCGGGTCGAAGCTGCTGTTTCAGGGCTACCATGAGGTAGGACAAAAAGCGCGGCAGATCATTATCCGCTTCATCGAGGTTGAGCCACGCGACCGCGGTACCCTCCCGGCGATAGCGGTCCCAGAGTTGCGCCATCACCGTAGTCTTGCCGAATCCGGCCGGCGCACGGATCAGCACGACCTTGGAGCCGAACGCGAGAAAGACCTGATTACAGATGCTCGTCCGATCGACGGCGTAGCGTGACACCGCCGGCGGCGTCAATTTCGAGGTGAGTAGGAGTTTTTGCATATCACTTCAAGCGCACGGACCGTGGTTGCCAACTCAACCGGCCAGGCTCCTCATGGCCATATCTTACACCGGCAATCACCGCACTGAACAATCGGATCGGCTCAGCCTGATCGGCTCCGCTTTTTCGTCGAAACCGACGATTCGGTGGGCACCGGGCCATAACAGTATGGATCGCGCCGGGCTGCCCGCGCCGGTGAACTTGCCATAACGGAACTCATGCAACACCAAGCGTTCATCTACGATGCGGTTCGTACTCCTCGCTCTCGCGGTCGAGCCGACGGATCGCTCAATGAGGTCAAACCGGTCGAATTGGCCGCGGGGTTGCTGCGCGAACTCAAGGCTCGACATGATCTGGATACGAGCCGGGTCGGCGACGTGATCCTGGGCTGCGCCGATCCACTGGCCGAGCAAGGCGGGGCCATCGGCAAGACCGTGGCCATGATCGCGGGCTATGGGGATACGGTATCTGGCATGCAGGTGGATCGTTACTGCGGATCGGGGCTGGAGGCCGTCAACATCGGCGCCATGAAGGTGATGTGCGGCGTCGAGGACCTGGTGGTCGGCGGCGGAGTCGAATCTCTGTCGCGCGTGCCCATGGGTTCCGGCGGCAGCGCTTGGATCAGTGATCCGGACGTCGCCATCAAGACAGGCTACCTGCCGCAAGGCATCGGAGCCGATTTAATCGCCGCGTTGGACGGCTATTCGCGACGCGATGTCGATGGTTTCGCCCTCGAATCGCAAAGGCGAGCCGCCGCCGCGCGCGCGGCGGGTTACTTCAAGAGCGTCGTCGCGGTACGCGATCCGTATGGCAGGACGATCCTCGCTGAGGATGATTTCATCAAGCCGGATACCTCCATGGAGAAGCTCGCGGCCCTCAAACCTTCTTTCGAGGAAATGGGTGCGATGGGCTTCGATGCGATCGCGATCGGCCGGTATCCCGCCACCGACACCATTCCGCACGTCCATACCGCGGGCAACTCGTCGGGCATCGTCGATGGCGCGAGTGCGGTGCTGATCGGCAATGGTCAGGTGGGATCGGATCTGGGCTTGACACCCCGCGGCCGTATCGTCGCCATGGCCAATGTGGGCTGTGAGCCGATGATCATGCTGACCGGTCCCGCTCCGGCCACGTTCAAGGCGCTGCGAAACGCGCAGCTCAAGATCGGCGATATCGATCTGTTCGAAGTCAACGAGGCATTCGCGTCCGTCGTGATGCACTTCATCAGAGAAACGGGTGCCGATCCCGAGAAGGTCAACGTCAACGGCGGTGCGATCGCCATGGGACATCCCCTGGGCGCGACCGGTGGTATGTTGATCGCGACCCTTCTCGATGAACTCGAGCGCCGCAGCCAACGTTACGGGTTGTGCACCCTATGCATCGGTGCCGGCATGGGCATCGCCACCATCATCGAGCGGCTCTAGGAAACTTACGGATGAGCGCATTTGCATTTCAAATCGATGCGGACGGGGTGGCCATCGTGACCATGGACATGCCGGGTCAGTCGGTGAACCTCATGAATGAGGCCTATGCCGGCTACATGGCGCATATGCTCGATGCAATCCGCGTCGCAGCCGGCGCCGGCAACCTGAAAGGCGTGGTGCTGACCTCGGCCAAGAAGACGTTTTTCGCTGGTGGCGACATCGAGGCGATCACGCGCTACCAAACCGAGCGGGCATGGGACGAATGTTTCGCGTCGCTCGCGGCCATGAAGGGCCAATTGCTGGAGCTCGAGGCTTGCGGCGTTCCGGTCGCCGCCGCCATCAACGGGGCGGCGCTCGGCGGCGGATTGGAGATCTGTCTCGCCTGCCATCATCGGGTCGCGATCGACGCACCGCATGTGCTCTTAGGCTTTCCCGAGGTGTCGTTAGGTCTCTTGCCCGCGGCCGGCGGCATCGTGCGCAGCGTGCGCCTCCTGGGTCTCAAGCAGGCCATCCCATTGTTGATGGAAGGCACTCGGCTGCAGGCCGCCAAGGCGAAAGACGCGGGTCTCGTCGACGACTTGGCCGTCGATAAGGCAGATCTGATTGCGAAGGCGCGCCGATGGGTGCTCACCCATGCGGGATTCCAGCAACCTTGGCTGCGCAAGGGGTATCAGATTCCGGGCGGCAACGCGTTTGCTCCGGCCAATGCCGGATTGTTGGCGATGGCCCCGGCCGTCCTGCGCAAGAAAACCCGTGGATTGCTGCCGGCGCCTGAGGCCATCCTGTCCGTGGCGGCCGAGAGCTCGGTCATCGGTTACCAGGCAGCCATGAAGGTCGAATCGCGCTACTTCGACAAGCTCATACGCGGACCGGAATCCGCAGCGTTGATCGGCACGATGTACAAGCAGATGAACGAGATCACCGCAAAGGCCAGCCGGCCTTTGGGCGTCGAGCCGTGGGCGGCGAAGAAGGTCGGGATAGTGGGTGCCGGCATGATGGGTCGCGGGATCGCCTATGCGTGCGCCGCGGCGAATATCACGGTGTATCTCAAGGACGTGTCGCTCGAGAACGCGGCGTCCGGCAAGGCCTATTCGGCGAAGCTGGTGGACAAGCAGATCGAACGCG
>Ga0116230_10003484_pt1 | contig 15373 bp, 15 predicted proteins | sample S1TSphfallax_3_FD_88678 | JGI IMG/M metagenome (GOLD analysis project Ga0116230, IMG submission 88678) | Host-associated microbial communities from peat moss isolated from Minnesota, USA - S1T2_Fd - Sphagnum fallax MG | ecosystem: Host-associated > Plants > Peat moss > Unclassified | place... | reverse complement strand
TTTAGAAAAGAATGGCTCCACAGGAGCATCATGGGGACGGACAATGCCACCATCCGGTGGCATTTCCTCCCCCCCTTGTATTTCCTCCCTTTAATTAATGTTTGATGGGGCTGCTGCCTCCCTTCCCGCCTGGGGGTTCTTTATCGACGAGGTTCCCCTGGCCCCGGTTATTTTGATTTCTCACCCGGGACAGCCAAGGGGATATGTACCCAAGTAAATAACCGTCGGGTATCTGTCCTATTTCCAATGCCTGCTCAACACGGAGACCCTCAAGGATGGCAAGCATCATCAGATTCTTCCTTTTTTGGGTGTGTTGTCAAGATTTCCTTGATCTGGGTGTGCTGGAAGTTCGACATGGCGCGGATGGATGTCGCAAACTGAGCAGTCACGGCGCTATTCCGTTCAAGTAACTCCTTTTTTTCGTTTTCTGTGAGGTGACCCAGATCGTAGAACGTGAGCTCACGTGAAAACGAGGATGCGGGGGGAAACAACAAAACAGCCCTGAACTACTCTCGCAGACTCTGCATTGTTCAAACGCGCTACAGCAACACAGCTCTCACAACAGATGTAGTGTGCCGATGAGAGATGGTGCAACCCAGTTGTTGCGTTGCTGCCGTCGTTGAGTAAAAAAAGAGTGGGGAGAGTGACTGGGGATACAGAAGAGAGGGTGGTTTAGGATTTAGAGATGGCTGCGCCTGAGGAAACTTCTGCGTCTCGGTATGTGAAGCTGGGGAAGGAGCAAGACGCGCCGGTCGAGGACATTCGGCCGGGAGAGCTGAATCAGCCAGTTCATGTGCCCCAGGTTGTTGAGCAGTTCTCTTCTGTTAGATCTGGATTTTTGTGGATCTTGTTCCCCCCCCCCCCACTTTCTTTATTACGGTTTTGATCTGTCACAAGTTCTCTCGCTTGGGTTAGTTTTATGGATCCATCCAGATCTTTTATGGATTTGGGTCTTCTCTTGTTCCTATTTAGATTTCTGGGGTCGGGGTCTGATTTGGATGAGAGTGAGGGCAATGCATTATACAGCCGCTGCGTGAAGTTCAGAAAGAGAATGACCCGGTAAAAACTGATTAAAGATCGACGTTGCAAGGATTAGTAGTCGTTTGTCGACCAAACATAGTTTTACAAACAGGTATGTTTGAATCCTTATCAAATTGTAACTATCAATTACACATTTCATGATTGTATCATTTGCACAAAGTTTGGAGCAGAATACTGAAATACAACAACCAGGGGAAAGTCTCAATGTCTGCAAAAGCAATGTGCCGGCTTACAAGCCTCATACAGAAGAGGGAGCACAATCTCCTTGTCTGCAAAAGCAATTTGCAGGCTCACAAGTCTCATAGAGAAGAGGGATCAAGTCAATCAGGACATAGATGTGACTAACCAGAAAGCAGTATATATTTCCTTGTTTGTCTTGGTTCAGACAGTTCCTCCTCCTGCAAGTATATCCAAAGAAATGATTGCTGTCAGTGTTTAAACTGATGTATTGCTAGTCTCGACCAATGCTTGAGTTGGTACAGAGGTGTTAGGGTTTTAAGGGTCGGAGACAGTGTTGTTGCTTTTCCTTTCTTATCTGAGGCTCCCTCAAAAATTGAGACTTTATCCATCAGTACAAGCAGGTTTGTCTTACTTTGAATGAGTATTTATTCATTTTACTTTATAAAAAAATTGGGCAGGAGTAGAGACTTCAGATAGGCAAGAAACAGGTTTAAGGTCATTATATTGTTTTGTGTGATTTCTGGCGATCATAGAAGTTAACGATTGTTGGTGTGGTTGTTGGTGATAGCTGGTGGTGCACAGGTGTGCAGAATGTGGGCAGCCTCTACCTGAGAGTTATGAACCCCCTAGCAATGAACCTTGGACAACAGGGATATTTGGATGTGGTCAAGACATGGATTCTTGTGAGCTTTCCTGTGCCAATAACAAATCACCTCTCCATCCCAATATGAAAATTTATGTAGTGCTGTGTCCTCAAGCCGATGGACTTATCTGTGCTTTACTTATGGTTGGTGATTCAGGATAACTGGAAGTAGAAATTTTGGAAATTTTGGTCCAACACCCTGCTGATGAGTACATGTCCAAACCATAGCACACTTTCAAAAGACACATAGCAAAGTTGATGTATTTTCTTCTTGATCAAGCCACCAGAGAACATTATGTACATCAAGTCACTCTTCATCCGATTTCACCTTGTTGTTATGCCTCTATCTGAGAAAATACAATTTAGGAAAGCAAAAGTAGGATTTAGGAACTGCTTTCTCAAAATTTTCTCAAGTACATCTGCATTGTGTCAAACTGATGGTGAAGGTGGTGTGGTTATTGTCTTCATTTCCTCTATTTTCCTTCACCCTTTCCCATCATCTCTCAGAACTTGAAGCTTTCTATCTGGCCTTGGCCTGGCCTTTTCTTTGAGAAGTAATCCTTTGAGCCTTTTGAGCTTAGTGTCTGCTGGCTTATGGGAGAGCAGCAACTATAAAGGTTCAGAGTTTGTGTGGAACACTCAGATTTCAATGCTGAAGGATACTCCCTGAAAAGCTCACAATATCCTAGGAGTTGAGATGGAGTGAAATTTGACACTGGGGCCGATATTCCAACAATTGTTTGTTCCAGTGACCCCCCTTACTTCTGACAGTAGACCCAGGACATGAGCAGGAGATTGATGGGATGTGGAAGGTTTTGGGTGCAGTTTGGAGGGGCTGCTTTTGCCCTTGTGTTTTGTTTGGGCAAAATGTTGAGAAGATGAAGGATGATGTGCAGTGGACTACACCATGCATATGCCACGCCATATTTGTGGAGGGAGGTATTGCATTGGGATGTGCCACCTTGGCACTTCATGGATTGAATCCAAAAGCAGTGTTTCTTATAGGGGAGGGCCTGATCTTTGCTTGGTGGATGTGTGGTGTCTATACTGGCCTCTTTAGACAGGAGCTCCAGAGAAAATACCACCTCCAGGTGATAATCACCTTCTCATTTTGCTTCAATCTGAAACAACTCCTGTTTGTGTGATAAATAATTGTTCAATGGACAGTTGACCAGAAAGATGACAGAAGTGGTTGTGTGGCTGCAGAACTCACCTTGTGACCCATGCATGGTACACTGTTGTCTGCACTGGTGTGCATTGTGTCAAGAGCACCGTGAAATGCAAGGTCGCCTCTCTGACAACTTGGTCATGCCAATGACTATCATCAATCCCCCTGAGCCTCAAGAAATGGGCAGTCAGGATACCACTGCTGTGGACCACAAGGAGCATACAGAAATTCAGCTGTCAGAAATTGACAACATTTGATTAGTAGAATTTTAAGGTGGGCCATGCCCGCTCCAGACCAAATGTCCTCCTGGGCTGGCTGACATTTCATAGCTGTAGCTCAGAGGAGTGTTATAGAATTTGGCATCATATTTTGCTTTGATACATTTAAATGACAAAGGGCTGTACAGTCACATGTTTAGTATAGCATATTGGATACTTTGTTTCATCCTGCAACAATGACTTGTTTTTGGTAATCTTCAAGCTGCAAATCAACAGTCTTTCCAGTCTATCCGGTATCATAGTATGTACAATCTGATATGTGACTAAGGTTGCAACAGTGTCAAAATGGAGACTCATTATTATGCTTTGGCATGGGTGCAGGAATGCTTGCTGAGAATGGTGTATGGGATTGCATCATAATATTCTGTCTATCTTGCAGTGGTTTGGGGGCTTTTTAGTTAGTTTGAGGGTTGTTACCCTCTTTCTTCAAGACAGACAATCCGGTTTGGAGAAAGACTATCTCCGAGCTTGCCTAGGATTATGCATAAAAATTATTTCTGCTTAGTCAATTGCATTGATGGGGGGTTATAGCCACATTTGTTCAGTACTGGAAGAAGAGATTTTTCTGCCATCTGGCTATGGTGGGGCATTTTATTCCAAATCCTTCTATCATTAAGGTGGATATCAAGGATACTCCAACTGCTAGGAATATTTAGAGGGCTTCTGTCCAGTCAATCAATTCATTGCATGCATAGAGGAAGTATGAGCTCAAATATTACTGAGAATTATTTAGGGTGCAATGATTTGTGGAGCTTTACTATTCATATGGTCACCAACTGTGTATTCATTGAAGGACTCTGCAAACAGGTTCAGAATGCCCTCAAACTAATTGACCAGAATTTACAGAGGTTACCTGTAGGGAAATGTAGTAACACCATGAACTTGCAACTACATCGCCTTGTCTTTTGAACAAAATTGAATGGGAACTGCAACATATAGAAGTTTTATGAATTCCAGTATGGTTGTTTTTTAACAGATATAAGTGTAGGATGTTCTACACTCATTTTTTGGAATAATTTTTCAGTTGTATGAACCTAAAAGGTGGTTGTGGGTTGTTAGCATCCATCCAAAATACACTTTCCACTGACTCTGTGAGGACATTCAGGATGGCATTTTGTCAATAGTTTATTCTCACTGTGAGCTTTTACTGAGCATCTCCTAGATGGCAGCACCAACCTCCTCTTTGTTGAGAATTTGACAGCATGTTGGGCCTGGTGACATCTCTTCCAGACAGACTTTGATCAAAGTTTATTCCTTATTAAGAAAGAAATGCTAATACGCAAAGATACCATAAATAAGAATTTCTGTATGCCTGTTATGACCTCTGAAATCACCTAAAGTCTCTGCATTCTACAAGTATCTGGTATTCCGAAGTGTTTGTTGTCTTTCTTCTGCTCAATCCTCCATTTGTCATTGTGACGTTTGTAATGAAGCACCTGTTCTCAAGCAACAGACCAAAAAAATGTACTTAGTTCTAAAACATAATGCCAAAAAAATGTAAGGTTTCTGGACTGCTCACATCTCTTGGTGAATGTTACTATTGAGACATACTGTCTGATCCATCCTGTGAACCTAGAGTTACTACTTGATGGACAATGGAGGCAGATATAATAGGACAGGATAGGTTTGTTAGTACATCAAGTATGAAATACCTGAATTAATGTGGAGAAGGCATCATCATCTGTAAGTGAGGAGTAATAAGTGGCCCACTCTTCTGTATAATTGTACTGCTGCTTTTGGCGCTCAGCCTCTTGCTTGATGGCCTGATGATAGGTGAAGCGTTGCCACATGCCACGCACTGCTGCCAACTTTGCATCCACCTCTGTGTCATTTATAGCCTGCCCAATCAAGATTGCACATATTGGCATACTCTTGTAGAATGAACTACAGATATGAGCAGAAATTGGGTACATGGTCTAAAGCATTTCCAATACTGTTCCACCCACCAAGTAATCATAAAGAGATTACCAAAAAAATAAACTGCAAGATTAGAAGGTGGATGACTATGCTGTGATTGTAACTATTAGAGCCCAGATTGCCACTTCTAAATACCAGACTAATACCTGAAGGATGGAGACAAGATTTGGCAACTTTTCTTCTCCTATGCGGACAGAAAAGCTGTCATAGTGGAGCACATTCTCAAATGGTAAATGGATTCCATCCTGCATAAATGCATGCATCTGTCAGTCAACTCTGCTACTTAATGGTCCAGTTCATCTCAATGACTTACCTTAGTCATGCATTGGGGACCTCTGCTCCATGATGAAGGAGATTGTTGGAGTTCTTTGAATGTAAAGAAAATCTACAGTACACAAAAAAGCATCGAACTTAATTGCTGTGGAAAGGAATTTATGTAAAGTTTGCGAGCAGAGCAGGTGCCTGAATTATGACGGGTATGCACCCATGGAGCACACTGTCTTCAAGACGGCCACTCCACCCATCCCCAGGAAATACTCCACAAAAGCGTGATTTTGAGAGATCCAGTCTATAATCTGGAGTTCGTTCAGCCAGCACAAGTACATCTTGTGTTGCTTGACGGCCTAACTTCCCTGCCTTGTTTGGCTTCGACCCAAACTCGGATGCTAACTTCTGTCTTATGCCCATGCTATACCTGTGTTTATCCAGAGCCTCTCTTTCAGATCCATATGCATCTTTAAAACTAAGTGAGTCACTCTGACTTGTGATAGAACCAAAACAAGAGACAGCCACACATCTGTATCGGTTGAGTGAGGTTTGCATTGTGGAGGGATATCACCAGTGAGCTGTGGGAGATAATGTTGTTGTATCTGGGCTTTCAAGGTGTCTGAAGGTTTTGAGCTTCTTGCAGCTTTATGTGGTCCTTTTTAAAGTCCATTTCAGGTTCAAAATAAAGGCATGTGCATTCTTCCAAATACAAATGTCAAGCAAGGTGTCAATGCCCAAATTTTCCAAGGCAGTCTACTTACGTGGCTTCAGGGCGTCCACCATAAGCCTCACCAAGGTTGCCATTAAAGTAAAACAAAGTGGGTCGTTCTTCTTGAGGCCTGCAACCATGTTGTTGCAACTTAGAATCCACTCCTGAACATAAGGACCAAGTGATCATGTTACATCTCAGAACTAAACATAACATATTGATTGGGGATGAAAAGTCATGTGTACCTGGCCCAGAATTTTTCTAATATGGGATAAGGATCTGGTACTTTCCATGAAGGTAGCACAATATCTTTAAGTGGGTCATAACAGGGATGGTCACCACGCCACTCTTTTGGAATGTCATTCCAATTGTCAGCTAGGTATGCTGTAGTAGAGCCTTTGTGCTTACTGTTTGTATTGCCCCAGTGGACAAGAATGGTGCTGTTCCATATCTCTTTGGGTGCTGCACATGCTCCTTCATCCCATGAAAAAAACTGCTCCCTCCCCATCTCATGTCAGTTGAAAACATCAAGTGGTTCAGAAATGACTCTTGGCACCTTTTGGTTTTGAATTTGTACAGGTGAAGGAAATGGTAAGAACCAGAGTCTGAGGATAGAGGGAAAATATAGTCTGAGGGCTAATGGAGAGATTACAGTAGTGTATGAACTCTGTTGACTTCCAAAGGTGCATGATCTCAAACAATAGAAGTGTAGTAAGGCCCTAAGAATGGGGCATTCCCCAAGTGAGAGATGATGCAAGATGAGAGCCAAGCTTGGACCTGAATTTTGGGAATGTATCACTCTGAGGGCCGTACCAAGTGTAAAAACTAAGGCCATCATTTCTAACAATGCCTTGCATAAAACTTGGTTGAAAAAACAAGGCGATCATTTATGATCACACCTTACACCAAAATGCTCTAGGGCACTAAATCTTACACCAAAAAGCCCTAAGTTAGTAATTCTTATGAATTAAATGCCATGCAAAGCATTCTTTCATGCAAGCTTGCCCTGTGATTACACTACAAAAATGATGGCCAGGTTTTCACAACCTCCAAAATCTTCTGGTCCTCCTGGCTTAATATTTTGCATATCATTGAGTTGCACTTACTTGGGGCAGCAATTTTGTCCCTGATCCATGAAAAACTTCTCATGGAAAGTAGCAGACATTCAGGTAATTGCTAATGACAGGTACTTGGGTAGACCATGTACTTACCCAGATGTGGTCATGGCCTGAGGTGCGATTCCAGAAAGGGAAGTTGTCCCGAATATGCATGTAGGCTCGCTTGTTGAAATCTCCAGCATAATATTGTCTCAACCCCATGTATTCCCTCTGCATAACCAGCCATTGACCTTTAGAATCATGTTTTCAGTCCCTAAAACGCAAAGAAGGCAATGTACATCCTGGAGAGGTATGACAGTTGTATCACTTAAGGGACAATCATACTCTTGCAAATAAATGTATCCATATTTGCAATTTATCTGTTCTATTGGATAAGAGATTCTGATGAGGAAGATGATCATGGAATCAAAATAATAGCTCATATCCTTTGTCCACTAACTAATCTTGGATTGTTTATCTGTTCTTGTTCACATTGACCAAATGAGAATCACATTGTTGACGATGAAGAAAGGGTGGAAAGGAAATGGATTGAATGATGTGGTCAGGTTACCTGAATATCCATATGTGGAGCAGCATCTGCTTGTGTAATGGCACAGGCACTCAATACAGGCACATAGAAGAAATCGGCTTCATTCCCATTGGTTGTTCGATGCTCACTTGCCAAGAGGCTCTCATACAGGGCTATCTATGTCACCAGATCTTTGTCAGACATACTCAAGAACACACAGGGAGGGGATAATACAAGAAAATCCTGGCAAGGAATAGTGGGAAACTGGAGAAAAAATGTTCACACCTCAGCACCATAGAGCTGATCACTCCAAAAAGTGTGATTATTTGCATCATACACTCGGTTCACACAGTGAAACTTGAAGTGACGACCCTGCATATTCAAGAGCCCCATCAGCTTTATGCACATAATCAGATTAAACTCTATCAGCCTAAACTGGGATTAAATGTGCTCCACTGAAAAACTAGGGTAGAACAGGAAATATGTGAACTCTGAGAATTCTGTTCAATTCTGAGAATGCTGGCAATATTGGAATTACAGCTTGTGGACATTGTGCTTCCCACTATCATTGCACATGTTCTCTTGAGTATGACACAGTTTGTTGAATGTCAATGTGAGTGTATGACCTGTAACATGTGGGCATTGAACTCAGGAGGAAGGTCATATATGTAGATTAGAGGCCGCTTTTTCTCAACAACTGCTGTTACCATGTCATCTTCTACATTCTCTGTTGTTATGTTGAGGGTTGAAGGGCGCAACCATCTGGGCCAGTGTCTCGGTGAAGGGAGTGAGGAGGGCACACTGCAGTCCACACCGTACCAGCCTTTGTTGCACTGCAAGTTGCCCAGTGACAAGATCAATACACAACTCTACAAATATTATGGAACAAGCAACTGCACTGTTGTACAAAGAGTTGCACTGATTCAATCTGCTGCACCATGCATCAATCAAACCACATGATGTGAGGGGACTTACTGCACAGAAGCCATTTTGACAGAACCCATTGTTTGAGCACTGGTTGATGCAGCTGCATTCGGTTGGTTGCTCACAGAGAGACCCCACAACACCATCATACCTGCAGTCACAGTAGGGGGTCTTCAATGGCACTTTTGCTTCATAGACATCCTCTGCATCCAAATTACACCACCCTTTGTAGCTTGCATTCCCATATACATTGTCGTTGTCCAGTTTTGTCAAATCCTCCAGTCCGTCCCTGCCAATTAACCCAAATGAAATTTCAAGTATTTGATTTTGTTTTGCTGTCTCCATTGATCATTTGCAAGCTGATTGTGTCATTGAGGCAAGAAATTTGACTAGTTATTTTTGCTCTGTATTTCTAGTAGCAAACACGTACTTGATGACAAAGCCACAAGCTTCACTAACTTGGCGCTGTGGGTATCGGGTGCCATTGCCACACAGACACCATGACCTGCTCTTGTCACAGAAGCTGGCACACCTTGACACCCGCCAAATACCAAAGGGTTCTTCCTTTGACACCCTATCATTGCATTCCAGAGTCTGCAGCTCTTCACATGCCGCACCTAGCCCACACTTCCAATCCAGACCAATCAGAATTACATCCCAAGGCATCAAGGCAAATTCGTGGATATCGGGCTCATTGCTAACTTGCATCTGATTGTGGGCTCAAACCTTGCACACCTGTGAATGGCAAAGCCATTATATCAAATGTTGGACTTATTTTGAGATTGTGAAGAAAGAAGATTGTGCACAAACCTGAGAAGCCAAGGAAGCAGCGGCAGTGTCCAAGCTCCTCATTGCAAACTCCATGCTCCTTGCATCCCTGATCACAGGATTTCCCTCCAAGAACCTCTGGAACAGGAAAGGAGGAAGTATGTGCATGGCATTGGTTAAGCCAGCAACCCACCTCTGCTTTCCAACTTGCATTCTGGAACACCACTGCTCCCTGATTCATCCGTTGGCATGCTGCAAGGTAGTGGTCTTCTGCAGCCAGTCCTATGAGATTCAAGTTGGCTGCAAGTTTGAGGTTCTGCAAGGACTGGAGAGTAGATGAGAAAGGCACAAAGGTGATGTGGAGCATGAGGCCACAAACAACAGCCACCAAGCCTACTGCTTGCCACCCACCACCAGTGGGTCTTTTGCATGTTGCCCTCAGCCTCCTCCACATTCTTCACCTCAATAGTAAATTTGAACCTGAAATCCCTTTGATGTGTTCGTAATGGAACAATGAATAATCTGCCTCCACGATTGCTAAAACCAGGCAAATAATGACATGTCTGTTGATAAATGTAGTATGTGACCAACTGTGTTCTCACCCATCATGCTATTGCTTCCTTTCCTTTTGGAAGTTGTAAATGCTAGACACTGACTTTCTGAATTGACTAAGAACCTGCAGTGTGCAGGTAACATGTGACCCTCTGGTTTGTCTGATGAGAAAGAGATGAGAGATATACAAATATCTCTTCTCCAACCCTGATCACTTCCATAGCTCTATTCCTCCCTTCAAAATGGGTACCATACAGCTCATTACACACGGACGAAAAGAAGCTCCCAGAAAACTCCTAAACAGAACTGAACAGAAAAGAGCACTCCATGCACCTGAGAATCAGAAGAGTGGATTAAAAAACCACACAAAACAAAACAAAACAAAAATACAGAGAACAGAGGATGCAACAAGAAATCGGGCTCACATACTATGGCAGCTGGATTTGGGATCTTGATGAACCTTGGCAATCTGGCCCATGGAAGAAAGAAGAGAAAACAATCACACACAAAATCCTGAAAACGTGAAACACTAGCACACAAAAGCAGAACAGAAACCAAAAAAAAAAAACGAACAGTTTGATACGAGAAAACAGGGATCCTGGAACTAGCTACCATATGAACCTGCGTCAAATGCAAAATGCAAAAACAATTGGGGGGAGGTGGGAAAGACAAAAGCACCTGGACTCAAGACCTTGAACTAGTCTCGATCAAGCAGCCTGACACTAGGACTCACCTTCCTGAACGCTGCTTGTTAATCTGGCAATGGGTTGCGTCATGCAGTTTCGACCGTGCGCGACGTGCAGGCGGCAAGAATAATCCAGAAACTGCTGAACTTGTATCGTTCAAGCACGTTGTAAGTACAACACTTGCTGTAGTCACTTGTGGATCACGTATCTATCATCTCCTGCGCTGAAGTTTGCGCCAGTTGCAGGATGCACTTGCGGAGAGAAATAGAGAGTGTGGCCAGCCGAGTCTCAAGTACGTTGACGGGATGCAATCCTTCTGAATCTCGAACGTCATCCCTTTGATGGTCTTCACACAATGTTAGCATAGCACGTCTCTTAGAGTCTGTTGCGGCGTGTGCGGGGGCCGAGCGGGCGTCGGGGCTCGATATCACCATATCTACCCAAAAATAGCTGAGGAGCATCACCGTTGACAATGGAACAGTAGACATGGCAGATCGGCGTTTCTGGTTATAAAGGGAGATCAAACGCCGGTGAAGGTGGAGGACGTGTGGTTTGGATTACATTCGAGAGTTTGTCAATGCTTGTATATCGAATGTGAGGAAGAAAGTCAGACTTTTTGTGAACACTTCGACTGTCTATAAGGTCCCTCCAGCAGCTGTCGGCAAGGTCCAGAAAGTCTTCACTCCGGTGTCAGCAATGTGCCTCCAAAAAGATAAGATTCTTACATCCTTGCGTCCAAGATTCAAACCTTCCTGATGAAAAATGTCTGGGCTTTGACTAAGCTCCGGCATGTTCGAAGTATTCCCGAGCCCAGTTTTTGCTCAGTAGTGTTGACAAGCTCGGAAGGCGTGTTTCTTGCCAGTGCTTCACCATAGCTGTTTAGCAGCTAGGAGCATGATCCTCAAATGTCAAGCTGACATTGCCTCTTTCCTGTGCATCCTCTGATCTCTACTCCTGTTCGACAAACCCGGCTTATGGATGCTCCTGAGTCCTGTCTCTGTTTCTGTAGCGTCTCTCAAACTGCATATCAATGGAAGCAATCGTCATTGCACTGCACCCTCAAAAGACGATCGGGCACCATCTGTGCCAGCTCTGATTCCTTAATCAGAATCTACACCTCTCCATTTTCGTACAACAGGAGCTCAATCGGTTCGTGTGCTCGAAGTTACAGAGCGTTTTGTTTTTCCTTTTCTAGATCTGCAGGTGGGTGGAAAGTTGTCGTCTTTGGATCCTTTTGTACGTTTCTGATCTCTTACAAACGTCTCTCGGAACTGTGATCTTCTTCAAGATCCGAAATGCTTTTCGACCTTCCCTCCTAATCTGTGCTAAATTGTCAGCCCTTTGCTCTGATTATTCTAAGGATCCGCAGTTCTCTTTTATCTGACTCTTCTCATGCTCCTAACTTGGTTTGTGGGATCACTTCTGATTTGGTTGAGAGTGATCAAGCCAGAACATCATGGTACACTATTCAAGCACGCTTAGATTGATTGCAAACATAATTTGCAAACATGCAGAGGACAAACGCCCAAAGTACCCGAGAAGGTTGGAAGCCAAGTTCATGAATGACATTACTGCTGGAAATAGAGGAGAGTGACGGATATAAGAAGATCTTATGATATGCACAGGATATTCATAATAGTTCTTTGTCTTCTGTTTTCTTTGATCAGCATTTTTGTAATCTGTACTTTTAGATTTCCTTGACCTGAAACAATTAAACAATGGAACTGTATTTTTCCAACACCTACACTGTTCAATGCAAATAACTCATATATGTTTCATTAAATCAACAATCTGCAACCTTTGAACCCGCACTTTTAAGTAACTTTGATTACTACAGAAGCTCATCCCGTTAAATATCCTAGTTACTTCATCATTTGTCACAAACTCCCTCTTGTTTGCAAACAAGACGATCAAGTGCTGCTAAAATTCAGATGCAATTATCAACATAAACTTTGTTACTGATGTATGTTGTCTTCTTGCAGCTGAGTGACTGAGGAAATGACTTGAAAATCCAATTACCCAGAGGGAGTGCTGTACATGGGGTTGAGAATTGAGACACTGTCATTCTTGTCCCCTTGGGAGATACAAAAAAACTGTGAGCACAAACAAAATGCTTTACTGCTGCAGCTCACAAAGAGCTCACAATTAAGAGTGGCATTCCAAGAGAGTGGTAGGATTATTAGTGTGTGATATGTATGCATACTCAGTTGCTCTATTGTGTTCACAAGTAGGTTTCTAAGTTGCATTAACATGATGCTTGGCTTCAGGAAGAACAACCCATTTTGTTTTACTTACTCGTTTAAGATAGTTTTTGGTTGGCTGCTCAGCAAACCAAACAAAAGGCAAGAAAGTAAAAACAATGGACAAATGAACTTGGCCATAGCACAATACTTGTGAACAAAAATGTACAAACATTCTGTCCTTGCATAATAGTTTAAGCAACAAAAACAGAAATGTCAATTGCAATAAGAATCACAAACTAAATACAGATATCTAAACTAACATCAGACAATTGCATGCATCTTCTAATAAAATTTTAAACTTCAAAAGCAAGGGCAGAGGAATTTACCATCTGACAAGTACGACATCAAAACATTTTCACCTGGTGTTTTGGTGAAGTAGCATGAGGTGAAATTGTTTCATGGTGTTTCAATGCTCACCATGCTACCCCACCAAAACATCATCAAAACTTAAACACCATGATTAGTGTAGCAATGAATTAGTAAACGAACAAGTGACCATAACAAATCCATCTCATGTTTTTCTTCAACATACTTCCCTTGCTAATAGCTCCCCTCTTGTGCTTTACCCTCAGCAAGGCCTATGGTTGAGGGTCAGTGAGGAAAGTATATATATTGGTATAAGGTACCAAACAAGTCTAGTATCAGCTTGTGCCATTACCTAGTGTATTGACCTAGTATTGTATTTACGAATACTCTGAGTGATACCCTACCAATTGAACCTATCGCCACCAAATTTCATGGGGGCAAACACTAAACAAAAGTAATTAATTAAATGCAACTCAATCTCCAACACAAAAGTACACATTCTCCCCCCAACAATGTTGCTAGTACCATGGACCCAACAATCGAAAATTTTACTAATGTGTTTGTTGAATATCGCATGAGAAAAAATTACTAGCTTTAGACCTATATTATATATTCTTTTGAAATATTCATTTTTTATATCTTTGATTTTTTTATTCAAAGTATTAATGCATAATTATATACATATGTGAGAAATCACCATCATCATACGAATTATCATAATTTAAGTTATTCAATATTTCAGACTTAAATTGATTTCATATATATTTTGTCTTTAGTAGATATCAAAAATAAAATCTTTGGGTCTTACATCTAAAAAGTTGCCAATTTTTTTTTTTGTTGATTACATGTTTACATCTTACTTATTATAAATAAACTAGGATAAGTTAACTTAAAGTCAATTTTAAATGCATATGTGATTCTAACTATTTAGTGTGCAAAATATAATCTTAAGTTATGCGATCTCAAATCATCACAAGTAACACACAACTTGAGATTATATTCGCACATTAATTATCTAGAATCACATTTACACTAAAACAAATTCCAAACTTCTAAAATAACCTTTTCTTTTTTTTTGGTAATTTCATGTCCACATTCAAGTCATGGTAATCTTTTAACAAAGTGGAAAACTAGCAATAAAAACTGATGATTTTCTACCAATCTCACTACCAAGTGATGATTATCCTCCCTTTAACAACAACAATAAAAAACATGACATGATAAAGTCTAGTGGTAAAGTCCTGAAATTTGATGGTTTGTTGTCTTTTATTGGACAAATCTACCCTCTCCTACTTTCATATCCAAAATGTATGTCTTTTCATGCTAAATTCCCACCCCAATGTCCACTTTATACCCTTCCCTCATCTAAGTGGTGTTTAATGCTACTTATACACTTGCTTTGTAAAATACCTCCCACAATTGTTGTTTTCTAAAAGTCAAAACCACAGCTTTCGAAACTTTTTTTTTCATATACTCCTCCCTAAAACTCACAACACCAAAGAATGGTACACAGAGAATCCCAACCAAACACATACATACAAAATCTAAGAATCCCAACCAAAGAATTGAAGAAAGAGTTTATATAGCATGGTCACCAAATGTTATACCACCTTTTACAACTCAACAAGTCCCAACAACTAATGGAAGAATTTACTTGCTGAGAAAACAAGATATTAAAAAAATAAAATAAAAAATGACAAAAGAAATGGGATCGGAAGTCTCAGCACAAAAAAACAACAAAAAGTTAGATTGATAATTACCTTTTTGAAATTTTTAGATAAAATTTCTACTGCCCTATAACAATTTCAAAAAAATACATAAAGAACAAAAAAAAAAGTGTCCTACATACCACTTGCAGACTACCCACTAGGCTTCCTACACTCTTGCAACATCATTTCTAACTCATCCGAAGGTTGTTTACTTTCCAATAGCACATTTCCAAAGGACAAAAAAAAACTTTTGGCACAACTAGCCTGTCTAGACTTTAAAAAACATAAAAATATATGAAAGTACAAGGAGGTAATCTTCACAAAACCAAACACATTTTCTTTATTTCCTAAGCTTT
>Ga0116230_10003482_pt1 | contig 15379 bp, 12 predicted proteins | sample S1TSphfallax_3_FD_88678 | JGI IMG/M metagenome (GOLD analysis project Ga0116230, IMG submission 88678) | Host-associated microbial communities from peat moss isolated from Minnesota, USA - S1T2_Fd - Sphagnum fallax MG | ecosystem: Host-associated > Plants > Peat moss > Unclassified | place... | reverse complement strand
GTTTGGGCCAGCGACGTGGTCCCGGTCGCGATCGCGAAGACCGCGAGCGCGCCGAGCGCGAAAAGACGAGGATTCAAGCAGGGCTCCTAGAGGTGGCGGACCGGCATTTCTACCACACGCGCCCCGGGGATCACTGCCCGGGCGACCAGGCTCGTACCTCGCAAAGCTCCAGCCTCTAAACAATAGGTAGGAATTCTTTACCTTTCCGGAACATTTGCCGCTACCGCACCCGCTCGTCTTCGAGCGTGTGGCGCGTTTCGTTATCTTGCCGTTGGGAGCGTCGATTGTTTAAGCGCTTTTTGCTTCCGCTGTTTGTCGCTGCGCTTCTGTCGGGATGTGGCGGCGGAGGTGGGGGCGCCGTATCGCGACCGGCGCCATCGCCGTCGCCGACCTCGGCGAGTTCGACCCAAAGCGTTGGTGCGAGCGGTGGGACCGTGAGTACGGTCTTGAACGGAAAGACGGCGACCGTCACCGTGCCCGCCGGAGCACTCTCGACCTCGACCGGTGTAACGATTACGCTCTATGCTGCATCGGCCTTGCCGCGCGCCTTTCAAAGCGTAGCCCGAAAGCAACTCAGCGTTCCCAACGGGGCGACGATACTCGGCGGCATTGCCGTAAACGCCGGCGTTGCGCTTAGCGCGCCGCTTTCTCTTTCGCTGACCGCAGCGCAACCCGTGAGCGGCACCAGCATCATGATCGCCGGGAGCAACGCGGCGGGCTCATCGTTTGTCGACGTCGATACCACGACGTATGCGAGCGGCGCAGCAACCGATGCCGCGAACACCGCGTACACGGGTCCGACGCTGGCGACGGGCGCGAGTCTCTACGTGTTCTATACCGTTCCCACGGCATCCGTCGCGACGGTGCCGTCGATCTCAACGACGATCACCGGCCCCGCGACCGTGACCAGTGGTGCAACCGCGACATACGCGGCATCGCAAGAAGCGAACAGCGGCGGTTTTCCATATTTCTACGGCGGAACGCTTCTCTGGTCGGTCGACAACAGTCAGCTGGGAACGATCTCGAGTGGGATCTTGACGGGTGGCGAGGTTTCCAATGCGAGCGGGCATGTGATCGTAACGGATTCCAAACATGCGAGCATCACGGGATCTCTCGCAGTTTCGCTTCTTGCCGGACGACCTGCGAACGCGGGCGCGTTGCTGACCTACGGCGGCACGGTCACGCGGACCGTTGCGAACATTGCGGTTCCGTCACCGCCTCCGAATGCGATTGCCGCACCGTCACCGGTGCCGTCCGGAACGGTTGCCACGAACACGATGAGCGGCACGGTAACCTTGACGGTCGCCTCGACGCCGGCGCCGAGTGCTTCGAGCACGATTGTCCTCAACGAATCCGAAACCGACTCCTACCAGCTCTCGACGCTGCAGACCACCACGCAGGCGACGATCGCTTATGTTCCATCGGGCGCCCACACACTCGTTCAGTTGCAAAACAGCGCCGCTACAGACAGCAACGGCGTCGCCTATAACACCGCGTATACTGCGACAAGCGGCCTGCTCACGTCGGTTCCGGAAAACGGTTCGAGCTTCGGCCCGAACGACGGCTCGTTTACCTATACGGAAACCGATCCCGGCATTGTGAGCTCGAGCGGTACCGCGTTCACGACGCAGCACATCCAGAACAGCGACGGTTCGTATTCCGAAACAACATACAACGATGACGGGACCGAGAACCTCGCCTCGACCACCGCATCGCCAATAACGGGCACCTACTATATCGAGAGCGAGGACGGCACGATTGACAACACCTACCTCGTCTATTCCTTCGGTGCGCCGGTTACAACCGGAAGCACCACGAAGATCCCGACGACCGTAACTGAGTATGGCACGCCCGAGGGGACGTTTTCGGTGAACAGCTGGTACAGCTCGCCGAACACCCCGCTTTATCTCGAAACCGACGCGACCAGCGCTTCGGCTACCTTGCCATCAGGATGCAGTGCTGTTCCAGCGCCGTATGCCTCCGGCCTCACCTCGACCACGGAGTCGGTCGAATCCATCGATCCGGCCCTCGGGAATTCCGAAAGTGACACTTCGACGACGTATGATTTGCCAGGCGTCGGCACGGTTTGTAGCGTCATGAACGACGTCGTCTCTACCTACTACGATTACACGCTGCAGGAAGGTCACATCCTCACCTACTCCTTGCATTCGCCGATCATCACGACGACGTACGCGGAGACCATCTATCTGAAGAGTGCATCGGTTCCCGGCCAGCCGGCATCGACGCAATCGTCGGCACGTAAAGGGACGTCGGTCTCTACGCTCAGTGCCGGCGCCGTATTGGTCGCTCGCGAACGTCTTCATCACCAGATTCGCCATGACCAATTACAACGAAAACTCGCCGCTGCTCGACTGATCCGGGCACTTTTCGGGGGCCGCTAAAATGTTTCGGAAGTCGATCGTTCGTCTGGTTCCCGGTATCGTTTCGGCATCGCTCGTCTTGAGCGCATGCGGTGGTGGTGGCGGCAGTCATGCCGTTCCTGTGACCGTTCCGACCGCCGCTTCAAGCGGCTCGCCGTCGACCTCGCAAGGTGCGATCAAATCGGGCTTCGCGTACGGGGCGAAGACCCTCTCGGCCGCAGCGCCGGGCGGTGCGGTAAAACTTGGCACGATGCATGTGGACGTAGCGCTCCAGCTCGCCGATGCTGCGGGACTTCAAGCGTACGCGCGAGCTGCGAACACGCCCGGCTCTCCGCAATATCGTCAATTCTTGACACCGTCTCAGATCGCGTCGCGCTTTGGCGCGACGCCGGCAAATCAAGCCGCTGTCGCGGCGTACTTCACGAGTTTTGGCATCAAGGCCGGCGTTTGGCCACAGCGCCTCGCCGTCAGCCTGTCCGGGCCGCAGTCTGCATTCGAGTCGGCATTTCAAACGAAATTCGGAAAATTCACGACCGCAAACGGGGTCATTTACGGGCCGATGTCCGCTCCCTCGTTCAGCGTGCCACTACCGGTTGCGGCAGCCACCTTGATTAGCGGTAAGGCACTCGCTTCGCGCGATAATATCGAGGTTCAGGCCCCCCACGGATCCGGTCAAAACATCGCGCTCGGATATGCACCGCAGCAAATCGCTGCAGCGTTCGATTACAACGGGGCCTACGCGGCAGGTTTCAAGGGCGATGGTATTACGATCGGCATTATCGGGACGGGGCCGATCGATGTCGATACGCCGACACATACCGGCGATTACGGCTTCTACAAGTCGTACTTCGGCGTTCAGGGAACCGGTAGCGTCTCCATCGTCGCCGCTACGTCGACTGCTGCAGCCGCGGCCGGAGGGTCGCCGACTGCCTCGCCGCCACCCGTTACGGCTCCGTGCAGCGGTTCACTTCCGACGTGTAATCCGGAGGATGGGGAAGCGCAAATCGATACGGAGCAGGCGACAGCTCTGGGACGCGATGCGAAGACGCTGTTCTATCTCGCATACGTGCCCGACGAATGCGGAGGACCAACCCCTCCATGTTCGGGGAACGACTATGGACCCCAAGAGGGCCTCGCGGAAAGCGACGACGAGATCCAACAAGCGATCGCCGACAATACCGCTGACGTAATTTCGATGAGTTACGGCGGCCCGGAAGTGGCCGAAGGACCGTACTATTTCCTCGACCAGAATAATATGTATACCGCGCAGGGATTCGGCCCGTTGGAGTTCGCCGCACTTTCTGCCGAGGGAATCGCCTCTTTCGCGAGTTCCGGCGACGCAGGGGCAGAGGAGTGTGCGCGCGCTCAGATTCCTGGGGCGACGGACTCGCTGTGCGTGTCTTACCCCGCGACCGACCAGAATGTCGTGAGCCTCGGCGGTGTAACAACACCCCTCAACAACGCTGGGCAGTTCGTTGGCCCGGTTACGGGATGGGGACAACAAACGAATAATGGCGGTTTGTTCGGGGCTTCCACCGGCGGCATTTCGGCGTACATCCCCGCGCCGACGTGGCAACTTGGGATCATTTCCGGCAACACGTACCGCTTGCAACCCGATCTGTCGCTGGAAGGCGACTCCGCGACCGGTGTCGCGACGATCGCAAATGCGAATTTCCAATTTGCGCTCTCCGGAGCGTATGGTGGCACAAGCGTGGCTGCGCCTGAGATGGCTGCGATGTGGGCTCTCGTGCTCTCGGCATGCAGGCAAACCACGAGTTGCGCCGTCGCCTCGGGCGGCCATCCGTACCGACTTGGGAATCCGGCGCCTCTTTTGTATAAAATCTACGGAAACGGAAGCGGCCCACTGTATGGATCGACGTTCTACGATGTCCAATTCGGAAACAATGGGGTCGTTGGATGCTTCCAGGATTCGGATAGCGGTGCGTCGCCCTGCCCCTCTCCGTACCCGACGGCGGATCCCGGGTACAATGCCGGCGTCGGCTACGATCTCATAACGGGGCTCGGAGTACCGTTCGCCCGCCACCTGATCACGGCGGTCGTCGGGGTCTAGGAGGGCGCACCTCTTGCGGGCTCTGCTATAATACGAGGGCTGTGAAAGACAAGATCCACCCCAAATGGTACCCCGAAGCCCAGGTCAGCTGCGGCTGCGGTGCCACGTTTACGACCGGTTCGACCCTGCCCAAAATCTCGGTTGAAGTTTGCTCTGCCTGCCACCCGCTCTTTACGGGCCAGCAGAAGTTCCTGGACACCGCTGGTCGCGTCGACAAATTCAACCAGCGTGTCGCCCTGGCCGACAAGAAGAAGGCCGAAGCGACCGCTCGCAAGATCAAGAAAGACGAAGAGGCCGCCGCCGCTTCGCTCTAACCACGCCGTTCTTACCGGAAGCGAGCCGCACTGCGGCTCGCTTTTCTTTTGGGACCATGGAACTCACCGACCGACTCGAATCGCTCTCCAAAAAGTTCGATGAACTCGATGCGGCGCTCGCCAATCCCGGCGGAGCGTTCGATCAGGTGCGCTTCACCGCGCTCGTCAAGGAGCGCTCCGCGCTCGAAGAGACGGTCGCGACCTTCCGCGAGTACAAGCGCGTCCTCGCCGAGAGTGCCGACAATGAGGCGCTGCTGGCCGAGCGCGGCGACCCCGAGATGCACGCCCTCGCCGAAGAAGAAGTGACCGCGCTTCGTGCGCGGCGCAAAGAACTCGAAGAACGCCTCCAGGAGCTGATGCTCCCGCGCGACCCGAACGATACGAAAGACATCTACATCGAAATCCGGGCCGGCGCGGGCGGCGATGAGGCCGGGATCTTCGCGGGCGATCTGATGCGCATGTACATGCGCTACGCGGAGAGCAAGAAGATGACGGTCGAACTCGTCTCGGAGAGCGAGAACGAAGCCGGCGGCTATAAAGAAATCGTCGTCGCGATCAAGAACGGCGAGCCGTACCGGTTCTTCAAGTATGAGTCCGGCGTGCACCGCGTGCAGCGCGTCCCGGTGACGGAATCGGCCGGCCGCGTCCACACCTCAACGGCGACGGTCGCCGTGATCCCTGAGGTCGACGCCGACGTGCAAGTCGAGATCAACCCCAAAGATCTGCAAATCGACACCTATAAGTCCTCCGGCGCAGGCGGCCAGCACGTCAACAAGACCGAATCGGCGATCCGCATCACGCACATCCCGAGCGGCATCATCGTCGCATCACAGCAACAGCGCTCGCAGATGCAGAATCGCGAGAAAGCGATGACGATGCTGCGCTCGCAACTCGCCGAGAAAGCCCGCCGCGATCGTGACGAAGCCGAAGGCGCGCTGCGCCGCAGCCAAGTCGGCACCGGCGACCGAAGCGAGAAGATCCGCACCTACAACTATCCGCAAGACCGCATCACCGACCATCGGATCAACCAAAACTTCCAAAACATCCGCACGATCCTCGACGGCGACATGGACCGCATGGTCTCCGAACTCCAGAAAGACGAAAAAGCGCGCCTCCTCGCCGGCGAAACAACGGCCGCGTAGTCATGACCTCGCCGAAGACGATCAACGAAGCGCTGCGCGAAGCGACCAGCCGGCTTCAGCGCATCGGCGGCACGGGCTCCCTCGACGCGCAGCGGCTGATGGAGCACGTCGCCGGTCTCGACAAGACGACCCTGATCATCCACGGCGATCAGCCATTGCGCGACGACATCGATGAACTGTTCTCCGCGCTCGTGCGGCGGCGCGAGCTCGGCGAACCGATCGCCTACATCATCGGCTCGGTCGGCTTCTACGGCCGCACCTTCAGCGTCGACTCACGCGTGCTCGTGCCGCGCCCCGAGACGGAACACCTGATCGACGCGGTCATGGACGATCTCAAGGCACGCAAGAAAACGAACGGAACGCTCGTCGACGTCGGAACCGGGAGCGGTGCGATCGCAATCACCCTCGCCTGCGAGTTCCCGGACCTCAACGTCTACGCAACGGACGTCTCGAGCGGCGCGCTCGAAGTGGCGCGCCGCAACGCCGCCGGAAACAACGTGTTCCAGCACATCACGTTCCTCGCCGGCGATCTACTCGCGCCGCTCGCGCGCTTCGGACGCGTCGACGCGATCGTCGCGAATCTGCCGTACATCCCGGTCGGCGAGTTACCCCAAGCGCCGAATCCGGTCGCGCACGAGCCGCGCGTCGCACTCGACGGCGGCGACGACGGCCTCGCGCTCTATCGCCGACTGCTCGAGCAAATCTCCGCTGCGGTCAATCCCGGCGCCAGCATCTTCCTCGAAGCCGCCCCCGGCACGATCGAACCGCTCGCGGATCTCGCCCAGGCGACGCTCCCCGGTGCCCACATCGAAATCGGCGAAGACTACGCCGAACTCGACCGCTACATCAGCATCTCGCTGGCCGAGTAGCTCCCGGGAGTTCATCTGCGCTCGAACGCGAGCGCGACGAACAATAAAAGAGCCCACCCCGTTGGAGTGAGCTCGTGGAACGTTGCCTGGTGCGACTACGGTTTGCGCACCGCTTGGACCGTGAGTTCCATTTTGACGTCGTTGCCGACGAGGAGGCCGCCGCTCTCGAGCGTCGAGCTCCAGACGAGGCCGAAGTCGCGGCGATCGATCTCGCCCTCGGCGCTGTAGGCGATGCGGTCCATGCCCCACGGATCGGTCGTGCGGCCGTCGAGGGTCGCCGCGAGCGTGATGGGCTTGGTGACGCCGTGGATCGTGAGGTCGCCGGTGATCTCGAATGCCGGGCCGGCGCCGGTGATGCTCGTGCTCTTGAACGCCATCTTCGGATGGTTGTCCGCATCGAGGAAGTCGGCTGATTTCAGATGGCCGTCGCGCTGGGCTTCCCGCGTGTCGATGGACGTCGCGTCGATCTCGGCGTCGATCGCGGTCGGGACGTCGGAGCCGGCGAGGGTGACCGTCCCGCTGATGCCGGAGAAGCGGCCGCGGACCTTCGAGATCACCATGTGCTTGACGATGAACTCGACGCTGGTGTGGGTCGGGTCGATATTGAAAACGAGAGTCTCGGAGCTTACGGTGCTCATGACTGCCTCCGGAAATGACGATTTGTATGGCTACGGTTCGTAGCCTAGCAGACTTGTAATTGCTTTGCAAGGCCGCAATTCTGGGCGCCACGGGCCCTGCGGGTAGGACGAGCCCAGGCCCCGCGCCGAAGCGAAGCAACCCCAGATGGCGAAATATATCTTCTTTACCGGCGGCGTGGTGAGTTCGCTCGGCAAGGGGATCACCGCCGCAAGCCTCGGTCGGCTGTTGAAGTCTCGCGGCATCTCGGTTTCGATCCAGAAACTGGATCCGTACATCAACGTCGATGCGGGCACGATGAACCCGTATCAGCACGGCGAGGTCTTCGTCACCGAGGACGGCGCCGAGACCGACCTCGATCTCGGTCACTACGAGCGCTTCATCGACGAATCGCTGACCCGCGACAACAACGTCACGACCGGTCAGATCTATAAGTCGGTCATCGAAAAAGAGCGCCGCGGCGATTACCTCGGTGCGACCGTCCAAGTGATTCCCCACATCACGAACGAGATCAAGGCGCACGTCCGGCGCGTCGCCGAGCGTAGCGGCGCCGATGTCTGCATCGTCGAGGTCGGCGGAACCGTCGGCGACATCGAATCGCTGCCGTTTCTCGAGGCGATCCGGCAGATTCGCCATGACGTCGGCGACGAAAACGTCATGTTCGTCCACCTCACGCTCTTGCCGCACTTGGGTGCCGCCGATGAACTCAAGACGAAGCCGACGCAGCATTCGGTACGCGAACTGCGCGCGATCGGTATCGCGCCGGACGCGATCGTCGTGCGCACGGGCTCCTCGAAGCCGATCCCGATCGAACTCAAGGAGAAGATCGGTCTCTTTTGCGACGTGCCGCCGCGCAACGTCGTGCAAAACGGCGATGCCTCGACGATCTACCGCGTCCCGCTCAACCTCGAGGCGGAAGGCCTCGCCGAGATCGCGACGCGCAAGCTGCGTTTGCAGCCGCGGCCGCCGCAACTCGAGGATTGGGCCAAGATCGTCGAGCGCATCGACAACCCGCAGAACCGCTTGCGGATCGCGCTCGTCGGCAAATACGTCGAGCTCAAAGATGCCTATATCTCGATCTCCGAGGCGATCAACCACGCCGGCATCTATCACGACGCCGCGGTCGAGATCGTGCGGGTCGATTCCGAACGCGACGAAGTCGACGTGCTCGCCGCGATCGAGAACGTCGACGGAATACTGGTCGCGCCCGGGTTCGGCGAACGCGGTGTCCGCGGCAAGCTCGTCGCCGTACGCTACGCGCGCGAAAAGAAGATCCCGTTCCTCGGGATCTGCTACGGCATGCAGATGGCCTGCATCGAGTTCGCGCGCAACGTCTGCGGCCTGAGCGATGCGATGACGACCGAAGTGCAGGAAACGACCGCCAACCCGGTCATCGACTACATTCCCGAGCAGCGCAACCTGGATATCAAAGGCGGAACGATGCGCCTGGGCGCCTACGATTGCGAGCTCGAAGAGAAATCGCTCGCGGCGTTCGCCTACGGCACGCAGAAGATCAGTGAGCGTCACCGCCACCGCTACGAATTCAACAACAAGTACAAGGCCATCTTCGAAGAGCACGGGATGTGGTTCACCGGCCACCATCGCCTCGGCGCGTCGACCTCGCTCGTCGAGCTGATCGAACTGCCGCAGCACATGCATCCCTGGTTTGTCGGAACCCAAGCGCATCCCGAGTACAAGTCGCGTCCGAACCGGCCCGCGCCGCTCTACCGCGATTTCATCGGCGCGACGCTCGCCCACGCTCGGGCGAACGCACCCGCCGACGGCGCGTTCGTGCGGCGCTGAATCCAACCGACCTCACCGTCGTCGTCCTCACGAAGAATGAGGCGGCGCGGTTACCGCAGGCGCTCGCCGGGCTTCCGGCGGGGACGCACGTGTTCGTGCTCGACGCGTACTCGAGCGACGACACCGTCGCGATCGCGCGCGCGGCCGGCGCCCGCGTCGAGGTTCGCCGCTGGTATGGATTCGTCGACGCGCGCCGCTATGCGCTCGCGCAAGTGGCGACGCCCTGGACGCTGATGCTCGATGCCGACGAGACGCTCGATGCGACGCTGGCCGCCGCGATCGTCGCCGCGCCGGGCGAGGTCGACGGCTATCGCTTGCGCCGGATCACGGCGCTGTGCGGCGTCCCGATTCGCAGCGCCGGCTGGTCGAACGAGCGGCTGATCCGGCTCTTTCGCACCGAACGCGCGGACCTGCGCGCAAACAGCGTCGGCGGCGGCGCGGACTTGCACGAGCGCTGGAACATCGCCGGCCCGGTCGGTGATTTGCCCGGTGCGATCTTGCACGACTCCTATCCGACGCTGGCCTCGTACTGGGAAAAATTCGATCGCTATACGACGATCGAGGCGAATGCGATCAGCGGTTCGCCGCTACGGCTCGCGCAGGCGGGGCTGCTCGGCGCGGCGCGATTCGTGTGGTCGCTCGCGCGCTACGGCGGTTGGCGCGACGGCCGGCTCGGCTTCTTCGTGGCCTTCGCCTCGAACTGGTATCCCGTCGTCGTGCAGTGGAAAGCCCTCCGGGCACGGTGAACGCGGCGCGAATCGCACTCGACGTGCGCATCACCTCGCACATGTCGGCCGGGATGATCCGCTACGTACGCGAACTCGCGGCGCGGCTGCCGGCGGTGGCACCCGATCTTGCCATCGTGAAGATCGGCACGGGCGACAACTTCGATCTCGCCGAGCAAGCCGGGTTGCCGCTGGCCGCACGGCGCAGCGGCGCGCGGCTCTTGCATCTGCCCTCGCCGTTCGTTCCGCTCGTGCCGGGGTTGCCGTTTCTGATCACCATCCACGATCTGATCGATCTGCGCTATCCGGCGTTCGGGAAACGCAAGGTCGGCCCGTACTATCGCTTCGTCGTCGGCCCCGTTGCGCGCCGTGCGCGCGCCGTCATCACCGACGACGAAGGCACCGCGCGCGATCTCGAACGGCTGCTGCACGTGCCGCGCGCAAAGATCCGGATCGTGCCGCTGGGCGTCGATGGACCGGGCCAACGCCCGGCCCGCGTCCGGGCCGTACGCCGCGCGCGTCCGTTCTTCTTGAACGTCGGCAACCACCGCCCGCACAAGAATTTGGACGTGCTCGTGCGGGCCTGGGCGTCGCTCCCCGCCGAGCGGCCCGCTGATCTGCTTCTGACGGGGCTCGACGACGTGATGCTGCCCTGCCGCAGCCGGCCGGCGGACGCGGGCGAGGTGCGCTTTCTCGGCAACGTGAGCGATGCGGACCTCGAAGCGCATTACCGCGGCGCCGCCGCCTACGTGCATCCGGCGCTCGTTGAAGGCTTCGGGCTGCCGATGCTCGAGGCGATGCGAGCCGGCGCACCGGTGATCGCGAGTCACGGCGCGCTGCCGACCGTGCTCGCGCCGCACGCCTTCGCCTTCGAGAGCGACGATGTCGACGAGCTGCGCGCGCTGCTCGCGCGCGCGCTCGAGGATCGCGACCGCTTTCACACCGCCGCCGAAGCGGCACGGTCCGCGACCGCCTACTTGACGTGGGATCGCACGGCGCTCGCGACGGCCGCGATCTATCGCGAGTTCACGGCGTGATCGACGTCGCCGTCGACGCGCGTATCACGGCACGGATGTCGATGGGCACGCGTGCGTACGTGACGGAGTTGCTTGCACGGCTGCCGTCGGTCGCGCCCGAACTCACGATCGCGCGCGCCGGCCGCGGCGGAAATTTCGGCCTGCGCGAACAGCTGGGGCTGCCGCGCGAGCTCGCGCGGCTCGCGCCGCGCTTGGTGCATTATCCGACGACCTTCGCGCCGGTGGTGCGCCGGCAACCGTACGTCGTGACGATTCACGACCTGATCCATCTGCGCTATCCTGAACTCTTCGGCCGCGCGACGGCGCTGCATTACGCGCTCGTCGGTGGGCCGCTGGCGCGCGGTGCCGCGCGCCTCCTGATGGGTGATCCGCGAACGATCGAGGACTGCGTGCGTTTTTTCGGCGTGCCGCGCGAGCGCTGCCGCGTCGTCCCACTCGGCTACGATCCGGCGGTGCTCGATGCCGAACCGGCCGGCGCAGCGCGTCCGTATCTGTTTTATGCAGGCAATCACCGCCCGCATAAGGACCTCGCGATCCTCCTCGCCGCGTGGTCCGCGCTCGATCCCGCCGTGCCGCTGGATCTGCTCGTGACCGGTCCCGACGAGCCGGCGCTGCGCGAGCGGTACGGGCGCGCCGGCGGCGACCTGCGCTTTCTCGGCATGCTGCCGGCGCACGAACTCGCGCGCACCTATCGCGGTGCGCTCGCCTACGTGCATCCCGCGCGCTGCGAAGGCTTCGGCATCCCGATGCTCGAGGCTGCCGTCGCGGGGACACCGGTGATCGCAAGCGACGGCGCCGTGCCCGCGCCCGTCGTGCCCTATGCCGTGGTGTTTCCCGCCGGCGACGTTGCGCGGCTGGTCGACCTCCTACGGACTCTCCTCGCCGATCCGGCGGCCGCACGCCGCCGAGCTGCCGAGGGCGTGCGAACGTTGCGCGCGTATACTTGGGACCGATTCGCGGCTTCGACCGCCGCGGTGTACCACGAGGTCTTGGATGGCTAGGGGTTCCGGTTCGATCGCCGCAGCGCTGATCGGCGCTACGCTTGCGTGGGGCTTCCCCGCTTGCACGTTCGCCCTCGGCGCTGCCGCGGGAACGGCCGCGAAGCCGGCGCCCAAACCCTCGGAGCCGTCCGCGCGGGCGATCGCGATCGCGATCAACGGCCAGGAACTCGCACGCGATCCCGCCCCGCGTTCGATCGGCGGGCGACTGCTGGTTCCGGTCGTGCGCATCTACAACGCGCTCGGCATCGCGGTCACCCGCGATGGCGACGATATCGCGGCGCAAATTCCGGGCGGCACGATCATCACGCTGCACATCGGATCGAGTACGGCGCAAATCGGCGACCGCTCCGTGACGATGCAAAGCCCGGCGATCACGATCGACGGCGCGACCTACGTGCCGCTGCGCTTCGTCGCCGATTCGCTCGGCGCGCAGGTGAGCTACGATCCCAAAGCCGCCCGCGTCGACGTCATCTCGGCGGTCGTGGGCCGCACGCCCGAACTCACCCGCGATGCCGGCAACGGGACGACCCAAGTCGTCGGCACCGTCTCGGCGGTCGACCTGAACTCCGCACCGGAGTCGGTGACGGTCGTGCGCGGCGACGCCGAACGGACGATCGCAATCACTTCGGGTGCCAAGATCGTCGTTCAAGATGTGATCACGAAGACGAACACCGAGGGAACGCTCACCGACATCCATCCGGGCGACGCGGTCTCGGTGTTCATCGCGAAGACCGGTCACGTGCAAGAGATCATCGATCGGTTCGCTTCACGAGCGGGGATCGTCGCCGCGGTTTCGCCGGGCGCCGTCGTCCTCGCGGACGGGTACGTCGTGGCGCCGGATCGCGGCACGGTCGTGCTCCTCAACGGCGTGCCGGCGGTAGTCGGCGATCTGAAGGTCGGCGATGCGCTCACCGTGCGCTCGAACCCGGACACGGCCGAGAAGCGTGAGATCATTGCCTCGCGCGCGGTCGCGGCGACGCCGCAGGCCGCGGGGACGACCGCGATCTCGAATTTCAGCATCAGCGCGAAGGGCGCGCTGCGCGCGGGCGATTCGTTCGACGTCACGCTGACCGGGACGCCGGGCGGGAAGGCGACGTTCGACATCGGGACCTATCTCGAGGGCATTCCGATGACCGAAGCACCGCCCGGCACGTACACGGCGAAGTATTCGATCCCGAGCGGCGTCAATTTCGGCTCGACGCCGATCTACGGTCATCTCGTCGTCGGCGGGGTCGCGGCGCCGCGCGCGCAAGCGCCCTCGCTCGTTGCCGTCTCGACCACCCCTCCGCAGATCACGGACGTCGCGCCGCCGTCGGGCCAGACCGTCAACAACAACCGCCCGAACCTCTTCGCCACCTATACCTCGCCGACCAACGTCGACGTCAACCCCTCGAGCGTGACGATCAACGTCAACGGACTCGACGTGACGGCCTCCGCGGTGCGCACGTCGAGTTTCATCACGTACACGCCGACGGTTGCGCTCCCCGACGGCACGGTGAACGTGCGCGTCAGCGTCGCCGACTTTGCCGGGAACCGCAGCGAACGGTCCTGGTCGTTCACGATTCGCACCCGCTAACCCGAACGGAGTCTTCATGAATCGCATCCGCTCTCTGATCGCCGCCATCATCTGTACGGCCGGCGTCTGTGCATGCGGAGGTGGCTCGTCCGGAACCAGTTCCTCGGCGACCGCGCAATCGGGAACACCGCTCGTGGTCGCCAACGTCAAGGATGCGACGATGCTCGATCCGTCGATGGCATCGGACGGCATCTCGCTCAACGCGACCTACGAAGTGCTCGAAAACCTCGTCGCCTTCAAGCCCGGCTCGTTCACGATCGTTCCCGAGCTGGCCCAGAAATGGAACGTCAGCGGCGACGGTCGCACCTGGACGTTCACGCTGCGGCCCAATGCGAAATTCTCCGACGGCACGCCGGCCGACGCCGACGCCGTGAAGTTCAATTTCGATCGCTGGCGCTTGGTCAGCGATCCGGCGCACGGGAACTTCACGTACGTCTATTATCCCGACGTGTTCGGCGGCTTCCCCGGCAAGATCGCCGACGTGCGCGCGAAGGATCCGCGCACGGTCGTTTTCACACTGACCAGCCCCGACGGTCCGTTCTTGCGCGACATCGCCGAGCCCGCGTTCGGGATCGGCTCGCCGGCGGCGATTCGCAAAGATCCGCAAGCGTTCCAACGCAAGCCCGTCGGCAGCGGTCCCTACATGCTCGCCGAGTGGGTGCGTGACGATCATATGACGCTGCAAGCGAATCCCACCTACGACGGGCCGGGCGCCAAGCCCACCATCCCGACCGTGATCATCCGCGACATCCCGGATCAGGCGACGAGCGTGCTCTCGATCGAAAAGGGCGATATCCAAATGCTGACGGCGCCGCGTCCCGACGACGCCAAAGCGCTGGCCAAGAACTCGTCGGTCGTCGTCGCCGAGCAGCCGCCGAACAACACGGCCTACATGGCGATGAACATGGAGAAGAAGCCGTTCAACGATCTGCGCGTGCGGCGCGCGATCGCCTACGCGCTCGATCTGCCGGCGATCGTGCACGGACTGTATTCGAGCAGCGCCGTCGTCGCCGATAACTGGACGCCGCAGGCGATCCTCGGCAACAATCCGAGCGTCCATATTTACCCGCACGATATCGCGAAGGCGAAAGCGCTGCTCGCGCAAGCGGGCGTGCGGAACGGCTTCTCGACCGATCTGTTCTATCCAACGGCTCCGCGCCCGTACATGCCGGAGCCGCAGCGACTGGCCGAGACCATTCAGGCCCAGCTGCGTACGATCGGCATCAACGTGACCTTGCAGCCGTACGAGTTCGGCGTCTTTCTCGACAAGGTGCGCAACGGCGAACACCAGATGTGTCTGATCGGCTGGTCGGGCGATAACGGCGATCCCGACAATTTCTTCTATCCGCTGCTGGACCAAGACTCGGCGCACAAGGGCACGGCGCAAAATTACTCGTTCTGGCGCGATCCGGCGTTCCACCAACTGATGATCGAAGGCCAGCTGACGACCGACGAGGCGAAACGGAAGCTCATCTATCAACAAGCCAACGCGATGGTTCACGATCAGGTCCCGGCGATCTCGATCGTGCATACCGCGGTCCCGATGATCGTCTCCGCGAACGTGGCCGGCTACGTCCCGAGTCCCGACACCGAGTATCACTTCGAGACGATGAGCTTCAAGAAGTGAGCACGGATCCAACCTGCCTCTTTTGTAAGATCGTCCGCGGTGAGATCCCGGCCAGCGAAGTCTTCCGCGACGCGGACGTCGTCGCGTTTCACGACCTCAATCCGCAAGCGCCGCAGCACGTGCTCGTCATCCCCACCGAGCACGCGGCCAACCTCAGCGCGTTCGCCCGCACGGCGAGCGCGCACGCGGCACAGCGG
>Ga0116230_10003480_pt1 | contig 15383 bp, 10 predicted proteins | sample S1TSphfallax_3_FD_88678 | JGI IMG/M metagenome (GOLD analysis project Ga0116230, IMG submission 88678) | Host-associated microbial communities from peat moss isolated from Minnesota, USA - S1T2_Fd - Sphagnum fallax MG | ecosystem: Host-associated > Plants > Peat moss > Unclassified | place... | reverse complement strand
TTCAGCGGAGACTGGAATACCGCCTCTAATTGGACGCCCAACACGGTTCCCACCTCCGCCAATGACGTCATTTTCGATCAGGGTGCGGCCTCCGCGTATACCGTGACCGTTTCGCAGGCAAACGCGGCTTTGGATGTTTATGTCCAAAACGACAGCGTCGTTCTGGATCTGAATCAGGCCGCGTCGTCGCTCACCATTACCGGTGTGTTGTCTGTGGGTGTTCCGGCAACCTCGGGTACGTTTACCGTCGGAACGCTGAGCCTGACCCATTCCTACGGTGGACCCTCCGCTAATATCTCCGCCGCGTCGGCTGTGGTCGGTGCTAACGGCGGAAACGGGTTTCTCACCGTTGGCTCGGGAGTCAATCTGGTGATCGCGGGAAACACCGCCATCGGCGCTGGTTCCCAGCTCACCGTCGCTCCTGGTGGCCGGCTGTACACCAGCTCCCTCTCCCTGGCTGGAACCACCGGCGCCTGGACGGGTCTGCTCGATCTGGGAACCAGCCAGCTGGATCTGTCGGGTAATACGCTGGCGACCGTCACCAACATGGTGGCGCAGGGTTATGCCGGGGGGACCTGGCAGGGCAGCGGTGGCATCACCAGCTCCGTCGCGGCTTCCGACACCGCCCATCTCACCGCCGTCGGCGTCATCTCCAACAACGTCAGCGGCTCAGCCCTCTACGGAAGCTCAACCGCCAAAGGACTCTTCGGAGGGCAAAGCCCGGGTCTGAACGATGTGCTGGTCAAGTACACCTACTACGGCGATGCCAACCTCGACGGAAAAGTCGACGGCAGCGATTACAGCATCATTGATAACACCTACTTACACGAGAACTTCTCACACGGTGTGGCCACCAACCCCATCAGCGGTTGGTACAACGGCGACTTCAACTATGACGGTGTCGTGGACGGCAGCGACTACGCCCTGATGGACAATGCCTTCAACCAGCAGGGAACCGAAGCGGTCAACCCCGATGCGCTGATCGGAAATAACCCCGATGGTGCGACCACGATCGCAGCCGATGCTGGCAACGTGTACCAGTGGTCGCAGATCAGCGTTTCTGGTGTTCAGAACGATCTCGGGAACGCAAATCCCTCGGCGGCAATCGGGAGCTCACCTGTGCCCGAGCCGACAGGGCTGGCATTGCTGAGTCTCGCAGCCATCGGTTCGCTTCGCCGGCGCGGCCGAATTGTGCGAGCTTAACTGAATGAGTCCATTCTAACAACGACCGTCTGAAAGCCGATGCCGCCCGTTCGACCGAACGGGCGGCATTTTTTCATTTCTGAATTGATTTTGATCGCCTGTGACGACGCATATTTCCAGAGGCTATGGAAAATTTTCATCGACACATCATCCAGTCTTGGATATCATCCCGACTGGGAATACAGGCCTGATAAACGGCGATTTTTCAGCACAGGGAGTGCGAGATGAAGCATTGTTCCCGCCCGATTGGGCGCAGAAGCCGAATCCAACTGGTTATCGCCGCCGCAGCCGTCTTATCCACTATTGTCCTATCAGGAAAGGCGAACGCCCAGTCGCTGATTTTTGATAATCTGTCCGCCTTTGAAACTGATGCCCCCGGAGCGGCTGCGGCTTACGATCCAGGTCCTGGTGAAACCATAGTGGGCGGTAACTTTTCGTTGCCAGGTGGCACCATATCACTTTCTGGCTTTGACGTGGCCGTCATTAATGACTCTGCGACTACGGTTCCAGACCTCCAAGTGAACATCTACGTTTGGGGATCGGTAAACACCGGACCATTCAGCTCGACAACCCCAGCCTTCAGTAATCTTCTTGGGAGTTATTCGACAGACCTGGCCGTGAACCTCGCACAGGGCGATTACAAGACATTACAAAGCGGTGAGCCGGGAGCGAACCCTGGGATTGCGCTTGCGACGCCTCTTATGATCCCCGTCGGCACCACTGGAATCGGGGTGAGCTACGGCTTTGAGTCCAGCTCAACCCTCAATGGCGTCTATGCGCCCAAGACCGGACTGACTTCGCTGGTGACCTATGGAGTCCCACCCACGACCGATCTTTCGGGCAGTTATTATCCGTACTTTTTCTATAACACAGGCGGGGAAACTAACGGCAACTTCAACGAGGGTCCGTATACCTTCAACGATCCCGATAACGAAATGGCCGCCAGGATCTATGGCACGATAGCAGTGCCTGAACCCAAAGGGCTCGCGTTGCTGGGCGTTGCGGCAATCGGTTCGTTTCGCAGACGGGGCCGTGCTTTCCGTGCTTTCCGTGCTTAGTTACATCAGTGTATTTTGATTACCTCGTGATTGTTGCCGCCCCATTCGACCGAACGGGCGGCATTTTTTTTTCGCCGGATCGCCGCCGCTTACTTCGTGCGCGGCACTTTCAGCGGTTACAGGGTGGCTACAATATCCTTTCCGCAGGATGTATAAACTCGCCGGGGTCTTCCACTTCGAAGATCCCGGTGTTGACCCGTTGCAGAAGCAGTTTGGATTATGGACCCATTGATTAATCGCGCGGTGGAGTTGGCGGCCGCCCTGGCGGCGGAATCTTCAAAAAATCAAACCGGATTTGAACGCGCTGAATCCGCCCAGCTCGCCCGCATGATGGAGGATGCGGCGGGGAAAGCGTTCACGCTGGTGATGGTGGACCGCGTGTTCCGCAGCCATGATCCAAAGCTGCAGGCCCAGCGCCTTCGCGGGTTTCTGGATACGCACGGCACCCCACGCTATCTGCCAATCTTTCAGCGGTTTCTGCTTCGCAGCGGCTCGATTGCATCCGCCATCGCGCCGAAGTTGGTGATGTCAGCCATGGAGGGAGAGCTTCGCCGGTCCAGCGCCCGGGTTATTCTTGCCGGTGAAAGCAAACCGCTGCACCATTATCTTCGGGATCGCCGCGCCAGCGGCACGCGCGTGAATCTGAACCATCTCGGGGAAGCCGTGCTGGGTGAGGAGGAGGCGAACCATCGCCTGCAGGCGGTGCTTGCGCATCTGGCCGATCCCGATGTCGATTACATCTCGGTGAAAATCTCCGCCATCTTCAGCCAGATCAACATCATCGACTGGGATAACACCCTGACGGTGGTGAAGGACCGGTTGCGAATCCTGTATCGCGCTGCCATGCCGGCGAAAAAATTCGTCAATCTCGACATGGAGGAATACCGCGATCTGGAGATGACGCTGGCCGCCTTCATGCAGGTGCTGGACGAAGAGGAATTCAAGAATTTCACAGCCGGAATCGTCTTGCAGGCGTACGTGCCCGATTCGTGGGACGCCCAGCAGCGGCTGACTCGCTGGGCGATCGCCCGCGTCGATGCCGGGGGCGCACCGATCAAGCTGCGGCTGGTCAAAGGCGCGAACCTGGCGATGGAACTGGTCGAAGCCGAGCTGCACGGGTGGAACCCCGCGCCGTACACGGTCAAGGCCGACACCGATGCCAACTACCGCCGAATGCTCGAGTTTGGCTGTCAGCCGGACAATGCCCGCGCGGTTCGGCTGGGTGTCGCGAGCCACAATCTGTTCGATGTCGCGCTGGCGTTGGTGCTTCGCGAAGAGCTGCGGGTGCAGAACTCGGTCGAGCTGGAGATGCTTGAAGGCATGGCCAACCATCAGGCCCGCGCGGTGCAGCACAAGGCCGGGGGGCTGCTGGTCTACGCCCCGGCAGTGAAGCGGGCCGATTTCCTCAGCGCGATGGCGTACCTGGTTCGCCGGTTGGATGAAAACACATCGCCGGAAAACTTTCTGCATGATCTGTTCGGCCTGGTCCCGGGAAGCCCCGCATGGGAACGGCAAAAGAGCCGGTTCATCAAAGGCTGGGAAGACCGGGCCGCCGCCCCCAGCGCGTCGCATCGGGCATCGCCAAAGGTCATTCCGGTCGATGGGAAATTTCACAACGCTGCCGACACCGATTGGACGCAGCAAAAAAAGCGCGATGCATTGATGCGATGCATCGCCCAGTGGCAGTCGCCGGAATTGCCGCTGCTTCCGAGTTTGGAGGAGTTGCTCAGCACCGCCACGCGCGCCCAGACCGGTTGGGAGGCGATGGGCTATCCCGCACGGGCGAACATTCTCCGCCGCTGTGCCGAGGCTATGGAAACCGAGCGATGCCGCACCATCGCGCAGATGATGCAGGAAGCGAAAAAAGCCCCAGCCGAGGCCGATGGTGAAGTGTCGGAGGCAGTCGATTTCGCGCGGTATGTCGCCGCCACCGCCGAACCATTGCCGGAGGTGCGCGGGACGGCTCTGGGGGTGGTGGTGATCACCCCACCGTGGAATTTCCCATATGCGATCCCGTGCGGCGGAGTGGTCGCGGCGCTGGCGGCGGGAAATGCCGTCATCCTCAAACCCGCACCCGAAACGGTGGGTGTCGCCTGCATGCTTGCCCGCCAGCTCTGGGAAGGGGGCGTCCCCCGAGACGTCCTGCAATTCCATCCTTGCCCCGATGGCGAAATCGGCAAAGCACTGGTCACCAATCCCCTGGTGTCTGCCGTCGTCCTCACCGGCGGATACGAAACCGCCCGGCTATTCCTCAGCTGGCGGCCGACGCTCAAACTCTACGCCGAAACCAGCGGCAAAAACGCCATCATCATCACCGGTCAGGCCGATCGCGATCTGGCCATCAAAGATCTGGTGAAGTCCGCGTTCGGTCATTCCGGGCAGAAATGCAGTGCCGCCAGCCTGGCGATTCTGGAAGCCGAGGTGTACGACGACCCGGCGTTCCACCGCGCGCTGCGGGATGCCGCCGCCAGTTTGAAAGTCGGCCCGGCAACGGATCTGGGCAGCATCGTGACCCCGGTCATCCGTGAGCCGGGCGAATCGCTGAAACGCGCGTTGACCACATTAGACGCTGGCGAAAAATGGCTGCTGCAACCGCGGGTTGATCCAACCGACCCGTGCCTCTGGTCACCGGGCATCAAGACCGGTGTAGCCCCCGGCAGTTGGTTCCACCGCACGGAATGCTTCGGCCCGGTGCTGGGTCTGATGCGGGCCAACGATCTCACGCACGCCATCCAAATGCAGAACGAAACCGCCTTCGGTCTTACCGGCGGCATTCATTCGCTCGATGATTCGGAAATCGAATTCTGGATTCAGCGCGTGAAAGTCGGCAACGCGTACATCAATCGCCCGATCACCGGCGCGATCGTGCAGCGCCAGCCGTTCGGCGGATGGAAAAAATCGTCCCTGGGCCCCGGAAACAAAGCCGGTGGACCCAACTACGTCAATCTCTTCACCACGTTGGCCGACGCGCCGGGTCAAACTGAAAACTACCAGAAATGGTGGAATGAGTATTTCTCGATCGAGCACGATCCATCAGCATTGCGCTGCGAGTCGAATCACCTGCGCTACCGCCCCTGCCGGGGGGTGATGCTCCGGCTCGAAAAAGACGACCCCGCCACCATCGCCCGTGCCAAATCCGCCGCCGACCTCTGCGGTGTCCGGCTGATGATCAGCCTCGGCACCGAGGAAAGCGAATCGCAGCTCGCCGCCCGCCTGCCGCGACTGGTGTCCCGCATCGAGTTTCTGCGCACCGTGCAATCCCCTGGCAAAACGCTGCTCTCGGCTGCTTACGACGCCGGCATCAACTGGATCAACGCCCCGATCCTAGCCTCGGGCCGATACGAGCTCCCCCGATGGCTGCGCGAGCAATCGGTCTCGCAGACACAACACCGGTATGGGCTGATTACCGAAACTGCATAGACGATGTCGCAGATTACGCTGCGGCCGGTCCGACCAGCTTCGTTCATTCGGATTTTCGGATTTCGGATTTCGGATTTCATTCGGGGATTCGGGTTTCGTCATTTATTATCGCTTCGAACAACCTCTTTACGGGCGACGCGCGCGAGACGTCCGTGACACGGCGTGACACGGCCGGAAATCTTGCTTTTCTCATTGGCCATTGCCTGCCGGGCAGTTATAATGCCGATTCCGGAAGTGACCCACCGCGCCTGAAGCGCGGTGGCTGTCGTTTTGGGAATGCCCTTTGAACGGATAACCTTGGCTGACAATCGTCGAATCAGCAAGGCTCAGGAGCGATGCAATGCAGATCATGAGTCAAAAAGAGAAGGAAGCCCTCGAAGCCAAACGCGAGGAAATGTACAAGGCCAAGATCGACGTGCAGGATCGCATCCGCAAGGCGGCCAGCCTCGGTGATCTGTCGGAGAATGCCGAGTATCATTTCGCCAAGGAAGAAAACCGCTCGCTGGAAAAAGAACTGGCCGCGCTGGAGATGAAGCTTCGGCAGGTGTCGGTGGTTTCAACCGACAATGTCCCGGATGACATCGTGTTCCTCGGCCATACCGTCAAGCTGCTGGATCTCTATGATGACAGCGAACAATTGGTTAGACTCGTTGGAGAGGCAACGCCGTCCGACGCGCTCAGCGAAATCATGAACGTGTCGGTCAACAGCCCGATGGGCGAAGCGCTGATGAAAGCCCATGTCGGTGACACCGTAAAAGTAAAAGCGCCGCGCGGCGTGAACGAGTTTAAGATTCTGGAGATCGTCCAGTAGACATGCGAAAGGCTGAATCAGAATTGCGGAATGAGCGGAAGCGGATTTCTATTTAGCATTTCTCATTTCGACTTTTGCAGTTCGCCCCGCCACCTTAGCTCAATGGCAGAGCACCGGTTTTGTAAACCGGTGGTTGTCGGTTCAAGTCCGACAGGTGGCTTTTCCCCCTGATTTACCCGAATTTAAGTGCTCGCCAGCACCTGCATGATCAGCGGGAAGCCCTGGGTGGTGTACCAGGTGTTTCCCGAATCCATGCTTTGGCTCCACTGGTCCTGGAAACCGACACCGGTGCCGTTGTCGCTGCTGGTCCAGCTCCAGTTGTACGAACCGCTGCCGTTGGCCGACAGCACGATCCAGTAGGTGGTGTTGGCTGCAAGGGCGATCCCTGTTGTGGTGAAGGTGGTATTGGCCCCGCTGGAGGAAAAGCTGGCAGGATTGGTGAGCGTTCCGATCGGCGTGCCAGGTTGACCGCCAGCATCTGAATACAGCTGCATTGTGACTGGACCGCTCGTCTGCTGCGCCAGCGGGATGGTAATGCTCTTCAGCGTGACAGCGGAGGTTCCGGTTCCAAAGCTGGCGGCCTGCCAGGCAGAACCCGAGACGTTATTCACATCCGAAGCAGCATCGGAAAGGTTGTCGGACAAATCAATGCCTGTGTAACTGATGGTGCCGGTCGCGGTGCTCGTCGCCAGCGTTGCATTGCTGGGCGAGCTGAGGTTCAGCGAGAACGTCTTGCTCCCCGTGGAGCTGACGTTGCCGTAAATCGTGATGTTCACGGTCGTCGTGGTCGACTGGGGAGAGAACGTCGCGGTGCCGCTCGCGGCCTGGTAATCGATCCCGTTCAGAGCCGTCCCATCGGCGGTGGCATACGCAACCGTCACCGTCGAAGTCGAGGGGGCCGACAGCGTGATGATGAACGGCAGCGTGGTGTTGCTGGCGCTGCCCTGGGTGACGCTGGCATTGGCCACGCTGATGCTGGGTGTGGGGGCGGTGTTGTTGTTGTCGATGGTTCCCGTCGCCGACGCGGTGGCGATGGTTGCGTTCGAGGGACTGCTGAGATTCAGCGTGAAGGTCTTGGTTGATCCCGGTGCGGTGTTGGCATCAATGGTCACGCTGACGGTCTTGCTGGTCTGACCGGGGGAGAAGGTGAGCGTGCCGCTGGCGGCGACGTAGTCGGTGCCGGCGGTGGCGCTGCCGTTGGCGGTGGCGTAATTCACCGACACGGTCGTGGTGGAACTGGTTGACAGCGAGACGGTAAACGCCAGCGAGGTCGCGGAGCTGCCCACCGTGGCGGTGCCGCCGGTCACACCGATGGACGGCACCGGCGCGGTGTTGTTGTTGACAATGGTTCCCGTCGCCGACGCGGTGGCGATCGTGGCATTCGACGGGCTGGTGAGATTCAGCGTGAAGGTTTTGGTGGAACCCGCCGCCGTATCGGCCGCGACGGTGACATCGACGGTTTTACTGGTCTGGCCCGGTGAAAAAGTGAGGACCCCGCTGGCGGCGGTATAGTCCGTACCGGCAATGGCGGTGCCATCAGCTGTCGCATAATCGACTGTCACCGTCGAGGTCGAACTGGCGGAGAGCGCGACCGTGAACGCCAGCGCCTGCGCCGAACTGCCGACCGTCACGCTGCCGCCGGTGACGTTGATCGTCGGCGGGGTCACGACGGTATTGTCGTTCACCAGCGTGCCGGTCGCCGACACGGTGGCGATCGTGGCATTCGACGGGCTGGTCAGATTCAGCGTGAAGGTTTTGTTCGAGCCCACCGCGGTATCGGCATCGACGGTGACATCAACCGTCTTGCTGGTCTGACCGGGCGAGAAAGTCAGCACCCCGCTGGCGGCGGTGTAATCGGTGCCCGCGACGGCAGTGCCATTCGCCGTGGCATAATCCACGGTAACCGTCGAGGTCGTGCTGGAAGAAAGCGTGACGGTAAACGGCAAAGTCGTGGGACTGCCACCGACGGTGACACTGCCACCGGTGACACCGATCGTCGGCACGACAGCGTTGTTGTTCACCAGAGTGCCAGTGGCCGACGCGGTGGCGATCGTCGCGTTCGCCGGGCTGGTGAGATTCAGCGTAAAAGTTTTGTTGGACCCGACGACGGTATCGGCATCGACGGTGACGTCGACAACCTTGCTGGTCTGTCCCGGATCGAAAGTCACCACGCCGCTGACGGCGGTGTAATCGGTGCCCGCGATGGCGGTGCCATCGGCGGTGGCATAATTCACCGTGATCGTCGAGGTCGAAGCAGCCGAAAGGCTGACGGTGAATGGCAGCGTTGTCGGTGAACTGCCCACCGTCACGCTGCCGCCGGAGACCACGAGGCTCGGCGTGGTGACAACCGAATTGGTGTAGATGATGGTGCCGACGGCGGTGCCGGTTGCGATGGTCGCGTTGCCGGGCGAACTGAGGTTCAGCGTGAAAGTCTGAGTTGCATCAATCGCCTGGCCGTACACGGTGACATCGACGTTCTGCGTGGTTTGGCCCGGTGAAAAAGTGAGCGTGCCGCTGGCGGCCTGATAGCTGGTGTCGGCGGTGGCGGTGCCATCCGCGGTGGTGTATGCCACCGTCACCGGCGTTGTGGTGCTGGTCGAGAGCGAAACCGCAAAGGTGAGAGTTGAAGTGCCGGTCGCCCCCTGCGTGAGCGTGCCCCCGGTCACGGTCAGGGCGGGGACCACCGCCGAAGGCAGGATGGTTGCCGTCGCGCTGACGGTCGCGACCGTTGCGTTGGTGGGATCGCTGAGCGACAGCGAAAATGTTTCCGCCGACGTGATCTGCACCGGATCCAGCGTGACGGCCACTGTCTGGCTGATCTGCCCCGGAGCGAACGTGAGCGTGCCGGAAGCGGCAACGTAAGCAGTTCCCGCCGTCGCGGTTCCATCTGCGGTTGCGTAATTGACTGTGACCGCTTGGGTGGAGGCCGCCGTCAGGCTGACGACGAAATCTTCCTCCGTGCCAGCCGGGGCTGAGACATCAGCGACGGAGATTGTTGGTTCCGGACCGGCATCGATGATGGTTCCGGTGGCCACGAGATTGGCGGGGATGCCGTTGGCGGCACCCGACAATTCCAGCGCGAACTGCTGCTGCGGTTCGACCGCCGCATCGCGGATCGTGGGAACGGAAATCACCGCGGAGGTTTGCCCGGCGGGGATCGTCAGGATGCCCGATGTGGCGTTGAACCGCGAAGCGGATGCCGTCACCGGCACGGTGGCATACCGGAATGAAACCGGAAACGGCGACGCCGCCGAAAGGGTCACGGCAAAATTCGCGTCATTCCCCTCGATGGCCGAGGCGCTTGCAACCGTGATCGTGGGCCGAAACAGCCCGCCAACGGTGTCATCATCCACGATCACCGCGCGCGAAAACGTGTCGGCCGGCACGGTCGCGTTGGCGACATTGCTCAGCAGCAGATCGAACGCTTTGTCCGGCTCGCCGGTCGCGGTGCTTGCCTTCAACCGCACGGGGATCTTCACGCTCGTCTGACCCGGCTTGATTTTCAGAACACCGTGCTCGGCCACGTAATCGGTTCCCGCGACCGCCGTCCCATCCTGCGTGGAATACTCGAGCTCGATCAGAGAAGCTGACGGGTTGGAAAGTTTGACGGTGACCACCCCGGTCGGCGGATGCTTGGCGTTCTTCACCGTCAGCATCACATCGGAAACCGTCACCGTCGGAGCGGCGGGATAATCCGTGATGGTGGTGAGCACCTTCTTCGTAATGGGATTCTTCCCGCTGGCCGCCAGATGCACGTAAAACGTCTGCGGCACCCGCGTCGTCGGATCGTCCAGAATGCGAACCGAAAAACTCCCCGTGGTCTTCCCGGCGTCAATGATGATCTGGCCATGGGAATTAACAAACTGCTTCCCCGCATGGGCGGTGCCGTTGCTGGTGGCGTAGGCGACGATGATGTTTTTCTTCGACGCAGCGCTCAGCGTCACGATGTAGGTTGCGGAGGTGGCCGCATCGACCGTCGTAACCGGGAGCACCGTGATGCTGGTCAGCAACTGCCGTTGCTCGAGCAATTCGACGGCGGCGCGACGCTGATTCAATCTCGAAAGCATAATGTTTTTGTACTCGATTCAGGATTTGCAAAACAGGAACTTCCAATTATCAGACGACACCACCGCTGCCGGTATTACCACCAAAGCCGGCGGTTGTTTGGAACTGGCAAGACTATCGCCTCGACGGAGAGGCTATTGGTCTTCCACGTCCAGCCCCAGATCCAATGCGATGGCCGAATGGGTCAGCGCCCCAACCGAGATCCGCTCGATGCCGGTCAGGGCAATCTGCCGGACGGTTTCGAGCGTCACCCCGCCGCTGGCTTCCAGATCCACCGAGCCTTTTTTGCCCGCGCCGTTTCGCAGGGCGACCGCCTGCTCCATCGTCGGGCAGTCCATGTTGTCCAGCAGGATCGCCTGCAGGCCGTCCACCTTAAGCACCTCGCGCAGCTGATCGAGCGTGTCAACCTCCACCTCGATAAACCGGCTCGCGTTTTCCGCCCGGCTGCGGGCAATCGTCTGCGATAAAAATCCCGCCAGATCACGCAGCGGAACGCCAGCGATGTGATTGTCCTTCACCAGAAGCCCGTCGAAAAGCCCAATTCGATGATTCATCCCCCCACCGCAGCGCACTGCATATTTATCCAGCAGGCGAAAGCCCGGCATCGTTTTCCGCGTGTCGAAAATTTTCGCGCCCGTGCCCGCAACCCGCCGGACAAATCGCTGTGTCTGCGTCGCAACGCCCCCCATGTGCTGGAGGAAATTGAGAATCACCCGCTCGGCCGCCAGCAGCGAACGCATCGGGCCGCGAATGCGCAAGAGCGGCGTCGTGCGGGCGTCGCTGAATCGCCCCTCAATCAGTTCCATGTGAAAACCCGGAATCTGCTCCACCCGCAATCGCTCGTCGTACGCCCGGCAGATCATCTCCACGATCGGCAGCCCGCAGGCGATGCCGGTTTCTTTCTGCATCAGCGTGCCAACGCCAATCTTCTCCGGGCCGATCAGCAATCGGCTGGTGACATCGTCATCGCCAACGTCTTCACGCTTGGCGAGTTGAATCAACTCTCGAACATCCGCTTCAGTCGGGAAAGGAAACACAGGCGTTCTCCGAAATAACCGAGATCCAGCACGCGCGTCCTGAGAATTATACGCCGCACAGACGCGCAGTCGAAGGGACAACAAGCTCATCTGGCATTACTCTGTCGATAATGAACGTAACCATTTCGCTTTGCCGTTCCACGCTCAGCTTCGCGAGCATCGCATTGTTCCTCGTGTGTTTGCCCGCCTGTTCTCCACAGGGAACGCCGGCCAAAGAACAGTCGGTCGATTCCCCCCCGCCGTTCCCCGGCACCCTGGCGAATCTTCCGCTGCTGAGCGACGCCCAATCCCGCTCGATCTGCCCGGAAAATTTCGACGGTGACAAAGGCGCAGGCGGCATGGCAATCCAGGGCACCGGCAAGAACGCCGCCCGCGAACTGGGCCAGACCTGGAAAGTTTCCCCCTCGGTTCGCATCAAGGCACATTCGACCTTCACGCTGGCCAGCATCACCGGGCCTGGCTGCATCTCGCATATCTGGATGACCCCTACCGGTAATTGGCGGCATCAGATTCTCCGCGGCTATTGGGACAACGATCCCAACCCGTCAATTGAATCGCCGGTTGGCGATTTCTTCGCCTGCGGACTTGGCAAATATGCCCAGGTCAGCACCCCGCCGGTCTGTGTGAATCCCGGCAGCGCGTTCAACTGCTATTGGCCGATGCCGTTTGCCAAAGCCGCCCGGCTTACGCTTGAAAATCTCGATGACAAGGACATGACGCTCTATTACCAGGTGGATTATGAGCTGAAAAAAATCCCCGCCAATGCCGCCTGTTTCCACGCACAATTCCGGACCGAATCGCCATTGAAAACCAAGGGGCTTTACACGCTTCTCGACGGCGTCAAAGGCAAGGGCCACTACGTCGGAACTTACATGACGTACCTCACCCACAACGCCGGTTGGTGGGGTGAAGGCGAGATGAAATTTTTCATCGACGGCGACGCCGCCTTCCCCACCATCTGCACCACCGGCACCGAGGATTATTTCTGCGGGTCCTATGATTTCGGCAGCGGCAACCCCCGCCGATACACGCTGTTCTCCACGCCGTACACCGGGCTGATTCAGGTGATCCCCGCGGAAGCGGTTTACGCGCCGAACCAGAAGTTCGGCCTCTACCGCTGGCACCTGGCCGACCCCGTCCGGTTCAGCACCGATCTGAAAGTGCAGATCCAGGACCTGGGCTGGCAATCCGGCGGCCGCTACGCGCTGCTGCAGGATTCGATCTCGACGGTTTCGTACTGGTATCAATCGCTGCCGCACGCGGCGTTCCCGGCGTTTGCGATCAGGGAAGAATTGGACAAGTAACGAGGAAAAAAAGAAATCAGTGCCGATCCGCCGCCGGGTCTTCTTCATGCGACATCGCTGCGGGCACTGCATCGGGGGCTTCGGCACGGACAATGGGTCCGATCACGGCGGCGGCGAGACACAGACCGCCGCTGGCGATCAGCAGGTTCATCACCCAATGCGAACTGGCGGAGAAAATCGGATGCGTTTCCTCCGTCTCCGGCTGGACGCGGGGTTCGCCGATGTTGTCCGGGAGCGCCTCCTCGGCCTGAGCAGCGGGAACCAGCATGCCCGTGAAAAGAATCGCTGCCATCACGCAAGCCCAGGGAGAGCCGGGGCGTCTTGCCCCGAAGCCGCCCCGCGGTTCCAAATCACTTCCCATCATATCACCCCCACTTTGAGCTGCGGAATATGCTTCAGCACTTCGGCCGCGCGCAAGCTGCTCACCGCATAATCCGCCTCGGTCAACGCGCTCAGCGGATAGCTGGTGGCCACGCCGAGCGTTTTGAATCCCTCCGCCTTTACCGCGCGGATCACGGTCGGCGCATCTTCAATCACCAGGCAATCCTTTGGCATCAACCGAAGGCTGCGGTGCTCGGCCACCAGCCGGGTGGTCAGCAGATATCCCTCGGGGCTCGGTTTGCCCACCGACACATCTTCAGCCGCCACAATCACCGGAAAACAGTCCCGCAGATTGATCCCCTCGAGCATCAGTTCGATTTCATCCCGCAGCGCCCCCGAGCAGATCGCCAGCGGATAGTGCCGCCACAGCCCGCGGACCAGTTCTTCCACACCGGGCAAGGCGGCATATTGCCGTTTCTCGATCAGCGACTGCATCGCCTCTTTTTTTTGTGTCAGCACGCGCAGCGAGGTTTTGGGGTCCAGCTCGCGCTGATGCTTGGCAAAGATGTGCTTGAACGCCCCGCGGTCGTCGAAGCCGATCAGCTCCCGGTAGTATTCCTCTTCATCGATGTGGATCTGCTCGCGCGCCAGCACCTGGCGAAACGCGCCGAAGTGCAGCGGCTCGCTGTTGACGATCACCCCGTCAAAGTCAAAGAATATCGCGGCGGGCCAACTGGGCATGCTCAAACCGTAATCGTCGCGTGTGCGGATGGCAAACTTGGACAATCGCGCGGGCCAAGTCGCCGCCAATCCAAACTCTTTTTATCAGTGATCTCCCATTTCGTTTCATTTTCCGGTGTGGCGTCGCGGCTCAGGCGGCGTTGCGCTTCGGAGGTCCGGAGTTGCCGTCATTCGCACCCGTGGATAACGCTTTGGGCTCGGTGACAGCCAATTCTCGGCCGCCGAACATCGGTGCCAGCCAACGCCGAACATTGTCAAAAATCTCAACCAGATGTCCGGGCCGGTTGAAGGTTTCACCGTCCGGCACCCCATATTTCAGCTTCTCGTCCGCGGGCGCGCAGTAGGTGCCGAAGAGCCAGTCCCACAGCTTGATGATGCCGAAGTTGGTGTCAAAGTGCTCGGGTCGGGTGGAGTGGTGGATGCGGTGGGCAGCGGGTGTCATCCAGACCGCATTCCATAATTTCCACCGGAAATTGATCTCCGAATGCAGGAGCGAGTTATAGACCGTGTTGATGGCGGTAAAGGTGAGAATGACCGCCGGCGGAGCGCCCATGACAGCAACCGGAAAAGCAGTGGTGATGCTCATGATCACCTGCTCGATGGGGTGGATGCGGAAGCTGGTGACGACGTTCATTTCCTCGGCCGCGTGATGCACCTTGTGCAGTTCCCACATCCATCGCGTGTGCATGAACCGATGGTGCCAGTAGGCGAAGAATGTGTTGATCAGCAGTACGATCACCAGCTGGATGCAGAACGAATGCACATGGGCCAGAAACGCGACATGCAGCACCTGGTGGATGCGGTTGACGATCCAGATCAGCGTGCCGAAGGAGAACAAAAACACGAGCACATTGAAACCCCCCGCGAGCCTGAGCATCGTGTAAAACAGATCGACCCGCGTTGACGGCGAACTGCCATCAAGCAGCCGCTTGAGTGAGGATTGATCCAGCCCCAGGCAGGCGGCCTCGAAGAACAGGCAGAACGCCAGCACCCCCATGAAAACCGCGGGTTGATGGGCGACGCCCTGGAGATTGAAGGTGGCGGCTCCGCGGGATTCATTGAAGACAAACGGGCCAAGCCCGGGGAAGTGCGTCGTCAACTGCCAAAGGATGCAGACCCCCGCGACATACCCGATGAACGACGCAAGCGCGACAGCCATAAAATAGATCAGCGGTTTGATCATGCGTGGCGCAAAACAAGAAGGTGCAGGAGGAACTCCCAGCAAAAACTGGCGGTGGAGTATACCACGGTGCTGGGCTCCGACGCAAACTTTAGTGACGGGCGCATTCAAAATTCAAAAGGGTGAGTGGCGCGGGGGAATTGCACCCCCGCGCTCTCTCAGAACCGGACGTGAGCCTCTCGGTTCATCCGGCTCCCGTCATTCGCAATGCCTCACGGCACCATTCCCAACTTCCAGTGGGCA
>Ga0116230_10003478_pt1 | contig 15384 bp, 14 predicted proteins | sample S1TSphfallax_3_FD_88678 | JGI IMG/M metagenome (GOLD analysis project Ga0116230, IMG submission 88678) | Host-associated microbial communities from peat moss isolated from Minnesota, USA - S1T2_Fd - Sphagnum fallax MG | ecosystem: Host-associated > Plants > Peat moss > Unclassified | place... | reverse complement strand
CCGCGCCCGGGACCGACGGGAATTTGCTGCGACTTCGCCCATTGGATGAAATCGGCGACGATCAGGAAATAGCCGGGGAAGCCCATATTGACGATCACGTCGAGCTCGAAGGTCAGGCGCTCGCGGTACGGCGCGCGGTCGGCTTCCGGCATTGCCAGCGCGTCCAGCCGGCCCTCCAGGCCCTCGGCCGCCATGGCGCGGATGGTCTCGGCCTCGGTGGTGCCGGGGCGGACTTTTGGGCAGGTGGGCAGCAGCGGCTTGCTGGTCTCGGCCATGGCGGCGCAGCTTTGGGCGATGGCCAGCGTATTGTCGCAGGCCTCCGGCAGATCGGCGAAGAGCTCGCGCATCAAGGCGGCGGGCTTGAACCAGTGTTCCGGGGTGACGCGGCGGCGGTCCTTCTCCGCCAATACGCGGCCATCGGCGATGCAGAGCAGCGCGTCCTGCGCTTCGAACATTCCGGGGGTTGCGAAAAAACACTCATTGGTCGCGACCAGCGGGATGTTGTGCCGATCCGCGAGGTTGATCAGGCCCGGTTCCACCGCCTGTTCCAGGCGCTCGCCGTGGCGCTGCAGCTCCATGCCGATGTGGTTGTCGCCAAAGGCTTCGTGCAATGCGGCGAGATAGGCCTCGGCTTCGGCCAGCTGTCCTTCGGCCAGCAGCCGGCCGAGCGGGCCGCCGGCGCCGCCGGTGAGCAGGAACAGGCCGTCCGCATGGGAGAATAATTCTTCCGGGGTGATCTGCGGTTTGAGCACCGCATCGGATTTCAGGAAACTCAGCGAGGAGAGTTTTTGCAGATTGGCGAAGCCGGCCGGGGTTTGCGCCAGCAGCACGATGGGATCGGCGGCGGTTTTATGGGTGACGCCAAGCTGGCAGCCGATGATCGGCTGCACGCCCTTGGCCACGCAATATTGCGAGAATTCCAGGGCGCCGAACATGTTGGAAGTATCGGTGATGGCGACGGCCGGCATGCCCATCTCGCGCGCCAGGGTTGGGATTTTATCGACCTTGATGGCCCCTTCGGAGAGCGAATAGGCGGAATGGACGCGAAGGTGGACGAATCTCTGGTCCGGCATGGCGACTCCTGGCGAGGGGTTATTCTGGCCTGAGCCGGGGCGGATGGCCAGCCGAATTATGCCTCGAATTCGAGCGGCGGGTCGTAGCCGATGCTGACCAGATACAGCCCGCAAGCCGGCGCCGTGGGGCCGGCGGCGGCGCGGGACTTGGCGGCCAGCACTTGCCCCATCGCGGCTTCCGGCCATCTGCCCTGCCCGACCAGTTTGAGCGAGCCGACCATGTTGCGGACCTGGTGGTGCAAAAAGCTGCGGGCGGCGGCGTTGATGATGAGGTGGTCGCCCTGGCGCTCGACGGTCAGTGAATCGAGCGTCCGCAGCGGCGATTTGGCCTGGCACGCCGAGGCCCGGAAGGAGGAGAAATCGTGATGGCCGACCAGGCTCTGGGCGGCCCGGTGCATCGCCGCTTCGTCCAGCCTGGCTTTGACATGCCAGACCCGGTTGGCCTCGATGCCGGGCCAGGCCGGGCGGTTGGAAATCAGGTAGCGGTACTCGCGGCGGATGGCGGAGAAGCGGGCATTCCAGTCCGCCGGCGCCGGGGTGGCGCGCAGCACCACCACCGGATGCGGTTTCAAATGATAGTTCAGCGCCTCGCGGATGCGGTTGGGGGATAGATCCGGCAGGTCCAGCTGCGCGATCTGGCCGAGCGCATGCACCCCGGCATCGGTGCGGCCAGAGGCGGTGACGGCGGGGATTTCGCCGCCGCGGAGATTGGCAGCGGCTTCCTCGATCACCTGCTGGATCGAAACCCCGTGCTTCTGCCGCTGCCAGCCCATGAAGGGCGTGCCGTCATACTCTAACTCAATCGCCCAAAGCATTGTTTTTAAAATATTTTTACATCGGGTGGGATTTGATAGCCGCGCAGGAATTCGGCCGTGCTCATCGCCGATCTGCCGGCCCGCTGCAGGCGGGTGGGACGCAAGGCGTGCTCGCCGCAGGCGATGGTGAGCTTGTCGTCCAGCAAGGTGCCGGGCGTGCCCTCGGCTTCGATGATCTCGGCGGCGAGGATTTTGATCACGGCATCGCCCAGCAGCAACAGGCTGCCGGGCCAGGGGTGGTAGGCGCGGATCTGCCGTTCCAGCTCGGCGGCGGGCTTGGTGAAGTTGAGGCGGGCATCCTCGCGCGTCAGTTTCGGCGCGTAGGTGGAGGCGGCATCGTCCTGCGGCACCGGGGGGCTTGGATGGTTGAGTTCATCGACGATCAGACGGGCGCCGATGGCGGCCAGGCGGTCATGCAGATCGGCGGCGGTGTCGGTGCGGCCGATCGGCGTCGCCTCGGCGCGCAGCATCGGGCCGGTATCGAGCCCGGCATCCATCTGCATGAGGGTGATGCCGGTTCGGGCGTCGCCGGCCAGGATCGCCGCCTGGATCGGGGCCGCACCGCGCCAGCGTGGCAGCAGGCTGGCATGGATGTTGATGCAGCCCCGCCGCGGCGCATTCAGGATCGGCTCCGGCAGGATCAGGCCATAGGCGGCGACGATCGCGGCATCGAGATCGAGGCTTTCGAAATATGCCTGTTCCTCGGCATTGTTGCGCAGCCTTTTGGGGGTGCGGACGGCAAGGCCGAGTTCGAGCGCCAGCCGATGCACCGGACAGGGATTCTCGCGCTGGCCGCGGCCGGCGGGTTTGGGCGGCTGGGCGTAGACCGCGGCGATTTCATGCCCGGCCTCGGCCAGGGCGCTGAGCGCCAGGGTCGAGAAATCCGGCGAGCCCATGAAGGCTAGGCGCATGGACCGGCGCCGGCGATGGGGGAATGGGGCGCTTCGTTAAGCATTGCTCCGTTGAGCCGCTTCGCCGCGGATCGTCAAGGGAGGCGGAGGGCTCAGCCCACCAGCTCCTGATAGACTTGGGCGGTCTGTTCGGCGACCCGGCTCAGCGCCAGCCAGGCGATGTTGATTTGCGAATTTGCCCGCGCCTGCGCCAGGTTTTGCGGGTTTTGCAGCAATTGCAGCAACGCTTCGGCCAGCAGGTCGGGGCGGCGGGGCGGCACCAGAATGCCGGCCCGGCCGCCTTCCAGCATTTCCGGGATGCCGCCGACATCGGCGCCGATGACCGCGCAGCCGGCTTCGCGGGCTTCCGACAAGACCAGACCGGCGGGCTCGGCATGCGAGGCCAGTACGAAAATATCGCCGCCCAGCAGATACGGCCGGGGGTCCGGCATATGGCCGCAAAAGCTGATCTGGTCCTTGGCCTGCGCCGCCAGGCGTTCATAGTCCGGCTGGAACGGGCCGCTGCCGATCAGGTATAGATGCGCCTGCGGGAATTGCCTTGCGATGATGCCGAACGCGTTGATCAAATCATCGACGCCTTTGCGCGGATGCATGCCGCCGACGAACAGGATCGCCGGGCGGCGCAAGGCCAGCGGCGCCGGCAAAGGCGGCGGGAAGCGCGGCGAGCCGATGGTGCCATTCAGGACGGTGCGCATCTTTCGCCGCGGGATGCCGCGCTTGATCATCGCCTGGCTGACCGCCTCGCTGACGCCGATGACGCGCTGGCCGAGGCCCATGAGAATGGAACTGCGCTGAAATTCGTTATGCACGCTGGTCACCAGCTTGAACCCCAGAAGCGGCCGGATGGCGGCGGCGATGACGGCGCTGGTCATCATATGCGCGTGCACGATATCCGGCCGGATGCGCCGGAAGGCGCTGCGGGTTTTGACCAAGGCGGCCAGCAATTTCAGGGGCTTGCGGTCCTGTTCGACAATGATGTGCGCGATGCCGTATTGCGCCAGCAAAGGGTCGAACCCGCCGCCGGCGCTGCAGACATAGACCTGATGACCCTGCTGCGCCTGGGTGCAGGCCAGGTCGACCATGGCGCATACATGGCCGTTGGCCGGGATGGTATGATTCAGGATATGGACGATTTTCATGCCGCTCCCTTATTGCGCGTTGCAGCCGGTGCAGTGAATAGCGGAGCGGTTAAATTGGTTCAATTTTGAGATGAATTATAAGAATTATTTCACTCTAGCGGGAAAGTGGTTGTAGAATGGCAAAGCACCTCGCCGATCTCGTCTGGCGCCTGCGTGAAGGCGAGGATTTCCCGAATGGGCGGTACAGCCGCGGGCATGAAATCGGTTTTGACGGCGGGATCACCCTGCCCGCCTCGGCCTCGCCGCATGTGGTCGGGAAATGGGCGGTCGAGGCGGCGGTGGACCCGGAGGAGATGCTGGTGGCCGCCCTGTCCAGCTGCCATATGCTGAGTTTCCTGCATGTCGCCCGGCTGGCCGGCTTCTACGCGCTGAGCTATCGCGACCATGCCGAAGGCCTGATGGAAGACATTGCCCCCGGCCGGCAGGCGATCACCAAAGTGGTGCTGCGCCCGCAAATCGAGTGGCAGGGCGCGGCGCCGGATGCAGCCCGGCTGGCGGCCATGCATCACGAAGCCCATGAGGTCTGCTACATCGCCAATTCGGTGCGCACTGAGGTCTCGATCGTTTCCGATTGATCGTTCGAACGCGCTCGCCCTGAAATATGGCGCGGCATTGCATATACGCCGCCGCTTAAATTCATAGAATCATTCACGCCTTATTCACTTATGCGCGGCAAAAACGGCGCCGGAGCGCGGATCCGGCGAGCGGCTTCCCAATCTCTGCCATCCTTGGAATGATTGGCTTTTGGTGCCATGATCAGAATTTCGACCCGCAACCAATTGATCGTGACGGGTATCGTGGTCGTTGCATTCATCATCGGCGGTACCTGCCAGATCATCTCGATGCAGCGCCGGGCGGCCATCGGCGCGTTCCAGACGGCCACGGCCAATCTTGGCAATGGCATGGCGCAGCAGACGGGGCATCTTCTGGCCCAGATCGACCTGACGCTGAGAACCGTGCAGGCCCGGCTGGCCGGGACGCGGGCATCGGCGGTCTCCGGCCTGCTATCCGATCAACTCGCGCGGGCCGGCGGCCTGGATGCGCTGGTCCTGGTGGGGGCGGATGGCGGGGTGGTCAGTCATTCGCCGGGCTGGCCCGCCAGGCTGGTTGACGTCTCCGGCCAGGACTATTTCAGCCATTTCAAGCGGCATGATGATCCGGCGGCCTTCGTCGGGGTTCCAATGCGGGACCCGGCGAGCGGCGACTGGGTGCTGCCGCTGGCCCGGCGGATCGATGACGCGCAAGGCGGCTTTGCAGGGGTCATCATGGCCGAGCTTTCATTGACCGACCTCAACGGGTTCTACCAGTTGGCGATGCCGCCGCACCGGACTCTGTATCTGGCCCGGCGCGACGGGATCGTGATTTTGCGCTATCCGCCGCTGCAAGCCGATATCGGCCGGCAAATCCCGGGCAAGTCGCCCTGGTACGCGGTGACCGCTCACGGTGGCGGCGCCTACGATGCGCCAGCTTATTTCAGTGCGGCGCCGGTCATCGCGGCGGTGCGTCCGTTGCATCAACTGCCGATCATTCTGGAAGCCTCCTGCCTGCAGGCCGATGCGCTCCTGCAATGGCAGCAGGAGCGCGTCTGGGTCGCGCTCGGCGGTATTTTTACGGCCCTTTGCGCGATTGCGGTATTGTGGCTGTTCGGGCGGCAGTTCGATCGGATCGAAGCCTCGAAACGGCGTCTTGCCGTGAAAAACGCGGAACTCGATCTGGCGCAGAAGCGGCTGGAAGTGACGCTGGCCAATCTGTCGCAGGGCGTTTGTTTTTTCGATGACGACAACCGGCTGCTGGTGTTCAACCAGCGGCTTTGCGAGATCATCGGCCTACCGAAAGGGGTGGTGCGCGTTGGCATGTCCTGCGCGGAGATCGCCGAACTGCGCATTGCGGCTGGAACCTTCTGGGATGCGACGGTGGATGAATATCTGGCCGGCCTGAATGCACGCAGACAAGCCGGCCGGGCGGTCGACGAGATTACCGAACTGACGAATGGCCGGACCGTCGCCAAGCATTTCGAACCCCTTGGCGATAACGGCTGGGTGATGACGCTGGAGGATATCTCCGAGCGGCGGGCCGCCGAGCAGAAAATAGCCTATATGGCACATCATGACATGCTGACCGGTCTGGCCAATCGGGCGCTGCTGCGCGACCAGCTCCGGCGCGCCTTGATCGACGGCGAGGTCAGTAAGGCTTCAGCGATGCTTTGCCTGGATCTCGACCGTTTCAAGGCGGTCAATGACAGTTTTGGACACCCGGTGGGCGACCGGCTGCTGCTGGCCGTCGCCGACCGGCTGCGGGCCGCGGTGCGGGCCGGCGATACGATCGCCCGGCTGGGCGGCGATGAATTCGTGATCCTGCAGCTGAACGTCTCGGATCCGTCGGAGCCGATCGCCCTGGCCCGCCGGATTGTGGAGGCGATCGGCAAGCCTTTCATGATCGATGGGCAAATGCTGAGCATCGGGGTGAGCATCGGAATCGCGATGGCGCCGAGCAAGCACATGAACCCCGAACGGCTGCTGCAGGATGCCGACCGGGCGCTGTACCGCTCAAAACAGGCCGGGCGCGGCACCTGGAAAATATTCGACACGACAATGGAGACGCAAGTGGGGGAGACGCAAGTGGGGGAGACGCAAGTGAGCGCAGCTCCGGTGGCCGCGACCTAGAGGGCCATTCAGAAAGCAGTGCTTCCGCGCTAGCTTGGAGCCCTCGCCGATTCCGGTTCATCGATGGCAGCGGCGCGAATGTAAGCAGGCCGGGCGCTGATCCGGTCCCAATAGGCGATGAAGGCGGGGCGTTTTTCCATGCTGCCGAAGCGCAGGCCAAAGCCGATTTGCGAGCCGGCATAGATGTCGGCGGCGGTGAACTGGTCGCCGGCGAGGTAAGGCGATTGGGTGACCGCCTGTTCCAGGGTGTCCAGCACGGCGGCGAGGCTGCCATAGCCGGCGGCGCGCTCCCGCCCGGGCGGCAGTTCAAAGCCCATTTGCTTGTTGGTCACCGCCGCCTCGACCGGGCCGGCGGCGAAGAACAGCCAGCGGTAATAGGCGGCGCGGGTCTTGGCGCCGGGCGGCGGCGCCAACCCGGCTTGCGGAAAGGCGTCGGCCAGATAGGCGCAGATCGCGGCGCATTCCGTCACCACCGCGTCGCCATGGGTCAAAGCCGGGATTTTACCCATCGGGTTGATGGCAAGATAGGCCGGCGCTTTCATCGTGGTGCCATAATCGAGGATCACGGTCTCATAAGGCTGGCCGATCTCCTCCATCATCCAGCGGGCAATCCGGCCACGCGACATTGGATTGGTGTATAAAACCAGTCTATCGCTCAATGGACCCTCTCCCGAGAACGGTTTTTTTGCAGAGAACAGGCGTACCTCCGGAAGCCGTGCGTTCCGGCGGTGCTGGTCAATGCACCAGGCTTGGCACCATGTCGTGCTGGATGATCGCGGCCTGGGCGAGCGAGGCGTCGGAGGCGATTGCCATCGGCGTGCCGTCGGCGGCGTGGATGGCGAAGGCCGGGCCTTTATCGGTCATGACCGGTTTGACGAAGGCGATCTCCTCCATCCCCAGGCTCGCCAGTTCAGCGGTTGAGATGTTGTGGATGTCGAACACGCCACCCGGCAGGATCTGAGCGGAGCCGTCATGTGTTTTCAAGTCCATTTATTTTTAACCTTTCAGCGCCAAGTTTTGTTGGGAGCTTTCAAAGCTCATTGTGGTTCATTTATGCGGCAATCGAAGTTTGCCCGGATTTGCTCGAAGAGAACTTCAAGAGATGCAGAATCCAGCGGGCAGGTTAGTTATCTGGACAGCCTGACTTTCCGTCCACCGTGCGAGTCGCGCCAACCGCAGTCTTGGTCTGGCCTTTGGTGATCGGAATCGTCTTGACCACCGGCTGCGGCACTGGCCGCACCAGATCGACATGCAGCAACCCGTTATCGAGCCACGCCCCTTTGACATCGATGCCTTCGGCAATGACGAAGGCCCTTTGAAACTGCCTGGCAGCGATCCCCCGGTGCAGAAATACCCTGCCATGCCCGTCATCAACTTGCCTGCCACGGATTACCAACTGGTTATCTTCAAGGGTAATCTGCAGATCATCCATGGTAAAACCGGCGACCGCCAGCGTGATGCGCAGCGAGACCGGGCTCAACTGCTCGATATTATAAGGCGGGTAGCCGTCCGAAGAGGTCTTGGCTGCCCGTTCGATCATCTGTTCAAGATGGTCGAACCCCAGAAACATCGGCGACGTGAAAACACGCGTATTCATCGTTTTGGCTCCCCCGATTGAGCGAAGCAGGCACCGGCCCCAGGATTGGCGGCAGGTCCACCCCATGTTGTCAGATCGGGCACGGGTTGCAAGAGGAGAATTGCCCCGCAGCCATACCGGCGTTAAAGCCGTGACATGTTAGTTACAGATACCGAAACCCTGCCCAAGCCACTGCCGATCCTGATCGTGCCGGACCCGATGCTGCGCAAAACCGCCCGCGCGGTGACCCAGGACGACGCCGAGGCGGTGAAAACCCTGATCCCGGCAATGTTCGCCGCGATGTACAAGGCGCCCGGCATCGGCCTCGCCGCGCCGCAGGTCGGGTCGCTGCTGCGGGTGATCGTGATCGATCTCGCACCCGACAAGGTTCCGGCGCCGATTGCCCTGGTCAACCCGGAAGTGATTGCCAAATCCGAGGAATTGGCCACCCGCGAGGAGGGCTGCCTGTCCCTGCCCGACCAATATGCCGAGGTGACGCGGCCGGCCCGGGTGAAGGTGAGATACCAGGATGAGGCCGGCATCAAACGGGAAATCGAGGGCGATGGCCTGCTGGCCGCCTGCCTGCAACATGAAATCGACCACCTGAACGGCGTGCTCTTTGTGGATTATCTCTCCCCGCTGAAGCGCAACATGCTGTTAAGGAAGCTAGCCAAGGATCAGAAGGAAAAGCGCGGAAGGTAAGTAAGCAGGCTTTTTTGCAGTGGTCCGCGCATCCGGCCGCAGCCTGCGGAAGAAAGACGTGGATGCCGGCCTTCGCCGGCATGACGGTTGGGTCGGGAGCCGGGATGTTGCAGCGCCCATAGCCCAGTTTAAAAGAGTCTTTTTGGTTCTTTTTCTTCAGAACAAGAACTGCTTGCCCTAAGCCACAAACACCACCTCCGTGCCGCCCAGTTTTTCGAATTCGATTTCGAATCGATCGCCGGGCTGCAGGAAGCGGATGCCGGTACAGCTGCCTGTGGTCACCACCTGCCCGGCTTTGACGCCGTCTTGTTCGCGCATGTGGTTGACGAGCGCGACGGCAACGCCGACCGGGTCGCCGATCGGGTGGCCGCCGACATTGTCCCATAGCAATTCGCCATTGAGCCAGGTTCTGATCCGCAAATTCGCGAGATCGAGCGGCCGCCAGTTGCTGATTTCCGCGCCCAGCACCAGCGCGCCGTTCACCATGCAATCGGCGACTTGCTCCAATGCCGGCCGCGTCTGCGGGTCGGTGAAGCGTCCTGAAACGATTTCGATGGCCGGCAGCGCGGTGATCGCCTGCACCACCTCGGCGCGCGTATAATCCGTGGCGCGGGCCGGCAGTTCGTGCCGAAACCGGAACGCGATTTCGCCTTCGACGCCTTTATGCGCGAAATCCGCCGCGGCGACCCGCGCCGGGCCGGCGAAAATGCCGCTGCCGAAGATCAACCCGCGCGATACCGGGCCGCCCGGCGGCGCGTTGGCCTTGAATGCGCCGACCGGCTCGCCGAGTTCGGCCGCCAGCCGATCCTGGATCGCATGAGCTTGCGCGACGGTTGCCGGGGTGGCGTTCAGTGCCGGGGTCAGGCCGCCATGGCGGCGAAGTTCCGCCAGCAGCGTCACCGCCGCCGATATCTCATCCTCGGTCATGGTATATTCTCTTCAAGCGACCAGCGATGGCAGTTTCGACGTAATGATCTGCTCCGCCTCGGACATGATGCGGCCGATCAATTCGGCGCAGCTTGGAATATCGTGGATCAGGCCCTGGATCTGTCCGGCCCAGACCAGCCCGGCCTCGACATCGCCGTTTTCCAAGGCTTCCCGGCCTTTGGCGCCGCGCACCAGGCTCGCGACATCGGCGAAGGTTGAAGCCGGGTCGTTGAGAATTTCCACCACCTTGTCGGACACGCCGGTTTTGGCGACGCGGGCGGTGTTATGCAGCTTGCGGAAGATGATATGCGTGCCGCGCTCATCGTTCTGCAGGTAGACCTGCTTGATGTTGTCGTGAATCTCGGCTTCCCGGGTCGCGCAAAACCGCGTGCCCATGTTGATGCCATCAGCGCCGAGCGCCAGGGCCGCCACCAGGCCGCGGCCATCGCCGAAACCGCCGGAGGCGATCATCGGGATTTTTACCTTGTCGGCGGCGGCCGGGATCAGGACCAGGCCGGGGACGTCGTCTTCGCCGGGGTGCCCGGCGCATTCGAATCCATCGATCGAAATGGCGTCGACGCCCATGCGCTCGGCACTCAGCGCGTGACGGACCGAGGTGCATTTATGGACCACCTTGATGCCGTGTTTTTTCAGCAAATCGACATATTCCTGCGGCTTGTGGCCGGCGGTCTCGACGATGGTCACGCCGCTTTCGATGATCACCCGGCAGAATTCGGCGTAAGGCGGCGCCTCGACGACCGGCAGCAGCGTGATGTTGACGCCGAAGGGCTTGCTGGTCAGGCTGCGGACCCGTTCGATTTCAAGGCGCAACGCCTCCGGGTTGGGCTGGGTCAGCGCGGTGATGACGCCAAGACCGCCGGCATTGGAAACCGCGGCGGCAAGCGGCGCGCGGCCGACCCACATCATGCCGCCCATCATGATCGGATGCTCGATGCCGAGCAGTTCGGTGAACCGGGTTTTCAGCGCCATTTCATGTTCTTTCGGGTACGCGTTCTGGATCCAGGGATTTTGGCTGCCTATTCGGCGCGCCAATTGCCTTTGCGCTTTTCGATGAAGGCGGTCATGCCTTCCTGCTTGTCGGCGGTGGCGCAAAGACCGTTGAACAGCCGGCGCTCGAACAGCAGGCCGGTGGCAAGGTTGCTCTCAAAGGCGATGTTGACCATTTCCTTATTGGCGATGGCGGCCAGCGGCGGCATTTCGGCGATGGTGCGGGCCTGCTTCAGGGCGGCGTCCAGCAGCTCTGCCGCCGGCACCACTTGGGCTACCAGATTGGCGCGCTCGGCCTCGGCGGCGTCCATCATGCGGCCGGTCAGGCACATCTGCATCGCTTTCGCCTTGCCGACGGCCCGCGCCAGCCGTTGCGAGCCGCCCATGCCCGGGGCGACGCCGAGCTTGATCTCCGGCTGGCCGAATTTCGCGGTATCGGCGGCGATGATGAAATCCGCCATCATCGCGAGCTCGCAGCCGCCGCCGAGGGCAAAGCCGGCGACCGCGGCGATCCAGGGTTTGCGGGTGGCGGTGACCCGTTCGAAGCCGGCGAAGAAATTTTCCCCGAACATCGCGGCAAAGCCCTTATCCTGCATTTCCTTGATATCGGCGCCGGCGGCGAAAGCCTTCTCGCTGCCGGTCAGCACCAGGCAAAGCTGGGACGGGTCGGCGTCATAGGCGGCAAAAGCGGCGATGAGATCGCTCAGCACCTGGCTGTTCAGCGCGTTCAGCGCCTGCGGGCGGTTCAGGCGCAGCAGGGTGATGGCGCCGTGCTGCTCGGCAAGGAGGGTCTCGTAACTCATGGTTCTGCTCCGCTTGCATGCGATGGGGGGTCGCGCCACCGTTCGAGGTTGCGCCATTCAGGGTTGAAACGCGTCAGGTCATGCGGGCAAACGCATAGCTCACCCGTGGCGCTATTGCCAACCGCCGCCGAGCGCCTTGAACACGGCGATCTGGTCCTGCACCAAAGCGGCGTCGGAGCTGGCCACCGCCGCGTTGGCCGAAACCACCGTCGTCTCGGCGTTCAGCAGGTCGAGATTGCTGATGCCGCCGGCCGCGAACTGATTTTGCGCCAGAGCGAATTCCTGCGCGGCTTGCGACTGCGCGGCGGTCAGGGCAGCGTGATGATTGAGCTCCGCCCCGTAGGTTGCCAGCGCCTGTTCGGTTTCGTTCAACGCCGCCAGCACCACGGAATCATAGCTCGCCATCGCGGCGCGTTCGCTGGCCTTGGCCTGCGCCAGCTGCGCCAGCGGCCCCGCCAGGTTCGGGAAACTCCAGCTGATCGCCGGACCGACCCCCCAGGTCAGCCCGTTATTCGAGCCCAGCATGTTGATCTGGGTGCTGATGCCGCCGTAAAAACCGCTGAGCGTCACCCGCGGGAACAAATCCGCCGTCGCGACCCCGACATTGGCCAAGGCCGTGGCGAGCTTGCGGTCGGCCTCGCGGATATCCGGCCGCCGCTGCAGCAATGCAGCACCGTCGCCAACCGGGATCAGCGCCACCAGCCGCGGCGGCTGCACACAGCGCGCCACCGCGAATGGCGCGTTTTGCGGGGCCTCGCCCAGCAGATCGGCCAGCTCGAACATCGCCGCCTGGCGCGCGCCCTGCAGCGGCGGCAGCTCCGCGCGGGTCTGCGAGACCAGCACCTCGGAGCGCACCACGTCGAATTGCGAGCCGGCGCCCGCGGCAAGTTGGCTCTGCACAATCTGCTGCTGCTGTTCAACCAGGTTGAGCGAGTCTTCGGCCACCGCGAGCTGTTCGCCCAGCGTGCAGATCTGCCCGTAGGCGCGCGCCGTCTCGGCTGCGATCGTCACCCTGAGATCATCGCGCGCCGCCGCCACGGCCTCGGCGTTATCCCGCGCCGCCTCGATGGAGCGGCGGACATGACCGAACAGGTCGAGCTCGTAGGAGACGTCGATCTGCGAATCGTACAGCCAGATGGTTTTCGGCTTGCCGCCGTCCAGGACCAGGATTTCATCGGTCGGGGCGTTCCGGCCGTAGGTTGCCGAGAGTTCGGTATCGGTCTGCGGCAACAGCGCGTTGCGCGCCCCTTCATAGACCGCGCGCGCGGCCGCCAGATTGTCTTCCGCCACCTGCAGATCGGTATTGGCGGCAAAGGCCTGGGCGATCAGCCCATCCAGAACCGGGTCGTTGTACAGCCGCCACCAATCATCCTGGGCCGGCGCGTTGCTGGTGGCGGCCGGTGCGGCCGCAATGAAGGGCGCGGTGGCGCCGGCCGGCGGCGCCGGTGGCGCGTAGTTGGGGCCAAGTTCGCAGGCGGCGAGCGGCAGCAGCACGTTGAGAGCAAACCAGCGCCGCATTGCTTGCGTACACAAATCCCGCCACCGGGTCATTCCGCGGGCTCGCGATGAAAGAGCGGCACATAGGATGCAGGCGTGCGCGGCGGCGCCGGCAGCAGGATCGCCAGCACCACCAGCCCGATCACCGTGACCGCGGCAATCCCGACGAAACTGTCGATGGTGGCCTGGGTGGTTGCCGCCACGCGCAGGTTATTGGCGAGCAAGGCCGGCGCCCCGGAGGCCGAGCGCCCGCCGCGGGCGAGCACATGCGCGTAGGTCTGCAGACGAAGCTGGACATCGAGCGCGCCGGATTGCACGTGCTGGCCGATAAGATTGGAGGCCCGCTGCTCGCGTACCCGGGTCAGCGTGGCGATGAAGGCGCTGCCCAGCTCGCCGCCGAACAGCCGGGCGGTTTGCAGCATGGCGCCAAAGGTCAAGGCGTCCTCCAGCCGCAGATTGAGCACGCCGATAAACACCATGCCGGAAAGCGCGAAGCTTTGCCCCACGGCCTGCATCAATTGCGAGGGCAGGAACTGCTCCGAGCCCCAGGATGGGGTCAGTCCATAGGCGACGCTCATGCAGGCGAATCCGACCATCGACAGGCCGATGCCGGCGGTGATCCGCGGATCGAACCGGCGCAGCATCAGCGCCGCGAGCGGGCATAGAATGAGCTGGGGCGCGGCGATCCAGATCAGCGTATCGCCGACCTGCAAGGCGCGAAAGCCGCGCACCGCGCCAAGGTAATAGGGGATAAGAAAGGCGGTGGACAGAATGGTGAGCCGCAGAATCCCGATATTGAGCAGCAGCAAGGGCAAGGGCCGGCCGAAAATTACCCTGAAATTCAGCCAGGGAAATTCCGCGGTCAGTTCATGGATGACAAATCCCGCCAGCATGGTCAGCCCGGCCAGCAGCAAGCCCCAGATCAAACCGGAATTCAGCCAGTCCAGCCGGTTGCCCTGGTCGAGCGCGGCGTAGATCAGCGCCAGCCCAACGCCGTAGCTCCACAGGCCATAGACGTCGCGATGAATGCAAGCCGGCGGCGGCTGCCGTTTCACCCCCCGCAGACAAGCCGCCATCGCCAGCGCCAATGGCACATTCTGCCAGAATATCCAGCGCCAGGAGAGATGATCGATATACCAGCCTTCCAGCGAGGCCGAAATATTGAGCGAGAGTTCGAGGTTGAGCGCGTACATCGCGATGCCGTAAGCCCAGAGCCGCATCGGCATCACGCGCAGAATGAAACTCAAGGTCAGCGGAATGAAGCAGCCGGAGCCGAGGCCGCTCAAAAACTGCAGGGTCAGCAGCGTCGGCAGGTTCAGCGCGAACGGGGTGAGCGCCGAACTGGCGGCGAAAGACAGAGCGGCGATCATCAGGATCCGCCGCGGCCCGTACATGCTGCCGATCCAGACCGCGAACGGCGTGACCAGCATCTGCGCCGCGGTGAAGGCGGTGGTGATCCACGCCCCTTCATCGAAACCGGCATGCACGGCGCCGCGGATATCGGTCAGGCCGAACGTCGAGAGCCGGCTGGTCAGGGTGGAAATGAAGGTGCCGAGCAGCACCGCCGTCAGTCCAAGCCAGGGGATCGGCGCGTCCGCGGCCGGCGCGGCACCGGCCGGCGCGGCTGCGGCCGGCACGGCTGCAACCGGCGCGGCGCCGTCGGTCGGCGGGCTCACGGTTGCTGACCGTTCGGCAGGTCGGTATCGATTGTCGGGACGGCCGACATGCCGGCGAGCAGCCGGCCGGCCAGCCCGGCGGGATCGTCGATGGCTATTTTGACCGCGATTCGCTGCACGATTTTGGTGAAATTGCCGGTGGCGTTGTCCGGCGGCAGCAAGGCGAGCACCGAGCCCGAAGCGGGCGAGATGGCGACCACATGGCCGCGCAGCCGGTATCCCGGAAAGCTGTCGACGGTCACCGTCGCGCGGTCACCGATCACCACATGGGTGAGCGAGGTTTCCTTGTAATTGGCGATCACCCAGATCCGCGGCAGCGCCGCCAGCGTGGTGACTTGCGTGCCGGCGGCGATGAACTGGCCCGGCAGCACCTGACGCTGGCTGATGACGCCGTCGGTGGGGGCGACGATCCGCGTATCGCCGAGGTCGATATCGGCCAGCTGCAGCGCTGCATTGGCCGCCGCCAGCGCCGCCTGGGCCTGCTTTTGCTGCGAGGTCAGAAGATCGATCTGCCGGCCGACGGCATCGGCTTCGGCGCGGTTCTGCGCCAGCTGCGCGACCAGCTGCGCATGCGCCGTCTGCACCCGCTCGAAT
>Ga0116230_10003476_pt1 | contig 15386 bp, 12 predicted proteins | sample S1TSphfallax_3_FD_88678 | JGI IMG/M metagenome (GOLD analysis project Ga0116230, IMG submission 88678) | Host-associated microbial communities from peat moss isolated from Minnesota, USA - S1T2_Fd - Sphagnum fallax MG | ecosystem: Host-associated > Plants > Peat moss > Unclassified | place... | reverse complement strand
GCCCCAGGGCATTAAACGACCAAGCTTAATTAGACTCGGTAAGGCTTGGCCGACAAGGAAAAACGATACAAAGATGCGACAGTGCGATAACCCTGGCAAACTAAAGCGCGCAATAAGATGCTTGCTAGGCATTGCTTTTTTCAACGCCGTTTCTCTAGCTCTTATTGTCAGCTGTCCTGCGTCCCAGGCTCTGTTTTTTGGCTACGATCAACAAGCCGAAACCTACAAACATCAGGGCGACTATGCCTATGAAACTCAAAATTATCCAGGGGCGATAAATAGCTATAGTCAGGCTATAAACACGCTTCCCTACGACGCTTATCAAGCCCTTTCCGGGCTTTACTATTCTCGAGCGCTGGCCAATGACGTAGCCGGAAATTATGACCGCGCCACCGACGACTGGCAGCATGCCAAAAATTGCTACGACCAATTAATACAAGCCTACTCCAGCAATCCTCAAGCACGCATTAATGTAGCCTGGGCCAAATCCACAAGCGATCAACTGGGGCGGCTGATAACCTGGCGCAAAACCTGCGATCCAAACAGTGCAGACTATTATGGCAATATCGATATCCGCCACTGGCCCGACTCGAAGTTTCCTTTACGGGTCTATGTCGATGAATCCTCAGGGAGGGGTTTTGGAGCAGGATCACGGACCACAATTTTGCAGGCAGCCGGACAATGGGTCAGTGCCGACGAAACGAGGGTCCGATTAACCGAAGTTGATGACATCAACGAGGCCGATATTGTTTATCAGAGACCACAGACCGGCGAAGTAGCTCAGGGCTCCGGCGGTGTCACCACTTATGACGACAGTGTTGATGCACAGGGCAAGCGCATGATCAAACATTCGTATGTCAAACTGACGTGCGCTACGGTTGATTTTAATGAAATGAACGCTGCCCAAAAAAATGAACTATACAACCTTGCCCTACATGAATCGGGTCACGCTCTCGGCCTCGATGGCCACTCGCCCTCCGGTCTTGATGTGATGTACTGGAAGTCTCCGCTGCTGCAACTGAGCGAACGCGACACGGCCACGATCAGGAAGCTTTATCCTTAACAGTTGGGCTATGTAATTTGTTTTCAATTAGCAGAATCGTGGTTAAAACGGGAAAATTGTAAATGACAAAACACCCAAAGGGCGAGGCGAAAAATTAAATGGCACTATCAGGAAAAACAGCAAAAAGCCTTTCACTAGCGGCAGCGTTGGGACTTACCATGACAGCCGCCAGTGTTCTGAGTGTGAGACCAGCCCAGGCTGCCGATAGTCTCAGTCAGGCCATTCAAAAATATAACGCCAAAGATTATCAGACCGCCCTTAATGAGTTTAAGGCTGTGTACAGCCATGATCCTAAAAACTCTCTTTGCCGCTACTACATGGCTCTATGCAATCAGTGCCTGGCCCGGGTGGACGAAGCAAAAAAAGATTACAAGTGGGTTGTCGACAACGGAGCCCCTAACTTAAAAGCAAATGCGCAGGCTGGTCTGGCGCAGCTGGACAAAGTTAATGTCCGCACCGGGGGCAGTACCATGACAGCGTCGACAACCTCTAGCGCAGCAACCACAGCGCCAGCGACAGGTGGTAAAAGCGGACCGGATTTAATTGAAACAAGCAAAGATGCCAACGGTAAGGATATGGCCAAAGGCACCGCTAAAGACGCCGCCGGCAAGGACGGCGGCAAAGATGCTGGTAAAAGTGGCGCCACCGCTGGCAAAGCAGCTGCCAGCGGCGAAAAAGTAGCTAAAGTGATCAATTTTTATTCTGATGTTTCTCGCACATGCCAACTGATGGAACCAGCCTGGGACGAAATCAAGGGCAAATATCCAAAAATTTCATTTCAAAAGGTCAACGCTGGAGATTCTCTGTGCGAAAAGTTTAACGTTACCGAATTCCCCACAGTGATAGTAGTAGACAAAAACGGCAAAGTCCTCGCTACCCAGCCCGGGCTGCAATCGGCAGAGGCAATGGCAACTACCATTGATAGCTGCAATAAATAGATGCCTGGTTTTCTGAAGGGTCGCACAAAATCTCATGCCGCATCATCTGTGGTGCCGCTCTCAGCTCTTCTTTTTCTGTCCCATCTTGCTCTATTTGCTACTGCCTCATCGGCGCAACAGGGGCAGTCTCCAGCAATGGAAGCCTATAAACGCGGTCTACAGGACAGACAGAAGGACCACGGCGCCGATGCTCTCAAAGAGTTTAATCTGGCGATTAAACTAGATCCTAAATTTGCCGAGGCCTATTTCCAAAAAGCTGACTTATATTGTGGCATTGGTCAGTCCATGAAAGGCCTTGATGATTGCAATAAGGTTATTGCACTGGATCCTGATGGTAAGCGCTTTCCCCGCATTTATGTTTATCGGGCTGAAGCTTATCATCAGTTGGAAGAGCCAGAAAAAGTACTGGCGGATTGTACTAAGGCAGCGGCCCTGGGAGTGCCCGATCGCGAAGCGCTTCTACATCTGAGAGTGTACGCCTGCAAAAATCTGGACAAAATCGACGAGTGTATCAAGGATCAGACTACGATACTTGAACATTACTCGCCCAGACCAAACACCGCCAATGTTTATCGAGGGCGAGCCGAGCTCTACGAATATCAAAACAAATTTGACAAAGCCGAAGCGGATCTGCAAATGGCGATAAAAATCAAACCAAGTTTTGACATAGCTTACACTCAGCTGGCGCGTGTACACGGAAAAATGAACCAGCCGCAAAAGCAGCTGGCGGACTATGATGCCATGATCAAGCTGAGCAAAAATGATGAGGTCAACTATTATGAACGAGGAAGAGTCTATCTAAAAATGGCGCGCTACAACGATGCCATTGCAGACTTCAATAAATCAATCGAGTTGATGCCATCCTTTTCACGCGTCTATGATTATCGCGCCGAGGCTTACACCAAAATGGGCAAAACTGATTTGGCGGCCAAAGACCGCGCCAAATCCGCCGAGTTGAAAGATGTGACAAACTTTCGCTAGTATTGGCGCAAGCTTGCTTGCCAAAAACAATTGGGTATAAGGAGCTGGTCACCACTGGAGTTCTCTTTAAAAGCCATGCATAAATTCGCTGACAATTATGCTAACAAATCAGTACTCGATCCAACAGTTGCTGCTGCACTGGATAATCTCGGTATGCAATATCAAGCTTTTGCTTGCGATCAGGAGTTGGCTGACACAGCCGTCTTCTGTGAGCACTATGACTTCAGGCTGGATCAAGGCGCAAATAGTATAATCGTTGCTACAAAAACAGATCCGGTCAAGTTTGCCTGCTGCGTTATCCTGGCCACAACCAAGCTCGACGTCAATAAAAAAGTAAGAGATTTACTGGGCACTAAGCGTCTATCATTTGCCACCCCGGAGCAGACTCAGGCACTGACCGGTATGCAGATCGGAGGCGTTACACCGTTTGGTTTAAACGATGTCCCTGTTTACATCGACAGCGCGGTTATGACAGTCGATGATCTCATTTTTGGTGGCGGCAACCGCTCCAGCAAAGTAATAATCCAACCTGGCGAATTGCGCAAGATTCCACACTTCCAAATAGTCGAATCTCTGGCTAAACCTAAAGTACTGGAAGAAGCTTGATCATCTGAAACCAGGCTTGAAGGTCCGCGTCAGAAAATTGAGAGCGCAGCCAGTACTGGCAGCACTAAAGAGCAGGCGCTTGCAAATCTTTTATGGCCGATTCGGGCAGAGATGCGCGGCTATCAGGATACAAGATCGGCAAAAAAAACTGATGTGGCGTACCAAAGGCGACTCCACATCAGCGATTTTTTAATAGATGCCGGCTAATTTTCAGGCCATAGCTACAGCGCCATGATGATCACAATGATCACCGCAAGGGCTGTGCAAATGTCCGGCAACCAGGTAGTCGGTGTGATCACCATGGGGCACTGCTTCATGACCGCATTTAGGGCCATGCTTGTGAGCTTTTTCGTGGCCTTCGCAAGCGTGATCCGGCGTGCATACGGACTTGTTTGTATCGCTATCGGCCAGGCTGCATTCATCTACATGATCTTCATGTACATGATGCAAATGATCGTCGTGAAGGTAATCGGTGTGATCATTGTGTTTGATAGCAGTGTGACCGCATGAGGCGCCGTGCTTATGCTCATGCTCTTTGTGTGTTTGACAGCTCATAAATCGTCCTTTTTGTACAGATTGCTAAATAGGCCAAATAAAATTTGTGACCGCTGGGTCAATTACATGTTGGCGCGTAAAATCTTCTTTGTCAAATCGCCCCAAAAACTTTTTTGAGTAATCCGCCATAACTGCGTGCCTGTGCGCGTTACAGCATACAGATCATGAAGAGTTTGAGAACCGTTTTCATTGCAAAATAAGCAATTCGAGAACCGTTTTCATTGCTGCGATTTTGGCGTTTTGGTAGCACAAAGACTACGGTCAATGCGACAACTTAGATTGTTTTACTGAAGGTGCCACTTCTACAATAGACCACCAGGGACCGGTCGAACGTCCCAGAAGGGCAGCCCAGTACCATTTGGAAATATCTGTCCAACTATTGCCTCGATTGTCAAAAATTCGCTCGTGAATATCTAGATTTTCAGCCCCTTTTTTAGCCTCGGCAGCTCCCCAGTAAAGCCCCTGAGCATCTCTGTAGACAGGGAGATAGGTAATCTCATACCCTCCAGCTCTGTAGCAATCGGCGGCCGGATGCAGTTGCTTTGTAGCCTGGGCGATGAAGCGGTAGATCAAAGTCGTATTGCCGGCGGTAAATGTTTTTATTTCACCAGGGAAGGCGGCTGCAAGCTCCGCACTGCGGGCCGATAAAGCCAGAGGTCGCAGAGGCTTGCCAGCAAAATCACTGGGCCATCCCTCTTTTGGAGCGATTGAGATCGGTCTTGTTTTTTCAGGATGACTGAGAGGAAAAAGAGGCATTACAGCACAACCGGCACAAACGAGATAAAAAGCCATTTGTTTAGGTGTGCAAAAAGATTTGCTCAAAAAGTCAGAAGGACCAGCGAAACCAGCATTACCGGCGGTGCCGGGAGTGCCAGGGAGGGGACCGAGTGATTCAAATGCCTTTCTCGCATCATTTTTATTTTCATTATCAATTATATTGTCATTATCGATACTTGTCTTACCGTCCAGTGAAAGCCTGGAAGAAGCGAGCATCAGTCCAATTGCCACAAAGAGAAAAACCGTCACCCCGACGCCTTCATGGACAGCATGCTCCCAACTATCGGGCAGCGATACAAGTCCTGCCTCCAGATAAAAGAGCGCTGTTACTCGGAGCACATTAGCCAGGACAGCAGCAAATAATGCAAGTAGCAGCAATAATACGCTGCGCAAGATATTTAAACGGCGCAGACTGGCCAGAGTAGAAGCAAGATACAGTGACGCCCAGAGCATACGAATGCCGCTGCATGGAGCATCAATATCTATAGCCTGACCTTGATAAATGAGTGAAGCACCAATGATGGTGACAGCAAATCCATTGATGCGCAAAAGAGGCATGGCTAGATTGCACACGAGCAAGCGCAGCGGGTAGCCGACAAAAAAATCCAGAGTTGAAACCATCGGCAAGGACAATAATAAAAGCGCCCAATCGCCGATCTGTAAAACAGCTTTGATTTTAGAACCGGAGAGAAAAAGACCGATAGCAAATACGGCCAGTATTGCCAGCACAAGCTTGGGAGCAAAAAGAAGGAAGACGCCGTAAAAGCCAAGCATTATGGTCACGGCCGCCGAAGGGACAATCAGGAGAGCTCGGTGACCTGATTTAAGTAAGAACAAAATGCAAAATGTAATCAATGCAACCAGACCGAGCGGCTCATCGGATCTGTCAGTCAATCGCTCCCAGTACCAGTGCCACACCGGCCATAGTGCCAGTGTAAAAGGAACAATGTTGACAAAGGAGAGGGCGCCAAAATACGTCAGACCACTGGACCAGCGACTTACCGGCACATTTGAGGCAGAGTCTTGCATTTGCTTACCTTGGCTTCACGCCTTGCCTACTCGACGGTGCCGGACAAACCAGATGCTACTGAACAAAATCAAAACGACCAGCAGCAGGAGCGCGGTATCGGCTTCAGGCACAATTTTAGCAGTAGGTGCGGCAGTTTTATCAGTACCGACCTGAACATCGTCGCTGCCAAGACTACTAAAGGCATCGGAAGAGGAGTCTGTGGAGGCGGGCTGAGAATTTGTAGAAACCGGTCGATCAGCAGCTACTTGACCGGCTTGAGCAGCAGTGGGAAACCTCAGAAAATAATTGTCTTTCTGTTTGGCAAGTATGCCGTTGGTTTGACCTTGAAGTGCGCTGGGCGGCGCAGTAGCCAGAGCTGGAAGATCTTCGGCGACAACGGCGCTGGACACGGGACTGACGATTTGAAAAGTTCTGGCAAGGTCGGCAGCTTCGGCCGCATGTACATAAGATGCCTCCTGCATATCCATACAAATCAAACGGTTGGCTGCTATTTGCGCCAGACGATTGTCTGCCTCCAAACCGGCAGGTATTTCAGGCATTTCGCTGTATAGCCGATACTGACCGACTTGCTGGCAGCCGACAGTTGATGCTTGAGGGGCGCTGGGCGCAGTAGCATCTGGAGAAATAGAGGCAATGAGTGTTGCAATATCGGAGCTGACAGAACCAGTACGAGTGACACGCACACAAGCCTGGTGGTCAATTAATCCTGACAATATTTCATTAGGCCCAGCGGCCAATTGCATATCAAAAAGAAGAGGCCGAGAGCCGGCGCGATCAAGAGCGGCTTTGACCGCCGAGGCGCTACCCGTGCTCATAGGCTGCGCTGTGTGAATCCAGACAATCCCACTGTCATCATTTTTATGAGATTGCGTTAGAGCCTGACTTAATGCTTCAGAATCATCCACACCTCCCTCAAATTTATAAGATTTCAGACGCTCCAGACCGCTTAGATATGCGGCGCCACCACTGACACTGCCAGGAGGGCATATATCAAAAACTTTGTCCCCGGCGATTGTTACCTGGACAAAGCGTCCAGGAGCAATTGATTTTAAGGCCGCCTCGATTTGAGAACAAAACTGCTGCATAGACAAAGAGCCGTCAATAAGCACGACGAGCTTTTTGATGTTGTCATAGCGCGGCATCTCGAGTTGGCGCTGTACACCCGTCCACTTAGCAGAATATAAAGTTTTGCACCAGACTGAATTTATACTCTGATCTCTATCAACTCGAACAATTGATTTAAAACCAGTAAGCTGCGACGCATCTAGATTGCCGGAGACGAAAAAGGCACCATAATTGTAGCCTTCAGGCGCTGGACCACTGCTCAGGCCAGGGGCGCTGATCGGACCTGTGCAATCGAGCGAGACCTGATTACCCCCAACGAGCTGAAAGTTGCGCTCCATAAAAGCAGGCAACATCATCGTGCCTTTCGCTTCCTGGTCAAGAACAAGGGGCACTGTTACTTGTAAACGCACTTTCATTTTTTGGCCCGGTCTCACCGGGAAGCACTGCACAAGTATCTGATCGGTACCGCAGGTACTGACCAAAAGCGGATCGTTATGCTCTACGACCGACTGACGGTAACGTGCCCGGGCCGCACCGCGCACCATTATTTTGGCATCATGCTCGACATCATTTACAATAAGAGTAGCTCTAGTGATCACCGCCTGCGGTGGCAGCAAAATTTTCGCGCGGGCTTCTCTATCAAATTTGGAATCGTTTGTAAAAACAAAAGACCAGAGCAAACTGCCCAGCGCTTCATTAGCTCCTAAACTTCCCTGAATCGTTGATTGAGAAAGGGTAAGCCCCCGAGCTACGCCACTCACAGCTTCACCGGCAATATCCGTGTCCAGGTCAAATTCATCGTCAACTCCGGCGTTCAAACCGGCATTTATGTGGGCATTTGGACCCGCATTTACAGTGACAAGATCGGCGGCAGCCCCGGTGTGCTGAATAGTGGCTCTGGCCGAACGCGGAATGGCCACGGCATTAAATGGCTTGCCGGTGACTTGATAAAAAACACGTCTGGCCTGGTCGACATTTAGAGGATGAGCACTTTCGTAGAGCGATCCCAAAATATCCGTAGCCCGGCCGGACCTTTCATAACATGCTCGCAGAAGCACTTCCTCACTGCCATATCTCCGCAACCAGCGGACACTATCTGCGGCCTCTGAAGTATTTGGACTGATGGAGCGACTGAGATTGACCCTGGTCATAGTCGATGGCAGCTCAATGGCAATTACCATAACCAGTATGATCATGTGACCGATATGCTCAAATTGATGCGGGTTGAAATAGGTGATTTTGCGGGCGGCAAGATGACAGACAGTTTTACCGGCAATCCAATTGCACGGAAGAGAAAGAAGGGGCGCCAGACCGAGCAATCCAAAGCCAAGCGCAAGAGTAAAAAGACAGGCCATTGGTGTCAGGGGCAAAAACATGAGCGAATATAGGCAACCCACCCCCATGGCCATACCGGTCAATAGCGACATAAAGGCATAGTGACTGGAGAGGTCGCGTCTGGTGCTCAGCCATACCAGATAATTACTAAAAGGGATCAGTGAAAAAAGTACGACATGCCAGCCGCTGGGAAAGGGATCAAAAAAGTGACTGGCACAAAAATGGAAATTGGTCTCGAAAATAATAGCCACAGTTGGCAAAATCACGCCAAAAAATAGAAAGGACCAACCGTGTTTCTTTATGCCGCCATCAGTCTGGAGGTCGAACTTTTTTGGCCCAAGCTCAGGCAGAAGAGCTTTGGAAGCGCCTTTATTGACGGATTTGGAGTTTTTTGTAGGAGTGGTTTCGGCCATGTCATCCCCTCAAGCCCACTGCACTACTTTTCACATTTACTTTATCCATGCTAGCGTACAAATATAAAACTGCAACCAGGGAATATCCTGAACATCCCGAAGGAGAAAATTTTGGAGATTTTCGGCGGAATCATTGTTCTGGCTATTATGATCCTATTTTCCGGCATTAAAGTCGTCAAAGACAATAATCGCCTGGTCATCTATCGCTTCGGTCGGGTAGTCGGAACAAAAGGCGCCGGAGTGCACTTAATCGTACCCATTATAGAAAGCGCCGAGACAGTCGACACACGAGTGATGATGCTGGACACTCCCCTGATCACGGTCAACACTCTGGATGATAAGTCTGTAGCGGTCTCCGCTGTATGTATGTTTCAAATTGGGGATGCTAAAAAAGCGGTGACCAAAGTAGTCAATCCAGCCGAGGCGACAGCCGCTCTGGCCCAGACTGTGCTGCGCGGCGTTGTGGCACAAAACGACTGGCAGACACTGCAGACCCAGCAAAGAGGTGTCAACAGCAAATTGAAATTATCAATGCAAAAGCAGACGCGCGAATGGGGCGTGAATATAAAGTCGATAGAAATCAAAACTCTGACTATGAGAGAGCCAGACAAAGAAATCAAAGAGGGAGTCAAGCCAAATCCTTTGGTCTCTTAGCTTCTGGTACATTAGTTGCTAAGATTTGTCGAAGGTTAACAATGTTCTCAAAGGATATTGTTGCGGCCAAGCTGTGGCGGAGAAGCTTTTTAGAAGTTTTTCGATAGCATTGGATGTGCGTTGAGAGAGTGGAGTTCAAATTCCAATTCGCCAATAAAAATTTGATCTAGAGGGCACCATTAACGATGCCAATATTTCAATTATTGAAAAATATCTGCCAGGTTCGCTATGTCATTATCATTCAAAGAATGCGTTAAATACGCCAGCACGCACCCACCTCCATGAATCTTGGGGGAGTTTTATCAGATAGCGAAGTAAGTACAAAAAAAGGGCGGTTGAAGTATCGAGAAGCTAAGGTCAGCTTCTCAGGATCTCAACTTTTTTTTGAAACAAGCTAGCTTATTTTTGATCAGTGAAAGCCTGATCCATCTGTTGCATCCCAACTGGCCTTTGTTTACCGCTATGCATCCGGGAATAGATTGCCACTAAAAGTTCGTCGGCTGTGCGTCGATTGGTTAGCGGGTTGGCTTCGTAGCCACCTCTATCAAAGAAATTGTCAGTTGGATAGTTCGCATTTTGTGGTTTTAGCATCTGATCAGCTTCATCACCGCCCGCGAGATTTGCCATCTCTATTGCCGCAGGCAAATAATCGCCGGCCTGACGAGAAAACTTTTGCTGCAGTTCATTTCGGAACGACGGCTTAAAACCATGTTGAAAAATATCATTGAGCTGTTGTGCTTGCAAAACTGGTCCGATATCGCGATCAAGGTTGAACGCTTGCACGGCCGCAGACATTTGACGACCGGTCAAGCCATTACTACCAGAAATCTGAGATTTAGCAAAATCCGTATAAAGCTGTTCGTCAGGTTGGCCATTAGCAGAAAAATATTTACCTGGATTGTTTTTGCCAAAAGCTAAAAGCTCCTTATGAACAGCATGCTGAACGTCTGTCAAAAGCTCATTTTTCTGATTTAAAATCGCCGCACGTTGAGGATTTTCCTTGGCTAACTGACTCAATCTGTCATTGATTGCCGATGATCCGTCGATAAAACGCAAACTGGTAGCCATCAATAGTTGATTGTAACCAATGGCTGTGGAGGCAGGGTGTATATTGCGCCTGGCCTTCTGATTGGCCTGACTATCCGGCACAGTCAGCCTCATAGACACCCCGGACAGCAAGTCTCTTGTGCCGGTGCCTGCATCCTCAAATGTATAAATGCTTTCAACAATCGTTTGTGTCTCCTTGCTGGTTAAACCATACTTAGAGCCAATATTGATCGATTCTCTTGCATAAGCCTTCTTAAAAGCCGCTTCGCTGCCCTCGTCTATAGCTAGGGTCGGCAAATTAGAGCCGACCGCAGCCAGTGGAGCAAATTTGTTCCAATTTGCCAGCATGTCGTCCACTGTGGGTAGTGTGCTTGGGCTTTTAGGCGGGTCGTAGCCAGCGGGCTTTTTTGGTCCGACATATTCAGGTGGCAACGAAGTGACCATGGTGTGGGCAAGTTTTGCCTGGTCAACGCCTTGCCAGTACTGGTCAAGCTCTTTTTGATAAGCCAGCTGGGCGCTTTCATAGACTTGTACGACGCCACCCGAGCCGCTTTTTTGCGACGCATCGGAAACGCCGTGCGTATTATCAGGTCTAGGCTGGGGCGGATGTTCGTTTACATCAGTTTTGTCGGCCACGCATTGCCCTCTATAAACACTCTAAAGTTGGTTGTGAAACTGGCAGGCCTGCAGTGGAGGGTTTGAGAAAAGCAACCCTCAACTAAGCTTAAAGAACGATTACTGAGTAATAACATAATGAAATGACAAAGTTGTGACCGCAAGAACAGACTCTGCGAGTTAAACGAATTGGCTATCAACGGCTTCGATGCAATTATTCTCGACCTGGATTTGCCGGACATTAGTGGGATAGAAGTTTGCGGGGGCCTGCGCGCCACAAACAACAATACTCCAATTATTATGCTTACCGGCAGGACGGCGATTGAAGACAAATCAACCGGATTGGACTGCGGAGCCGATGACTATTTAACCAAACCGTTCAGTCTAAAAGAATTGTCGTCTCGCTTAAACGCCTTAGTACGTCGTGCGACAAGCCAATATATAAAGACCTTCAAAGTTGCTGATATAGAGCTCGATCCAATCAATCACACACTAACCAAGGCCGGCCAGCCTGTGCATATGCTGCCGATTGATTTTGCTTTATTAGAATTTTTCTTCAGAGATCCACTACAAACATTTAGCAAAGATGCTCTGTTGGCCAGAGTCTGGCACTCCGAAACAGAGGCTACTGATGATGCGGTCCGCTCCTCAGTCAAACGCTTAAGAAAAATTCTCGACGGCAGCACTGATGCTGATGCCTCAATGATTGAGACCTACAGACGTGTAGGGTATCGCTTCGTCGACGATAAAATGACATAAACAAAGCAGATGAAAAAGACTTATTGGCTTGTACTTTGCTCCAGGGTCTCCAGCTCAAGCGTGATGTGAATGTTTATCTCGTACTTCCCTTTCTAACCGATTTTACGACGCCCCCATGCTCTTCTATGATCAGTCATTTCGCTGGCTGTGAGCACAAGTTTTGGTGGCGCTTCACGCTGCACATCATCTCTTGTCGGCTGATAAAGCCCTTTGCGCGGTTTGCGCGTAAGCGGACGCTTCCTGGCATTGGCAAGATAGGGCAACATGCCGCAATGGATAATTTCAGCCTGTTCGCGGTTGGCACCAAAATCACTAAAAAATGCACTGACCAGACCCCATTGTCCCTTTAATTCCGGTATAACATCGAGGAGTACTTCTGTTTCGCTATCGTCCACCGGTATCACTCTCAAAACCGCATGACGCATAGTAAATTTGGTCTGACCCAAATTTAAATGCAAAGTTACCATGCCTTTTTTGGGGAAATTATCAACTATTGATGCTTCACTGGGCAGGAGCGATTGACAGAGGTCGATCGATTCTTCGCTATCAAGGGCAAGCAACCATCTCTTTTTTACTACAGCCGATCCATAGCAAGCACTGAGCCAGAGTTTGCAAAAAACTCCCAGGCAAGCTACAGCCAGACCAACAGAGCAGGCAATGGCACCGGCATTTTCTTGCCAAGCTGTATAGGCGGTCAGGTCAAATTCCAGAGCACAGATCCTGGCCATGACACCGGTGTAAGAGATAACAACAAAGTTGGAAATACTAAGTAGAACAGAACCCAAAATGGCCGTAGCAATTGCTACTCCAACTGCCTGAGCCCATAGCCACCCCTCTTTCAGGTGGTCATCTTGTTCGCATATGGCCAGTATGCGAGGCAGAAATTTCTTAGTCATGAGACCTCCTGCACAACGCTGCCCTGACAAGATTGCAAGAGAGTTTTTTCGGCAATAGCAAGCAGTACTCCTAACTTTGTACATTCGTCAGGCATTGATGAACCGCCTATGGCAATGGTCAGTCGTTGCTCAGGATACTGTTCCGGCAGAGGCGAAGCCAGCAAAGCACGGATCACTCTGCGCACCATCACTTTGGCACCGGCGGCTCCGGTTTGCGGCAATAAAATAGCCAGGTCCGCCGAATCATAATGAGCCAGCATGTCATTTTGTCTTTTAAAGGCGGCAATCCTGCGACCAACTGCGTTTAGCTGCCGACCATTCAATGCATGACCTTCTTTATTATCCAGTCCTAAAAGACGGAGATTTATAAGCAGTAAGGAGAACGGACAGGTATTACGCTGACTTCTAAAATATTCTTGCTCTAAAAAGAACAGAAGGGCCTGATATGAAAATAAGTCTGTTTCAGGATTTTTGAGACCGGTCACCAGTGAACGGATCAAATTTCTATCCACAGCTTTAGGAGCAATCGCTTCGGTTGTGCGAGGACGAGTAGCGCTGGTGGCCTCATTAAAAACTCTGCGCAGACCACGTGCTGCAGCCAATCCGGCAGTCTCACCCTGATCTTTCAACCTGACAAAATAATCTTCCGAAGGTCGACCGTCATCAAGATGTGCCGGTGAAGCGGAAATCACTCCATCCCCCTGCAGTATCGCCCCAGCATCACCGCAACTGGAAGCAATTAAATTATGGATCAGGACGATATCGCAAGATTCATGAAACCAGAGCGGCTGGTAAGTACCATTTAAAAGCGAATGCAATTGCCAGGTAAGGTTGCCATCCCCAATCAGAGATTTTAATGCCAGACAAAATTTTCCGGCGCCGCCAGCTGCGGTCCAGGTAAACATAACGGAGCATCCCGGATTAGCCAGGACCTGCAGGACATTTTCATGCAACTGAGCGAGAGTGGGTCTGTTGGGCACAGAAATCACCAGCTCAGAAGATTCAACTTTTGTCGGCATTAACTTTCTAGAGAGCACGGTCGTAACCTCATTTGTTGCAAAACAGACGCTTGGCATATCTCCGAGCAAATTGGCTGCTCGGCATGAATAGTCATATTGATGGTAAAAGCGATAGTAAGTTTAGTAAAAGCGGTCAAAATCAACAGAGAAGAAAGCCGATTAAAATGCTTTAGTTGGAGGCTTTTCTCTGCCGGTGATAATAAAGTAGACCTGGGGACGTGAAATTGTCGTAAAACAGCTCTGCCATATTGACAGATTTGCCAGCTTATAAAGCTCGGCAGCAAGCGCTCAATTGGGCTAAACTGTTTACATTGGCCCTTAAGTTAGTAATGTTGCAGGCAAGTGGAACTGCCCAAGATGAAACGCTTTCTTATTTCAGCCCTTTTTATCGGCTCAGTCAGCGCAAATATGTGGGCTGTAGCCAAACAATCTCCGCCTCCCGCCATGACTCCAGAAACCGCACTGGAGACTGACATGCGCGGTGCCACGAGCGATTATAAAAATGGCCATTATGTGCGAGCCATGGAACGCTGTCGATTTATTTTGAACAGTGACGGCGGCAATTTACGAGCTCATTATTTGTTGGGCAATATTTTCTGGCGCCTCGGCCGACTGGAACCGGCCAATGCTGAGTTTGAATTTTGCACTCATCACGGTCCCAATACTAATGTGGCTAAATTTGCCAGACAGGCCATGCAAAAGCTCAAAATAGCAGCGGCGCAACAACCGCTCCTGCCTCCGCTTCAGCCGGGTAATCCAGCAGGCATGGGCCCGGCGGGACAGGGACTAAATGGTCAAGGGATGGCGCCCGGCACAAACCAGGGGCCTATAGGTGGGGCGCAAGCCAACAACATAAACGGGCCGGGTGGCCAGGCTATTCCCGCAAAAGTTGATTTTGAAGTTGCCGAAAAAAAAGACAACATCATGGAAAAGGCAGATACGGCGATCACCGATAAACGCGTAACATTACAGGCCAGCATAGCGCGTTTAAATGCCCAGGCAGATGCGGAAGTGGATCTGGTGCCCAAGTACATTTGGGTGGGCAAGATGCGCGTTGCCAATCCGGACTACGCCAGTCAGGTACAAGTTATACGAGATGATTACGCCTTTAAAATACAGATACTGCAAACTGACGAGGATAATGAAGAGCGAAAAATAAATGCCTTCTATAAAGCTCTATCCGACTCCTATGATCTGGCTAAACCTCATTTACAGTCGCAGACGGACGACGGCAGAGTTGGACATAAATTAGTCGATCCCGATCCCAGTATGTATGTACAAAATTTTGCCTCGAGAAAGGTCCCAGCGAAGGCTCAGGGACAGATTGCAGGTAGCGGTGTACAGCTCCAGACCAAAGCCCAGAAATTACCGACGGCACCGGCGAAAAGCCCTTAGGCAGTTCAATGCGGTGATGTCTGAATGACGATACGGTGACGAGCGGAAGCAGTTAATCAGGAATAAAACGACCCCGGTCCTGTGCGGTTTACCGTAAGGGCCCGGCGAGCACAGGTGGTTGAAAAGATTACCTCCATGGCAAGACGGATGCCTTTTCGGCACTTTTTTAGTTTCTGGCACTTTTTTAGCTTTAAGTGGCGGTTGACGGGCGTTGCAAGCTAGCCAGGTCTTTGATACG
>Ga0116230_10003475_pt1 | contig 15386 bp, 13 predicted proteins | sample S1TSphfallax_3_FD_88678 | JGI IMG/M metagenome (GOLD analysis project Ga0116230, IMG submission 88678) | Host-associated microbial communities from peat moss isolated from Minnesota, USA - S1T2_Fd - Sphagnum fallax MG | ecosystem: Host-associated > Plants > Peat moss > Unclassified | place... | reverse complement strand
AGGATGGGCGCCGAAGCCAGCCTCGGTCAGGGCAAGCTGGTCCTCATCAGCCTGGAGGCGACCTTCCGCGGGACGCCCCATGCCAACTTCAAGCTGCTGTTCAACAGTCTCTATTACGGTTCGGCCGTCGCCGGCCCGATCGAATAAGGCGGTCTCAAGCCGACGTCATCACCCGCTCCGCCGGCTGATCGGCCGCGCTTTTGGCGCCTCCGGTCGGTCGGCGGGACGGGGATCGGTTGGAGGACGGATGGCATCTGACCTGCTGAATCATCTCTCGGTATCCCTCACTCATTTTATCTATGTCGAACTGCAAAATCTGGGCTGAAAAACTGCGCGTCGAAGTCGCCAAGGCGGTCCTCGGCCAGGAGGACGTGATCGAAAAGCTGCTGGTTGCGCTGCTCGCGAACGGCCACGTCCTCATCGAGGGCATGCCGGGCCTGGCCAAGACCCTGCTCGTCCGTTCGCTGGGCGCCGCGCTCGGCATCCAGTGCGACCGCATCCAGTTCACGCCCGATCTGCTGCCCACGGACGTGGTCGGCACCATGATTTTCTCCCCCAAAACGGGCGAATTTTCCACGCACAAGGGGCCGATTTTCGCCAACATGGTCCTCGCCGACGAAATCAATCGCGCCCCGGCGAAAGTGCAGAGCGCTCTGCTCGAAGCCATGCAGGAGCGGACGGTGACGATCGGCGGCGAGACGCACAAGGTCCCGCAGCCCTTCTTCGTCATGGCGACGCAGAACCCGGTCGAGCAGGATGGCACCTACCCGTTGCCGGAAGCGCAGGTCGACCGGTTTCTCTTCAAGCTCCTGGTCGACTACCCGAGCTTCGCGGAGGAGGCGACGATCATGCTCCGCTGGGGGCAGGTCACGAAAGCGCCTAAGATCGAAGCGGTGTCGAGCGGCGAGGAACTCCTGAAGCTGCGGGGCGAAGTCGATGAAATCTATGTTTCGCCCCAGATCCGGGATTACATCCTCACGCTGGTGCGCGCGACCCGTGAGTATGTGAAGCCGAATGCGGCGGGGAAGCGCTACGCGAATTTCGGGGCTTCGCCCCGGGCCTCGCTCGCGCTTTATCAGGCCAGCCGGGCCCTGGCCTGCATCCGCGGCTCCGATCATGTCACCCCCCAACTGGTCCAGGACGTCCTGCCGGACGCGATGCGTCACCGCATGAGTCTGACCTACGAGGCGGAAGCCGAGGAATTGACCGCCACGAAGCTGCTTCACCGCATCATCGAGCAGACGCCGCTGCCGGCGGTCGAGCAGGCGGCCTAAGCTCTGCGGCCTCGTCGCGTCCGCCCGACTCGACTCACGCATGCCCATCTCCTCTGTGCCCGATGGCGTCGACATCACGTCGACCCGCGAGCGGCTGGCCTCCTCGGTGGGCCTGCTCCGCCAATTGGAATGGCGGGTCAAGCACGCGGTCGAGAACACGCTGAACGGCGACTATCGTTCGGTGTTCCGCGGTCGCGGCATGGAGTTTGACCAGGTCGTCAAATACGAATTCGGCGACGACACGCGCAGCATCGATTGGAATGTGACCGCCCGCCTCGGCGAGCCGTTCCGGAAGAAATTCGTCGAAGAGCGGGAGTTGATGATCCTGCTGGTCATCGAGGACAGCCTGTCGATGCAGTTTGGGTCCGGCGACCGGACCAAGCGGGAGGCGATGATGGAGATCGCCGGGCTGATCATGCTGCTGGCGGAGATGAACAAGGATCGCATCGGCATCGTGCACGCGCGGCCGGACGGCTACTCGCTGCTCGGGCCGGCGCGTGGCCGGATCGGGATTCTGCATGCGGCCAGCAAGGTGATCGGACATCCGTTGCCCAATCTGACCGATCTCAAGCCGGTGGAGATTCCGTGGAAGTTCGTGGCGGAAGCCGCGACCAAGCGCAGCCTGCTGGTCTGGCTGGGGGATTTCCCGCCGCGGGCGCAGCCCGAGGGCTGGCCGATGCTGATGCGCCGGTATCAGCCGGTGGGCATCCGGATCGAGGACGAATGGGAGCGGAAACTGCCGGAGGGGAAACCGCTCACAGCGTACGATCCGGCCAGCCGGCGTTTGACGGTGCTGGATCCGAACTCGAAGTCGCTCCGGGAAGGGCAGGCGGCCTGGCTGGCGCAGCGCGAAGCCCATTTCGACGCGTTGTTTCCCGACCGGCAGAACCGGCTGACCGTGACACCGCACGACTCGATGCTTCAGTCGCTCGTCCGTTTCTTCCACGCGCACATGCGCCGACCCATGGCCCGCGCATGAGTGTGAAGGACCCGTGGTGGCTGCTGCTCGTGGCCTTGGTGCCGCTGATGATCTGGCTCCGCTACCAGCGCGGGACGTCGGCGATGATCATCCCGCATTCCTCCGCGTGGTGGCGGCCCGTGCTGGTGCCGAGTTCCCGGCTGCCGGCCATTTGCATGAACGTCGGGCTGGTCCTGCTCGCCATCGCGATGGCGCGGCCCCAGCGGATCGTACCCCAAACGGAGACCCTGCATGAGGGCTACGACCTCGTGCTTGCGATCGATTTGTCGGGCTCGATGCTCGCCGAGGATTACGAGAAGGGCGGGGAACATCTCAATCGGCTGCAGGCGATCAAGCCCGTCATCAAGGCCTTCATCAGCCAGCGGCCCAACGATCGGATCGGCCTCGTCGTCTTTGCGGGCCGGGCTTATACGATGGCGCCGCTGACCTTCGATCACGTCTGGCTTTCCCAGCAGCTCGAAAAGATCCGCATCGGGGCGATGGAGGACGGCACGGCCCTGGGGGATGCCCTGGGCGTCGCGCTCACCCGGCTGGAGCAACCCCAGCATGAGATCGGGACCAAGCGCCTGGGGGCGTTCATCGTCCTGCTGACGGATGGCGTCAGCAACAAGGGTCTGATGAAGCCGGATCAGGCGACCAAGATCGCGGTCGAACGCGGCATTCCCGTCTACACGATCGGCGCCGGCAAGGACGGTTCGGCGCCGTATCCGATCTTCGACAGTTTTGGCAAGAAGGTCGGCTACCGGCGCATCATCGCGGATCTGGATGAGCGGGCGCTGAAGACGATCGCGGCGGCCACCGGCGCGAGCTACTACCGGGCGGACAACACCCAGACCATTCAGAAGGCCTTCAATCAGATTGTCACCAAGACCCAGAAGATCAAGTTCGCCGCGAAGGCCAATTATCGCGCGATCGATCTCTTCGGCTGGCTGCTGGCGCCGGGCCTCGGGCTGGTCATGTTGGGGGCGATGCTCTCCCGGGCGCCCTGGCGGGGGGAGGAAACCACATGAGCTTCGGTCTGCCCATCGTTCTGCTCCTGCTGATTCCGATCGGTCTCTTCTGGTCGATGGAGATCCGTCGCCGGGTGGCGCTGTCGCCGCACTGGCCGAAGATTTACCGGTTGTGGGCGGGTCCGGACCGCCTGGATCTGCAGCCCCACTCGAAGCCGCCGCGTCAGCGGTGGCGCCTCTGGTTGGGGCTGGGACTGGCTACGATCGCCCTGTCGCTGCCCCGGTGGGGCCAGGGCAAGCAGCCGCTCTTTTCCCAGCCGCGCGATGTCGTCGTGGCGCTGGATCTGTCCCGCAGCATGGACGCCCGCGACGTCGAGCCCTCCCGCCTCGATCACGCGAAATATCTGATCCAAAGCATGCTGGATGAATTCGCCGGCGAGCGCGTCGCGCTGCTGCTCTTCGCCCGCAGCGCGTTCCTGCAGATTCCGCTGACCTCGGATTACGAGGTCATCGAGTCGTCGCTGCCCGATCTCAGCTCGGCTTACTTCCCGCACAGCAGCACGAGTTTCGGGCCGATGCTGCAGCGGGCCATCGACGCCTTCGGCTCAGTGCAGAACGGCGAGCGCTTCCTGGTGCTGTTGACCGACGGGGAGGGCTTCGACGAGGATTGGCGTCCGTTCGTCCCGCAGCTGCGGGATCACGGCATCCGGGTCATTGCGGTGGGTTTGGGGCGGCTCGGCGGGGGCGCCATTCCCGATGGGGAAGGGGGCACGCTCAAGGACGCGAGCGGCAACGAGGTGACCACCCAATTGAAGCCGGCGGTCCTGCAGGACCTGGCGAGGGAGACCAACGGCCTCTACATCGAAGGCAATGATTTCGTCGATATGACGGCCTTGATGCGGCAGGCGGTCGCGGCGAGCGGGCAGACGGCGGTGGTGCGGAAGGACAAGGCGCTGCCGACGGAACGCTTTCAATGGTTCCTCCTGCCGGCCCTGATATTGCTGCTGCTGAGCTACTGGCGCGAGCTGCCGGTGCGGCCGCGGTCGCGCGAGCTCAAGTTCAAGAAACTGGCGGCCAAGGCGGCGGCGACCCCCCCGGTGGTCGTGGTGGCGCGCGTCCTCATCGTCGGGCTGGGGCTGGGCGTGGGACTGAAGTCCGCGCGCGGCCAGGACGACGCGCCGGCCATGGCGGTGCAATCGGGGGACATGGACGAGTCGGCCCTGAACAATATTGCGAGCAACACCCACGTGGCGCCCGCGGGGGCGTTCGGCGAGATGCTGAAGAAGCGGGTCGAGAGCATCGTGAACAACCCGTCGCCCAATGCGTACGATTACTCGTCTCTCGCGATCGACACGATCACCTATGTCCAGGGGTCGCTGCGCATCCGCAAGCAGGTCCCGATGTCGGTGATCGATGATGCGCTGACCGCGCTCAAGTTGGGGGAGGCGATGGACCCCGAGGGAGGCAACTGGCCCCAGCTCACGCATGACCTGCTCGAATTGCGCCGGGAGAATCTGCTGCCGCCCAAGGTGGTCAAACCGGACAAGGCCACCCCCCAGGAGCAGCTCGAGATGGAGCGGGAGCAGAAGGAGGGCAAGGGAACGGGCGGCCACCGGAACGGCGACGAGGACGAGGCCGTGGGGTACCAGCCGCCCGCCGATCCCGATGACGCGAAGAAGGATCTCCATTTCAATTCGGCGTTCGGCGACTTCAAGGACTCGGGTCCGGTCAAAATCGACCTGACCATTCCGCCGGAGAACCTGCCGCCCGCCGCCGAGATGCAGAAGGTGAAGTCCGCCTTCTCCCAGGTGGATGAGGAGACGGCGCTCAATCCCGAGCTGGCGCTGCCCCTGCAGAAGCTTCAGCTCGTGCGGCACAACGATGCGCCGGGTCGATTCTTTCAGATGCTCGATGACGACAAGGACGCGGCCGTTTCAACGGGACCGGAATGGTGACCATGACGCGAAGCCATCGGCTGGTGTGTGCGGTGCTGGGAGCGCTGGCTCTGGCCGGCGCCCCGCTGCGGGCGCAGGACGCGCCCGCGCCCACGGGGGCGGACGTCAAGATTGCGGCGGACGGACCGCGGCTGAGCGAAATCGCGGCGGCGACGATTTCGGCGGGCGGCGAGGAGCACTGGATGGGGGAGGTCTTTCCGCTCACGTACGAGCTGAGCGTTTCGCGCAAATATTTCCAGTCGCTCGGCGAGACCTTCACCTGGGACCCCGCGCCGCTCACGGTGGAGGAATGGTCGGAACCCGATCCGTCGGACGGCATGGTGGGCACCGAGAACCGCGCCTTTTACACCCGCCGGAACCGCGCCTATTCGCCCGTGGCCAAAACCGTGGCGATCGCCCCGGTCATCCAGTCGATCAATCTGGTGACGGGCTCGTCGGGGACCGGGGCCTTCGCCCAGAACAACAGCATCGACGAGTTCTTTCTCAAATCCGCGCCGGCCCAGGTGGTGATCAAGCCCCTCCCGCCCGGCGCGCCCGCGGGGTTCGCCAACGCGGTGGGCGACTTCAAGATCAAGGCGAGCGTATCCCCGCTGAAAGCGCGGGCCGGCGAGAGCGTGACGTGGGTCCTCTCCGTGACGGGCGTGGGCAACTGGCCGGATATTCGCAGTCTGCCGGCCCGGACGCTGTCCAAGGACTTTCGCGTCACGCCGCTGCCGCTGCAGCGGAATTTCAAGGCGGACGTCCTCTTTGAGGGGGGGATCAAGGAGACCTTCGTCATCGTGCCGACGAAGCCGGGCTCATACCCGCTGCCGGGCGTGAGCTTCGTCTATTTCGATCCCAAGGCCGCGCGGTACGTCACCCTGACCGCGGAGACGGTGACGCTCACGGTTGCGCCCGGCGATCCCGCCGTGCTGGCGCGCCTCGCCCAGCACCCGGCGGAGGCGTCGACCGCCCCGGCTGCGTACGTGCCCCACGGCATCCGCGTGCCGGAGAGCCCGCCGGTCATCCCTTTAGATCCCATGAACCACACCGCGTTCGGCTTCGGCCCCTTCTCCCACCGCGCACTCTTCACCGAGATCGTCGTGCCGGTCGCCTTGTTTCTCCTGTTCTGGCTCGGGCTGGCGACCCGCCAGCGGCGTCTGACCGACCCGCTGCGACCGCGGCGCCTGGCGCGCGCCAGCATCGCCGCCGCCCTGCAGAAGCTTGGCGGCGCGAACAGCCGCCCCGTGGTCCTCGCCCAGCTGCACCAATGGCAACTGGGGGCGGCGCGGTACTGGGAGGTGAACCATCGCGGTCCCACCCCCCGCGATCTGTTGAAGACGTCGGCGCCTCCCGTGTGGATCGAGCTGTGGCAGGAATCCGATGCGGTGCTGTTCAGCGAGAACCGCAGCCTGTCCGACACGTGGCTGGAGCGGGCTCAAGCCGCGTTGCGGGCGGCGCGATTGCCCCGGCTTTCGCTCGCCGCCGTCTTCCTGCCGCGCAACCTATTTCCGTTTGCGGCGGCGCTGCTGTTCCTCGCGCCCTTGCCGGTGGCCTCGGCTGAAGGGGCGGGTAGGGCGGCTTACGCCTCCGGGAAGTTTGCGGCGGCCCAGGCGGCCCTGTTGAAGGAGGTCGCCGCCGCGCCCACCAATGCCCAGTTGCGGTACAATCTCGCGCTGGCCTATGCCCAGCAGGATCATTGGACGGAATCGGCGGTGCAGTCGCTGGCGGCTTTCTGCCTCGACCCGGGGGATCCCCAGATCCGGTGGCAGTTCGCGATGAGCATGGAGCGGGCGGCGATCAATCAGCCGGTCATGGTCGCGTTCGCCCATCCCGACCGGGCCCACCGGGTGGCGAGCCGTTTATCTCCGTGGGGCTGGGGCGTGGCGATCGGGGTCGCGATGGCCCTCGCCGCCGTCATGGGTGGCTGGTTCCTGTGGCTGGCGTACACCGGACCGGGGCGGCGCCTCCGCTGGCTGGCGGCGCTCGTCGCGGTCGCGTCGCTGGCCGTGGCGGCCTGCGGCCTTTGGTCGATCGAGCAGTACGGCCCCCTGGCCCGGCAGACGACGGCCGTCATCGTCAAGGCGACGACCCTTCATTCGGTCCCGACCGAGGCGACCTCGATTCAGAAGACCGCGCCCCTGCCGGCGGGCACGATGGCGATCACCGGCCGCGAATTCCTCGGCTGGAGCCAGCTGGTCTTTCCGAATGGGCAGACCGGGTGGGTGCGCAGCGACAGTCTGACCTACCTGTATCGGTGAGCGAACGTCGGAACCTCACCGCGGCCTGGGCGGGCGGGTGTCCAGGGGCGTGAAGCCTGACTCCGAGGCGCCTGCCGGGGCGTCGGGGACCCTCGTGTATGGCCCCGACGACCCGATCCCGCTGGGCCCCGCCGTCCTGGTGGCCGTGCAACAGGTGGCGGCGATGCTGGTGGGGGTCATCACCCCGGTGCTGCTGCTGGCCGCCCTCCTCAAGTTTGAGCCGGCGGTGACGGCCTATCTGGTCAGCATGGCTCTGGTGGCGGCCGCGATCGGCGCGTTCCTCCAGTCGCTGCGATGGGGGCCGCTGGGTTCCGGCCTGCTCAGTGTGACCGGTACGAGTGCGACCTTCATCGGTCCCTTGGTTCAGGCGGGCCGCACCGGCGGACTGGCCCTGATGTTCGGCATGTCGCTGGCTGGCGCGCTGGTGCCCCTGCTGCTGGCCTTGGGCGTGCCCTGGCTGCGGCGGGCGTTTCCGCCCCTCGTGTCCGGGATCGTGGTGCTCTTGATCGGGCTGTCGCTGATCCCGAAGGCCATGAGTGGGATCGTCGGACCGGCCGCGCCGGGTGCACCGGCGTGGTCCGGGGCGGTGGTGGCGTCGCTGGTCATCGCCGTCGTGGTCGCCGTCCAGGCGAGCGGGCGCCCGTGGGCACGCCTGTCCGGGGTGCTCTGCGGCGTGGCGGCCGGCTTTCTCGCCTGCGCGTTGGGCGGGTGGCTGCAGCCCCCGCCGGCCGGGGGCGGCTGGATCGCGGTGCCGGTGCTGGGTAAGTTCGGTTTCGCCTTCCGCTGGGAATTCCTCGCGCCGTTCGCCTTCCTTTACGTCTTCACGATGCTGGAGGCGGTGGGGGTGATGACCGCGACTGCGCGGCTTTCGGCGCTGGATACGGCGGGGCCGGCGCACGACATCCGGCTGCGCGGTGGACTGCTCGCCGATGGCGTGGCCAGCAGTCTCGCCGCGCTGATCGGTTCCTTTCCGAACATCACCTATGCCCAGAACAATGGTGTGATCCAGATGACGGGCGTCGCCAGCCGCCGGGTCGGTCGCGTGATGGCGCTGATGTTGGTCCTGCTCGGACTCTTCCCGTGGGTCGGGCGGTGGTTGACCGCCATGCCGCCTCCCGTCCTCGGCGGCATGGCGCTGCTGCTGTTTGGTCTGGTGGCGGTCTCCGGTCTGCGGCTGATGATCGATTCCGGGCTGGGCCAGCGCGAGGCGCTCATCGTGGCCGTCGCATTGGGCCTGGGGCTCGCGGTGCCGTCGCAGCCGGAGTGGACCGCCCAGCTCCCCGCCGCCGCGCGGGCGATTCTGGAGTCGGGCATCTGCGCCGGCGGCCTCGCCGCCTTGATCCTCAACCTCGGCCTGCCGCGCGCCCTCGGTTCTGGTCCGAGCGTCGGAGATCAGCCCGCCGCCACGGACCCGCTCACCCGGGTCGTCGGGCCATAGGTCATCTCCAGGCACAGGGCTTCAGTCGCAAAGGGGTGATTTGCGCCGATCTGGGTCGCGAGCGGCGGTCCGCCACCTTCCGCGGCCCGGCTCCAGCCGTGCACCTCCTCCTGGCCGAATTCCTTGAACTTGGCCATGAGTTGGCGCCGCATGAGTAGCCCCGGGGCATCCGACGCCATGTGCATCTCCTCGCGCCGGCGCAGGTCGACGGGGGTGTCGAAGGTGGTCGATTCGAGGACGGCCCGGTCCTCCGTCACGACCGCCCGGTCGAAGGCGATGATGTCCGCCGCCTTCGCCTCCTGCTCGGTGTCGTTGCGGTAGGCGATCTGGACGATCTGCGAGGACGCGTCGTTGATGGGAGTGGCGGCCGTCACGATGGTGTGCACGAGCCCGGTCGGGTAGCGCATCCGCAATTTGCGGCAGAACGGCATCCACCAGATGCCGGTGTTATGGCGCACCGTCTCCTCGGTGTCCATGTTGAGCGACTTCTTGGAGAGGGCGACGTTCTTCACGGGCACCACCGTATCCATCGTGAACCCGAAGCCGTTCTCGAACGGATACAGGTTCATCTTGCTCGGTTCGGGTTGGTCGAATTTTCCGAACGTCGCGCGGTGCACGAAACTGAAATGCGCGTTGTCGAAGGAGTTCTCCATGAGCCGGAGCCCGCTGCACTTCCAGGGCTCGTAAAATTCATAGATCCGGCGATAGGCGGGGTCGGTCTCCTCCTCGAAGGTCGGCAGATCGGCGATCGGCTCCTCCAGCGCCACCCAGACGTAGCCGCAGCGGGAGGCCGTCCGGTAGCGCGGGACTCCGATCGAGGTGGGATCGTCGTCGCCCTTCTGCGGGATGCGGGTGCAGCGCCCCTCGCCGTTGAACGTCCAGCCGTGGTAGCCGCAGAGCAGCTGACCCTGGTCGATCCAGCCCTTGGAGAGCTTGGCGTGCCGGTGCGGGCACCGGTCGTCCATCGCGACGGGTTGACCCCCGCCGTCAAGCCAGAGCACCAATTCCTGGCCGAGCAGCGTGAACGGCTTGGGGCCGTCCTTGAGCATCATTTCCGGTATGACGGGATACCAAAACTTCCGGAGCAAAGCTTGTTGGGTTACGAGCATGGGAGTCCTGGGTTATTGCGTCAGCTTCCCCGTCCCGCGCCGCCGCGAGGTCGCCTCCAGGCGCGCCATCCGCGCATCGACCTGCCGGCGGATCTCGCCCTCGTCCTGCTGCGTGAGCCGGATTCCGTCGGCCACCAGGCGTCCGCCGACGTAGACCTGCTGAAGGTTGCGCAGCCCGCAGGCGAGCACGTAGGTGGCGATCGGGTCGTGGATCGGCCCGGTGTCGGGGGAGCGCGGATCCACCACGAGAAAGTCGGCGAATTTGCCGCGTTCCAGACTGCCGACCTGATCCTGGATTCCGAGGATCTCGGCGCTGCCCAGGGTGTGCAGATAGAGCATGTCGGCCACCGAGAGGGCCCGCGCGTCCTTGTAGAGGTCGCGAATCGCGTACAGGCCGATCCGGCAATTCTGGAACGGGTCCGAAATATCGGTGCAGGACTGGTCGTCGAGCCCGACCCCGACCTTGATCCCGGCGGCGCGGTAGGCCGGGATGTCGGCGACGCCCGAGCCCAGCCGGCCGTTCGAGGTCGGCTGCCAGCACATGCAGGCGCCCGCGGCGGCGGCGGCCCGCACGATCGCCGGCGTCGTCTGGATGAAATGCCCGAAAATGAAGGTGGGGCCGAGCGCGCCGGCCTCCTGGTACCAGGCGAATTTGGCCTGCTGCTCCGCCACATGCTCCGGGCTCTCGAGGAAATGCGACTGGTTGATCAGGCCGTAGGCCTTCATGTACCGGGCCTCCCGGTACGCCGCGGCGGGGGTGGGGGCGAGCTGGACCCAGCCGCTGATCGCCATCTTCAGCAGCAGCGGATTGCCCCGGAAGCGCCGCGCGTAGGCGAGCACCCGCTCGAAGCGCGCCTGCATGTCGGCCTCGGAGCCGAGCGGCACGATGCTCACGCTGTCGATGCAGCGAATCCCGGCATCGAGCTTGGCCCGCAGTTGCGCCTGCTCGTACGGCTCCTGATCGGGTGGCGGCAGATCGTCGGCCTCCCCGAGGCGCGCGGATTTCTGACCGCCGCCGAGTTCGCCCGAATACGTGAAATCATACGCCGTCGTGATGCCGTTGCGGAGGAAGTCGACCGATCCGTGCCGACAAAACCAATACATATCCTCCGGGGTGGCGTACTGACTCAGGGCCCGCAGGGCCATCAGCCAGCCGTACAGAGTGCTGGCATGGCCCATCCCCCGAAACGGGCTCTGGAAGAGATGGCTATGGGCCGAGACGAAACCCGGCGCGACGAATTTGCCCTGGACGTCCAGCACGGAGTCGGGGTGCAGTCCGGCGGGCGGCTCGCCGGGCGAGACGGCGGCGATCCGTCCGTCCGCCCCGACCAGCAGATAACCGCGGAAGCACGTCTGCCCGGGCTTCACCGCGACGATGAAGGCGTTTTTCACCAAGAGCATCGGGGCCCCTCGCAGCGGCGGATGAACCGCCAGGAGGGCCAGCAGGAACAGGCGGACGCGCATGGTCGCAGGTGAGCAGACGGTGGGCCAAAAAAAAGCGGCCCGGAAATCCGGGCCGCGGCAAGGGAGGGGTGGGAGCGGGAGCGCTTACTCGCTGGCCGAGGGCGGTGCGCCCTTGGTGAGGAAACTGTCGTCCGCCCGCTTGATGATCATCTCCAGCATCCGTTGGCTCTCGAGTTCGGCGTCGCGGCGCTTGATTTCGTCGAGTTCCACCTGCTTTTCCGCGTCGAACGCTTCGCGGGTGTCCTGCTCCTTCAGCTTGTGCAGGCTGTCGATCTGGATCTGGAGTTCCGAAACGAGGGCGGCGTACTTGGCCGAATCCGCGGTGTACTTGTCCGTCTCCTTTTGGATCCGCGCCGTTTCGGCGTCCCAGCGGGCCTGCTTCTCCGCGGCATTCTTGGCGTCTTCCGCGGCGCGCTCGGCGGCGTGCTTGGCGGCATCGTCTCGGGCCTTCTGTTCGATCAGCGCCTTCCGGGCATCGTCGGCGGCCTTCTGCTGGGCCACCATTTCGGCGTGATGGCGCTCGCGAGCCTCTACCTCATTGCGGCTGGAGCGATAAAAGATGAGGAAAACCACCAGCAGGATGCTGGGGAAGATGAGGTACATCCATTTTTTCATGATTGGGTCCGAAAAATAAGGGTAGAGCTGGGCAGATGATTATCGCTTGGCGGCAGCGGCAGCCGCGGCGGCGGCTCGGGCGGCGGCCTCGTCGGCAGCCGCGATCCGGTCGAGCACCTGGCTGAGGCGCTTCGTATCTTCCTGGGCCTTGGCGACGTAGGTCAGCAGAAAGGCCTGTTCGGCGATGGCGTGCTGCTTCTCCTGCTCGATCTTGGCAATCTCCTCCTTGGCGGTGGCGATATCGCGGGCCAGCCGCTCCGACTGGCGCTGAAGTTTTTCGGCTTCGGTGCCGACTTTGTTACGGGCCTGGATCGCGTTCTCGCGGGCCTCGTGCTGCTGGCGATCCTTCTCTTCTCTCAAGCGGCGCTCTTCCTTGCGGGCATCCTGCTGGGCGATGGCATCCTTGATGGCCTTCTCGCGCAGTCTGGCCTGAGCCATGAGTTCCTGCTCCTTGATGTGCTTGATGGCCTGCACCTTCGCCTCCTGCTTGGCGTCATATTCGGAGATGAATTTCCAATAATAGGCGCCGAAGACGACGAGTCCCAACAGCGGAATCAGGAAATAGAGGTAGGATTTCTTCATAGGTGCGGGAAAGTTAAGTCTTCTTCGTATCGGTTTGGAGCATCGCATCGCGCTCCTTAATGGCCTCCTCGATCGCGCTCTTCAGGCGGCCGAGCTGCTTGTCGCGCTTGGCCTCAGGATAAGCGGCGGCCTTCGAGACCGCCGCCAGGGCATCGTCGAACTTCTGGAGCTCGAAGGCGCTGTAAGCGAGGAACATGTAGACCGAGTAGGGCTTCTCCAGGCCGGGCTTGCTGACGGCGAGTTGATACTCGGCGTAGGCGTCGTTCGACTTATCGAGTTCGGAGTAGATCTGACCGATCTGGTAATCGATCTGGCCGTTATTGGCGAACCGGGGATCCTTTTGCGCCTCTTTGAGCGCTTCGATCGCCTTGTAGCCTTGGTCGATCTGCTGGTAGGAATAGGCGAGGAGTTCCCAGTTCTTGATGTCGGAGTCGATGGTGCCGTTCTTCAGCCCGGCGTAGAGCAGATCGGTCGCCCGCCCGAACTGGCCGATATTGTAATAGATGGTGACCAGATTGTAGTTGTCCTTCGGGGTCTTCATGAACCCGTGGGCCTGAGCGCGCTCGATCGCGAGAATCGCGCGAATGTCGTACTTGCGGACGAGGCGCTCATCCTTTTCGTGGGTCGAGGCCAGGTTCAGGTAGAGACCCATCAACTGCTGCCAGTAAGTCTTATTGTTCGGGTATTTCGAGACCAGGAACTCCAGAATATCGGCTGCGCCCGCGAAATTACCTTCCTGCTGCAGGGTCGCGAGCAGGAGAACATAGAGGCTTTCCTTCGGGTGCAGAGTAAGGTGGAGCGCCTTCTCGGTCTCGATCTGAGCTCGTTTAACCAGGACGGGATCTGGTTTCTCCGGATTGGCTGCGACCGCCTGATTATAGAGGATGGAGGCGTAGAAGACAGCGACGTCCTCGCTCGGCTTCGGCGACTGCTTGAGCCAGCGCTGGAGATAATTCGCGGACTTCTCGAAATCGGCCTGCTGGACCTCCTTGCTCACCCCCGTCGCACCGCCCTCCTGGTAGTAAAGCTGGGCGAGAAAATAAATCATATCCAGCGTCGCCTTCGGCGCGAAGTAATGGTGGGCGTCAGAGAGTTCGAGCGCCTTTTCCATCGGCTCGAGCGCGCCGCTATAGTCGCTCTTCTGCAGCAAAATCTTGGACTTTGTATCCAGGATGATGGCCTGATCGTAGCTGCCGGCCTCGACGGTCGGAAGCAGCCCGTTCAGCAGGGCGAGGGCCGCGTCCCAGTTCTTGGCATCGACCAAGGGCTTCAGCTTGCCCAAGGCCTCCCCCGTCGAATCGCTCAGACTCGGGGGATTCTCGTCGGCGGCGCGGCCCGAGGGCAGAGCAACCGAAAGGGTCAGGACGGCGACTGCAGCGAGGCCGCAGCGGCGCGCCAGCCAGGGAAGGGAGGGCAGGGAAGGGAAGGACACGAGTTAGCTATCTTCGTTGAGGGTGAAGACGATCGGCACCTGCATGTGGGTGTTGACCGAGTGGCCATTTTTCCGGCCGGGGCGGAACTTCCATTTCGAGACCGCCTGTACGGCGGCCGCCTCGAATTCGCGCTGCGACGACTGAGCGGAGAAGGCGTTGCGCACCTCGCCGTTCGCATCGACGATGAAGTCGACGACCACCTGACCGGAAATGCCGGCCCGGCGCATTTCAAACGGATATTGGGGCCGCGCCTGGTACTTCGCGACTGGAGCCTGATCGAGTTGGGAAATGTCGAAGACATTCATGCCCTTGCCCAGGCCACCGGGGCGACCCTCGGGAATCTTGATCGCCTGCCCGGTGAGATGCAGACCCTCGGGCGGCGGCGGCTGCACCGCCTGCACAAAAGAATCCGGCGTGACGACCTGCGGCACGTCGGTCTGCATCGGCGGCGCAATGTCCGCGGGAGCCTGCTGCTGTTGGTTATCCTCGACCGTCTCCGGCTCGTCCGGTTCGATCTTCGGCATCTCCATCAGCTGGACCACCGGCGTGTCGTCCTTGGGCTTCGGCTTGGGCTTCGACTTGTGGTCGCCGAAATAGGCGATGCCCGCGTGGAAGGCGACGGAGACCAGGATACCAATGACTAAATCGCGGCGCATGGGTCGTGAGCGTAAAGTTGAACGATTATTTCCCGGTCCCGCGGACGCGGGTTTCGATCGACACCTGCTGGATGCCGGCGAGGCGGATCTGATCGAACGCGTAAATGGTGGGACCGAACTTCGCGCGGTCGTCGCCGGCGATCAACACGCGCGGGATCTGAACCTGCGTCTTGTATTGGTCGAGGCGGGGCTTGATCTCATTGGCCGTGATCAACTCCTTGTTCCAATAGTAGGTGCCCTGGTCGGAAACCTGGAGGGTGACGAGATCGTCGTCGGGTTTCGACGAAGGATTCGGCGTCGCCACCGGCAGATTCACGGGCAGCGACTGAATCTTGTTCAGCGACAGCGTGAACAACACGAATGTGGCGAGAAGGAAGAAGATGACATCGATCAGCGGGATGATCTCGATGCGCGCCTTCTTCTTGCCTTCTTCAGCTCTGGAACTTCCTCCGGCCATAATTAAATTTGGGGATAGACTGCGTTGGAGCGTGCGATCAGGCCCCCGCCGGCTTGACGCGGGTTTCGATCAGAACCTTCTGAATGCCCACCTTGCGAACCTCGTCGAAAACATAGATCGCCTGGCTGAACATCGCATCGGCATCTCCGTTGATGAGGATGCGGGCATCGTCCGGGTGCTGGAGGTGGAACGTCTTCAGGCGGGCGAGGAACTCGTCGAGCGTGATCGGATCCT
>Ga0116230_10003474_pt1 | contig 15389 bp, 16 predicted proteins | sample S1TSphfallax_3_FD_88678 | JGI IMG/M metagenome (GOLD analysis project Ga0116230, IMG submission 88678) | Host-associated microbial communities from peat moss isolated from Minnesota, USA - S1T2_Fd - Sphagnum fallax MG | ecosystem: Host-associated > Plants > Peat moss > Unclassified | place... | reverse complement strand
CAGATGACCTATGAGGAGATGAAGGCGGCCGTGGACGAGGCGCACCGCCTGGGCTTGAAGGTCGCCGCCCACGCCCATGGGACAAGCGGCATCAATGACGCGATCCGCGCGGGGGTGGACACGATCGAGCATGCGAGTCTCGCCAATGACGAGAGCTTCGCCCTGGCCAAGGCCCACGGCGCGGTATTCGACATGGATATCTATAATGACGACTTCATCCTGGCCGAAGGCGCCAAGGTGGGCATGCTCCCAGAGAGTCTCGCCAAGGAGCGGACCATCGGGCGTTTGCAGCGGGAGACCTTCCGCCGGGCTGTAAAGGCGGGGGTGACCATGACCTTCGGCACCGACGCGGGGGTCTATCCCCACGGCGACAACGCCAAGCAGTTCGCCAAGATGGTGGAGTGGGGCATGACGCCCATGCAAGCCATCCAGGCCGCCACCACCACCGCGGCCAAGACGCTGGGGCCGCTGGGCGATAATCTGGGCGCCATCGCGCCTGGCAAATATGCCGACATCATCGCGGTGGAGGGAGACCCCTTAAGCGACATCTCGCGCCTGGAGCATGTGGCCTTCGTAATGAAGGCGGGGGTGGTCTATCGGGAAGGCGGACGGCCGGTGACGCCGTGAGATAAGTCTCTGTCACCGGCGCAGCGTCGAGGCGCCGGAGGCTCTGCACGGGGCGCCTTAAGCGCATTACAACGATTCTGAAGCTTAGCCTTGCGCCCAAGTCACGAGGGGATGATTTCGATGTTCAGGTTCATCACGCCAGGTCTGATCGTGGGCTGCGTTGCCCTAGCGCTGGCCACATCGGCGATGTCGCAGGATCAGGAGATCGCGCCGGCTCCGGCCTTGCGGGTCGGCGACAGCTGGGTGTTCGAGTCGACGACGCAAAAGGGCGCAAGCGAGTTTCACCAGCTTATCCTCGACGTCGCGGTGGAGCGGGTCGATGAGACGACAATGCTTGTCGGGGTGAAGACCGACGGGGCCCCGACCGGATATGTGGACCATCTGGCGGGCCTCGACTGGAGTAAGCGACAGCTGGCGGGCGGCGAGGAGGAGATCACCACCCGGCCCTTCTCATTCCCCATGAAGCCGGGCGACACCTGGAGCATAGACTATGTCGACTCCCTGCGTCGGGGCGCCCAAATCTCAGATCACGTCCGCGCACGCTATAAGGTCATGGGCTGGCAGGACATCACCGTGCCCGCCGGAACCTTCCGCGCACTGAAGGTGGTGTCTGACGGAGTCAGTGAGGGCGCTTTTGAGGTGGCGGCCGCGTCCGTGGCGGGCGTGACGGCCTCCGGCCAAGGGGCGACAAGTCTCACCCAAACTCGGCGTGGCGGCAGCCAACTGATCACGCGGGCGACCCACGCTGAACTGTACTATGTGCCGAAAATCAAGAACTATGTAAAAGTGCTTCAAGAACAATATAATAACGACAATGTGCGGCTGCTGAGTGAAACTCAGGTCCTGATGTCCTACAAGCTGGCCGACTAAGATCTAGGCGACGCGATTGAAGCTACGTTTCAGAACAAACTCTTCCCCGTGGCGGTGGGCAGGCTGACACCCATGAGTCCCGCCAGGGTGGGGGCGATGTCGCGCATGTCGATTTCGCCGAGCGAGCCGTGCGCGGAGAGGCCGGGGCCGGTGATGATAAAAGTTGAGCGCATTTCAGGGTGGGCGGGGAAGTAGCCGTGCGTCCCCTTTTGGTGGCCGGCGACAATAAGGGGGCCGGTGAGGTCGGAGCCGAATTCATAGCCGATCTTGGCGTCGACAAAGAAGTCGGCATCAGGCGCCCCGCCCATGGCGGCGATGGCGGGACGGTCGATCACCGCATTGATCCCTGAGGCGGGATCGGCCTTCAACGTGTCCAGCAAGGCGGCAACCTTGGCGCGCAGGACCTCGTCCTGGGGGTCCGCGAGGACAACTGCGGCCGACCCGCCGGAGATCCAGGGTGCGGCTTTCCAGGAGACCGGTTTGCCATCAGGGCCCAGGGTGATCAGGCCCGCGGCGACAAAGGCCGTGCCGATATCGATGTCATACTCCACGGGGGCGAAGCCGTGGTCAGAGACGACGGCGACGATGAGATCCGGCTCCTCCCGCCGGGCCGCGGCCACCAATTCGCCCACCGCCGCGTCAATGCGCGTGAGGCCCGCATAGGCCTCGGGGGAGCCCGGGCCATGCTCATGCTCCTCTTCATCAAGACTGGAGAGGTGTACGGTCATGAAGGACGGATGCTTGAGGGCGATGATGGCCGCCGCCATCCGCGCCTTGGCCTCGTCGGCCGCCGGAGTCAGATCGAAGACATCGGCGAGGGTTACCTGAGACTTGGCGTCCAAAGCTTCAGGCAGGCCGCGGGTGGAGAGGGCGTGGAAGAGTTTGATGTCCTCGGGCGTCTTGGCCCGCCAATATTCGGGAATATTGTCGTCAATGGACGGGTTATCCACGCTCACCGGCCAGCCGAGACTGGCGACCACGCCGCCAGAAGCGTGAACGGCATCCCAAAGGGTCGGGACCTTGATGGCGGAACTATACCAATACCAGCCGCCCATGTTCTTGCGCAGGGGATCAAAGGTCAGGTTGCTGGCGATATGGTGTATGGACGGCCAGACCCCGGTCACCAGGGTGGTGTGGTCGGGATAGGTTACGGTGGGCAGGACATTGCGCACGGCCGTGGCATAGGCCCCGTCTTTCACCATGGCCTGGAGGACGGGGACCTTCACGCCGCGCCCCTCGGCGTTCAGCACGTCGCCAGGGCGCAGGCCGTCGATGGAGATCATGAGGACGGGGGCCGCCTGGGCGACCACGGCGCAAAAGGTCAGACCGACACCCAAGACGAAGCCTCTGAACCGCAACCTCACCTCCCGATGCATCCGCAGGGCTGAATCTGGCGTTTCGTGGACAGAACCGCGCGGCGCAATATAGTCTGGCTTATCGTGTTTAGATGACAGTTTGAACGTGGGTCGCTTGCGCGGCGGCCCCGCTGAATGGGATGACGGATCATGCTGAGCCTGGCTTTCGCCTGTTTCATCGCCGCCCTGGCGATTGGAACCTGCGTGGAAGTCGTCGCTCGCCTCCTCAATCTGTGGACCTATCGATCCCCGCTCTATCCGCTGATTAATGTCGTCCTGATCTTCGGGCTCATTCAGGGCTTCGGAGTCGGCTGGGTGATCGGCGGGCGCGAGGCCCTGCGCGGCGTGTTTCCGGTCCTGTTCATGGTGGGAGCTGTCCTGGGACTTCTGACCGAGGGCCTCAATGAATATTGGCTGCACGCCTGGTCATGGTCGGATCGCCCGATCCTTGGCATCCGCCGCTCCATCGACAAGTCAGCCTTCATCGGCGTGGCGTGGGGGTTCGCGCCGCTGCTCACCGTCTTTCTCGCGCGGCTAATCGCCGCCACGCCCGCGGTGGGAGCCTGACCGTGAATCCAGCCCTTTCGCGGACCGACAAGATTCACGCCGCCATTCTCGCCGCCGGGGGCGGGGGTTTGGTCTGCGCCTATTGGATCGCCTTCTTCCACAGCGATCTCACCTTGCCGAAGTTCGTCCACGATATGACAAATCCGGCCCTGGTGCGGCTGACAACGGTCTATCTGGGCTTTGAATCCGCCTTCCCCCTGGCCGACCTGTTGATCGCCGTGACCGCGTCCCTGGCGGCCTTTTACCTCGTCGGGCGCGACGCCAAGGCGGTGCTGTTTGGCTTGATCGCCAGCGGCGCCCTGGGGTTCCTGGGCTTCATCGACATCTCTTTTAATCTCCTGCACGGCCTATATGCACCGGCCCTGCTCCTCAAGGACGGTGGCCTGCTCATGGAGGCCATGATCAATGTCACCTGCGTGTCCGGCGCGATCTGGTCGATCTGGCGTCTTTGGGGCCACCCCTTAAGGCGGGCGGAAGACCGGCCGAGCCGGCTGATGGGTCCGCGGGAAAACGACCCGCCGACGGCTTGAGGGTTTCCTAAGGCGTTCGTGACGCCCTACACCGCGCGCCATGACCCAGAGCCTAAGCCCCGATATCAATGCCGCCCTCACCGAACTGGCCGAGGAATTCGACGTCCTGGGCGATTGGGAGGAGCGGTATCGCTATGTGATCGAGTTGGGGCGCGATCTGGCGCCGCTATCGGATGCGGAGCGTTCGGAGGAACACAAGGTGAGGGGCTGTTCCAGCCAAGTCTGGCTGGTCAGAGACCCTGGCGACGAGGGACGCTTAAGGTTTCGCGGCGATTCCGACGCTCATATTGTCCGTGGACTGATCGCCATCCTGCTACGGCTCTATTCAGACCGCCCCGCGGAGGAGATCCTGGCCTTTGACGCGCCAGCCGCCTTCGCGAAACTGGGGCTTACCGGCGCCCTGTCGCAACAGCGCGCCAATGGTCTCGCGTCCATGGTGGCGCGTATCCGGCGCGAGGCTGCCGCGGCCGGATAAAAGTCGACTTAACCATCAAGGAACGCGGGCTGGACGCCCGCGCTCCGAGAACGTTCGGATTTACTTCCCCTTGCGGGTGACCGCGCGGCCGCCCTGGCCGAGACCCATTTGCTTGGCGAGATCGGAGCGCGCCTTGGCGTAGTTGGGCGCCACCATGGGATAGTCCTTGGGCAGACCCCATTTGGACCGATAGTCCTCGGGGCTCAGATTATAGCGCGTGCGAAGGTGGCGCTTTAGCGACTTAAACTTGCGCCCATCCTCCAGGCAGACAAGAAAATCTGGCGTAATCGAACGGCGAAGTGGCACGGCGGGCTCTTTTACAGGGACTTCAACAACCTCCACCGCAGTTGTGACGCCGGTAAGTGCGCTGTAAACACTTTGGATAAGCGCCGGCAATTCGCCCGGGGCAATCGTGTTTTTTTCGACATAAGAGGCGACAATTTCCGATGTCATCTCAATTATTTCGGGCTTGATATCCATGATATTTATTCAGTTCTCCGGACACGTAACACTTGTTCACACAAGATCACAAAATGACTATGCGTATTTATGGACTTTCGTTCGGAAAAACAAGAGAAACTCAAAAGAATGGACGTGAGACGGCAGGGTTAGGGCGCAAATTTGCTCTCATGCGCAAGATTCACCCAGCCAGAGCTCTAAAGCTCCCTAACTAAAGTCGGGCGTCGTCCAGTCAGGCCAGACATTTGGCATGTCGAGTGACACCCGATTCGGGTAATCGGCTGGGCGTTTTTCAAGAAAGGCGCTGACCCCTTCCTTGGCGTCGGCCGCCGCGCCGCGGGCCTGGATCGCGCGACTGTCGGCCTGGTGGGCGCGCATGGGATGATCCGCCCCCGCCATGCGCCAGATCAGCTGACGGGTCAGGGCGACGGACACCGGCGCTGTATTATCGATGATCTCTCGCGCGAGAGCGCGAGCCGCGGGCAGCAGGTTCTCAGGCTCATGCATGGAGCGCACGAGGCCCTTATCCAGCGCCTCCTGGGCGGGAAAAACCCGGCCCGTATAGCACCATTCCAGGGCTGTCTGGACGCCGACCAAGCGGGGCAGGAACCAAGACGACGCCGCCTCGGGCGTGATCCCCCGGCGGGCGAAGACGAAGCCAAAGCGGGCGGTCGTCGAGGCCAGTCGCATGTCCATGGCCAGTTGCATGGTGACGCCGATTCCCACGGCCGGGCCGTTCACCGCCGCGATCACAGGCTTCAAGCTGTCGAAGATGCGTAAGGTGACACGCCCGCCGCCATCGCGCTGAACCCCATTCACCCGCGCCTCCAGGCGCAGGGGATCCTGGCTGGCGGCAAAATCGAAGGTGGACCCGCCGGAGGCCAAATCCGCCCCTGCGCAGAAGGCGCGACCCGCCCCCGTGACGATGACCGCCTTCACGCTGTCGTCGCAGTCCGTCTGGTCAAATGCGGCGATGAGGTCGGCCATCATCTGGCTGGTGAAGGCGTTCAGCCGATCCGGCCGATTGAGCGTGATGGTGGCGATCCCATCCTCCACGTCATAGAGCAGGGTCTCGAAGCTAGGGTGGGTCATTGGGGGTTTCCTCTTGGGTTTCGGAGCGCCCCCGAGCCCGACGCGCGCGGGCTTTACGAGGACGCGACCCAGGGCATAAGACGTCGTTCAAGATAAAAAAAGGCGAGGAGACGTGCATGCCAGAGGAATTGCGCGCGGACTATGTGGTGGTCGGCGCGGGCTCGGCCGGATGCGTGGTGGCCGCCCGGCTCTCGGCGGACCCGCGAAACCGGGTCGTCTTGCTGGAAGCCGGCGGCGATGACCGGCCGACCAAGAATCTTGCGCAATTCATGTCCAACCTGATGATCCACGTTCCCGTGGGTTATGCGCGGAATCTGAAGAACCCTCAGGTCAACTGGAACTACGAAACAGACCCCGATCCCTCGTGCGCCGGCCGCGTCTATAGCTGGCCCCGGGGCAAGGTGCTGGGCGGATCATCCTCCCTCAACGCCATGCTCTATGTGCGCGGTCAGCACGCTGACTATGACGGCTGGCGCCAGCTTGGCTGCACGGGTTGGGGTTGGGACGATGTTAAGCCCTATTTCCTGCGCGCCGAGCATCAGGAGCGGGGGGCCTGCGACAATCATGCGGTGGGCGGACCCCTGAATGTCTCCGACGTGACCGAGCCGCACGAGGTTTCCGACGCGGTGGTGGCGGCCTGCGAGTCGGCGGGCATTCCGCGCAACACGGACATTAATGGCGCGGACCAAGAGGGCGCGGGTTATTATCAGCTCACGGTGAAGAATGGCCAGCGCTGCTCCACGGCGGTCGCCTATCTTCATCCGGCCATGGGCCGGCCCAATCTGAAGGTTGAGACCGGCGCCCTGGCGCAACGGGTGATTTTTGAGGGCGCCCGGGCTGTGGGCGTGGCGTATATCCAAGGCGGCGAGCTACGGATCGCGCACGCCGACCGGGAAGTGATCCTCTGTGGCGGGGCTGTGAATTCGCCCCAGCTGCTGCAGCTTTCCGGCGTGGGGCCGGGCGGCCTTCTGGCCGAGCATGGCATCGCGGTGGTGAAGGATCTGCCGGGCGTCGGCGAGAACCTGCAGGATCATTATCTGATCCCCATGACCTGGCGGCTGAAGGCGGGGGTGATCTCGGTCAATGAGCTGACCAAAGGCGCGCGGTTTCTGGGCGAGGCCCTGAAATATGTTTTCCAGCGCAAGGGCCTTCTGACCCTTTCGGCCGCTCACATCGCGGCCTTCTGCAAATCGCGGCCAGACCTCGCCGCGCCGGATATCCAGTTCCACATCCTGCCGGCCACCACCGACACCTCCGGCGTCGGCGAAGGCGGGGCGATGGAGCTGGAGGACAAGCCCGGCCTTACCATCGCGCCGTGTCAGGTGCGGCCAGAGAGCCGAGGCCATATCCGCATCAAGTCGCCCGACCCCGCGGTCCATCCGAGCATCCTAGCGAATTACCTGTCCGACCCCCTGGATCAGGAGGTGGCCCTGGCCGGGATCAGATGGGGGCGCAAGATTGCCGCCCAGCCGGCCCTGGCGCCCTATATCGACCACGAGATGCTGCCGGGACCGACCCTGGCCACCGACCCGGCCCTCCTGATGTTCTCGCGCATGGCGGGCCAGACCCTCTATCACCCGGTGGGAAGCTGCCAGATGGGCTCCGGGCCGGGCGCGGTGGTGGACGCGGAACTGCGGGTTCACGGCGTCACGGGCCTGCGCGTCGTGGACGCCTCCATCATGCCGCGCCTCGTCTCTGGCAATACCAACGCCCCGACCATCATGATCGCCGAGAAGGCCAGCGACATGATCCTGGGCAAGGCCCGCGCCGCCGCGCTCGCCGCCTGATGAGCCATCCCAGCCACCACGCCCGGACGCATCCGGACAAGGCGGCCTATGTCATGGCGGCCAGCGGCGAGACCGTCACATATGGCGAGCTGGAAGCGCGCTCCAACCAGGGCGCGCACCTGTTTCGCCGCCACGGGATTGCGGCGGGCGAGGCCATCGCCATCTTCATGGATAACAGTCCGCGGTATTATGAAGTTCTGTGGGCGGCCCAGCGGGCGGGGCTTCGCTTTACCTGCGTCTCCTCCAAGCTCACCGCCGGGGAGCTGGACTATATCCTCAAGGACAGCGGGGCGAAGGCGCTCATCGCCTCAGGCTCCCTGGCGGAGGCCGCCAAGCACGCCGCCGCGGCGATTCCGGGCCTGATCCTCTGGATGACGGAGGAGGCCACCGGGCCGTTCAAGAGTTTCGAAGACGTCCGCGCGACCATGCCGGTGACTCCCATCGCCGACGAAAGCGGCGGATCGGCCATGCTCTATTCATCAGGGACGACGGGACGGCCTAAGGGGGTCAAACGGCCCGAGACCGGGCCACAGCCTATCGATGCGCCCAATCCGCTGGCGGGGATTGGTCAGGCCCTGCTCGGGTTCGGGGGCGACATGATCTATCTGTCCCCCGCCCCGCTCTATCACGCCGCGCCGCTCGGCTGGTCCATGGCGGTGCAGACCCTGGGCGGCACGGTGGTGGTGATGGAGAAGTTCGACGCGGAGGGCGCCCTGGCGGCCATCGAACGGTTCGGCGTAACCTGCGCCCAGTGGGTGCCGACCCATTTCGTCCGTATGCTGAAGCTTCCGGCTGAGATCAGGGCGAAATATGACGTCTCGTCACTCAAATCCGTCTTCCACGCCGCCGCCCCCTGCCCTGTGCCGGTCAAGGAGGCGATGATCGCCTGGTGGGGTCCGATCATTCACGAATATTATGCGGGCACGGAGGCCAATGGTTTCTGCTTCATCAGCGCGCCGGAATGGCAAACACACAAGGGATCGGTCGGCCGGGGCCTCAACGCCGCGGTGAAAATCTGCGATGAAAATGGGGAGGAGTTGCCGCCTCGGGCCGAGGGCGCGGTCTTTTTCGCCGGCGGGGCGAGCTTTGAATATCACAATGACCCGACCAAGACCGCCGAGAGCCGCAACCGGCATGGCTGGACGACCCTGGGCGATGTGGGCTGGCGGGACGAGGAGGGCTATCTCTATCTCACAGACCGCAAGAGCTTCATGATCATTTCCGGCGGCGTGAATATCTACCCCCAGGAGATCGAGAACCTCCTGATCGGCCATCCCAAGATCACCGACGTGGCGGTCGTGGGGGCGCCGCATGAAGAGATGGGCGAGGAAGTCGTGGCCGTGGTGCAGCCGGCGAACTGGAACGAAGCCGGCGACGAGCTGGCGGCCGAAATCTCCGCCTTCGCCCGGGCGAACCTCTCCCATGTCAAGGCGCCCCGGCGGGTGGACTTCATGCGCGAACTGCCCCGCCACGCCACCGGAAAACTCTATAAGCGGCTTATCCGCGACGCCTATTGGGGCAAGGCGGAGGCCGATATTTTCAAGACACATCAGAAGGAAGCTTAAAGACCATGTCAGCGGTGGAAATGAAGGACCTGCCAGGTCTGGTGGGGACCGAGGTCGGGGTGTCCGATTGGCTGGAGGTGACCCAGGATCGCGTGAACCAGTTCGCCGAGGCGACAGGAGATCACCAGTGGATTCACGTGGACGTTGAGCGCGCCAACAAGGAAATGGGCGGGCCCATCGCCCATGGCTACCTGACCCTCTCGCTCATTCCCTTCCTGTCACAGGGCTTGATGCCGGTGAAGGGCGTGACGCGGGGGATCAATTACGGCTCGGACAAGGTGCGATTCACAAATATGGTCCGCATCGGCAAGCGCGTGCGCCTTCGCCAGAAGCTGCTCAGCGTGGAAGAGCGCTCCGGCGGCCTCCAGCTCAAGAACCAGTGCACCATCGAGATCGAAGGCGAAGAGCGCCCCGCCTGCGTCGCCGAGACGATTTCAATGATTTATGGGTGACGGGCGGGGGTCAGAGTAGGCAGCCGCTAACGCAACTTCCCTAAAGCCAAATCCGCGCCAAACCCAAGGAAGACGAGGCCCGTCACCCGGTCGATGGTCCTGACCGCACCTCGGCGATCCAGGAGGCGGCGGACGCCGTGGGTCGCGCCGATCAGGAGGGAGAACCAGGCGAGGCCCAGGGCCACATGGATCGCGGCCAGCAGAAAGCACCAGGGGCCGAAGCTGACGCCCACGGGCACGAACTGGGGCAGGAAGCTGACATAAAAGACGCCCGCCTTGGGGTTGAGGAGATTGGTTAAGAGACCTCGGCGGAAGGGATGGCCCCTCGGCGCGGGCGCGGCGGGATCGGTGAAGCCCTCACGTCGCGAGAGGATCAGGCGCACGCCCATCCAGATCAGATAGGCCGCGCCGGCCACGCGTATCAGGGCAAAGAGGCGGCTTGAGGCGGCGAGAACCGCGCCCAAGCCCAGCGCCACGGCGGCGCCCCAGACCAGGCATCCCGCCCCCACGCCCAAGGCCGCCCACCACCCGGCGCGCCGACCCTCGGACGCCGTGGCGCGCAGGACGAGCGCGGTGTCGAGGCCGGGCGTTACGGTGATGAGGCTGGCGGCGAGGAGAAACGCGAACAGGGAGGCCAGGACAGTCATGCATTAATCAGCTTGAAGCGGAATGCTCCCACAGCCAAGACTTGCGCGCGCCCTTAAAGAGTGAGGATGGCCTAAATGATGAAGCACCCCTTCATTCGGCTCGCCGCCCTCGCGCTCGTAGGTTTCGGGGGCGCCGGCGCCGTCCGCGCTGAAACCTATACCCTTCAGGCGACGCCCCAGACCGTGGAATGGGGCCACTATGACCCGGCGGCCAAGCCGGCTCTCACCGTCAAGTCCGGCGACACCGTCACCATTCATACGCTGATCACAAACAGCCCCCAGGGCCTGGAAAAGGCGGGCGTGCCGGAAGCCCAAGTGGAGGAGTCCCTCAAGGCCATCTTCGATCACGTCACCGACAAGGGTCCCGGCGGCCATATTCTCACCGGCCCCATCTTCGTTGAAGGCGCGGAGCCCGGCGACACCCTGGAGGTGAAGATCGTGGGGATCGATCTGGCCATCCCCTACGCCTACAACGCCTTCCGCTTCGGCTCCGGCGCCCTGCCCGACGACTTCCGCTATGGGCGCATGAAGATCATCCCCCTAGACGCCAAAACCATGACCGCCCGCTTCGCGCCGGACATCACCATCCCTGTGCATCCCTTTTTCGGCAGCATGGGCGACGCCCCGCCGGCGGAGATCGGGCGCTATGACAGCACCCCGCCCAATATCATGGGCGGCAACATGGATGACCGAGCCCTGGTGGCCGGGACCTCGCTCTTCCTGCCGGTCTGGGTTTCCGGCGCCCTCTTCGAGGTGGGCGACGGACATGCGGGTCAGGGCAATGGCGAAGTGGACATCACCGCCCTGGAAACCTCCCTGGTGGGGACTTTCCAGTTCATCGTTCATAAGCATACGGGCCTCAGCTATCCCATGGCCGAGACCCCCACGGCCTATATCACCATGGGCTTTGACGATGAGCTCTCGGGCGCCACGCGCAAAGCTATTCGCCACATGCTGGACTTCCTCGTCGCCGAAAAACACATGACCCGGGACGACGCCTATATGCTGGTCAGCGTGGCGGGGGATGTGGAAGTCACCGAGCTCGTGGACCGCAACAAGGGCGTGCACGTGATCATGCCCAAGGCCATCTTTACGGGCCCCTAGATATCATGGAGGCCTGGATCGCGCCCGGGGCGGCGAAGTTTGTCGCGCCAAAAATTCTCAAGGCTCTCAGCGCGCGCTCGGACGTGAAGGGCGCCCTCCAGGCGGGGAGCTTCCTCCTCGCCATAGGCGCCACGACCAGCGCGATCATTCTGATACCGGCCTCAGCGATCCTGGGCCTGGTCCCTGTTCTGCTGATTCACGGCGTGCTGCTCAACTGCCTCTATGCCGGCCAGCATGAGATGAGCCACTGGACCGCCTTTCGCACACGGAGACTGAATGACGTCTTCGGTCATCTCTTCGGCCTCGCCACGCTCAATCCCTTTCTGACCGACCGCTGGATGCATTTCGCCCATCACCGGGCGACCCAGGACCCGCGGCGTGATCCCGAGCTGATGGGCATGAAGCCCTATTCGCGGGCGAGCTATGTCATGGATCTGGTCGGGATCGACTTCTGGCGCCGGCGGGTCGGCGCGATCATCGCGGTGGCGGCGGGGCGGGGCCTGGAGAGCGATTGGTGGCTCGGCCCGCGCGAGAGACGCCTCGTCATCTGGGAAGCGCGGGCGCATGTGGCGGTCTGGGGCCTTATCGCCGTGGCGTCCGTCGCCCTCAGGTCCGGGGACGCCGTGCTGTTCTGGATCGGACCGCTCTTCGCGACCAAGGGCTTCCACCAGCTCCAGAACACCGGCGAACACACAGGAATGCCCCACACGCCTGACATCTTCGTCAACACCCGCACCTTGACCGGGCCGCGGCCCATGCGCTGGCTGATGTGGAACATGTCCTATCACACCGCCCATCACGCCTATCCGGGCGTCCCCTTCCACGCCCTGCCCCGGCTGCACGTGGCGCTAATGCGAGATCTGCGAACGCCCATCCCAAGCTTGGGCTATCTCGCGGCGCAAAGAGCGATCTTCGCCGCGTTGGGACGAGATTCGCGGTAGAGGAGGCGCCGTTCAGTTGATGTTCAGACGGCGTTCTGTAGGTTCGCGCCGTGTCTGGGAAACTGATCCTTTTGATCGCGTTGATCATTGGCGTTCTGGCGCCGGCCGCGGGCGCCTGGGCGCAGCAGAACCGCCGCGCGGCCCCTTCCCCCGCCGCCCAGCGCGCCGAGGCGCCCCGCGAGCGCTCCCCCTACCCGAGCCCGCGCGCCTATGGCGCATACCCGCCACCCCCCGCCTATGGCGGCCCGGTCTATGCCGCGCCCTATGGACTGGCTTTCGCTCCGCCGGCTCCCTATGGGTATCCGGCCGGCGCGCGGCCCAATGCCCCCGGATTCGCCCCGGGACCGGGGGGGCGACTGCAACAGGAGGAAGCCCGCTCGGGCGTGCGCCGGGGTGAGTTCGCGCCGCTTGGCCAAGTGATCGCCCGTATCCGCGAGCACACGCCTGGGCGACAGCTCGATACAGGTCTGGAATATCAGGGGGGACGCGCGGTCTATCGCGTGCGCTGGATGACGGCGCGGGGCCGGCGCGTGGATGTCCTGGTGGATGCGGCCAGCGGCGCCATATTGGGCGAGAGGTAAGAGGCTCATTATGCGAATCCTGCTGGTGGAGGACGACCCGGACCTGTCGCGGCAGCTGAAGCGCGCCCTGGCGGACGCCGACTATGCCGTGGACCATGCGGCCGACGGGGAAGAGGCCGCTTTTCTGGGCGAGACCGAGCCCTATGACGCGATCATTCTGGATCTGGGCCTGCCCAAGATCGACGGGACGGCGGTGCTGGAGGGCTGGCGGCGGGCCAAGATCGCCATCCCCGTATTGATCCTGACCGCGCGCGGGGCCTGGAGCGAGAAGGTGGCGGGGTTCGACGCCGGCGCCGACGATTATCTCACCAAACCCTTTCACACCGAGGAGCTGCTGGCGCGTCTGCGCGCCCTGCTGCGCCGCTCCGCCGGCCACGCGTCGCCGGGCCTGATCTGCGGCGATCTGCACCTGGACCCCAAGGCGGCCCGGGCCACCCTGGCGGGCGAGCCCCTACGTCTGACCTCGTTGGAATATCGCTTGCTGCATTATCTGATCATGCATCAAAGCCGGGTGATCAGCCGCACCGAGCTCGTCGAGCATCTCTATGACCAGGACTTCGACCGCGATTCCAACACCATCGAGGTGTTTGTCGGACGTCTGCGCAAGAAGATCGGCCAGGGCCGCGTGGAGACCGTCAGGGGCCTCGGCTACCGGCTGGTGAATGTGGAAGGCGAGGCGCGCGAGGCGTGAAGCTTCCGTGGGCGCGAGGGGCAGCCCCGTTTGGCCGCCCATCCCTCGTCCGGCGCCTCGTACTCCTGGCCGCGGCCTGGAGCCTGGCGGTGGTGGTTCTGGCGGGTTTGGCCATGTCGGCATTCTTCAGCCACGCCGCCATGCAGCGGTTCGACGCCGCGCTCTCCGAAAGCCTGGACACCCTGGTCGCCGGCGCTGGCGTGCAGAACGGCCAGGTCGTCCCGCCGGAGCTCACCGAACCGCGCACCCTCCGGGCCTATAGCGGCGCCTATTGGGAGATCCTGGCGGTGAACGGCGCCGTCACCAGCGCCGACGCTCGCTCACGGTCCCTCTGGGACAGGACCCTCACTCCGCCCTCGCGGATCATGGCGCGGGCGGGGCAAAGTCCGGGCGAGGTGGTGTTTTACGATAGCCCAGGCCCGCTCAATCAGCCGCTGCGCGTGGCGGTGATGCAGGGTCGCCTGCCGGAGCTGACCGCCCCCATCTATTTCCTCTCCGCGGAGGATCGCACGCCCGTCGACAACGCGGTCAGAGCCTTCGCCACGGCCATCGCCCTTTCGCTCTCCCTTCTGGGCGCGGGGCTGATCGTCGCGGTCATCGTGCAGGTGCGGGTGGGCCTCTCGCCCCTCTTCGCCCTGCGGCGGGAAGTGGCGGCCGTGCGCACCGGTCAGAGCGAGCGCATCGCCGGGGCCTATCCCAGCGAGCTGGCGCCCCTGGCCGCCGAACTTAACGCGCTGATGTCCCATACTCAGGAGGTGGTGGAGCGCCAGCGCACCCACGTGGGCAATCTGGCCCATGCCCTCAAGACGCCCCTCTCGGTGATCCTGACCGAATCCCGCCAGCATCCGGGGGCCCTCTCCGACGTGATCGTCCGCCAGGCCGAGACCATGGGGCAGCAGATTGACCACCACCTGCGCCGGGCCCGCGCGGCGGCCAGGGCTCAGGGGCCGGGTGAGCGCACGCCGGTCGCCCCCGTGATCGAGGAACTGGCCCGCACCCTGGAAAAGATCTTCGCCGCCTCGGTGAGCGAGGTGGACTGGCGCTGCGCGCCGGATCTGGCCTTCCTGGGCGAGCGGCAGGACCTCATGGAGATCGCCGGAAACGTCATGGAGAACGCCTGCAAGTGGGCGCGGTCCTATGTGCAGGTCGCCGCCGAAGCCTCTTCGCCGCGCCAGTTCGCCCTTACCGTGGAGGATGACGGACCAGGGCTTGGCGCCGATATGCGGGACGAGGTTCTCCGGCGCGGGGCGCGGCTGGATGAACATGTCCCGGGCTCGGGCCTCGGCCTTTCCATCGTCGATGAACTGGTCCGCGCCTATGGTGGAACGCTGGAACTGTCAGACTCCGCCCTGGGCGGTCTCAAGCTGGTGATCACCCTGCCCCGGGCGGAGGGGTAGGCCCGGAGAAGACCACCGACCGTCAGGCGAGCCGCAGGGCGTCAAGCATCCGGCTCATCAGGTGGCGCGCTTCTGTCATGAGTTCGGGCTTGGCGCTCACGGCGCGCGATGTTTCCGCCAGGAGCGATAAGAGCACCGGCGCCAGGAGGTCAATGGCATAGGGGTGCAGGACGCCCGCTTCGATGAGCTCAGCTAGCATGGCCGACATCCCACCATAGGCGTACTTCAACTCGATGTCCCGCCAGGCCT
>Ga0116230_10003472_pt1 | contig 15393 bp, 11 predicted proteins | sample S1TSphfallax_3_FD_88678 | JGI IMG/M metagenome (GOLD analysis project Ga0116230, IMG submission 88678) | Host-associated microbial communities from peat moss isolated from Minnesota, USA - S1T2_Fd - Sphagnum fallax MG | ecosystem: Host-associated > Plants > Peat moss > Unclassified | place... | reverse complement strand
TATTGTATTAATGGCTATTGTATTAATGGTTGTTGGTGGGTATTTTATTAATAGCTATTGATTGTCATTCTATAAATGACTATTGGTGGTTATTCTATTAATGACTAATAATGGGTACTATATCAATGGTTATTGATGGATATTTTATTGGTGGATATTGGTGTTTATTAATGGTTATTATATTAATGGCTATAAGTGGCTATTATATTCATGACTATTAGTGGTTATTTTGTTAATGGTTATTGATGGTTATTTTATTAATGGTTATTAATGTTTATTGTATTATAAGTTATTGTTGGTTATTATATGTTATATTACAACTATTAGTGATTATTATATTGTAAATTATTGTTGGATATTTTATGTTATAATATCATAAGTTATTAGTAGTTATTATATTGTAGGATATTTAAAATTATTTTTTATAGGTTATTATTTTGTATTATAAGTTATTTTTATCTTAGGCCATTATATTATTTTTTAAAATTTAAAATGACCTTGAATAACTTAAAGTATAACTTGAAATAACATATATTAAATTAAAATAAATTAATTTAAGGTATAGCTTAAAGTTAGTTGAATAATTTAATTTAGAATAACTTAAAAGCTTATAATAAACTAGTTAAATTACCTTAAGGTAAAATAACATATAATAATTTAGGGTACAATAATTTGTAATAGTTTATAATAACATAAAATATAAGTTATAATAACTAAAGTAACTTTAAATAATATAGGGTATATGATAAAATAGCATAGATAATTTTTTTTAAAAACATATAAAAAAACCTATTTACTATAATAAATTATAATAACAAATTATGTTAACTAGTAATGAAACATGATGTCTACACAGTGATATTATAGTGAAATAACTTTCACCAAGGTGAAATCAGTAAAATGCAATGAAGTTATTTCACTTTTAAGGACCTATAGTGATTTAAGCTAGTAAATTGCACCTCATTTTTGTAATAGCATATGGGGTAGAACACAACAAAGTGAACTTTCAATTATTGTGTATGAGATGGGTTGTAGTCATTAGTATTCACACATTGATGGATAAATGAATGATTGAACTATGGTGGGTAGCTTCAAGGAAAACAATTGGAAAGGATGAAATTTTTATTCATATTAATGATATCGATAGTTTTCAGTTCCACAAAATTATACATATATAAATAAATGTAAAAGTGTGTTTAAAAAGTGACATGAAAAATATGAAAAATCATATAAAACATCACAATTAGAAAAAGACATTAATTCTAATTCTAATCAATCAAAAAATTATTCAAAGTTACCTTACATTATAAAGTCATTGAAATTTCCTAAAACACAAAAACCATAAATGTTTTCTATGTGAAGGCTAACCATGGCGTTGATTCTAGTAAAAATTGTATTAACATATATAATTGGCATCACCATGGCACAACCATTACATGACTATGACCATGAAATTACCTTGCAAATCCATGTAAAAATACCATAACTTGATGGCTACATAAACATGACAACAACACGACCATGACCATGAAGAAGCCCAATAAAATCAAATATTTCTCACATATTTGCTAAGAAAATAAGTAGGAATGTTTTTCATTTGTGAATGTTGTTATTTCAAATTATTTTTTAAATTTTTGAAAATGAAAATTTGATTTGATATTTCTCAAAATGTTGCCTAATATTCTAAAATTACTCAAAGGAATCTAAAATTTATTATTTCAAATTACGATTTTAAACTAAAACTAAAAAGATCCAATTTTATAAATGTGTAATTTCATGTTTTTGAATTGGTTGACATGGTCCAAGATTGTACCAAAAACACATCAATAGAAGAAATTAATGAACTATTTCACAACTAAATAATTGATTATTATTCATTAGAAAAATGGGTAGGGTAATGAAAAATAAACATTGGATCAACTAACAAAATTTGTCGAAATTGATGATTGTTGATGGTAGGATTACAAAATAGTATACTAAACATTATTAAATAAGTCTCGTTTATTCTTACTACCTAAAGAATGGAATGGATTAAGTATTTGGAGGAAGCCAATTTGGAGCAAATAAGAAGTTATTCTCGTAGATGTATTTAATTAAACATATATTCCCCTTCTAGTGAGTTGAGTTTTAGATGCAAGACACAAAAGGAGTTGAATAAAGCTTGAAAACTCCAAAATGAAGGAGACAAAAGGCAAGCTACTTGAAAAGCCACAATACTTGAAAATCAACATAGATTTGGATCCCCAAGTGGCTACTATAATTGAGTAGTTACTATGGGAGTACAAAGATGTGTTTGCTTGGAATTTTTAAGATTTCAAAGGGATATTAACCCACATAACATAATATAAGATTGAACTAGATCATATTATAACACCTTTGCACAAAACTCACTACTACATGAACCCCACTTACATAGTAGTGGTCAAGTAGGACTTGGACAAGCTACTAGTTGTGGGCTTCATCAAGCCGTTTGGCTTTCCCCAATTATGGTTGTTCCCCAAAAAATGGTAAAATATGCATTTGCATTTAATATTGTAAACTTAACACAACTACATGTAGAAACCCCTACCCATTATCATTCATTGAGGAGGTATTAAATGCAACAACAGGCCATGAAATATATTATTTTTTTGATGGGTTTTTAGGGTACCACCATATGAACATTGTTCTTGTAGATAGGTACAAGACAACCTTCATCATTGATCAGGGTGCATCCATTTGGGTAGTTATGTTCTTAAGCCTAAAAAATGCACACCCACTCACCAACGAACAATCAGCAAAACTTTTCAAAATATCTTGGGATCTTTCATGAAGTTGTTTTTTGGCAACTTTATTGTATTCAATGACCTACAATTTCACTTGCCTAAATTGCAATAGTGGTTTGAAAAATGTCAAAAGTATGTTATTAACTTTGTCACAATCCTAGCCTTGAACTTGTGATCAAGGCAAGGGCTTGCAAAGGTGTGGGCCAAGAATGAAGTCCGGGAGTCACATTTCATGTTCCTAGGAGTGTAGGAGAATGTGAGGAAATGAACCCCCACACTCCCAAGTGAGCTCCCACTTTGGGAAATGGAGTCCCAATGGACTCCTGGATTTTTAAAAATCATTTCAAGGGTCAAAATTCATTCAACTGAAGAGTTCCTTACACCATTGGAAATTTCTTAAAACATAGATGTCATAAGTTATGGCCAAAAGAAAGGTCGGGAGTCAAAGTGCCAATTTGACTCTTGACCACTAAAAGTTGGGATTCACCTTGATTTACTTGCATTTAGGTGGCGTGCCACATATCGTTGGAAAGCTCTCGACGATAGCTACAACTTTGCTTTAGACCTCACCTCAATTGGAGGTTTTCACAAGAAGTGATGGGCCTCCAAAGTTGCGGGAGTCCTAAATTCAAAAATTTCAAAAATTTCAACTTAGGAGTCTTGGGACAAAATGAAATTTAGGTGTAAGCCCCATGGCTAGGCACAAAGAATATTATCACAGGGAAGATGATGGCTTCCCTCAAGTCTAGGCCATGGTGAATTTTGTGAATCCATGTTTGCTCGTGGCTTGTCTGTGCACAAAAAATGCTTCAATTATGCATTAACCCATTTGTTGTTTGGTTTGTGCAAGTATGTGTGAATAATTGACCCACCTGTCATTCGTCTTAGTCCCCATCCTAGAGCTCCAACATGCCCCTCTACCTTCGAAAGTGTTGTGAGGTAAGGAGCAAACCCCAACTCTTTATCTTTCCATTATTTTCACCTTTGGACACGCAATTGAATCTATCAAGGAATTTGGGATGCTGAAATTTCAACTCAAATAAGTGTATGTTTGTGTTGTACTTGGGGCTAATGTTAACGCTTGTAATATTTAAGATGAGCTACTAGACCTTAAAAATATAACAAATATAGTCAACATGTTAGCCTTTAAAACTCCCCATGACATTCAAGTCTTCAATGGTTTAGCTTAATTTTACCATTGTTTTATCAAAAAAAATGTTTTCATTATAACACCCATTACAAAGTTCATGCGTAAGGAGGAGCCATTCAATTGCAATGCAGATTATTAGGCAACATGGTAGTTGATTAAGTATTGGCATGTGGAAACCCCTATCTTAATTGCCCCCCATTGGGAGCTAGAGTTTCATGTTCACAATGATGCATATAACTTAACAATCGGGGCAATGTTAGTTCATAACTTTATTGGCAAGTGTAACTAATTGATATCTTGTGCATCAAGGCTACTTAGCTAGGCCAAGAGATTACACCACCATTGAAAAAGAACCTTTGGTCATGGTTTATGCCTTACACAAATTCAAGAATTTCCTAATGGGCAATTTTCTTTTTCATGGATCACATGGCCTTGGTTTATTTTGTTGATAAACCTGAAGTTTTAACCATATTACATGTTGGTTACTACTCTTTCTTTAATATAATTTTACCATAATGTCCAAACTAGGTAAGGCATGTGCAATAAAAATGGCCTTTCATGATGGCCTAACCTAGTTAAGCCTATTGGAGTTCATAATCAAACTTCATATGTGTTTTTTGTAATACAACCCAACTAAATGTAGGAGGTGTATAACTACTTGACTATTGGAACCTTACTTGCATGGTACAAGGAAAAATTAACATTAACTTAAACATTAAAGTTTATAGTAGTACATTTTCAACTATGCCTAGTTGGGTAGGATCATGTTTTGTGGTGTTGTTTAACCACAACAAATATCCATACTATCCTTCATGAATTGCATACTAAAGTTGTCGGTGGTCATTTTTCAAGAGGCATTATCATTAAACAAATATTGGATGCCAAGTATTGGTTGCCTACTATGTTTCGAGATACTTGATCATACCATCAAAACTATGACCATTGTTAGAAAATTGGGAACCTCACATACACCAATATGGCAAAGTTGGTGACCTCTTTGCTAGTCGAGCATGTTAAAGCCACTTGATGAAACCTTGGCTTTAATTATTTAAATGAAATAGGAGCAAAAAATGAACATTTTAGTTTTACAACATTAAATGACAAATAGTTGCAAAAAGTTTATGAAAGTGGTAGTTAAATAGATTGTAGGTTTCTATCATGCAAAAACTTCAAACTTGCAAAAAAAATACACAATTTCAATAAGGAATTACAAAAACATACAAGAACGTGTTTGCATGCTATAATGTACACACTTTGTTTGAAAATTGAAACTACATATAATATCAAAAATAGCAACATGTAAGATTTCATTCACTTTGAATTATTCTAAATATTACATATAAATGATTTGGTCTTCAAAATTAAAAGAAGTCACAAGAATCATGAATATAAAATTGAATCATAACCGTGCATTTGTGTAAATGTACACTAATAATTTAATTAAGGTTTTTAAAAAACCCTTATTTGATAGAAAATTTTCATTTAAAAAAAAAATCAAAACTTCATCTTATGATTTTCAAATGAATAAAAAAACACTCAACTCAAGTAAATCTTCAATGGAAGAACATTTTTCAACCAAAAAAAATCATAATCATCAACACTATCATACCATAATGTATTACAAAACATTTAAAAATCAGTTGATCTAAATTCCATGACCTTAAGAAAAATTGAAAATTTTGATGGGGATGAATGTTTTTTATGGTTTCTTCTTTGTATGTGTAAAATTTCATGGAAAAATTATCGTTAATGTAATACTTCTTAATCCTTTTGTTGGAATTGCAAAGATGTTTTTAAGGCTTTGCAAATTAAAATGATACTTTGTTGCACTATTATATCATTGATACGTGTATTGATTTCACAACATAATGCAAAGTTTGGGGCATAAACCATCATCCATTACAAAAAAATAGTGAAAATTATTTCCAAATTTCCATCATGATCCATGAAACTCAAAAAGGTATTGAAAATTATCAAATTGTGATAGATTTTTTTTGTGGATTGTAACATGCAAACCCCCAAGAAGAAATCCGCAATGTTCTTGAAGAGTTATTTTACTTTAGAGCATAATCAAAAAATCATTACACAAAATACAAAATACATTCCCTTTGCTACGTTACCCCATGGGAACCTCCTTTGAAGTGGTGAAAATATGGTGGATAACCCAAAAAATTAGGGGAATCCCCAAAAAATCTTAAACTACAATATAACCAAGACATCATCATCTTATCCTCCTAACTAAAGTTTAATTTATTTTCAATTAAAAAAACAACCTTCTGGTTGTTTCAATAATCCATTTTAGTAAAAACGTTTTGGTAAAATAAATTTGGTAACATTTTTCAATAAAGAGATTTCAATATTCAGATTTCGGTTAGAAAATTACACTACAAGTTCCTATTGAAGGCTCTTGTTGTTAATAAAACCATTCATGAAACGGGGCTTGGATTTTATTGGACCCATTAAACTAGTAGATAGGTCTACTGGTAACGAGTGCATTTTTAGTTGCCATTAACTACATCACCAAATGAGTCAAAGCCAAAGCTCTACAAATTGACACAACTATAATAACATCTAGGTTTATTTATGAATAAATTTTCACTAGGTTTGGATGCCCACTTACCATAATCTTAAACCAAGGTGTTCACTTCATCAACAATGCCATTGCTTACCTTATTGAACATTTCTTATTGTGGCACACAAGCTCAACCACACACTACCCCCAATGGTTAGGTAGAATCCACAAACAAGGTCATCAACACATTGTTGACCAAATTGGTCAATGATCAATAACATAACAACTAGGATGAACATTTCCATACTATCTTATTCTCCTATCATATTGCTTACAAATTAGTTACCATTCCAATTGGTGTATGCATTCCCATTTATGCCAAATATATTCTACCTACCACTATAGTAGAGTAGGATTATGAACCCAAAAGGATATAGACTGCATGAATGGCTAAATTGTAGTTACTAAATGAATAGAAGCTTCAAGGCTTTGATGATATTGGCATGCACCAATGGACTTGTGATGCCTAGACACATACTTACCATAAGGAGAAATCTTTTTTGATTGATGACTACATATTGTGGTCGTAAAAAACATATTTGATATAAAATATATATTCAATGCACTTGGAAATCCCATTTGGTTGTTTGAAAACAATAGTGCATTTTTCATACACATCAATATTGGGATTATTGTCCCCAACATAAATTTTGTCACGCAAATCATATTCCTCAAAGGTTGAAAACACCTCCTTCCAAAAGGTGAGATGTTGTGAAGCTCTATAATCAATAAACCAAGTATTTTTATAAATTGCCAAGATAGACAAATAACCATAAATATTATTCAATCTTGCCTCCTATAGCCACATGTGAAGAACCTTTGAACTTGTTCTTGCAATTGTGCTTCTTGTGACATTTTTTTGGCAAACAGACCTTTATTGCCATTGTAACAAACTCCCTTCCTTGGCTTTTCATTCTTAAACTTCCAGAAACATTTTAATAGTTAATGCTTATTATTTTATATCATGATTATATACTTCTCACTCAAACCACAACTTTTCTAATAACAATTTTCTACATACTAATCCATAGGCAATTAATCAATATGGGTATTAAATGAAACAACCAATGTACATGGAAAGAAAGTGGCATATTCCTTAAAAGTGTAAATGCCAAGTCTTCATTAGAATCTTGATGATTAATGTTTGTCAATTGATCAACAATCATGTGAAATTTGTCAATGTGAGCTTGCACTAAAGTCCCTTCCTACATCTTAATATTGTACAATCTTTGAATTAGCTATAATCTATTGTAAACATGTTGCCTCTCAAATGTTGCATAAAGGTTATAACAAGAGTCTTTTACAGCCTTTACACATGTTACATGATGCAATAGAAAATCAACAACATTTTAAAATATTGTCCCACAAGCCAACTTGTCTTTTTTCATGAACAAATGATGTTAATCATGAGTGCATATTCTAAGAATTATTTTTTCAAACTCAATCTTTGATGGCAATAGCTCTCTTGAAGTGATTTCCCACGAAACTTTCTCATGCTAAAGAAACTCCATCTTATCTTCCAAGTATGAAAATTATTGTCATTAGACTTTTCAATGTTTCAAACAGTAGAATTAGATGCCATGATTGTGAATAGAAAAACACTAGAAAACATACATGCTATAGAAGAATCATTATTTTAGAAAAGAATAATATAAACTCACATGTTATAGTTGTTCATAACATAATTAGACTTGCATATAGTTAAACTCCAAAGCTTTTTTATGAACAACTATAACATGCAAGCCTAATTTTTCTTCTTTCAAAAGCAACCAAGCTTTAATACCATGTTGGAACTCAACAACAAATCAATGAAAGAATCAAAATGAGTAAAACACATATGTACACTAAACTCTCCACTTGTTTTAAGTGACTCCTCTTAAGGTTAAGATTTATCTCCATCAGTCGGCACTTGAGACCTTGATATGCCATTTTCACTTTAAATTGCTTTTTATGCAACATTGGATATGGAAAGGAGTTGTGCCATTGTAGCATATTGTTGCTTTTCCTTTTTTTCAAATGCAAAACCAACTATGGAATGGAGCTATGAATTTGACATTGGATATAGATGGGAGTTGTCCCATTGTCATGTGACATATCAATGCATTGGAGTGCTGGTGATCAAGCTCATAGGCAACTATGTATCGTGCAAGCAACAACAAAGTGAAAAAAGTGAGTATTTCTCTTGTCTGTTTCTCTTGAATGTTTCTCCGGTACAGCGATAATTTGCTGTAGTGGTGGCCTTTCATCCTTCCATTTCAGAATGAGTCAAGGGCTTGTGCCTTCCATCATCTATTTCCTCTCACTTCAACCTCACATTCCATAAAGAGATTTGTGTGCTCACAAATTTTCTGATAAGCCTTTCAAATTTTGTTGTCAGTCTAATTTGTTTATGAACTTGAGATTCTAGATAGAGAATCAAGTGTTTGTTTTTTCTCAACATTTTTTTGGAAATTTCAAATTTAGTCATATTTGCCTCTTATCCAGACCATAGATTCTAGAAATAGAATCAGGTTATCACATCTTCACAAGTCCTCCTATGTCTTCCAAATTTAATTTTCAGTTTGATTTGCCTCGACCTTTCAAAATCGAAATTCCAAACAGAGAACCAAGTGCTTGGCTCCAATAAAGTCTCTCAAATTTTAATTTTCAGTCCATTTTGATATTTGCCTTGGACTTGGACCTTACTCAAGGGAGCTAACGAAGTGATTGCTTTTTAATAACTCCCTCAGACTTAGACACTCTCTCAGCACAATAATAAACAGTCAAACCCTAAGTTTCTGACATCATGTTACATAGCTGGGACTAACCAACACAAAATGTGCCTGCTGAAAAGTTTTGCCCCAGGGTACACTATTCACAGTTCATTGGTACCTTGTTCTCCCAACATAGGATCACCCAACTTATTGCAAAGAGCAATCAGTTAGTGCATGCAATCTTGAAGGGGCAAATGTGACTTTGTTCTTGTTGTTAGCCTGACTCCAAAGAGGTAATTCAAAGGAAGGATTTGTTTGTTTCTGAAGTTCAAGAAGTAAAAAATGTAATAGTTTTGGTGCATCAAGTATCAGGACATATCAGCTTCCATGATCATCATCTCCTGAAATGCTGGAAGCACAACAGCTCTTTTCACAAGATACATTGAAACTTCCAACATTGCTACTAATTATCCGAACATATTTAGTATTTTAGCAAATACATCATTTTTCATAAACTACAAAAGAGTGTGTTACTTGCCTCCTTCATAATTGATCAACCTTCCAGCATGGACCTAATTAATGGATGCTGCTGCTGAAACAGAGCCATCATACTAGACAGCACAACTTGAGATTTGAAGGTCAAAATGTCCATTCAATAGGCACTCTAAAGCACTACAGAGCGTATTTCACAAATATCTTCCAAGGTTCTAAAACTTTCATGAAGCTATACGCTCCACCCCTAATAAAATACAGGAAAATGATGCAGAAATAGCATATGAATGTCTGGTTGAAATCCCATGCAGTTCATCACAAAAGAAAAAGAAAGAGAGGAGATAAGGCCAAGAGTCAAGAACCTACACAGATACAAAAACAGATGCATGTCGCCAGATACCTTGTAGCATTCTCAACCAGCATGCCCCTGCCAGTGCTCCAAAAAAGAATGACTGAATACTACTTTGCTTTTTTGCATTGCCTTTGCTACAACTTGGATACTTTTGTTTGGCTCCCCAGACATTAGCATGAGCGTCTGCCATTGCTGCTGACATGTGCTTGCCACCACCTTCTGAGCATTTGGAGGGGATGGTAGGGAAAGTCACAAAAGTGTTAGAACTGGTCACATTAATGGAGCCAATGATTAACTTTCCTGCCTCAACTGCAGATGCTTTCTTCAATTTTGTTGTGGCAAGCCTCATCAGCTGACTTCCTAGTGGTCTTGACACCATCGAGCAGTCAAGTTGTGAAGATTCTTCACAGGGGGTTTCCGTAGTAGAACAATTATAGCCTTCAGACTTCAGATTCAGTGTTGCATGGCCTTCCTCATTGTCAAAGCCAAGAGGTGTCTCAGGAGGATTGAAGTTTGAACTAGCAGCAGCAAAAGATTCAGTACCAATAAAGGTCATCCTGTCTGCACTATCATTGAAGAAAACTGCTCCACACTTGGGATTCATAACCGAGATATCTGCACAAATCATTACTCTTGTCAATCCATGCTAGAATAATGGATCAGACATGATCCATAGTCAGATCCACAAGTGAGGAAGTTCCCATGTTACCCTACATCATACCTGCATGATCCAAAGTAGATGAGAGCCTGGAATCCACGCTTCCATTCCAGACTCCTCCATCCCCTGCTGAAGCCTGTGTGTCCATGGCAGGGCATGAACCTGAACCTATGCAGTCTTCCAAATTGGGCAGTCTGTCCTTAAAAGCAACCTGTAAAGTAACATTATTCTCAGTCACCTTGCAAAGAAAAAGGCATGACAATTCACGCAGAGAAACACACCCCCAACTAAGGAGGATAGCAACTCGCGCTCATCAATGTCAGGCACATGCAAGAGTGATGAAGCCATCGCCTGCGAACAAAGAAAACAATCCCAACAAGTACCTCTCCCCACTGGGAGCTGCAGCAAATCACCATCTCCCAAGGAAATGTAGCAGAGCATCCACATCTGCTGCTCTGGTTATGTGGCATTCATGTTTGTCACCATCACCCACATGGCGCTCTTAGCTTTTCGGACATGGCCAATGTGGCATCATCTGCATATAAGTGATCTATGTACCATCTCTACATTCATACCCACTTCTTCTGCTATTCGCATCTTACTCAGCTACCTGGTGTGAGTCTGAATCTCAAAAGTCACACCACATCTTTATATACTGTAACGCAACCCCGGTCTGCTTGCTTGCATCAAAATTATCTATAGCAAATTCCAAGTTACTGGGTCATTGGTTATGTGTCAAAAGTTTATGACCCACCAGTGCAAGCAAAGAGAGAGATACAGCAAAGAGGCTGCATCAAACCCCTGGTCTTCAGATACAACCAGGTCCATCCTTCCCAATTGCTTCTAGATCATCTCTTGAAACCCTCTCTCACATGGACTACTTGCGGGACATTTTAGTTCATCCCGACCAACAATCTCAGGCCTAACAAGCCCAATGTTTCACCATTTCCATGAAGACCTTGTAGTGAATCTCACCTCTGATTCAGACTGAAGTGGATGCCTAACAGACCCTCTGAATTCATGTCCAAGGCTTTGCTCTTGAAGTTCCCCTGTTGTGGAGTGTCCGGCAGTGGTTACACAGCCATACCCCTGATTGTTGATTGCTTGGGGTTGAAAACCAGACTTCTCAGCCAGTTGCTTGTTCTTTGCTTCTCCAGTCTCTTTAATAGGATGCCTCTGCAACCGCACTCTCCGAACAGCTGTCCCCTGCTCATTCAACTGCCGAACCATGGGCTTATGTGATTGTGGCTGCAACCAAATATTCCTGTCAAACCCAATTTCCATTTTTTGTTCTTCCTGTTGCATGGGGATTTCTTGGAGATCCTTCAACTCCAAGAAATCCCCATGTAATGTTCCTCCATATGAAATACCATCAACATCACCATACATGTGATCAATCAGATGATCTTGCCAGTTGTGTTGCTCTGCCTGACTAGACTCTGCACTCTGCAGCATCTCCTCCAGGATCTCCCCTTCTTGCAGAAAGTGTCCATACTGTAAAGTCTCCATATTATGAGGAATTGGAGGGAAATTTTCCCATCCTTGAGGAAGGTCTGCATGGGTCAAAATTTCTTCAGATTCCTTCTCAGATAAGGTCTCCTGTAAGATGCTGCTCTGCAGAAACAACATAAGTGCATCCCATTAGAACCATCAAAACCCTCACAAGGAACTCAAGAAATAGGATATCTATTATAAATGACTGAATAACAAAACTCATTCAAGACCCCTCCATGAACTGAAATAAGACAAAAAAAAGGCACTTACTTGGCCACCACAGGTGTCAGCAGTGTACTCAAGCATGTTGCTATTGGAATCAGCACCAACACCTAATCTCTGTGAAATCATGCTACCAACCCCCACCTCCTCCACACTTATATCAGGTTCCTGCTTCACTTGCCCTCCCTCCACCAGTGCAACATGTTCATTATCTGCAATATCACCCACCCCCTCCTCAGGTGGGGGTGGTGACTTGTAGTCATCCTCAGAGAAGGTAGCACCATATTGCTCACCATTTTTTGGACCTGGTCCACTCTTCATGAAGACTCGACACAGCACAAATGCATCCTGCTCAGCACAATAGTAAAATCAGAACAAGGACTTTTACACAGTACTTTCTATTAGAACCACAGAAATTTCAATTTGCCTCCAATCAATTTGCATGCATCAGCAAGTCACTGAGGGAAATCACAGGAGCACAAATGTCATGCCTGTGCAGTTGCTCGGCCTTTTTCACCATCTTCCTCTTGTAGGCGATACTCATGCATCACCCAATCTGTCCTACTGCCATGTGGTGCTCGACCTTTGTAAAAGACAAGTGTTTTCTTCATTCCAATAGTGCGAGACCCAGTGCACACAGCCCTGTCTTTTCCTGTGGCCTTCCAGTAACCCTCTTCAGTTGCTCGATTAGTCCGTGATCCATTGGGGTACTTCTTATCCCGGGCACTGAAGAAATACCACTCCCGGTCATTGCTACTCAAGGATGACTTATCTGCATCAGAACCCCAAACAAGCAACAGCCGACATCAGTGTCATATTACCCACAGCAGGGAGGAAGCACCCGATGTCTAATGGCACGCTGAGCTCAGGGCTTCCTTTCTAGCAGACCATTCAAGGATACAGTTTCCCGTCTTCGGGCTATTAATGACCTCGAAAACCCCTCTAACATGATATGCGTACAAGACCCGTGGCAGAAAAAAGTTCAAAGCGAATGACGCTCAGAAGTACGCCAAGACCTACCGGGCAAATCCCACGGCTCGCACTTGTAGAGATCAACTTCAGCAACAACATCAAATTCAATGCGCTTCCCACAAACTTTCCGCTTCAGGTAAAAGGCCACCAATTCCTGGTCTGTGGGGTGAAACCTGAACCCGGGTGGCAGTCGTCTCGCCATCGAAAAAAAACACACTCTCGAAACGGTGTAAAACCCTCTGCGTCTGAAAAAACCCTGCAAACTCCAAACTGCTCCCACACAGCGCTCTCCACCCTCAAACTTGATGTAGTGACCTCAGCAAAAGACAAAGAAAAAAAACAGAACAACCCAAGAGGAAACGGTCAAGCCGCACATGAACCAGAAGGCCAGGATTCAAGTTTCGGCGGAATCGTCACTTTAAAACTCCCCCGTCCACCGATTCCCCTCTGCCGCCCGGTATGACAAGCATTCGGTTACGATTGAGCTGCAGCCACCGTCTCGTCTGTCTCGATTCTCCTTGATTCTTTTTCTCTTACTGGTAAAACTTGATCTACCCTACTCCTGAACTCCTCGCACAATCACATCATCATCATTTCAAACCCCTAAGAAGCGACATCAACCTCGGCCGATTCGTTCACAGACTACCCGACGGAACTCTCAAGCTCCTCAACAACAACCCAACAACCCGAAATGCTGCTTTCATCATAGAACAACTATTTCTTTTTGGTATTTTGTTCTGCTTCTTTCGAATAAACTCACAACTGGGCTTCTTCTTCTTCCTCCACCAAACCCTACACAAAACACCCAATACTCTCTAGCCACACAGCTCCTCATCTAACTGCACACAATTCACACAAAAGGCTTGGAGCGAAGAACAATAACACTAACTGAAATCCAAACGAAGGGAACTCGCTTCTATACAAGATACAACGAGAAATCGTCTGCGGCGTTAGGAGCAGCTTGTTATACACGCTCCTTGCCGACACGCAGACCAGCACGCAGTCAAGTGGGTCGGAAAACCCGTACCTCTGATTAAGAGGTCGGTATTACCCGTACCTGTGATGAGCCAGGTAATTATCCACCGACACCACTATTGCGGTCGTTAATGGACGGAAAAGCTCGACAATCCGCAACCGAGTTATGCCCACGTCGATGAAGAAGCATCCGTGAGGAAGGGGTTTATGAAGGGATCATCCATCCATCTGGGCTAATCTCGCACTCTGTTCCTCAATAACGATGATACCAGTTCTTCATCTGTAATGAATTTGCACTCAAGCTTCATGCGTGGACTTTATTTTAATTTTCCTGAAAAGAAAAATATATATCGATCGGAATATATTCCAAGTTTATTGGTGTAAATGTTAATTTCTATGGCAATTGGAATTTAATGTTTGGGCTCTGAAGCTTTGAGATGGGAGGGTGAGGAGATATAGATCTACATTTTGGTTAGCTGAATGAATGCTTGTGCTTCTTGTAAGCTTCAATTGTGAAGAAATTTTGACACCATTCTTTGGGAATTTAGTGTCTTACAAAGAGTGTTTTTATTTTGGCTCATTTTTCACCACTTGGTGACCAAAAAGCCCAAAATGGGCACATTTCAAAGAATTGTTTTCTAGAAGGCCATATGTAGACAATAGGTTTCAGGAGGTCATCAGAATATAGCAGGATTGTTTAAAAGTTTTAACTTTCCTCTCTGAAATGTAGCCAAATTTGGCTAATTCCTCTTGTGGATGGTCAGCATTATGGCTACCTCACAAATTTTGAAGAAGAAAAACCCTGCTTACAAAATAGGGTTATACGTCTTGTAGTTTCCACTGAAGTTGAGATGGTAAGTTTAGATTAAGTGCATCTCAATGGTCTAGGTACCTGCACATGTGTTGGCTTGATTGCTCACCTTGCCACAAATTTTTCAATAGGATTGTTTGAACTTTTCAACCATGACTTCTTCTCCTCCTTTCTTTCTAATGCGTCAGCTAACTAGCCGGCCCTTGCTGCTCAGGTGTTGAAAAAGTATTTATCTAT
>Ga0116230_10003469_pt1 | contig 15408 bp, 13 predicted proteins | sample S1TSphfallax_3_FD_88678 | JGI IMG/M metagenome (GOLD analysis project Ga0116230, IMG submission 88678) | Host-associated microbial communities from peat moss isolated from Minnesota, USA - S1T2_Fd - Sphagnum fallax MG | ecosystem: Host-associated > Plants > Peat moss > Unclassified | place... | reverse complement strand
GCTTTCTGTAGATCTCACCTTTGGGTCCGCCTGCTTTGATGATTGATTCTAATTCCTCTGGTGTGGTTGGGCCGACTCGAAAGCGTGCTCCTTCATACGTCAGAATTTCCAGCTCATGTGTGTTATCGGCGACCCGCAGTCCCATGCCGTTGTTCTTGCTCATTAATGAGTGGACGCCGCACGAGTCATTCCCCAGCATGCCACCCAGCGTGCAATGATTATGAGTTTCAGGATCAGGACCGAAGGTCAGACCATGCCCAGACTTGGCCGCATCACGCAAATCATCCAGTACGCAGCCAGGCTGGACAGTCCCCAGTTTGTTTTCCGGGTCGATATGGATTACCTGACGCATGTACTTCGAGAAATCGATCACGACCGCGACGTTGCAGCATTCACCTGCCAAGCTCGTGCCACCACCGCGAGAAAGCACAGGAGCACCGTACTTGCTCGCAAGCTCCAGGGTGCGGACTACATCCTCCGCATGCCTGGGCAGCACCACACCGATGGGAACCTGCCGGTAGTTGGAGGCATCTGTGGCATACAACGCGCGATAGCCCGAGTCGAAATGCACTTCTCCGTCGATCACGGCCTTTAACTCTTCGGCCAGTTGATCAGGGTGTTCGGTCATTGTTCTATTGTCGTCCATGGCCAGACGGTTCAACCGGGGCGACTCGCTCTTTTCACGAAGGATCTTGAGGCTTTGACTCATTACCGATCTCCAAAAGAACCACTGCCACCCTCTGGTGAAACCTGTTCAATACTGACCTTCCCGTCCTCTAAAACAGAGGCGGCGTTTGCAAAGCAAATGGCGGGCGACTGCAGGAAAGAAAAGCAAAATTATTTTAAGGGTTCACGTTGAAAAGAGCGGTGCCTATGCTCTCGCCGTTGCGTCAAACCAAGATGGTGAGCCATGGGACAGCTATTTCAGCCAGGCCATACCACTGTGGTGAAAGCCGTGATTTTCGTTTTGATAGTGGGCTTGGTGGGACTGAGCTGGGCGGCAGAGTCCTGGACAAATTCATCGTGGGCGACCCACCAAGGGAGATATGTGAGTCAGAGTGTCCCATTCAGCCACGAGCATCACGTCCGGGGCTTGGGGATCGACTGCCGATTCTGCCACACCGGCGTCGAGACTTCTGCGTATGCGGGGTTGCCATCCACGAAGACCTGCATGACGTGCCACTCCCAGATTTGGCGTGATGCCCCGATGCTCAAACCTGTTCGTGACAGCTGGTCGTCTCAGCAGCCCATGCAATGGAACAGAGTTCACAACCTTGCTGGCTATGTGTTTTTCAACCATTCAGCGCATATCCAGAAAGGCGTCGGTTGTTCTTCATGCCATGGAAATGTCGCGCTCATGCCACTGACATTTCAGTCCGCATCATTGCAGATGGATTGGTGCCTGAACTGTCACCGCAACCCCGAGAAGTTCCTTCGACCGCGCGATCAGGTTTTCAACACCGCGTATCAAGCACCCTCTGATCAGGCGGCTCTGGGTGCAAAGCTCGCCGAACGTTATGGAGTGATGTCCAAGCAGATGATGCAAAGCTGCTCTATGTGTCACCGTTAGACATGCATTGAGTGATAAACACCCATTGAGTGATAAGCATCCATTGAGTGATAAGCATCCATTGAGTGATAAATACCCGTTGAGTGATAGATACCCGTTGAGTGAGAAACAGCCATTGAGTGAGAAAGAGCCATTGACTAAAGCACAGTCACAACGTTCGGCAAACGCAGCTGAAGCCGCTTTTCGCGCCGCTGTGTCGGCGGAATTTCCCGAGGGTGCCGCTGTCTGGGACGACGCTGTCAGCCGTCGAAACTTCCTTCGGTTGATGGGAGCATCGCTGGCGCTGGCAGGCCTTGCGGGCTGCGGTCGAAGTGCGCCACCGGCTGAAATTGTGCCTGCTGTCAAAGACTCGTCGGAAACTCAAGCCGGACGCCCGACTTACTTCAGCTCCACCATGCCCTTCAACGGGTATGGCCGCGGTGTTCTGGTTGTCAGCCGCGAAGGACGCCCGGTCAAAATCGAAGGAAATCCCGATCATCCAGCCAGCCTGGGCGCAACCGATGTATTCATGCAGGCTTCTCTGCTGGATCTGTACGATCCCGACCGGTCCAAGTCAGCGACCGAAGCAGGCGTGAGCCGCCCACTGAGCAATCTGAACACCGAAATTTCCGCCCGCCTGTCGCGATTGCCCGACGGAAATGGACTGCGGCTTCTGACGCGCAACGTCACTTCGCCAACGGTCACCGCTCAGTTGAAGCAGATCCTGCGAAGATTTCCCAGGGCAAAATGGCATGTGCATGATCCGGTTGCGGATGCGGCACCGGCTTTGGCCGAGCCGGTCGATGCGGTGTATGACCTGACCGGGGCATCGGTCATCGTATCGCTGGACAGTGACTTTCTGTTTGCCGAGCCTGGAAGTCTGCGATTCGCACGACAATTCAGCGACGCACGAAGAGTGCGCCGGGACAAGGCGCAGATGAACCGTCTCTACGTCGCTGAAAGCACGATGACGATGACCGGCTCGGCCGCCGACCACCGGATACCGATGGACCCGTTTGGAATTGTCGAGTTGGTTTGGGCGTTGGCGAGTGAAGTCGGGGTGGCACTGCATGATATCACATCGGATTCACCGTTGGCTGCGCCGCCAACATCCAGCGAGCCTGCGCGACGCTGGGCGACTCTCATCGCCGAGGATCTCCGCCGCGCCGGATCGGGAAATTCGATTCTGATGCCCGGGCTTTGGCAGCCGCCGTCTGTGCATGAATTGGCTCATGCCATCAATTGCAAGCTTGGAAACGTGGGTAGAACGGTCTATTTCATCGATCCTGTCGCCGCGCAGGGCGCGGCTTCGTTCGCTGAGTTGGTTGCGGATCTCCGCGCCGGCGCAGTCGACACCTTGCTGATCCTTGATGGTAATCCGGCCTATGACGCCCCGGCCGATTCGGGCTTTGCGCATGCACTGACCGAGATGACAAACAAAACCTCCGGCGGTAACTACGCGTCGCTGACCCTTCACCTTGGAACCCATTCAAACGAAACCGCGTTTGCCTGCCGCTGGCATGTCCCCATGGCACACTGGCTCGAAAGCTGGGGCGATGCCCGGGCGTTCGATGGCACCGCGTCGCTCACCCAGCCGCTTATCGCCCCGTTGTACGATGGCGTGACGATTGCAGAATTTCTGGACGGCGTGCTGGGCCATCCGCCTCGAGGCGGATTTGCAATCCTGCGCGACTACTGGAAGCAGCAGGTGACCGGTGACTTTGACGCGTGGTGGTTGAAAACACTGCAGGACGGTGTCGTGGCCGACAGTGCCTCAAAGCCGCGAGCGATGCCGGAATTGAAACTGTTGCCGCCAACTTCCGCTGCACCGGCATCGGGTCACATCGCGATATTCCGGCCAGATCCGACGATATGGACCGGAGAGTTTGCCAATAACCCCTGGTTGCAGGAACTGCCCAAGCCGTTCACCAAGCTGACCTGGGACAATGCCATCGGCATCGGAATCGGGCTGGCCAGGTCGCTGGGCGCAAACGGCGAAATGCTCAAAGACGGCGACGGGATTCGCATCACCATCGACGGCCGGACGCTCGAAGGCCCCGCAATTCTGCTCCCCGGCCAGGCTGAGAATACGGTATTGCTTTCGCTGGGATATGGCCGTGACCAGGGCGGAAGTCTGCTGATCGAGAACGGAAAGCCCCGCGGATATAACGCCAACATCCTGCGATCGACCGCGCATCGGGGGTCGGCTGCAATCTCCGTGATCGAGGGGACCGGCAAGAAAACCACGCTGGCAACCGCCCAGAACCATCATGCGATGGCCATCGAGCCGGGCGTGCCCGGCATCGAGCCGTTTCTGAAACCGGACGTGGTGGCAAAACTGGGCATGTCGGTTGACGCGTTGTCGCTGAGCAATCGCAAGCTGATCCGCACCGTGACATTGCAGCAGTTCCAGGCCGATTCCCGTTTCATGGACAAGCTCGCGCCCGACGAAAAACCGCCGCTTCTGTCGCTGTTCAGGGAATTGCCCAGGGCGGCCGAACTCCAATGGGGCATGGTGATCGACACAACCACGTGCATCGGCTGCAACGCCTGCGTGATCGCCTGCCAGGCCGAAAACAATATCCCCGTGGTGGGAAAGTCTGAAGTCATCAACCAGCGCGAGATGCATTGGATTCGCATCGACGATTATTTCGACGGCCCGGTTGAAAACCCAAGTGTCTACCATCAACCCGTGCCCTGCATGCACTGCGAAGATGCGCCGTGTGAAATTGTCTGCCCCGTCGGGGCCACAACCCACAGCCCCGAAGGTCTCAACGAGATGACCTACAACCGGTGCGTCGGCACGCGGTTCTGCAGCAATAACTGCCCCTATAAGGTGCGGCGGTTCAACTTCCTGCTGTATTCTGATTATCAGAAGGACAGCCGGTCGCTGCAGTACAACCCGGATGTTTCGGTTCGCAACCGTGGCGTAATGGAAAAATGCACGTATTGCGTTCAGCGGATCGACCGCACGCGCGTCCAGATGCAGCGGGATGTGGTCCAACTCCGCGAGCTTGCCGCTGCCGCAAACACCGATGCCGAGCGGCAGCAACTCACCAAATTGGCGGAACAGCGCGGCAAGCAGGTAGTTGATGGCTTGGAAACGGCCTGCCAGCAGTCGTGCCCGACCCGTGCCATTATCTTCGGCAACATCGCCGACCCGCAAGCGGAGGTCTCCAAGGCAAAGGCCGAACCAGCCAACTACACTCTTCTCCGCAATCTGACGACCAAGCCTCGAACAAGCTATCTCGCGCGGGTGACCAATCCCAATCCCGCATGGTCCGGTCCCAACCCGGGGGAGGGACATTCAGCATGACTTCATCGCCCTCCATGCCCGCAGGCGTGCTTGGCCCTGGCATCACCCCGGAGAAGATCCTCGACAAGGTCGCCGGGCTGGTGCTGCACCGGCCGATGAACCTGCTTTGGCTTGCCGCGCTGGCAATGGCTGCGGGGGGTGGCGCGGTGCTGACGCTTTCCATCGGTTACCTGTTTTACGAAGGGACGGGGGTATGGGGCATCAATCAGCCGGTGGGATGGGGCTTTGCGATTTCCAACTATGTCTTCTGGGTCGCCATCGCGATGGGCGGTACCTTCATTTCATCCGGATTGCTGCTGGCCCGGCAACACTGGCGTACCAGCATCAACCGGTTCGCCGAGACGATGACGCTCCTCGCCGCGCTCAATGCGGGGCTCTATCCCGCGCTGCATCTGGGATCGCCGTGGGTGTTTTACTATTTGTTTCCCTATCCCAATTCGATGGCCCTGTGGCCGCAATTCCGCAGCCCGCTGATCTGGGACGTGGTCGCCATCGGACTGTACCTTTCGGTGTCGGTCAGTCTCTGGTACGTCGGTCTCATTCCCGACTTTGCGATGCTGCGCGACCGGGCGACGGACCGGCGTCGCAAGCTGATCTTCGGATTTTTCGCGCTCGGTTGGCGCGGGTCATCCCGGCATTGGAAGCGCTACCAGGTCACTTACCTGCTGCTGGCGGGCCTCACGGTTCCGGTGGTTTTCTCAGTTCATAGCGTGACCGCCGCCGACTTTGCCACCACGCTGCTGCCCTGGTGGCATGAAACCATCTTGCCGCCTTACTTCATCGCCGGCGCGATCTTCAGCGGCGTCGCGATGGCGGTGCTGCTGGCCATCCCGATGCGGGCGGTCTATGGGCTGCATGATTACATCACTGAAGCCCATCTCAATGCTGCCGGCAAACTGATTCTCACCGGCGGATTGATCGTCACCTACACCTACATCGCCGAGGTGTGGGCGAGTTGGTACGGCGGTGATCTCTACGAATGGTTTCAAACCAGGAGCTATTTCGCCGGCCCCTATGCCTGGTGCTGGTGGGTGGCGGTGGTTTGCAACGGCATCGTGCCGCAATTGCTCTGGTTCCCGCGCGTTCGCCGAAATTCATTGTTGATGTGGCTGATTTGCAGCGACATCCTCATCGGCATGTGGACCGAGCGGTTCATGATCCTGGTGCCTGTCCTGCAAAAGGGGCATCTCCCCAGCGTTTGGGGCTTCTATGTTCCAACCTGGATCGACTGGTCCACATTCATCGGCACCATCGGTTTCTTCGCGTTCGGTTTCCTGCTTTTTCTGCGGTATCTGCCGATGTTGTCGTCCTCGGAATTGATGGAACTGTCGCATGTGACCGATGCCGGCCGACATTTGCCCACGGAGTTCAGCCCTGATCATGCCGGATGAATCCAGCATCTTCTGCCTCGCAGCCGAGTTCTGCTCACCCGAGGAGATTCTCCGCGCCGCTCAACAGGCGCGGGCTGCCGGATACCTGCGCACCGAGGCATTCACGCCGTTTCCAATCAAGGGATTGCCCGAGGCAATCGGCTTTGACAAGACCTGGATTCCATTTGCCTGCCTGGCCGGGGGTTGCATCGGCGCTGTCGCCGCCTGGTTTATGTGCTGGTACGCCAACGTCATCAGCTACACCTGGATCGTCGGTAACCGGCCGCTGAACAGCTGGCCGGCGTTTATCACCATCATTGTCGACGGCATGATCGGCGGGGCGTTCTTCACCGCCCTGGCGGCAATGTTCCTCTTGAACGGCCTGCCCCGGTTGAACCATCCGATGTTCAACTTGGATGCTTTTTCACGCGCAACACAGGACCGATTTTTTCTCTGCATCCAGTCCAATGACCTGCAATTTGACCCGGTCGTTACCCGAAGTTTCCTGATCACCCTCGCACCCGCAGCCGTCCACGAGGTGCCAACATGATCGCCACTTTCACAAGATTCGCGGTTCTGCGATTCGGTTTCGGGTTGCTGATCTCGATCGCGCTGATGCTGTGCAGTGGTTGCGACCGTCGCAGTTCGCAGGCCGATCCACCCAGCTACCGACCGCAGGGCCCGTCTGATTTGTTCGCCGATGGCGCATCCGAAAGACCGCTGGTCACCGGTGTGGTCCCGCGCCCGGTCGACCGTTCACCGGGAATTCCCTATGTCACGGTGAAAAGTCCGGGTCCCGTCGGCATGGAAGCCTCGCCTGCGGTTGGTTCGATTCCGTTCCGCGTGACAAATGCCGTGATCGCACGGGGCCGTGAGCGGTTTGAAATCAATTGCGTCGCCTGTCACGGCCGCACCGGAGAAGGTGATGGGATTGTCGTGCAACGCGGTTTCACCCATCCGCCGTCCTACTTCAGCAAGTCGCTGCTCGACGCCCCCGACTCGCATCTGTTTGACGTGATCACCAACGGCAAGGGAGCAATGTTCAGCTTCGACGATCGGATCACTCCCGATGACCGCTGGGCAATCGTCGCATACATCCGGACATTGCAGCAAGCGGCCCGCAGCGCCCCAGCCGGTGCTCGACCTTCATCGTTCGGAGGCGCATCCCAATGAGTCGTTTGCCGGCTTATTCCAGGTTCGTTCTGCGGGCCTTGATCGCTGTCGCGGTGCTGGCTGTCATCGCCGGCGGCCTGGGCTGGGTGAGGTCGCCGCAGGCGTTTTTCCGCGCGTATCTGCACGGGTGGCTGCTGTGGCTGGGCGTGAGCCTGGGCTCGATGGCATTTCTCATGATCGGCAACCTGCTCGGCGGATCCTGGTCGATCGCCATCCGAAGGCCCGCTGAGGCAGCGGCGATGGCGCTTCCGCTGCTGGCGGTCTTGTTCATTCCCATTGCGTTCGCCGCATTTAACGGCCCCTTGTTCCCCTGGGCCAACTCCAACCCATGGCAGGACGATGTACTGCTGGTTCACCGCCGGCCCTACCTCAACCCGCCATTCTTCCTCGCTCGCGCGGTCATCTACGGTTGCTGCTGGATGATTCCTGCCTGGCTGTTGTGCCGCCGGGACACGTCGCCGATCAGGGCTTGCGCACTGAGCGGACCCTGTCTGCTTCTTTACGTCCTGTTGATGGGGCTTTTCGCCAGCACCGACTGGATTCTCTCGCTGGAAACGCAGTACAAGTCGACTGTCTTCGGATTCATCGTCGTCGTTGGACAAGCCGTCTCGGCTCTGTGCGTGCTGATTCCCGCCGCCTGGCTGCTCACGCGTGGCCGCACCCCCTCGCCCTTGATTTCCGCCGACGATTGGAACGATCTGGGAACCGTTCTTCTGACCGTCTCGATGCTCTGGTGCTACCTGGTGATCTGCCAGTTCGTCATTAACTGGATGGGCAACACTCAAGCGGAAAACCGCTGGTACATCCACCGATTGAGCTACGGTTGGTGCGTGCTGTCGATCGTGCTGGTGGGGATTCATTTGCTCCTGCCGTTGCTGCTGCTGTTGTTTCGCCGGGTGAAGCGCAATCCGGCGGCACTGGTGGCGCTGTGCATCATCCTGCTCTGCGCCCGCGGGCTTGACGGGTTTCTGGCGATCAACGCCAGCGGCGGTGACGATCCCGTGCCGCTCCTGTCCCGGCTTTCGTGGCTCGATTTTATGATGCCGCTCGGCATTGGAGCAGCTTGGATCGCCGTTTTCGTTTTGATCCTGCTGCGCCGCACACCGTCGATCGCGCACTCGCATACGGAGGCGGGTTATGCCCTCAATACCGCATAACGATGACCAAGCCGTGACCGGCGCGGCAGCCGAATCGGTTCGCCAGGGCTTTGAACCGCTTTCCGAGCGCACCACCGTGATGCTGGTGCTCGCGGTCAGTTCCGTCATTGCTCTGGCCGGAATGTTCTGGGGCCTGTGGGCGCTGCTCGGATTCTACCTGGGCCAACCGAGGCCCGAGGACCAGCGACACTCTACCGCTGCGCTTCTGCAATCCGTGCCTCCATCGCCCCTTGAGCCGATGCCTCAGCACAATGACCTGGATTGGCAGGATCTGGTTCATCTGCGGCAGCATGAGGACCTGCAGTTGCGCAAGCTGGGGCTGACGATCGACCCGAAGACCGGCGAAGCAACCGTTCCGCCGAACATCCTGGCGGTAATCACCAGTCGGTATGGAAAAGGAACCCCACCCGCGCCGCTGCAGTTCCCACCGGTGCTGGCTGCGGTCCGCGCGGGAGCAGACGAACCGCTGACACGCGCAGATATCTTTCCTCCTGTAGGCGCGGCCGCCTCGGCCGAACAGACACACGAGTCGATTTATCGTCCTGCGCCGGGTCCCCGTGACATAAGAAAACTGCCGACGCAATCAGGACCGCCTGGTGTCCATGACCGGCCGACTCAGGTACCTGCGCGGTAAGGACAAACAACTGCATGGCACAGCTCCTTCCATTCAGCCCGCCCAATGCCTCGTCGGTGGCCGACACCGTCGACAGGGTGTTCGCCATCGAACTGTCCGCATCGATATTTGTCGTCATGCTGGTGGCAGGACTGATCATCGGATTTTCCATCAAGTACCGCCGTCGTTCAGCCGAGGACAGCCCGCCTCGACTTGGAAGCCATTCTGGCCTGGAAGCCGGTTGGATCCTCGCGACGTTCATCCTGTTCACCAGCTTCTTCCTTCTGGGCGCAGGTCTCTATGTCAGATTGAAAAAACCACCGGAGTCAGCTGAGAAAGTCTATGTAGTCGGCAAGCAGTGGATGTGGAAAATCCAGCACGCCGACGGCGTGAAGGAGATTAATCAACTGCATGTGCCGGTCGGCAGGCCTATTGAGTTGGTGATGACCTCCGAAGACGTGATTCACGATTTCTTCGTACCGGCATTCCGAATCAAGCAGGATGTGATTCCCGGCACCTACACCAGCGAGTGGTTCACCGCAACCCAACCGGGTGTTTATCATCTGTTCTGCTCGCAGTATTGCGGGACCGATCATGCGACCATGGTGGGTCAGGTCATCGTGCTGACACCGGCAGACTACCAGGCCTGGCTGGCCGGTTTAGGCACCGCCGCCGACCCTCTGGAAGACGGTCGACGTGTATTCAAATCTTACGGCTGCATGTCCTGCCACGGGCAGACGGGACCTACCCTTGCGGGACTATACATGAGCCGAGTGAAACTGACGGATGGATCAACCGTGGTCGCAGACGATGATTATCTCCGCCGTTCGATCCTCGATCCCAACAGCCAAATCGTCGCCGGTTATCGTCCGCTCATGCCCAGCTTCCGAGAGCAGCTGACTCCCGAGCAGCTCAATGCTGTGGTCGAGTATGTCAAAGCGCTGTCGACGGCGAAAACGCAGACGACTCAGCCGTCTGACGACGGATCATTGCCGCATGTGCTCCCGGATGTTCCGCCCACCCAGAGCAGGCCCCAGGCCTCACCATCCAGAATCGAGGTAGAGCCCAGATGACAACCGCTGACTACATCCCCGACGTGGCACCGTTGCCAGCTGCGATCGTGCCAACGAACTATCTCACCGATAAAGAGTCGCTTCTCAGCTGGCTGCTCACTACCGACCATAAGCGAATCTGCATTTTGTACACTTTCTCAATCACCGCATTTTTCGTCTTTGGCTCCGCCATGGCATTCATGGTCCGCCTTGCACTGCTAACGCCAGGGGGTGGCTGGGTGACCGCTGAAACCTACAACCGCCTGTTCACCATGCACGGCGTGATCATGGTCTGGTTCTTTCTCATCCCCTCCATCCCGGCGACTCTGGGTAACTTCCTCGTCCCCCTGATGATCGGCGCACGCGATGTCGCATTCCCGAAGCTCAATCTCCTGAGCTGGTACTTGTTCCTGGTCGGGGGTGTAATGGCCCTGATCGCCATGGTCAGCGGTGGCGTCGACACCGGCTGGACTTTCTATACCCCGTTGAGCACCACCTTCCTCAACTCCGCCGTGCTGATCACCGTAATCGGCATCTTCATCGCCGGGTTCGGAACCATTCTCACAGGCATCAACTTCATCGTGACCATGCACACGATGCGATGCCCCGGCATGACGTGGTTTCGCATGCCGCTGTTTCTCTGGGCGATCTATGCCACCAGCGTGATTCAAGTTCTCGCAACCCCTGTCCTTGCGATGACGCTCATACTGGTGGGAGTCGAGCGCGTCTGGCATGTGGGCATTTTCGACCCGGCGCTGGGCGGGGACCCGGTCCTGTTCCAGCATTTCTTCTGGTTCTACTCCCATCCTGCTGTCTACATCATGGTCCTTCCAGGGCTCGGTGTGATCCCCGAAATTATCTGCTGCTTCGCCAGAAAGCGGCCATTCGGTTACAAGGCAATCGCGTTTGCGAGCATGGCCATCGCATTTCTCGGCTTCTGTGTCTGGGCACACCACATGTTCGTCGCCGGCATCTCGATCTATGCCGGGCTGGCGTTCAGCTGGTTGAGCATGATGGTGGCGGTGCCCTCGGCTATCAAAGTCTTCAGCTACACAGCCACGCTCTACAAGGGTTCCATCCAGATGACCGCCCCGATGCTATACGCGCTGGCGTTCATCGGATTGTTTGTCATCGGTGGATTGACCGGCGTGATGCTTGCAACCCTGGGTCTCGATGTTCATATTCACGACACTTACTTCGTTGTCGCGCATTTCCACTACATCATGGTTGGCGGAGCCCTCACCGCCTACCTGGGGGGCATCCATTACTGGTGGCCGAAAATCACCGGTCGCCTTTACTCTGAATTCTTTGCCAAACTGTCCGCACCCATCATCTTCATCGGATATAACCTCACTTTTTTTCCCCAGTTCGTCCTCGGCTATCTTGGCATGCCGCGCAGATACCACATCTACCCGCCGGATTTTCAGGTCTACAATGTGCTCTCCAGCGCCGGCGCGACAATCCTGGGCATCGGGTATTTGATACCATTCTGCTACCTCATCTGGTCGTTGAAATATGGTCCCCGCGCCGGTGACAATCCATGGGACGCCACCGGTCTGGAATGGCAGACTCCGTCGCCGCCACCGACTCATAATTTCAAAAAGACTCCCATCGTGACCGAGGAACCCTACGCCTACTACAACCGAAAGAGCCCCATTGGACCCGCGTAGTACCGACAACCTCCATCTCCACGAGCAGTTCGAGACCCTGCAGCAGCAGGAGTACGCAGCCACCCTGGGAATGTGGGCGTTCATGGCAACTGAATTCCTGCTCATTGGTGTTTTGTTCGTCGCCTACGGGGTTTGCAGAATGCGCTGGCCCGAGGCGTTTCGCCGCGGCAGCTCTGAGATGCATTATTGGCTGGGATTCTTTGAAACCGCCATCATCCTGACAACAAGCTTCCTGGTGACCCTCGCATTGCGTGCCGCGAAGCTCGGAAACAATCGGCAGGTCATCGCGTTATTTGCCACGACTGTCATGCTCGGCGCAGGATTTCTGACAATTAAAGGAACCGAGTGGTACCTCGAATACGGCGAAGGATTGGTTCCCGGCTATTTCACGACCATCCCCACCAAAGAGGCGCATCTCCCTCCCGACCAGCAGCATCCCCGACCCGTGCAGGAACGGCTCTTCATGCTCTTCTACTATCTCCTGACCGGCACTCACGCGGTGCATATGCTCATCGGCATGGGCCTCCTGAGCACCATGATGTTCCTGACAGCGCGGGGCAAATTCTCCGCCAGCTACCACACGCCGATAGAGCTGGTCGGAATCTACTGGCATTTTGTCGATCTCGTCTGGATCTTCGTCTTTTCCAGTGTCTACCTCTTACGGCAGTAAAATTATGGAAGACCGCCCGCTCATCCCGATCCGAACCTATGTCCTGGTTTACATCGCGCTGATGCTCCTGCTGTTCACGAACATGGCCATGGCATACGTGTTCCTCGGCCGCCATTGGAGCAATGCGATCTCGGTTGGCATCGGCGCGATCCAGTTCCTGCTCGTGTTCCTCTTCTTTATGCACGTCAAATATTATCGCTACCCGCTGATCCGCCTGTTCGCCTGCGCGGGACTGTTCTGGATCGCGCTGCTGCTGGTGCTGACACTCAGCGATTACTTGACCCGCAACAACCCACCGGACGCCAGCCCGCGCGGTGAACCTGTTTTCCTGAAGCACTGATGAATTGGAGTCGGTATGGCCCACATCAAAAAGACTCAGCGGCTCTCACTTAACAGGCAGGTTTTGCTCTCCTCCGGACTCGATGCGGTTGTCTGTGCTCAGCCGGCCAACATCATGCTGGTCAGCGGCTATTACCCTGTCGTCGGCACCAGCATCGCGATCGCAACCTCGACCTCTGTAACACTCATCGTGCCCAAAGATGAAAATGATCTGGCCGAAGCCGGCTGGGCCGATGATATTCGCACATTCAACGATGGCTCCCTCGACCGCCTTGTGACATTAACCCAGGCTGCTCATCCGGTGCTCGCCGATGCCGTGCAATCGATGGGTCTGAGCCGGGCTCAGATCGGCTATGAACAGGGACCCTGGTCCCAGCCCTCGATCTACGCCGCAGCAAGCTCCTATTGCGTGTCCCTGTTCTTCATGCTGGGCCAGTCGTTCCCTGGTGCTTCACTCCTGGCCGCCGATGAGACGCTCAAACGCCTGCGCCTGGTGAAGACTCCTCATGAGATCGAACAGCTCCGCGCCGCTTGCAAGATTGCCGCCGCTGCGTTTGTCGAGGTCCGCGGCCATGTGCGCCCCGACCGCACCGAAACTGACATCGCCTCGGTGTTGCAGGCGCGGCTCTACAAGTCAGAAGATGATCGCCGCATTGCCGGTTTTGGTTTCTGCATGTCGGGCCCCAACGCAGCTCAGGCGTATCAGGCCTACGGCCGCTCCAGCCAGCGTCACGTTCGCGATGGCGATTTGATTCTGGTTCACTGCAACTCCACCGCCGATGGATACTGGACCGATTGCACCCGCACCTACTGCCTCGGTGGTCCCACTCCCGAGCAGCGCCGCATGTACCAAGCCATCTTTGAAGCGCGCCAGGCAGCACTTGCCGTCATTCAGCCCGGCGCCCGCGCCGCGGAAGTCGATCGCGCCGCTCGCTCGGTCCTGGAGTCCTACGACTATGGAAAATACTTTAAGCACCCGGTGGGCCACGGCGTCGGTTTCGACGCCATCAACACCCATGCCCAACCCCGCCTCCATCCGCTCTCCGATGAATCTTTGCAAGTCGGCATGGTCTTCAACATTGAACCCGCCATCTACATCGACCACCATTGCGGCCTTCGCCACTGCGACATGGTCGCCGTCGGTGAGCACGGCCCCGATCTGCTGACCCACTTCCAAAGCGGCACTGATGAACTAATGGCCGACTGATCCAGTCAGGCAGCCAACTCTTTCGGCTCGCTCCCGATTTGAACAGTGCGCCCCACCCCAACCGCATCCGGCTCCTCAATCCCCCGGCTCACCTCATATTTCCCCCTTGCCTCAGGCAGATACAGCCCACCATTCACCTGCTCCAACCACCGATCCTTCAACTCCCGCGCCGCTGCCACCAGGCGCGGATCGTTCTTCACAGCGGCCTTCTTCTCTTTGACCTCAACCTTCTCCTCAATCACCGAAGGCGCAGTGGCCGCAAACCGCAATCCACCAGCCGATATCGCTCTCGGATTCACCACCACCAATTCCTTCTTAGCCTTCCTCACTTTCTTCGCAGGCACACCTGCGGTGGGCAACGCCTTCGCCGCACTCTCCCCAACTTCCAATCCAGGCAGAACCAACGGCTTCGCCTCACTCCAATGCGTCCCCGGCGGAATCGGCAACACAATCCGGTTCTCCCGCACCGCTCCGCCCGATGTCTCGCTCGGAAACCACCAAGGCGTTTCCACGTCCCCACGCCGAATCCGCTTCTGCCAGAAGATATGAATCCGCGACTTGCTCGCACTCCCCGTCCGAAAAGCCAGCGCCACGAACCCCATCGCCTCCCAGAACTTATTAGCTGCAATATCCTGCGCACACCAGCAGCAATACAGCTTGCATCCATAGGCTGAACGCTCAAACTGCGCTTTCAACAACATCGCCCCAACCAATGATCGCTGCCGCCCCGGCTTCACATTCATCTGATAGATGATCCCCACATCATCCCGCTTAAAATACCGATCCACGCCAATGCAATACCCCACAGGCTCTTTCGCGCCGTTCTCGCCAATCTCCTCCGCAATCAAAACGCGATTCGCCTTGATATTCCCCTCAAACTGCGCGGTAGGCATAAAGCCCACCATCTTCGTGTGCATCCGCTGCAACGAATCAATAAACGGCACATCACTCAGCACCGCAGCCCGAATCGCAATCGGCACCCGCGCCTGCGAAACCGGCAGCAGCGCAGTCGATTCATCAGAAGTTAATGCCAACATAATCAGCTCCGTTCTTCACTCTGCACTCTGCATTCATCACTCTGCACTTACTAAGCCGCCTTCCGCACATCCCCCGACGCACTCGTCAGCGCAAACCCGCTCACCCCCGTCCACGGCGTATTCGTCGCCGCCGCCATCACCCCGGTGCCCGCTCCCGCGTTCAGCGTCGTCTGCGATCCGCTCGCCGACCCCGTCGGCGTCGTGTTCACCTGCACCGTCGATCCGCTCACGCTCGGCGTGCCGGTACCCTGATAG
>Ga0116230_10003468_pt1 | contig 15410 bp, 13 predicted proteins | sample S1TSphfallax_3_FD_88678 | JGI IMG/M metagenome (GOLD analysis project Ga0116230, IMG submission 88678) | Host-associated microbial communities from peat moss isolated from Minnesota, USA - S1T2_Fd - Sphagnum fallax MG | ecosystem: Host-associated > Plants > Peat moss > Unclassified | place... | reverse complement strand
GCCAGGATATTCACAACGGCGCCGGCGCGATACCGGAGATTTATCAGCCAGCGTTTCTCGATCCGTACGGCCGCACCGTGGGAATCTCATTGCGCAAACTGTTCTGATCGGATGACGGGCTGCGCTCAGTCGGAGCACAACGACTTCTGAACTACGCTGTCCGCTCCCGCTAAACGTGGCGTTTCGTAGCAAGAGCGAAGCTGAGGCGGTGTTCGTGATAAATGACAGCGTTGGCTCCACTCTCAATCCCTTCGCCTCGCAGTCTGTCGGCGTGCCGCGGTATCGATTGATGTCAAGAGTTGACGGCTATTTCAACGCCCGCCGCTACCGCATTGAGTCGCTTGGGCACGGACATCGGATCGTGACCGGACGCGATCAGCGCCTCCGCGAGTTGGGCCTGTCCGCAGCCCGATGCAACTACTGTTGCTCGTAGTTGATCTTCAATTTCGCCCGATAGATATCACGATCGCTCTGGGAAGGATCGCCGCAGAGAGCGGGATTGAAAACATAATAGGCTTCAAGGTTCCCATCGGTGTATTCGAAATTGAATCCGGGAGATCCCTGGTCCAGCAGCGATAGGTAACTTGAGTCACTGAAACCGACGTTGCAATGATAATACGGGCTGCTCGGGTCGTCGTAAGCGCCACTGTAAGGACCGCTGTCCGGAGGGACATTCTTGAATGTTTCGCTGCCTTTGATGGCTACCGGAGTCGACCATTGCGGATTGGCAAGGCTTGGAGTCGTGATGTAATAACTGGATTGGTTCGGGTTGCCGATGCCGAAAGGCGCCATGATGAGAATGTATTGGTTGGAATTGATGTCAAAGATGATTTGCCCAAAAGCTAGATTCACCGAATTGTCGGGCGGTTGCAGCGAAAAAACACCTAGATTGGCTCCCGTGATCGGGCCGTAAGTGGAACCGTCAATCCAGATTTCCCATCGATGGGGATCGGTAATATCGGGTGTTCGAAAAATTGTGAGGCCTTGTTTCGTGACCTGGCCGCTCAACATCGCTGCGGTGTCCCGGTAGGTGACCGTACCGACAGCATAGAAATAATTTCCCTCTTTGATGACGCGCGTATTGGACGGCATCCCGGTAAGGTCGCCGTATTGATGATAAATCAGAGTCTTCAGGGGTTCTGATCCCGTCCATTCATAACCAAGATTCAACACCACGTGATCTTTTCCCATGCCCCCATGGGCGGACCAATGGGCACCGCCGTCGCGCGAAACAAAGGAGTTGATCGTCGTTACCCAGCTGTTAAAGAAATAAATTCCTGTTTGCCCGGGATCGCTCCAGCAATCGCCGTTCGGAGGTGGCCCGCTCAACAGGCACGCGTACCACTCCGAGTGACTGAGCGTGTAGATGTTGATTCCGTCAAGTGTGTAGGGAGCCGTGAACCAGTGCTCATAGTTAAAATCGCCTTCCGGTATTTGCATTGCATCCGCAGCCGAGCTGTAGATTTCACTGCGATCGATTTTGACTTCGTGAAGACTGGGGCCCGTCATGCGGTACTCTTCCGGGCTCGATACGATCAAGCTAACCATGCCGTCGATGTTTTTCCAGGCGGTCACCTGGGCATCCGGAATGTTATCGCTCTGCTGTTGGTCTTTCTTGTGATCGAAGACAATTTTCGGTGGACCCGCAATTTCAATTCCCGTGATTGGAACGACACTTTGGAATGGCGGTTGAATCGGGCCGCCAACGATCGTCGCTGCGAGGACAACGTTCGCGAGGAATGCTGTTGCAAGAATGATGGAGACGTTGCGGTGCTGCGCTTTCATGAGGAGATCATATTCCTTCGGCGGGCAGGGGCCTAGTCCGCCTGCCGCACGCTGTCTCCCGGTTTGACTCAGTGCCGGTACACCGGTGATTAGGCCGGTGCCTGAAAATGCGGTGTCTGCTTTCGTCAACAGCGAAAGATTCTCGGGTGTACGCAAGAAGCTCGATGCCGTATACGGCGATGACGGAGAGGATTCCGCGGTCGAGCCGCTGCTTGCCAACGCGCAGGCACGCTCGATAGCCAAGGAGAAACGGTAGTGCGTCGAGGAGAGATCTGGTGGGCGTACCTCGGCGACCCTGTGGGCTCCGGGCCGGGGTATCGGAGGCCGATGCTTGTCGTTCAGTCGAACGAGTTCAACGAAAGCACAATCCGGCGGATAGGAATTTCAAACCACCAGTCCGAACCAAGTCTGCCCATCTCGATGCGCTAGGTTGCGCTTAACCAGCCTTATGTGGCGTCCAAGCTTAGGAGCCGCGTGGCTGGCCTGGAAAATTTGGCCGCCAGTAGGCTTCTGCGCAGAGCCTTTGGCCGTTGCCGGGCCACCCAGCCAGCGAGCCGCCGCCGCCCGCTTGGCGCCCACGCCGGACTTCGCTGCAGCTTAGGACAAGCGGGCCCCTTCCGGCTCGCTCACCGGTCAATGAAATCGGGGCTCATCCTTGAGTTCACAGCAGCGCGCCAGACCTTGATGCGTTCAGCGACGACTTCGAACGAACCCATGACCGGCAAGCTCACGCGCCGGCCGCCGATGCTGAAATCATCGATGCGTTCGGTGAGCACGATCGCGCCGCTCGCGGCCAACGCGAGCAGCTTCCAGTCCACCCCGTCGAAGCCGCCTGTGCTTCGCAGGTAAGCATCCACGGCGGCGCGACCCTGGATGGGCGCGAGCGGCACATTGTGGTACAGGACGTCCTCGTGAAGACCGCCAACGACCCCATCGAGGTCGTTGGCATTCCACGCCGCGAGGAAGCCGCGCACCACATCGCTCGGAGTCCGTGCGCTCAGAAGCTGTACTTCAACTCGACGCCATACATGCGAGGACGGCCGGGCTGAACCTGATTGAGTCCGAGGTCGGCACCCTGCGGGATGCCGCCGACGTAGTACTCCTCGTTGAGCAGGTTGCGTCCGTAGAGGCTCGCTTGCAAGCCGGTCCCGGAGATTTTGTCCCAGGTCAAATACATGTTCAGCAGCTTGTAAGAAGGCAACTGGGTACCCGGATTGATCGTGGCCTCCAGGTTCGAGAAGAACTGCGTGCTTTGGATATAGTATTCGGCCCGCAAGGCCGCTTCACCGAGGGTCTTGGGCAAAGCCTCGTGCACCTGTCCGAACAGGTTGCCGGTCCAGCGCGGGGTATCGGCATAGGGTCCGAACTGCAGCGTATTGGCGAAGTAGCTGACCGTTGAGTTCGTATACCGCGCATCGGCATACGAAACCGACGCGCCGAGCTGCAACCAGGACGTCGGTCGAATCTCTCCGTCCGCCTCGAAACCGGTGATCTCCGCCGTCGGGACATTCACCGTGATCGCGAGCGGACTGCCGTCCAAGATCAGATAGGCGGTGCGCTGGATGTCGTCGACCCACTGATTGTAGGCGGCGAGATTTAGCCGTACCGGCATCTCGGCCAGCGAGCCCGCATACTTCAGGCCGAGTTCGACGTCTTTGGTCGTTTCCGGCTTGAACTTGTTACCGCCGCCGGACGCATAATCATCGGCCGCCGGCGCCGTGCCGTTGTAGCCGCCCGTGCGCCAGCTGCCGCGCGTCGCGGTGTAGACCATCAATTCCGGGTTGATCTGGTATTGCAGACCCAAGGTCCAGCTCGGCTTGCTCGCCGTCTGTTGCTCGGAGGGCGCACCGCTGAAGATGGAGTTTTCGAGCTGGCGAATACCGGTCGTCTCCCAGGTCTGACGGTAGCCCGCGGTTACGCTGAAGCCGGAACCGAGATCGTAACTTTCCTGCGTGAACAGGGCCTGTGATTGATCGATGATTCGCCAGTGGTAGTGAAACAAGGTCGCCGGAACCGCGGGGGGCACCGCAAACGCAAACAGAGGAAAATCGCTCTCATCCCGCTCGAAGGACCCATAGGCACCGACGATGTAGTCGAGCCGGGAATCGAACGCCTTGCCCTCCAGGTGCAGCTCGTCGGAGAACTGGTTCGTGAAAAAGAATTCGGCGGACGGGTCTGTCGGCGTGCCTTCACCGAAGATCGGATAATTCGTGCCGTCGAAGTCGGTCTGTTCCGCGGAGTGCGACCGTGTGAACCCGATGATGTTCTTGAGCGTGGTTTCGGGAGAGAACTCATACGACGTGTTGTTGACGAAATATTCAGCGCGCGCCTCGTGCTCCTGGGGCGAGTCGAGACTCGCATTCCAGGGGCCGATCGAATTTTGATAGCCGACGAAGGCGGTCACGCCGCCCGGATAGGCCTTCGGATGCGCCGCGAGAAACGCCGCCCAACCCGGAAAAGCGGGACTGTACAAACACGCGCTCGCGGAAAGGAGCGGGATGCCGTTGTTGCTCGAGCCGCAAGCATTGGCCGAATACAACTCCGACGGCACGTTGGTGCCGCCGAAATGTCCGTATTGGTAGGTCGTCGTGCTCACGAGGCCATCGATCGGCTTGAGCGTCAAGGCGATCCTACCCACGGATTTTGCGTCTCCGCCGAGCCAGGCGCCGTCATAGAGATTGTGCACGAAGCCGCGGCTGGACTCGGTCAGGCCCGAGATGCGCAGCAACACCTTGTCGCTGACGAGCGGCAGGTTGAGCGCGCCCTCGAGTTCCTGGTCGTCGAAGTTGCCGAGACGGCCCGAGATATAGCCGCCGAATTCATCGGTGGGTTTCTGGGTTTCGTAGAGAACCGCGCCGCCGGTTGCGTTGCGGCCAAATAGCGTCCCCTGCGGCCCTTTCAAGACCTGCACGCTCTGCAAATCGAAGAAAGCGGTTGCCGTGGTCGCGGATACCTGCAGGTCATCGACGTACGGGAGCACGCCGGGTGACGATCCCGAAAACGCGTCGACCGACTGCCCTCGAATCGAGTAATTGAACTGATTCTGACTGCTCGTTTGCCGGATCGTGAGCCCCGGCGTTGCGGACTGCAGATCCGCCTCGGTGTGGATCTGCCGCTCGTCGAGTTGCTGCGATCCGAACGCGGTAATGGAAATCGGGACGCGCTCCAGGCTTTCTTCGCGCCTGCGAGCCGTGACGACGATCTCATCCAAACCGGCGCCGGCTTCGGCGCTCGCGGTGCCGCCGGCAGCCGCTGTGTCCGCTCCGGTGCGGCTCGGCGCGTCGGCCGCAAAGCCCGGTGCCGCAAGCGCCAGACCGACGACGAGCAAGGAGCCGCCGACCCATCCCCCGTCCACTCCCACTCCATCCGTACTCTTTGCTTTCATCATTGCCGACCCCCGTGCTTCTGATACTTATGCAATCGACCATCGCGACTCAAGCTGCCGTGAGCCCGAGTCCGAGACCACCGTCGACATCCACGATCGCGCCCGTGGTCCATTCGGCCGTGATCAAATACTCGATCGCCTCGGCGATCTCCTCTTCGGTGCCAATGCGACCGAGAACGTGCATACCCGCCATCGACTCGAGCCGTTTGCGCGCCGTGACGTCGTCGAACAATCCGGCGCGCTGATTGATCTCGGTGAACACGCCGCCCGGCACGACACAATTGACGCGGATACGGTGGGTACCGAGTTCAGCCGCCAGCACGCGAGTCAGAACCTCAATCGCGCCCTTGGTGGCCGCATAGGGTGAAGCGCCCGGAAAGGCGCGGCGGACGTGCACGCTACCGACGAAGAGGATCGCCCCTTGAGTCTTGATGAGATGCGGCACGGCGAGTCCCGTCAGCAACATCCCGGCGATCACATTCGAGTTGAAGATCTCGAGCAAACGCTGCTGATCGAGTTCGGTGATCGGGCCCCGATACATGTTGCCGGCATTGTTGATCAACGCAAACAGTCCACCCCCGTGCTCGACCGCTGCCGCGACGATGCGTTCGCGATCCGCCGGCAAGGTCACATCTCCTTGGACCGCGCGACAGGACGGGCCGATGCTGGCGGCGACCCTGGCGATCGCTTCGGCGCGCCGACCGCAAATGGTGACGCGCGCCCCGCGCCGCGCCAGATGACGGGCGGCGCCTGCACCGATGCCGGAACCACCGCCCGTGATCAGGATGGACTGGCCGCCGAGGTCACGCATGCGCGGCCTCCAAACTACGTTCGGACATACCGACGAGCCAGCGGGCGGCGCGACCGAGGACTTCCCGATGCGTCGCATTGCCGAGCGACTCTGGACCATGACCCAAGGCATCGTAGATGACGCGACCGGCACCATACCGATGTGCCCACATCACGGGGTGGTAGTCCTGTTCGCCGCGCATGCGTGCTCGCGGAACTCGCGGGCGAGCACGGCCGAACTCGCCTCGAAGTCGTGGTAGATACCGCCCGTGATCACGAATTGCCGCACGATCGGGGTTCCTTACTCGCGCGGCAAGCGCGACAACACGCTGTTGACGACGCCGCCGTCCACGATCAATTCATGGCCATTGATGTATGACGCCTGTTCGGAACACAGGAACAACACGGCGGCGGCCACCTCCTCGGCCGTGCCCAGTCTTTGCTGCGGAACCGCCGAACCGCGCAACTCGCGGACGCGCGGGTTCGCGTAAATCGGTGCCGACATTCCGGCATCGATGAAGCCCGGAGCGACGGCGTTGACGCGCAGTCCGCTGCCCGCCCACTCGAGCGACATCTGCTGGGTCAGCGAGACGACAGCTGCCTTGGTCGCGGGATACGCTCCGGCACCGGGACCCGGGTGGGTCGCGTTGATGGAGGACATGCTGACGATGACCCCCGAGCGACGCGGCGCCATGCGCCGCGCGACCGCGCGTGAGCAGATGAACACGCCGAGCAGGTTCACATCGAGTACGGCCCGGAAATGCTCGACCGACAAGTCCATGAGCGGTCCGAAGCGAACGATGCCCGCGTTGTTGACCAACGCATCCGGCACCACATCGAGTGCATCGAGGACTCGCTCGACGTCGGCCTCGCGACTCACATCGAGCTCAAAGCCCGAAGCCCCCGGCAATCCCGCCGCCACCGACTTCGCCCGTTCGCCGTCGATGTCGCAGACCACGACGCGATAACCGACTCCGGCGGCGGCGGCCGCGATTGCGGCGCCGATTCCGGCACCGGCGCCGGTCACGAGCAGGGTTTTCACGTGGCAAACTCCACGGGATACCGACCCCAGTTCTGGCGTACGGTATTCGGATCGACCGTCGGAGGGTCGCCGGGCACCAAGCGCGCGCCCGCGCGGATCAAGGCGGCAATCAACAGCGTGACGAGACCGTATTGGTGCGTGGCCGGGTCGACCCCATCCCGCGCAATCACGCCTCCGTCGAGGTCTCGCCCGAGACAGGCATGGATACCGGTACCGAACGTCATGCCGTACGGAAAAACACCCGGGGGCAAACTGCGCCAAGGATTGAATTGATCGGCGTCTTCGCCGAACACGCTGCGGTCACGATTGGCCGCGGCGAGATCGATGACGATCCGATCCGTGTGAAGGGCCGAGTGGCCGGAGCTCAAGGTGACCGGACACGTGGGCCGGCGCCAAGCAACCGGACTCGCCGGATGCAAGCGCAGGCTCTCATGCACACAACGCTGCAGGAACAAAAGGTCGTCACGCACACGCGTCCGGTCCTCGGGATGGCGCTCACACCAGCGGAAAATTTCGTCGAGCGCGTGCACCATCGAATTCGCGGTGCTGTGGGAACCGGCCTGCAAATAGAAAGCCATCTCGCGTAACAGGACGTCGGGCGGCAGATCTACCTTGTCCTCGTTGCGCAGCAATACCGTCAGCACGTCGCGCGGCAGTGCATCTTCACCGATCTTACCGGCGGCGAGTCGCTCCAGTAGCGCCGTGCGCCGAGCGATCGAGGGCTCGAGAAAACGACGCTGCAGCGTGTCGAGGGCCGCACGGACCTCGCGCTCGACCTCGGCACGATCGCGCTTCGAATGCACGAGCGTGGCGCCCTCGCTGAAGGTCTTCACGAGCCGGAACAGCATCTCGGTCTCTTCGCTGGTACGTTCCGGTCGATCGATGCCGGCGAAGTCTGCCGTCAGATTGATCGTGACGCGATACCCGAACTCGATTAGGTTGGCGCGCCCCGCCGCGAGATAGGGCGCGAGCGTGGCCTGCAAGGTCGGCGGAAAGACCTCGTGCTCATAGTAGGCAAAGAAATTCTTGCGGAACACGCGGAATTCGAGCAGTCGGCGAACGCGATGTGCGTCGCCATGCAGACTCAAGAGCACCTGATCCATGACGACCGCGCCCGCGTCGTACATGCACTGCGCGAGATCCGGGTGACGCAGCGCGGCCGACGCTTCCTGGAAGCCGCTGAGGTTCACTTGATTCATGGCGCGCCAAAAACGATTGGATACCGCGTCCAAGTCTCGCGCTCGGTCGTGAGATCTTGTTGCGGTGGGGTCATCGGATCCGGTGTCGCGCCCTGCTTCAAGAGCTCGCGGGCAAGCAGGGTAACCGTGCCGTACTGATGCTTGCTCGCATCCGTCGAGGCCTTCGGCAGGTCGCCCGCGGCGAGATTCTTTCCGAGACAACTGTGCACACCGACCCCGAAGGTCAAGCCATAGGGCATGTGCGGCGGAAGTTTGTTGCGGTAGGGATTGAACTCGCGCGCGTCATCGCCGAACTGCTCCGTTTGCCGATTCGCCCGGTAAAGATCGACGACGACGGTGTCCTCCGGACCGACGGCAACGCCTTGCGGCAGGTGCACAGGACACAGCGGTCGGCGCTTGGATATGGGGCTCGCGGGGTGCAAGCGAAAGCTCTCGTGGACGCAACGCTGCAGGAACAAGGGGTCTTCGAGCAAATGCGCCCGCTCCTTCGGATCCCGGCGGCACAGCATGAAAATCTCGTGCATCGCATGCGACAGCGAATGCACGGATGTGTGGGCACCGGCCAGAAAGTAAAATGCGGTTTCGCGCAGAATCATGTCGCGCGGCAGTTCGATTTTATCCTCGTCGCGCAATAGCAGCGTCAGGATATCGCGCGGCAACGCCTCCTCTGCGATCGCACCCGCACGCCAGCGTTGGATGAGTTCGGTGCGGCGCGCAACCGACGGGCCGAAATAGTCGCGTTCGAAGTCTTCCATGCCGGCTGCGATCGATGCCTTGAGCGCATCCGCCTCGGCGCGTGATCCGGTGAATTGACCGATCGTCGCCGCGATTCCGAAGATGCGCAGCAGGCGCACGAGGTCAGCGGTCTCGGTGGCCGTGCGCGACGGCCGGTCGATGCCAGCGAAATCTGCGGTCAAACCGATCATGCAGTGATAAGCCACTTCGACGAGGTCGGCGCTCCCGCACGCGACGAATGGTTGCAGTGTTTCGCGAACGACCGGCGGCAAGACTTCGCTCTCGTAGAACGCGAAGAAGTCCTTCTTGAAGATCTTCATCTCCATGAGCCTGCGTCGCCGATGATCCTCGCCGTCGAGCGTGACCAGCACGCGATCCATGAGCGCGGCGCCTTCGTCATACAGCGCCTGTTTGAGATCCGGCAGTGACAAGGTCTGTTGCGCGTCCTTGAAACCCGTCACGTTGATCGTGCTCATGTTCGCTGCAGCCCCGATGCGCGGACGAGTTCGCGGTAATGCCAGTCACCGAGCGGCGTCAGCGAGAAACCGCTCTCGGTCCCGCAGAGGAGCGGCACACCGGCCGTATGCAGGCGTCGCAAGGGGTGGACATCGCGCAAGCATGATTTGAAGTCAGCCATGGCCCCTACCCGAGTCTGACGAGACGGCGTACATGCGCCGACCCTGTTATATATCCAAATCGATTATATATCGAAATCGATCTATCGGAGTGCCACGATTCTATATCGAAATCGATGTAAATGTAAAACTGACATTCGCCCGCTCGCTCGCGCACGCTGTTCGGGCGATCGGGAGCTCAATACAACAGCCGGGCGAGATCAGCCAGCGAGGCGATGTTGTGCGCAGATCTCAAGGCGTCGGCATGGCGCGCGAGAACCTGCGCACCGGCCGCCAGCGGCGCATACGCGCTGCTGCGCAAGAGCGGATTGATCCAAATGAGCTCATGTGCCGTGCGCGCGAGCCGCGTCGCCTCCCGCTCGAGCAGCTCTATGGCGTCGCGCTCGAGCCCATCGCTGAGCAAGATCACGCGGGCGCCGCCACCTAGCACCCGCCGAGCCCAGAGCAGATTGAACTCGGCGAGGCAGGCGCCGAGTCGGGTTCCCCCATCCCAATCCCGCGCCGCGAGAGCGGCCGCCGCCATCGCGAGGTCGGGCTCGGCGATGCGCAGCGTGCGCGTAATGCGCGAGAGGCGCGTCGCGAACACAAAGGTCTCGACTCGTCCCGGGCAGCGACTGAGGGCGTGAGCGAGATGCAGGAACACCCGGGAATACACGCTCATCGAACCCGAGATATCGACGAGCAATACCGTATCGCGCGGTTGTCGCACCGTCGCCCGGTACCGCGGCTTGTCCAAGTCGCGATGGCGCAGCATACCGCGCAGGTCGAGGCGCGCAGCCGCGCCGCCGCTGCGGCTGCGTCGCGAGCGGCGCCGGGCTTGGGCACGCGCGAGTCCGGGAAGCAGCCGCTTCACCGTGGCAAGCTCCGCCGCACTCATCTGTTCGAAGTCCTTTTTCTTGAGTCGCTCTTCGGCGGTTCCGGTGCCGCTGGCGTCAGCGTCCACGCGCGGCGCCGCCGAGCCGGCACGCGCGATCTCCCGCCCCGCGAGGGTCTCGGCGAACCGGCGTTCGGCCGGGCGTTGCGTGGCATCAGGCGGTGAGGGAATTACGATGCTACCCTGCGCCAAAGCACCCGCAGCGGAGGGATAGAACGCATCGAAGAGGCGCTCGAACAACATCAGGTCGCCCGGATCGCGGACGAGGGTCGTGCACAAGGCCGCTTTGACGTCCGCCCGGCGCGCAGGGCCCACCGCCGCCAAGGCCGCGTTGGCATCGAGTAGCGCCGCTGACCCTAATTGCGCTCCGCCGGCGCGCAACGCGTGCGCGAAGCCGACGAGTCCGCGAAGCGGCTCGCTCATCGCGACCAGGATTTCGGCTTCGCCGGAACGGCGCTCAAATCATCGCTCAAGCCGCGACGCACGGCCGCTAGATCCTCTTCGTATTTCAGAATCACGCCGAGCGTGTCGGCGAGCAGCGCGTCGTCGAGAGCATGCCGACCCAGCGCGAGAACCGCGTGCGCCCAATCGATCGATTCGGCGATGCCCGGCGGCTTGAACAAACCGCGGCCGCGCAACTCTTGCACGTAGGCCACGATCTGCCGCGCCAACTGTTCGTTGACCGCCGGGGCACGGCGCAACAGGATTTCGGTCTCGCGCTCCGCATCCGGATAATTCAACCAGTGGTACAGGCAGCGTCGCTTGAGCGCATCATGAATCTCACGTGTGCGGTTGGAAGTGACGATCACGATCGGCGGCACGCCGGCGCGCAGGGTACCGAGCTCCGGCACCGTGATTTGAAATTCCGAAAGCATCTCGAGCAGAAACGCTTCGAATGGCGCATCGGCACGATCGATCTCGTCGATCAGCAATACCGGCGCGCCCTCGGGATAGGATTCGAGCGCCTGCAGCAGCGGACGCTTGAGCAGAAAACGGGGTGCGAAGAGTTCGGCCGTCAGTGCCTCCCGCGAGCGCGGCTCTCCTGCGGCCTCCGCGAGCCGCAACTCGAGCATCTGGCGCAAGTGGTTCCACTCATACGCCGCAGACGCGACATCGAGTCCCTCGTGACACTGCAGTCGGATCAATTTTCGACCCAGCCCGCCGGCAAGCGCCTTGGCGATCTCGGTCTTGCCCACTCCGGCCTCGCCCTCGATGAGCAAGGGTCTGCCGAGCGTCAAGGCCAGAAACACCGCCACCGTGAGCCCATGGTCCGCCAGGTAGGCTTGTTCGGCCAAGAGCCGGCCGGTCTGCGCCACGCTCGTCGGGACGGCGACACCCACGGCCGGTTCAGCCCGGGACCGCAACCATCGCGACGGCCCTTGCGGCGATGACGCCGATCAGACTCGCGCGATAGGCCGCTGAACCGTGCATGTCGTCGTTGAGCCCGTCGCTCGGCACTTTGATACCTTGAAGCGCCTCGGGCGCGAAGTGCTTTGCCAAGGCCTGTTCGAAGGCCGCGACCCGAAACACCTGCGGGCCGGCCCCCGTCACGGCCACACGGATGCCGTTGGAGGTCTCGGCCACCATGACACCGACCACCGCATAGCGCGAAGCCGGGTTGCGAAATTTCAAATAGGCGCAGCGGCGTGGCAACGGGAACGAAACGCGCGTGATGAGCTCGCCGGGCGCGAGTGCCGTGGCGAACATGCCCGTGAAAAACTGGTCCCCGGGGATTTCGCGCAGATTCGTCACGACGGTCGCACCGAGGCCGAGCACCGCGGCAGGATAGTCCGCGGCCGGATCGCTATTGGCGATGGACCCGCCGATCGTACCGCGATTACGCACGAGCGGGTCGCCGATGCCGGCCGCCAGTCGCGCCAGGCCAGGAAGGAGGAGCTGCACTTCGGACGAATCTTGCACTTCCACATGCGGTGTCATGGCACCGATCTCGATCCGTCCGGACGCCGCGCGCACGCCGCGCAATTCAGTGAGACCGCCCAGATCAATCAAGCGGGAGCGGCGCGCAAGCCGCATCTTCATGGTCGGCAGCAGGGTCATACCGCCGGCGAGAAAGGCCGAATCCGCATCGACGGCCTTGAGAGCGGCGCTGATCTCAAGCGGGCGCTCGTATTCGAACTCATACATGCGCGGACTCCGCGCTCGCGGCGGACCGCGACGAACGCATCTCGGCCGCTGCCGTGAGGACTGCCTTGACGATATTGTGATAGCCCGTGCACCGGCACAGGTTGCCCTCGAGGCCGGCGCGCACCTCGGCTTCGCTGGGGTTCGGATTGCGGGTCACGAGTTCGACGGCCGTCATGATCATGCCGGGCGTGCAGAATCCGCATTGCAAGCCGTGCTCCGCGCGAAATGCGGCCTGCATCGGATGCAGTCCCGTACGTCCGACCGCCCCGCCTTTCGCGGCGAGACCCTCGATCGTCGTGATCTCGGCACCCTCCGCCTGCGCGGCCAACATGCTGCAACTCTTGATGGCGCGGCCGTTGACGTGGACGACGCAGGCGCCGCATTGGCTCGTATCGCAGCCGACGTGCGTACCGGTCAAGCGCAGCGTGTTGCGCAGAAAATCGACCAGCAGCGTGCGAGGTTCGGCCTCGGCGCCGACCGGCGTGCCGTTTACGACACAGGAGACTCGAATGTTCATCGTGAAGCCTCTAACGTAAAGCGGCCCATAACCCGAGAGCGATCACCACGACGCCGGCTGCAACGAGCCACCAACGTCCCGCCAGGGGCGAGCCGGTCGTGCTGCCGCCCGCGCTACCGGCAGTCGTCGCCGTCTCGGCCGCGAGCTGCGGCTCCGAGTCGGGCGCGGCGGGGAACTGCCTCGCAAACGCCTCGAAAAACTGGTCGGAATAGGAGCGCGTGGCCGACTCCACGAGTCGCGAACCCACTTGGGCGAGCTTGCCCCCAATGCTAATTTGCGCATCGTACGTGAGGACCGTGCGACCACCCGATTCGGCCAAACTGACCTTGGCGGTTCCTCGGCCGAAGCCGGCGACGCCCTTGCCTTCCGCATTCAAGGTATAGCCTGACGGAGGGTCGATATCGGACAGCGTGATATGGGTCGCGAACGAGGAACGAATCGGCCCGATCTGCGCGCTGATCTTGGCATCGATTTCCGATTCCGAGGTCTTGTTCATCGATTCGCAGCCGGGAATACAAGCCTTGAGAACGACAGGATCATTCAGTGCCAGCCAGACGGCCTCTCGCGGTGCCTCGATCGTGTATTCGCCCTGGATTGCCATGACCCCGCCGCCCGCTTCAGTTGCGCCCGACTATTGTTCTGATGTTCGAGGCTCAGACGATTAGCATAACGTAAAAGTTCCAGATGTTGTCAATAGGGTTTAATATCGAAATCGATACATCTCAATTTCCGCTGGGGAGTGCGTGAAATGACAAGCACGGGTATCGGGGCGTCGTTGCCTCGCCTGGAAGATCAACGCTTCATCACGGGCCGGGGCAAGTACACCGACGACATCCAGCGGCCGGGGCAGGTCTACGCGCACATCCTGCGCTCGAACCTGGCGCATGGCGAGTTACGCCGCATCGAGTCCGAGGCGGCCAGACAGGCGCCCGGCGTGCTTGCCGTGCTGACGGGAGCGGACTTACGGGCCGATGGTCTCGGGGATTTGCCGGTCATCTGGATGACGATGAACATCGACGGCACGCCGATGTTCGTGCCTCCGCGACCGGTGCTCGCCATCGATCGCGTCCGTCATGTGGGCGAGCCGCTCGCGGTGATCATTGCGACGAGTCCGTCGCTCGCCAAGGATGCCGCAGAACTCATCGAGATCGATGTCGCCGATCTGCCCGCAGTCGCCAATCTCGACCGCGCTACGGCCGGGGACGCGCCACAAATCTGGTCCGGCGCCTCAGGTAATCAGGCCTTCCACTGGCACATCGGCAATGCGAGCGCCGTCGAGGCGGCGTTCCAGCGCGCAAGCCACATCACGAAGCTCGATTTGATCAACAACCGCTTGATCGCCAACCCGATGGAACCCCGCGTCGCGATCGGCGAATTCGACGAAGGCCGAGACGAGTTCGTGCTGTATCTCTCGTCGCAGAATCCGCACGTCCAGCGCATCCTGCTCGCAACGACCACGCTGCGCGTGCCGGAACACAAGATTCGCGTCATATCACCCGATGTTGGCGGCGGTTTCGGCTGCAAGGCGATGCACTACGCCGAGGAGGTCATCGTGCTGTGGGCGGCGCGTAGGCTCGGCAAGCCCGTCAAATGGACCTCGGAACGCAGCGAAGCCTTCTTGAGCGATGCCCAAGGCCGCGATCACAAGACGCACGCCGAATTGGCACTGGACGCCGACGGACGATTCCTTGCGCTGCGAGTCGACACGCTGGCGAATCTCGGCGCCTATTACTCGACCTTCGGGCCGGCCATCCCAACGTTCTACTCCGCGCCCTTGTTGGTCGGTACCTACGACATACCGGCCGCATATTGCGAGGTCCGGGGCATTTTCACGAATACCGTGCCCGTCGACGCCTATCGCGGCGCCGGTCGACCGGAGGCTTCCTTCGTGATCGAGCGCATCGTCGACGAGGCGGCGCGCGAACTCGGCATCGATCCGGCGGAGATCCGGCGGCGCAATTTCGTGCCGCCCGACAAATTTCCGTATGTGAATGCCTTCGGTTCGGAATACGATTCCGGCAACTTCGCGCTCGCCCTCGACAAGGCGCTCACACTCGGCGATTACGCCGGCTTCGCGGCGCGCCGTTCGGAGTCGGCAGCACGCGGCAAACTGCGTGGCATCGGCATGTCGAGCTACATCGAGGCCTGTGGCGCCGGCCCCTCGAAGATCATCATGGCCGCGGGCGGCGGTGCGGGTTTCTTCGAGTCGGCCACCGTACGCGTGAATCCGACCGGCTCGGTCGTCGTGGTGACGGGCACGCATTCGCACGGCCAGGGTCATGAAACGACCTTCGCCCAGGTGGT
>Ga0116230_10003466_pt1 | contig 15412 bp, 7 predicted proteins | sample S1TSphfallax_3_FD_88678 | JGI IMG/M metagenome (GOLD analysis project Ga0116230, IMG submission 88678) | Host-associated microbial communities from peat moss isolated from Minnesota, USA - S1T2_Fd - Sphagnum fallax MG | ecosystem: Host-associated > Plants > Peat moss > Unclassified | place: USA... | reverse complement strand
GAAACAAACCTTATGCCAAAAACCCAACCCTAAATGCAACACAAAGTTTGTCGAGATCAAAAAATTAAAAGTTCAAACTTAAATTTTTTTCAAATATGTTCATATTTATGTTTTTCCCCTTTTAAAGTTATCATTTCAAAATATATATATATAAAGTTTTTAATTTAATAAGATTTTAAATTATGTATGAAAAAAAAATCAAAGCACATGATTTATTTATTTATTTATCGTTTCACATAATAATAAAAATGATCTCTCCCATATATTAATCCTATGTCTGATTGAAATTTTATTTTATACTTTTATGATATATAGTAAATAATTTTTTGGTTAAAATAATCATATACTAGGTCAGAAATATTTTATATTTTATACTTATATAACACAAGTCCTTATGTAAACTTTATTTTTTATGATGTATAATATTGGTCCAAATATATTATTATTCATAACACATTATATATAAATAATGATATTATGGAATTAAATTGTTGATTCATTTCAAAACATATAATATTTTCATATTTATTTAAAATAATATAAATATATATAAATATATATATAATTTTAATTATATATATTAACATATGGTTACCTATATTGTAATTATTTTTAATGAACGTTGTTTTTAAAGCAAAGTTAAAAATTCCAAAATATTCATAGTTTGGTGTAAAAATATTCATAAGCTCTTAAAAGCCATGCCAAAGTTTGTGTGGATTTGGAAGCTTTGTGAGGGCCAAGTTGTTATGTAATGTTTTCGACACCTTCCAAAGTTGAAACATGATTCAACTAAACACAGTAGTGTTCCTAAAAAAATCAACCAAGAATCCGTAGCTTTAACAAATTAGTAGCTTCAACAAAAACTTATCGCCAAAGTTGTTAGATTGCATAAAGTGTCGACATTGATCAAGCTAAGCAACCTACCCTAAACATGAGTAATAGGTTAATAAGCTACTTATTAAGTAATCTAACTAACTACCTAGTAGCTACCTATGTAATATAGGCCTATTATGTAGTTTATTCAGTAATGTAGGCTTTCTAGGTTACTATCTTAGATGGTTTAGGTAGGTATTGAAAGTGGTTGAATTTATTAAGTAAACATACTAATTATATATGTAGTCTACTAGCCTAGACCACATAAGCTTAATAGTTTAATGTCTATTCCTTATTATATTATAACATATTAAATTGGAACTAAAAAATATATTAAAAAAGCACATTTTTTCATATAATTGTTATAAGTATATATTATTGGATTATGATTCAAATTTAGAGTTTGGGAAACTCGAAATTAACTTTTTTTAACAAGTTTATAGTAATTAAAAGAAATCTAAAGTGTAATTTAAGCTGAATTTTATATGCAAAACAATGCAATATATATTTTAAAAGAAAGTTCAAGAAACCAACTTGGAAATATTAGCAACTGGTAAGAGACATACCTTCTTTTATGTATTGTTATAAATTTTATTTAATTATTCTAAAAATTAAGTTAAATTTTTAATTGGTAAATGTAAATATGTTTATGGATATTGCAAAATTATATGAAATCTTAACCCTAAATGAAATAGCCATATTCAAGTTCATTTCAAAATATCCCATAAGTGATTCAAGTAAAACCTATAGTGAAAGGGCAACCTTAAATGTAATACTCACATGTAAGGTCGCTTTAAAATGCCCAATATGTAGTTTGGTTGCGCTTTTGAATGGAGACCAAGTCTTAGATGCAATACCTGCATGCAAGTTCATAATGAAATAATCCATAGGTGATAAAGGCAAATTTTATGTGAAAACCCAACCCTAAATGTAATATTCACATGTAATACTCAATAAGTGGTTTGGGTACCCAAAATATGTCTTTTTATATACCTAAATTAATTATTATTCTGAATTAATTTTATGACAAAATGCAAGTATTATAATGAATGTAAAAAACCAACAACTATTATGGGACCTATATGCGGGTATTACAATAAATGTAAAAATCAACAACTATTATGGGACCTATATGTGGGTATTGCATATTTGAAAATGGCCTTATAAAATTTATAATAGAAAATGATGTAAGTATTGCACAATGTTCATTTTGATCTTTATAAACCTTAAACAAATTAATGTTATCTATTCATATGGGCCTATTTAAGGTTTGATTCTTGCATCTAAAGTACTGACAAAATTATGACAAAAAAGACATATACAATTAACCATATACCGATCAAACATGTGTGACTAAAAACAAACATTATGTTAATAAAAGATGTACAAAATTGGGTGGATCAAAAATTAATAAAGAACCCAATGACAAGAAAAAGGTTATTTATAATATATCAAAGTTCAAAAATTAGGTAGTTCCAAAAAATAAAAGAGCTAAAAAAACCTAGCTAACTATATAAATTAAAAACCCTAAACCATATCATTATCTATAATCTTGTGTTTAGTTTAATAAACAATTGATGCATTTGCAACCTTTGCTACATAACGAGCAATGTATAGATGGCGGCATTAACTTTCAACATGAACTGCATTTACAATAAACTCTTCATTTGTTATGCCTTAAACCCTATAAACACCCAAAAACCACCAAATTAAACCTTAACACACCTTGGATGAAACAAAATTATTAAAAAAATAAACATTGATTATTATTGTTTCTTACCTTCCATGAATCATTTTAGGTTCATGGAAATCCAATACATCTATCAATTCTTCTATCCAACTTGCTTTAATGGATTTTCGATCTCAATTTTTTACATCCCATGCCATTTTCAATCGTCATGCATATACAAAACGGGTGGATCAAATCATCTCTTGTAAATCTTCATCCTTCTCCATTCCTGATGTTACATTTCGAAGCATGCTTCCCACACCCTAAGCATCAAGACCCAACACCTACAACAATTGTTTTAAAGTTAATTTGACCAAAGTTAATTTTAGGAATGATGGACATTATTCTACAACAGTTACCAACTTATCCCACTCGCGTTGTGCTTTAGCACAAGCGTAACTAACAACCTTTTGATCATTCCCCCTTTGCATAACCATGACATTTCCCAAGATGCAAACATTCATTTTAGCATGGTCTTGTTGTCAAGGACCGCTTTCAGAAGTTAAAAGCTTCCTCGATTTGGCCTTTTTTGCCACCAAACCATGCACCTCCTTCATATGTTTGGTCACCAACCATTTGGCACAATATGCGACAATGTAAGTGCCAACTTTACACTTCCATTTTGACACAACCTTCATCCATTCTTTGTCCTTCTAAGCCATATTAAGTGGACAAGGAGGTGCCAATGGTTGAAAAGGTTGGTCGATTTCAAATTTTGAACTTATACTAAATTTTTTTTTTAAAAGTCATTATTTTGTAATTAAAAATTGTGAACCCTAAAACCGTACACATAAAGAGTTCAAAAAATAGAATGTAAGTATTATAAAACATAAAATCACACGATCAAATACAACTCTTGCAAACTTTAACAATTTTAAAGTATTGCAATAAAAAAAACTATGAAAAAATCCCACACTTTCCATCAAATGATGGAAGGTGCGAATATAATTAATCTTAAAAAAACTTATACAATTTTTTTAATTTATGTTTAATCTAATGTTCGTAAATTCTAAAACAATTTAACCCACCATTTAAATTATAAACTATCACCATTGTGAACTTTAAGCCACATGGATTGCTTGATTCATCAATTCTCAATTTTGATGAAGCAACATTTTGTTCCCAAAGTCTTAGTCATAATGGATCAACATTTTCCTTCCCAATTGTCTGTTTTGATGAAACAACATTTTGCTTGTGAACTTCCAAATCACCACCACCTTTTTTCAATCTTTGTCCTCTAGCCATTACAACCTTCAACACTAAAAAAAACCACCATTTCATTGTTAATTGTCAATTCTAATGAAGTAGACCAAAAGGACCAAAGAAAAAAAAAAGGTGACCATGTGTTACCATCTTACTGCCATCACCTTCTTCACAACACCACCACCATAGAAGAAGGTGACGACATTATTATTGTCACCTTCTTCATAGCAAAACCACTAAAAAAGGTGACAATATTTATTATTACCATTTTTAGCAGTAAAGCCATCAAAGAAGGTGACAGAAGTTGTCATCATCTTTTTCTTCTTTGCACCACCACCATAGAAGAAGGTGACGACTTTGTTGCAACAGAACCATAGAAAAATGAGTTGTCCTTTTCTTTTTTTCAAACACAAAAAAAGGCAACATCAATAGTTATCATGGCCTTCTTCATTGTAACAAAACCAAAGAAGAAAACGATGGCGCATTACGTCATCATCTTCTTCTTCTTCTCAAGCACAAAAAAGAAGGTGATGGTAGTCCCTACAATAAAACCTAAAAGAAGCAGGTGACGATAACAACTATCATCGCCTTCTTCATTGTAATAGAACCAAAATGAAAAGGCCACGATAGCTTGTTGCCATCGCCTTTTTCATTACAACAAAACCAAAAAAAAGAAGGCAGAGCAAACTATTGTCACCTTCTTCATTACAACATAACCAAAAAGAAGAAGGCACAACAAGCTATTGTCGCTTTCTTCACTATAACAAAACTAAAAATAAGAAGGCATAACAAGCTACTACCGCCTTTTTCATTGTAACAAAACCAAAAATAAAAAGGCGCAACAAGCTATCGTCACCTTTTTCGTTGCAACAGAACCAAAAAAGAAGGCAATGACAACTTGTTCTCTTTGCTTTCTTCACTACAACAAAACCAAAAAAAAGGCGATGGCAACAAGCTAGCATTGCCTTCTATACTACAACAAAACCAAAAAAAAAGGTGACGACAACAATTGTTGTCACCTTCTTCGTTGTAACAAAACCAAAGAAAAAGGTGATGGCAACAAGTTACCATTGCCTTCTCTGTTATAATAGAATTAAAAAGAAGAAAGGAAAAAGGCAACGACAAAACTTATTATGGCCTTCTTCATTGCAACAGAACCAAAAAAGAAAGCGACGATAATAATTGTCATCGCCTTTTTCGTTATAACAGAACCAAAAAAGAAGAAAAGGGAGGGCAAAAAAACCTTCAAGGTCCCACTCTAGGTTGTCACTTTTGTGACACGAACCTAACTCCTTAAGGAACTCAAATATGAATCCCAAATAGAAAACAACGGAAGAGTAAGAAGTCGAGCATGCTCCCTAGTTCGTAGCACTTTGGAAAGGTAGAGGGGCGTGCTGGAGCTCCGGGATGGGACTAGGAAGAATTGACGAGCTTCACTTACTCACATAACCCTGCACAAAACCAACACAAGGTGGTTAGTGCATAGTTTGAGCACTTTTGGTGCTAAGACAAGCCACAAGCAACTAAGACACACAAGACTCACCACGGCCCAGACTTGGGGGAAGCCACCACCTTCCCCCTTAGGCTATACTTTGTGGCTACCCACGGGGCCCACATCTAAATGGCTTTTTGTCCCAGGACTCCCAAGTGGGAGTCTCGAAATTGCCAAGGTTGGAACTTCCATGATTTTGGGGCGCTATAACTTTGCATGAAAACCTTTGATGGAGATGAGGTCTAAATCAAAATTGTAGCCCTCTTCGAGAGCTTTCCAAAGGTATATCGCACATCACTTGCACGCAAGTAAATCGGGTCGATTTCTGATTTTTAATGGTCGGGAGTCAAATTGCCAATTCAACTCCCGGCTGTTCTTTTGGCCATAACTTGTGTTTCAAATGTTCAAATGGGTGATACAAGCCCATTTTGGACATCTATGTTCCAAGAACTTTCCCATGATATAAAGAACTCTTCAAGCCATTGAGTTTTGACCCCTACAATCACCCTCTAAAGATTCAGGAATCCACCGAAACTCCAACTCCTAATGTGGGAATTCCCTTGGGGGTGTGAGGGGGTATTCCCTCACACTCTCTTACACTCCCGAGAGCATGCGGTATGACTCCTGGGTTTCCCTTTTGGCCTGTAACCTTGCAACCCATTGCCTTAGTTGTGAGCCCAGGGCTAGGGTTGCAACATTTGGTTTTCATTTTAAGCATGTTGTCCTAGGTCCTACTTCAAGCGAATTACTCCTGCTTCAAGCACATTGTCCTTGCTCCCACTTCAAGCTCTCCCGAACTTTGATGATGGAGTGAGCGCAAAATGAAGTGAAGTAGGTAGGAGGGAGGAAATAGGTGGGAGGGAGGTAGGAGGGGGGAGGTAAGTAGGAAGGAAAAACTTTGGGGCTGAAAAAAGGCTGAAAAAACCAAAAACTTTGGGTAGGGGAGGATGTGTTTTTGGTTCATCCCCAAAATGGCTTAAATAAGCTCATCTTCAATTGGTGCATTGATGGATGTTGGTTCACTCCAACCAATGAATCTATTACCTTGACAAACCCCTAAGTATATAACAAGGAAAATGTATATCCTTCCCAATAAGTAAAAATGTTGTTTACACTTTTAATTACCCTACCTAGTTTATACATATTTTAGATTGATCTTATTTTTATTTTCCTAACTCATAAATAGTTGAAGTTTACCTTTACCTAAGGAGGGTAATTGTTTTGAAAAAAGTAAAATTCTATGTACATGCCAAAATCAACATACAACATATATGTACTTTCATATTTTGAAATGCATGTGCTTATGGTGGATTTTTCTGAATTATGATGACAAACTATTGAAAATATTTTCAGTTGGCATTTTAGTTTTATTCAATACATTAACTAATTTGAAAAAACCCTTACCACAATATGATTTCGAAACCCTTTAGATTTTACCACCATTTTCCATTATAAAACTATTTCAAACATATGTTTAATGATATTGATTACATTTTGTTAATTTTCTATAGGATGTTTGATATTTCACATTTTCATCATTATAATGCCAATTGCAAAAATAAATTGTCCATTTCAACTTCAAAATGTGCCAAAGTACAACTTAAATAAGTTTTAACTTATATTTGTTCACTTACATTCACATGGTATGTGTAGGGTAAATGATGAAATGTTTACCCCTACCTTTACTTTCGAAATGGGATAAATGTTTGTCACCTACCTTTACCTTTGCCCATATCAAAAAATTTGCACAACCTATATACCTAGTTTGAGAACTTTTTAAAGCCTATGTACCTTTTCCTAATTGATATCTATTTCAAAACTTCATATTTACAAAAATTACCTAGCTGATGTATTGAAATCAATATACCCACCTAACAGTACTATGGATTTTAGTTTCAAATTTTCATGCAGTTTTTAGTTTGGGCAGTAAAGAAGAGAATTGTTTGTTTATGTCAAATCCAAGACTTTGGAGAATGCTACTAGGTAACAACTTTGTGAATATATAAGTTCCTCTCACATCTAATTGAAAACAAATAAATTTATTCACAAATTGTGTGCAATGGGGTTTGGTTGCAATTTAAGTAAAACCTCATATCAACAATTTTGTCAATTCTTTATATTTTGACAACGTAATAGAGAAATTCATAAAGTAACCTTACATTTGGTTAGGGCTTTCACCCCAAAACCCTTATTTCACCCAAAAAGGCTACCTATTTGCCAAACTAACAAATTTTACTGAAACAAAGCTTAACAAGTCATTTATTGGTCAAGATATGCACAAAATTTGAAATAAATGATTAATAGTAGTGAAGCTGCAAAAGAGGCATAAATATGAAGTCTTGAACCCCAAGATGGAATGCCTAAAACATCAATTTTGGTGTTCTTAGGAATTTCAATCTTCATTTAAAACCTATGCATTTTTTCAAACTAGCTTTTTTTCTTGCCTCAAGTGTTGATACCATTATTGACTATTTATGGTGTTTTAGACCAATCCAAAGGAGATGAATAGGTCATATTATGTTTTCTAATTAACTAAAGATATGCATCCAAATATTTCAAAAATTCCCTTGTAAAGATTATACATCCATTGAAATTTTTTGATTCATTATCAATTATGCATTTGTCAATTTTCAAATTCAAAATAACCTTTGGATGTACGTACAATTTATGTATACCAAACTTCACATGTTATTTGTGCAAAGACAATGACATTCAAAATTCAAACTTGAAAATCAAGTGGGGGTTCAAATTGAACCCCAAATCTATAAAAGACTTTATGCCCACTACAACACAAGTTGCTTGCAAAACCATTCACCCGTAAAAACACCCCAATGCCCCAACCTCACCCACTCAAAAACTTGTTGTAGCTTGATTAACAATAGAAACACAATGCCCATAAACCCAATGATATATAAAAAATTGTTTGATGAAGGTGATTCACCTAATCACTATCAATCTTCAACTTTTCAAAATATTCAATTTTTTCAACCAACTAATTATTATTTTTAGTTGAAGAAATATCAACTTTAGTATAATTCTTGAAGTTTACATTTGTCATGTAATTCAAGTGTAAATGACCTAACCATTTTTTTTCACAATGAAAATTTGATTAAAATATTCCATTTGTAAATGATAACATTTTAAAGCTTTCAAAACACCAACAAGGTTAACATTTGTTTTTGAAACCTAAATATCCTATGAATTTGTTTGATGAAAAAACCAACATTTAGAAACTAAACCTCATGGGTCCACCACCAAGCAAAATGATTTACACACATAGATTAGGGGATGGATATCCTTTTCTTCAACTTGATCAATAGGTCCATCACATGGTGTTACAAATGTTTCAACAATAGGTTTAATTAAACAATCAAATTAAATTTCCACACCCCATAAAGTTTTTCACAACATGCAAAGATTTGAAACAAAGATCTAACATCACAACCAACATATTATGAATTTGACAGGAATCAAAAGTTTTCAAAATTTCCAAAAAAGGTTTAATTACCTTCACAAGCTCCTCTTACATGTTTATGTTCAACAAATGGAGCTCAACCTCAAAAATGTCAAATTTTTCATTCCCATCAATAAGGATATATGCTTCAAATTTCATATCCATAATTAAATTAACTACAATAATCAAGCCATTTAATAGTAACCAATGGCCTTTGGATTAATTCATCACACATGGTCTCACCATGGGATTTAAGTAATTAGTGACAACTTTCACAATGGCCGACACTTGGGCCTTAAGGACTCTTCGTTGCAATGTTAATGCGTTTTGCCTTCCATAAAACAACAATATGGCTTGCTCAAATTCCAAAGTTTCTTCAAACATTATAACTTTATTCACAACTCTTGTTTAATTACAATCTTTAGTTTTCAAAGCCACATCCCACTCTTAGTGCATGCCTTTTCCCATGCTTGCCTCATTTTCCTTGGTTTTTTCATTTACTAAGTAATTTTCTTCCACAAATTAGTTTGAACATCTTTCACATTCACCAAAGTTAGACTCATAGAAACTTATCATTATTCATCACATGATGACATATTGACACCCTTTTGACATCACATGCCCTCATAAACCCACAAAAGATTGAATGTTTCACAATCAATTATTGATCATAATATTGTAGACATAATTCCCAAGTTGCTACCCTCATTTTTCACAGAAGCAATCACATGTTGAATTAGTCCAAAAAATTCAACATAAATTAGAATTGTAAAGCCATGGCACTACCAATTGTTTCATGCACTTCAAACAACCCAATAGTAGCATGCCTAGGTGTCCAAGCCTCATCCAAATAATTAATGAGCAAAACAAATGTGTCAACACACCTATGGACATCCAAAGATCAAAACTAGTAGAAACATTAGTCATTATAGATTTTAGATTTGGTAATAGATGTATTTCCATGGTCTTTATGACCATTGAAGAAAGTACTTATTTCATAAGGAAGGAACAAAAAGGAAACACAACACAAGGGCATTGGCACAATATTAACCTATGTAGCCAAATGTTTTCACATGTTGAAAGAAACATGTAACCTTTGTGAATACAAAGCTCAAGGTCTTTAAAAAATCTTTGTTGTGTTTCATCACCATTCTTGTTTGGGTTTGTTGACCCCAAAAAAGTAATGATTGTAGAACTAGTGAGTTAACCCTTTTCTTCATGTGTTATCAACTATGTCTACTTTAAACTTTCCTTTAGTAAGTAAACAAAAATGAACATAATTATCAACATGTGTTTTCATGGGAATAATCCCATTGGTTTTGTTGTACTTGATGATGATTTTTCTAACAATGAAACTCTAGTTTAAAATGTGTTATCAAAAGCTTGTTGAAACTTGCAAATTATACATTGAAGCATTTAAGGATCCACAAGATCAACATGTAAATTGTCATTTATGGCAAAAACAATTTAGCAAATAAAAGTCCTATTGTATGATTTCCATAGAGGAATTTTAAATTTCATAGTTTGAAGATGTGTCACACTAGAAAAAATCTTGTGTTTTGCAACTAGTCATTTTATAACTACATGCAACTATGTGTTGATTAAGGGTAAGACTGGATGGTAGTTATCAAAAAAATTAAAATACATGGGGATCATGAGTAGGTATTGTGATGTCTATTATGGGATAAGCTAGATAGAAGAGATTTAGTAGAAACAAAATGGACAATAGTGAAGGATGATTTGGTGAGATTAAGACTGCTAAGGTTGAATTTAAATAATTCAAGGCAAAAGAATTTAGGGGATTTGAGGATGTTTGGGAGTACTTTGAATGAGTTTTTTTTACTATTTTTGGGAAATATAGAAGATAGAAAACAAAATAATTTTTTCATAATTAAAGAACAATTTTTAGGATGAACATATAGTTGTTATTTTTTAAATTTTTTTTCCCATGTTCTTTTTCATGATATGTTCTTTTTCCTCTCTATTAATATGAGAAATAAAATTGTTGCAAAATTATGATAAATTTAAAACTATGCAAACACCTTTGCTATGAAAAAATGTTGTTGAATGGCATTATGGATTATCTATTGATTCTAAATATATATTTTATGAACTGAAAATGAAAATGTGAAATTAAAACAATGTTAGAATATGTCATTTGTAACTTTTTCCACAACTATTAACCACATGTGAGAATTCTACAACTATCTTGCAATAATGTTATGATTATGTCATAACTATTTTAATATTCATTTGTCCATGTGAATGATTTTTATGTGAATTTCATTCATCAATAGGCTACTAAGTCCCATTAGTTACATTAATAATCAAAATGCACCGGTAAATAATTTGTTTAGGTTGTCTTATGAATATATTAAGGGTATATTTGTAGGGGTCTATTAAAGTTATATTTAACATATTTTTAGGGTATATATGAATATATTAAAGATATTTTAAAATTTTAATTAAGGTTATAAAATATATTAATGTTATTTTAAGGATATTACATGTACATTAAAATTCTATTAAATGTTTGTTCAAGTTTTATTATGATATATTGCAATTATATATAATGTTGATATATAATGTTCTTACCAAGGTTGTATCAACATGTATCAAAAGGGGATGGTTGTGAAAACTCAATATTGGTGTCAAATATTAATTAAGTTTTAACCAAGGTTTAACCTAGTTTTAATTTAACCAAGGTTTAGTCAAGTTTTAATTTAGTTAAGGTTTAGCCATTTTTCAATTTAACCAAGTTTTAATTTCACCAAAGTTTTGTCACAATTTATCCAAATTTAAACTTGAGTAATAATTAAACAAAGATTTTATAAAAACTTAGGTTAAATGCCATGTGGCTTATGTGGTCTAACCATAAATGCCACATGGATTTAATTTCAATGCCATTTTAGTTATGATAATTAGTAAACTAGGTTAATTAATAGGTAATAGATTAGACTAGGTAATATTTGGTTAATAATACCTAGGTTAATATGTAATAAATTAAGTTCGGTATTAGTTGGTAGGTAATAACTAAGTAAGTAGGTAAGTAGGTAAGTGTTAGTAGATACTACTTATGATTAGGTTGTGACTAAAATGTTTATCCCATTTGGCTTATCTTCCATTTCAATTTTGTAGAATATATAAATAGGTGCATTATAAACATTGATAAAAAAAAAAATTAATCAAAATGCAAATGCCATTTGGGATGAACTAATCAAAAAGTTCAACCTTAAAAGTTAAATCCAAAATGAAATAAGTTCTTCCAAATTAAATGCCATGTGGTCTAGGTCTAAACTTAATTATGTTTAGGCCTAACCTAGGTGCCACATAAGTTATTGGAACCTAGGCAAATAGCTTAGGTGCCATGCAACCAGAATTAAATTTTGTATTTTTAATTTAATTTTTTGAAAATTGACTTAATTTGCCACAAGGTAGCTTTTGAGTTGGCTATGTGTATCAATCTAAACCTAGAATGGATGTGGGAGATTAAATGTTTAATTTTAATTTCAATTTTCTTGAAAATTTGAAATTATGCCATGACAACATGTAATTGTTCAAAAATGTAATCATAATTTGTGATAAATAATAATAAAAAACTATCGAATTAATGAATGGAGGAATATTATATGGTTGATCATATATTTCATCCATGTGCATTGTATTGATGTCATGTTAAATCACTATTTGCAATTAATGTTGGGTATAACTAAATTTATGCAACTAATGGAAAATTTAGTTGTTAAGTTGTTAGAATGATTTGTGATTAGTTTTTAGTCATAAATTGAAATCACAAAATGGGGTTTTTCTCCTAGTCTCATTAAACATAGATAAATCATTATCACATTGCCAATGAACACTTTCCACATTTGACAAGCTATGAAAAGGAATTATGTTCATATTAAAGGCAACTTCATTGACTCCACCCACATTTTCAAGAATATATATTTTTTCTCCAAATAGCCCTTATGCACAAAATGAACACATTGCCATCCATATTATGCACACACTTGACCACCAAACCCCTAAAATGCCACACTTCATGAACATGATAAAAATCTAAATTATAAATTTTCAAGCTTGAACTTAAAGTTCTCAAACAAATAATCCAATACAAAATTTTGATTAAATTCAAAAAAACAACAAAAATATGGGTGCTATGAAAAACAATTTACCCAATTATGATCATGGACACTTTAGTCAAGTTGAAGAAACCTTTCATGTGCACAAGTTGTTCATTCACAAATAATCAACACCCCAAAACCCTAAAATTTTACACATAATGAACATAATAAAAGTTGAAATGTTTCAAACAAAAGAGCTTGAAAGTATTAAAGTTTCATGCCTAATGAACATGCATACAACCATAAAGTCAATAGTTGACACATATGTTACAAAGGACTCAAAACCTTTCAAACGACAAAATTGAAAACTTTGGAACATCATGCTCGATGAACACATAAATAGACAAATTTTTTATTGTTACTTCAAGTAACAACAACATTGTCGTAACCCTACTTTGAAAGAGTGAGGAAAGATTCACACTCCCGAAATGGGGACTTTGGAGTCTTCCGGGACTCCCAAAACTTCAGAGTTTGATCGCAGGGGTCAAAACACCTCGCATTGAGGCATTATTTATATCATTGGAAAGCTATCGAAGTGTACATGTCGAAAATGGGCTTGCATGAACCATTTGGACATCTGTAACACAAGTTATGGCAAAAAGAAAGGCCAAGAGTCAAATTAACAATTTGACTCCCAACCACTAAAAGTCAGGAATCGACCTGACCCCCAATGCGTGTATGGGGAGTGCAATAAACCATTGGAAAGTTCTCGACGAGAGCTACAACTTTGCTTTAGACCTCGTCCCAATCGAAGGTTTGAGCAAAAAGTTATAGTCTTGCAAAATTGTGGGAGTCTAAATCGTGACAGTTTCGGGACTCCTCCTTGGGAGTCTTAGGACAAAAAACCATTCAGATGTGGGTGCCGTAGGGAGCTATAGAGAATATTATATGGGGGAAGGTGGTGGCTTCCCTCAAGTTTGGGTCGTGGTGTGTTTTGTGAGTCCATAGTTGCCCGTGGCTTGTCTTAGCACTAAAGGTGCTCCAAAAAGTGATCTAATCAACTTGTTGGTTAGTTTGATGTATGTTCGAGTAAGTAACTAAAGCTTGTCATTCTTCCTAATCCCATCCCGGAACTTCAACACACCTCTCTACCCCTTTTAATGTTGAGAGCTAAGAGCATGCCTTGAGTTCCTCACAATTCCGCTATTTGAGTAACTTAGACCCATCTTGGGTCTAACTAGGAACTTGGGAGTGTATCAAACATCAATAAAAAATTGATAAAACTTGTTCCCCCACTCTTCATAATGAAAACCCATATCTAACATCCCTTAACTGTCGAATATATATGTATAAGATACAACATAAAATCATATCTAACATCTTGAAGGTGAAAACACGATCTAAGGAGCCAAAGGTGCCAAGGTAAAAGTCATTTTCCAAGGATTGCACATGACACATTTCATATTTGTGTTAGTTTATAATTAAATTTTTAAAATTTTGGGTACCTCATTTAACACTACATTTTGACTACAAATTGATTTTATATCATGTATATTATGCAATCATGTTTTCTATCATGTAAACATGAACAACTTTTGTTCAAGGCACATTTTCAAAATCCATAATTTTTTAAAACACTTTTTGAACCAAATGTGTTCAAATGGGTTTTAAAAAAAAACTTCATCAATTCAAGCCCTTTTGCCTTTTTAATCATCAATGTTAAAATCCTCTTTAATTTTCAAAAGGAATGGTGGACATTTGGTAAAAAAAAGACATTTGAAAAAAAAACAAAGATTGTTCACTCTTGACATTTGAATGCTTTGAACATACAAAAGCATTATTGCAACTAATGAAAAATATTCCAAAAACCATTATGACAATCCAAACTATTATACTTCATTTATGATCTTTCAAACATATAAAAATGCAATTTAAAAAAGTGTTCACTCATTTGGGTGGCTCCTTTGACTATGTTTTTACCCCTAAAACCTTTGTGGTTGAATATAGATACATGTATGCATAATTATTCAAATGCCCTTCCACTAGTTACATACAAAGACAAATATCAAAAAATGAACAACCTTTGGGTATGACCTTATGCATATCCAATTATTATGCATGTTCATATCTAGACTTTTTCACTTGACCAACCAATACTAATTGATATGTGGTTGGCGGGGGGTTTTGCCCTAAGATCAAGGCACCTTATGAATATCTTTAATGTCTAGCCAATGATTAATACAATATATGATGTTGGAACTTGGGTTACCTGATAAAGTTGTTTTAAACCCAAGTTGTCACATGAGCAAACTGGCAATCTTTCTATGGAATTTTTTTGACACTTTATGAAAAACAATTTGAAAAAACTTGGAAAAACATGTTCTTTGGGTGTAAAAAATTTTCAGCAAAGAGTCATCACCTTTGTGAAATGAAAAAGATTGGGTTTAGAGCAAACTAGCCAAACTGAAAAGAGAACCTCTAACCTGACAGACCTAATATGTAATATGACAATAATATGTCCTGAGTATGTATCTCAAGTTTGGACAAATTAAAGAATAGTTTTTAGAAATTTTCTTTTGTTGAAGCGGAATTGAGAT
>Ga0116230_10003465_pt1 | contig 15413 bp, 11 predicted proteins | sample S1TSphfallax_3_FD_88678 | JGI IMG/M metagenome (GOLD analysis project Ga0116230, IMG submission 88678) | Host-associated microbial communities from peat moss isolated from Minnesota, USA - S1T2_Fd - Sphagnum fallax MG | ecosystem: Host-associated > Plants > Peat moss > Unclassified | place... | reverse complement strand
TTTCGAAGTCCGCGTCATGGCGGGCCATGCGCGCGGCGAGGCCGTCGGGCCCGTCGTCGTGCGAGAAGACGACGTGCGCGAGCTGCGGGCACACGGCGCGCGCGCCCTCGAGCGCTTCGTCGAGCCGCCGGTCGCAGAGCGCGAAGCGAATCTCGGCGGCGCCGATCACGTCGATCAACTCTTTTTCACGCAAGAGCGGCATCGTCGTCACGGCGATCCCGCCCGCTTTGAGCACGCCGAGCCAGGCGGCGGCCATGACCTCGTTGTTGTAGCCGCGCAGGAGGACGCGGTTGCCGGGGACGAGGCCCAAATCGTCGCGCAGCACGTGCGCGATGCGATTCGCATCCGCGAGCAGTTCCGCATACGTGCGGCGCCCGGTCGGCGAGATGATCGCTTGGCGATCGCCGTGTCCGGCGAGCACGTGCGCGTCGAGCAGTTCCGCCGCCGCGTTGAGCACCGGCGGATACTGCAATTGCGGGAGCGTGTAGATCAAGTCCGGCCAGAGCTCGGGCGGCGGCAGCCGGTCGCGCGCGAACGTATCGACGTGCGCGCTCATCCGGCGGCCTCCGCGAACGCCTTGAGCGTTCGCCGCGCGACGATCACCTGTTGCACTTCACTCGCTCCTTCATAGATGCGCAGCGCCCGGACCTCCCGGTATAACCGCTCGACGACGGTCCCGCGCTGCACGCCGAGCGCGCCGTGCAACTGCACCGCGCGGTCGACGACGCGCTGCGCGTTCTCGGTTGCCGTCCACTTTGCCATCGCCGCCTCGCGCGTCGTCGCCGCGCCCCGCACGTCGCGCAGCCACGCCGCGCGATAGGTCAACAGTGCGGCCGCATCGATGTCCGTCGCCATCGCCGCGATCGCCGCTTGCGTGAGTTGCAGATCTGCCAGCGTCCCGCCGAACATCGGCCGCGCGCTCACGCGCGCCAGCGTTGCATCGAGCGCGCAGCGGGCAAGGCCGAGCGCGGCAGCGGCGACGCTCGCGCGGAAAATGTCCAGTGCCTGCATCGCAAGCGCGAAGCCGTCGCCGGGGACCCCGAGTCGTGCGCCGGCGGCGACGCGGCAGCCGGTCAAGCGCAGGCGCGCAAGCGGGTGCGGCGCGATCGACTCGATCCGCTCGGCGATCGCGAGCCCCGGCGTCTGCGCGTCGACGACGAACGCGCTGATCCCGCGGCTCCCCGGCGCCTCGCCCGTGCGCGCGAAGACGACGTAGAAATCGGCGATCCCGCCGTTCGAGATCCACGTTTTCTCACCGTCGAGCACGTACGCGTCCCCATCGGCGACGGCGCTCGTCCGCAGCGCCGCTGCGTCGGATCCGGCATCGGGCTCGGAGAGCGCGAACGCCGCAATCGCACGTCCGGCGCACACACGCGGCAGATAGCGCGCTTGCATCTCGGGCGATCCGCCGAGCGCGATCGGGGCACTTCCCAAGCCTTGCATGGCGAAGGCGAAATCCGCCAGCGCGTTTCGCCGCGCGAGCGTCTCGCGGGCGAGGCAAATCGCGCGCGAGTCGAGCGTCGCGAAGACCCCGCCGAATGCGGCGGGGACGACGTAGCGCAGCCAGCCGTCCCGCCCGAGCGCCTCGACGAGCACGCGGCAGGCCGCATCGTCATCGGGATATTCGTCGGCGGCGACGTTTGCCGCCGCCCACCCGGCGAGGTCGGTCGCGAGCGTGCGGTGCACATCGTCGAAGAACGGCAGCTCGAGATCGCCGTGCATCAGTCGCCTTCGAAGACGGGCGAACGTTTGGCGGCGAAGGCTTCGTAGGCGCGCCGGAAGTCGCCGGTCTGCATGCAGATCGCTTGCGCTTGCGCTTCGTGCTCGATCGCCGCATCCAAGCTCATCGCCCATTCTTGGGCGAGCATCGTTTTGGTCATCGCATGCGCGAACGTCGGGCCCGTTGCGAACGATCGCGCCATGTCTTGAGCCTCGCCGACCAGCGCGCCGGGCTCGCACAGCCGATTGAAAAAACCCCAATGGAGCCCTTCGCCGGCCGTCATCGACCGGCCGCTGAACAACAGTTCCGCTGCGCGACCGAAGCCGATCACGCGCGGCAAGAGCGCGCAGGCGCCCATGTCCGCGCCGGCCAGGCCGACGCGCGTGAAGAGGAAGGCAACGTGCGCGCCGTCCGTGCCGTAGCGGACGTCGGCCGCGAGCGCGAGCATCGCGCCCGCCCCCGCGCACACGCCGTCGACGGCGGCGACGATCGGTTGCGGCGCGGCGCGCATCGCCTTTACGACGTCGCCGGTCATCCGCGTGAACGCCAACAACTCCGGCATCTCCATCGCGACCAGCGGCCCGATGATCTCATGCACGTCGCCGCCCGAGCAGAAGTTGCCGCCCGCGCCGGTCAGCACGACCGCATGCACGTCCGATGCAAAGACGAGACCACGAAAGAGGTCGCGCAGCTCCGCGTATGATTCGAACGTGAGCGGATTCTTGCGCTCGGGCCGATCGAGGACGATCGTGCCGACGCCGTCCGCGACCGACCACTGAAAATGCTCGGCGACGTACCCCGCGAAGGGGTTCGTGCGGTTCACCGTTTGCGCTCGGTCGCGGAGAGATGGAGCTTGAGCTTCGCAAGCACGGTGTAGAGCGTCCGCCGCTCGAGCTCGTCCAGACCGGCAAACATCTCGACGATCCACCCTTCGTGACGGCGCGCCATCTCGGCGAAGGCCCGCTCGCCGGCCGGGGTCAGCTGCACGATCGACGCGCGCCGGTCGCCGGGCGCGGGGGAGCGCGCGATCAGACCTTCGGACTCGAGTTGATCGGCGATGCGGGTGATGTTCCCGCCCGTCACCATCATGCGGTCCGAAATCTCCGTCATCCGCAAGCCGTTGCCGCTGCGCTCGAGCTGCGAGAGAAAGTCGAAACGCGGCAGGGTGGTTGCGAAATTCTGCCGCAGACGGGTGGCCGCGCGGCGCTCGACGAGCGTCGTGCACGAGAGCATCCGCAACCAGACGCGGACCGAGAGATGGTCTTCTTCGGTGACCCGGGATTCGCGATCCGCGCGTTCGATCATCGTGCGAGCTGCCCTCCGTCGATAACGATGGCTTGTCCGGTGATCGCCGCCGCGTCATCGCGCGCGAGCCAGGCGATCGTGTAGGCGACTTCTTCGGGTCTAACGAACCGGCCGAGCGGGGAGTTTGCGAGCAGCGCCGCCGCGGCCGCCTCCGGCGGACGATTGGTCTTCTCGACGATCCCGGCGATCGAGCGTTCGAGCATCGGCGTCTCGGTGAAGCCGGGACAGACCGCGTTGATCGTCACGCCGCGGCTCGCGAATTCGCTCGCGAGCGCACGCGTCAGCCCGACGACGCCGTGCTTCGAGGCGACATAGGCGGCGATGTACGGGCCACCGGTCAACCCCGCCACGCTCGCGACGTTGATCACGCGTCCCCAGCCCGCCTTCGCCATGCCCGGCACGAGCGCGCGCATCGCGTAGAACGTCCCGTTCAAGTTCGTCGCGAGCGTGCGCGTCCACAGCTCGTCGCCGGTTTGCGAAAGCGACGCACTGACCCCGATCCCGGCGTTGTTCACGAGGATTTCGATCGGCCCGAGAACCGCCTGCGCTTGCGCGAACGCGGCCTCCAGCGCGCCGCAATCGGTCACGTCGGCGACGACGACGTTCGCTTGCGCGCTCGCGGGCAGCGTCGCCGCGTGCGCTTCGACGTCGCCGCGTTCGCGGCCGAGCAGCGTGATGCGCATACCCGCGCGTGCGAGCGCGGTGGCGGTCGCCGCTCCGATCCCCGTGCCGCCTCCCGTGATCAGCGCATGCCGGGCAATAGAACTCATCGGACGACCTCCGCTTCGGCGGCGCGACGAAGCGTGCGCAGATACTGGTCGCGCCCCGGCAGGTAGGACGGCGGCCACGGCTGTGCGTCGTAGCCGAGCGCGGCGGCGGCATGCAGCGTGAAATACGGATCGGCCAAGTGCGGCCGGGCGAGCGCGACGAGATCCGCGCGGCCCGCCGCGATGATCCCGTTGACCTGATCGGCGTCGGTGATGTTCCCGACCGCCATCGTCGCGATCCCGAGTTCGTTGCGGATCTTGTCGGAGAACGGCGTCTGGAACATCCGCCCGTAGACCGGCTTCGCGCGGCGCGATGTCTGCCCGGCCGAGACGTCGATCACGTCGGCACCCGCGGCCGCAAACGCACGCGCGATCTCTACCGCGTCGTCCGGCGTCACGCCGTCCTCGACCCAATCGGTCGCCGAGATGCGCACCGACATCGGCAACCGCTCGGGCCAGTTGGCCCGCAGCGCGGAAAAGACTTCGAGCGGGAACCGCAGCCGGTTCGCCAGCGATCCGCCGTACGCGTCGGTCCGCTTGTTGGTGAGCGGCGTAATGAAGCTCGAAAGCAGATAGCCGTGCGCGCAGTGCAATTCGAGCCAATCGAACCCGGCGGTGATGCCCATGTGCGCGGCGCGCACGAACTGCTTCGTCACCCAGTCCATGTCCTCGCGCGTCATCTCGCGCGGCACGGCGTTCCGCTCCCCGAAGGGAATCGGCGACGGACCGATCAGCGGCCAATTCCCCTCCGGGAGCGGTTCGTCCGGCGATTCCCAACCGACTTGCGTCGATCCCTTGGGCCCGGCATGGCCGAGCTGCAAGGCGATCTTCGCCGGCGTATTCGCATGCACGAACTCGACGATCCGCTTCCAACCGGCGAGATGCTCGTCGCGGTACATCCCGGCGCAGCCGGGCGAGATGCGCGCATCGGCCGCAACGCAGGTCATCTCGGTGAACACGAGCCCTGCGCCGCCTTGTGCGCGCGCGCCCAAATGCACGAGATAAAAATCGTCGGGCGTCCCGTCCGTGCAGCGATACATCGCCATCGGCGAAACGACCACGCGGTTCGCGAGTTCCACGTCGCGCAGCCGGAAGGGTAAGAACATCGGCGGGACGGGCGCCGGCAGGCCGCTACGTTCGGCGAGCCAGCGTTCCATCGCGTGGACGTACGTTCGATCGCGGAGTTTGAGATTCTCGTGGCTCAGGCGCTGACTGCGCGAGAGCAAACTGTACGCGAACTGTTCCGGTTCGAGCGATGTGTAGCGCGCGACGTTCTCGAACCATTCGGTCGAGTTGCGGGCGGCGTTCTGCAGCCGCAAGACCTCGATGCGGCGTTCCGCTTCATACGCAGCGAACGCGGCCGGCGGGTCGGCGTGCACGGCGAGCGCGTTCGCGAGACCGATCGCGTCTTCGAGTGCGAGCTTTGTCCCCGAGCCGATCGAGAAATGCGCGGTATGCGCGGCGTCGCCGAGCAGGACGATGTTGCCGTGATGCCAGCGCGCGTTGTTCACTTGTACGAACGACAGCCACGGCGAGCGCAGATGCGCCGCGTTGCTCATCAGCGGATGGCCGCCGAGATAGCGTGCGAAGAGCCGCTCGCAGTAGGCGATCGAATCGGCGGCGCTCATCGTATCGAACTTCGCGGCGCGCCAGGTTTCCTCGCGGCACTCGACGATCACGGTCGAGGTGGTCACGTCGAATTGGTAGGCGTGGATTTGGAACCAGCCGTGTTCGGAGCGCTCGAAGGCGAAGGTGAACGCGTCGAACGGCTGACGACAACCGAGCCAGATGTACCGGCAGCGCCGGCCTTCGAGCGTCGTCCCGAAGACGTCTTCGTGCGCGCGCCGCGTGGCGCTGTTCGCGCCGTCGGCGGCGACGATCACGTCGGCGCCGTGCAGGTCGGCCGCGGCGATCTCGCTATGAAAGCGAACGTCCACGCCGAGTGCGAGCGCGCGCTCTTGGAGTATTCGCAAGAGCCGCTTGCGCGCGATCCCGGCGAAGCCCTGACCGCCGGCCCGGATCGTCCGCCCGCGGTAATGGACGTCGATCGCGTCCCAGCGGACGAATTCGGCGGCGATGCGGTCGAAGGTATCGGGATCAGCCGTCGCGATGTTTCCCAACGTCTGGTCTGAGAAGACGACGCCCCAGCCGAACGTATCGTCGGGGGCGTTTCGCTCGTGCACCACGATCGTCGCCGACGGCTGCACGCGCTTCATCACGATCGCGAAGAACAGCCCGGCCGGACCGCCTCCGATGGAAACGATGCGCTTGGGCGAGATCACCAGCCGGCCGCCATTTGGGATACTTTAAGCCTAAAGTATTTCGCTGTCAACGGCTCCGTTGCGGTACGCTTCCGTTCGAGGAACAGACGTTTCGTTTAAGAATGTGCCTGGGTGCTCGAGATCCGGGTCCTCGGCGAGTTTCAACTCATCGAGAGCGGTACGCCGTTACGTTTTCGAGCGCCGGATAAAGCGCTGGAACTGCTTGCCTATGTGCTCGTTCGTCCCGGACCGGTCGAGCGCGGGCGCATCGCCGAGATGCTCTGGCCCGACAAAGATGTCGAGGAAGGGCGGACGGAGCTGCGCAGGCATCTGTACTACCTCGCCAAGCGCGCGTTGCCGGAGGGTGTCACGTGGATCGCCGGCGACAAGCGAACGATCTCGTGGAACGCCGCGGCGCCCGCGGTTATCGACCGTGCGCGCTTCCTCGCGCTCGCGCCGACCGACCCGGCCGCCGCGCTCGCGCAGTATCGGGGCGACCTCTTGCCCGGGCTCGATGCCGAGTGGATCGTCGCCGACCGCGAACACGACCGGCTGCTGGCCGGCGATCTCTGCGCCGCGGCAGCCGGGCGCGCGATGGCCACCGGCGCGTTCGACGACGCGGTTCGCTTCGCGACGCAACTCGCCGCAATCGATCCCTGGAACGAGGCCGCGGTCCGCGCGCTCATCGCCGCCCGCCACGCGAGCGGCGACACGACGGGTGCGGCGCACGCGTACAACGATTTCTCGCGCCGGCTCGCCGACGAGCTCGGCGTCGAACCTGCCCCCGAAACGCGCGCCGCCTACGAAGCCGCCGTCCACGTCCCGCGCACGACCCGCGTCGTCGGTACGCGGCTCACCACGTTCGTCGGTCGCGAGGCCGAAGTGCGCGAGCTCGCCGCGCTGCTCGACCGCGCGGCCGTGGTAACGCTCACCGGCCCCGGCGGCGTCGGCAAAACACGGCTCGTGCAAGAACTGCTGCGCACCACCTTCGCGCAATCGTCGCTCCGGCTGGCATTCGTCAAACTTGCCACGATCGCCAATCCCACGTTCGTACTCAGCACGATCGCGGCGGCACTCGGCGTTCGCGAAGAGCACGAAGCCCGCTTGATCGATACGATCGCGAGCGCGCTCGAACGAACGGACGTGCTCCTCGCGGTCGACAACTGCGAACATGTCCTCGACGAAACGGCGAGCGCGCTCGAAGCACTCGCGGAGCGGCTACCCCGCTTGCGTATCCTCGCGACGTCGCGCGAGCCGCTGCGGATCGAAGGCGAACATGTCTTCCGCGTCAACCCGCTCCCCGCGGACGCGGCCGCCGCGCTGTTCACGGATCGCGCCCGTGCCGCGGGTGCGACGGACGCGCTGGCCCCCACTGCGGCGGCGACGATCGTGGCAATCTGCCGTCGGCTCGACGGTCTGCCGCTGGCGATCGAGCTCGCGGCGGCGCAGGCGTACGACAAGAAACTCGCCGCCATAGCGAAGAGTCTGGACGAAGATCTCTCCGCATCGACGGGACGCCGCACCGCCGATCCGCGCCAGCGTTCGCTGCGCGCGCTGCTCGATTGGAGCGTCGACCGGCTCCAAGATCAGGAACGTGAGGCGTTCGCCGCGCTCGGTGTGCTGATTGGAAATTTCTCGGCGCGCACGGCCGCAGCCGTTTGCGGCGTTTTGCCGCCGCTCGAGACGCTGGTCGCGAAATCGCTCGTCGTACGCGAGAACGACACCTACTCGCTGCTCGAAACGACGCGCCGGCATGCGATCGCGCGACTCGATGGCGAGTTCGACGCGAACGCCGTCCGGTTACGCCACGTGCGGCACGCGCTCGCACTCGCGCACGAAGCGCAGATCGCCTTTCGTACCGGTCAGCGTCCGGCGTGGCGCGAACCGTTCCTCGCCGAAATGGACAACATCCGTGGCGCACTGGATTGGGCCCTCGCGCATCGCAAGTCCCGGTTACTCGGCATCGCTCTAGCGGCGGAACTCGACGTGCTGTGGTGGGACGCCTCGCTATCGGTCGAGGGTGCGCGCTGGATCGAGCGCGCGCTCGAGTTGCTCCCGCTCGATGCGCCGGCCGCTTTGCGCGCACGGTGCTGGCTCGCCGCGGGCTGGCTGCGTTCGGAGGGCCCCGCGCGCATCGAGGCCGCGGCAAAGACCCTCGGCCTCATCGACGATCTTGCGAGCGACGCCGAACGGGCGCGAGCGTGTTGTGCCTTTGCCCAGAGCGCGCAGTACATCGACGGCCAACGCAGCGCCATGACCCGGGCGCTCGAGGATGCGCGCGCCTACGCGGAACGCAGCGGCGACGCGTATTCGCTGGCGCTCGCGATCCATATGACGGGCGACGTTTTGGTGCGAGCGCACCGCGACGCCGAGGCTCACGCCACGTACGACGATGCGGTCAGCCGCTACCGCGCGCTCGGCGACGAGCGCGGCGCCGCGATGGTCCTCTCGAACATCGCCGAGGGTGCCTTCCGCCGCGGCGAACTTGGCGAAGCGCTGCGTTACTCGGGCGAAGCGCTCGCGATCATGCGCGCGCGCAACGAACGCCACTTCGCCCTTCTTCTGCTGGCAAACGTCGCGATGTACGGCGTCGCGGCGGGCGATGCCGTGCGCGCGCGCACGCACTGCGACGAAGGCTACGCGATCGCGCGCGAAGCGGCGCTACCGATGGAAACCGCGATCTTCGTCGCGATCTATGCGATGCTCGCCGCCGCCGAACGCGACTATCCGCGCGCGGCTCAACTGTTGGGTTGCACCGACCGTCTCTATCGCGAAGGGATGTTCTTGCGCGATCATACCGAGAACGTGCTGGTCGAAACGCTCGAAGAGCGGTTGCGCGCCAAACTCTCGCCCGAAGAGTTCGCGCGCAACCATCAGGTCGGCGAGGCGAGCGAGCCCGGCGACCTTGTGATCGTCACCCCGCCACCGGGCACCGTCTCCGCTACGATCGGGGCGTTCCCGACGGCGGAGAAGCGGCGTCAGGCCTGACCCCCTCATGGTGTAATCGCGATCGAGCTCGGGAAGCTTCCCGGGGTCAACGTCGTCGACGGGGCGCTGCTGTTCGTAAATGGCGGCGTGTAGACGTTCACGTGACCGGTATCTTGAAAGTTCGCGTTAACGACGTCCGCAACGTACAACGTACCGAACGCGTCCACCGCGAGACTGACCTTCTGTCCGACGTCCGGAACGCTGATCGGCGGCGACGCCGGCGTGTCGCACGAGTTCGCGGTCGAGCAAGTCTGCCACTGAGCTTGGGTGAAGATATCGACCGCCTCGTGCTGGTACGACCCGCAGGTCGATCCGCAGTCACCGACATAGAGCGTATTTTGCGAATCGACCGCAAGCGAGTACGCATCGGATTGGCCGCCCTGGTTTTGATTCGCGACGATCAGATACGCCGTACTCGAGTACGTGCCGTTGGTGGGCGCATACGCGTTGGTTCCAACCCCGCCGATGATGACGGTTCCAAACGAATCCGCGATCATAGTGTTCCCGCCATACGCAATCGTCTGCGCTGCCGTCGGCGCCGTCAGGGCGTTGGTATACTGGATAATGCCGCCGGCCGTCTCTACGAGGAGGTTGCCGGACGGATCGAACGCGAGCGCGTTGGGTACGCCGCTGCTGCCGCCGGCAAGCGCGATCGTCTGCGTCGGGGTCGAAGATCCCGGCGCGAACACGACGACACTATTCGCGCCGCTCGTGAAGCTCGATTGAGATAAATAGCCGGCGTTCGCGACGTAGATGTTCCCGCTCTTGTCGACCGCGATCGCTTTCGGATTGTTGAAGACAGCCTTGGTCCCCGGGTCGAGGATCGACTGAATGAACGTGCCGTTGCGATCGTAGATGGCGACGCCGTCCGGCGGATTGCCCGACCCGTTGCATCCTTGGTTGCACTCGAGCACGTAGACGTTCCCGCCGCGGCCCAGCGCCAGGGCAACGGGTTCATAGTACGGGTACGAAGACGACGTAGCCGAGAACGTGCCGCTGGATCCGCCGGATCCGAGCGGAAGATCGTACCAGGTCACCTTCGTGTCGCCGGTATCGGCGATGTACATGCGTTGGATATCATCGGTGATGGTGAACGTCGCACTGCAGACGGCGCCCGAGATCGAGCACGTCCCGTCGGAATAGCTCGCGGCAACTTGGATCTGCGCGCGTGCGTCGTTCGTTCCCGGCGGCGCGACGGTGAGCGAGTTCGGCGATGTCGACGCCGGCGATGCCGAAGGCAGCCACGATCCCGCGCCGTTCGTGACGGAGGCGGTGAATGTGGGAGAGCCCGGTCCGACGATGACGTTCCCATCCGCATCGAGTGCGTTGACGAGCAGTTTCTGCACCGTCTTTCCGTAGATGGTGAACCCTTCAGTCGCCGAGCCATGGATCGCCGTCGCGGCGCTCGAGACGACGATCGATGCCGGTACCCCGGAGAGTGTCAGCGCGATCGTATTAGCCGCACCAGCGGTCACCGTGAAGGGAACCGACTGCGCTTGCGAGAGCGCCGTGCCATTTGCATCCTCCGCCGTCAGCGTCGCCGCATAGTCGCCGGGTGCGAGCGATAGCGAGAGTTGGCAGAACGTGTCGGCGATCGTGCTCGCGCAGCCGCCCGACGTGGGCGTCAGCGATACGGTGGCCGGGTACCCGCTTACCGAAGAACCGTCGTTCGGGCCCGAGGTGTACACGATCGCGATCGCGAGCTGCGTCGTCGCCGGAGAAACATATTGTGGATGCCGTTTGTTGGCCGAGCCGGTGGTCTTCGGTGTATCGATCTTGATGGTCACCGGGAACTTACCGTTCGCCGACGGCGCGGCTTTCGCAGGTGATGCCGCGGCCGGCAGTGCGCTATGGCCGCCACCGCATCCCGCCATGCTCGCACCGAGCATAGCGGTCAAGACAATCGAACGAAATTTGCGCATCGTTAGTTGACCCCGAAGCTGGAGGTCGTGTCGGTGATGGTGACGTCCGTCGAGTTTCCGCCCGTGAAATCAGTGAGCGTCATGCTGCAGGTTCCAGCCGCCGGCGAGTTCGCACTGATGCTCGTGGTGAACGCGGTCGCGCTCGTCGCCGACGTCGTCGCGATGTGCACGCAGCCCGCGGCTTCCGTCGCGGTGATCGACTTGTCGTAGGGACTGTTCGTCCAACCCACTTCGGTCGCCGCGAAAGTCGCCGACGACCCGGGTCCGGTCGCCGCGTAGAGGTCGATTTCCGGCTGGCTGCTACCGTTCAACGGGCCGCTGTAGACGATCGGTGAAAGCGTCGGGGCGAAGGTGAACGTTCCGCTTGCGCCGGTGGCGCTGGCCGTGATCGTCGCGGGCGCAATCGCCAGTCCCGTGTACGCGAGGTGCGCCACATCGCTCGAACTCAGCAGCGTTCCGCTCGTCGGGTTATCGCTGCCGGACGTTGTGATCGTCGTCGCGCCGGTCGTATCGGTGATCGAGAGGGTGACCGGATTTTCATAGGTGCCGACGATCGTACTGCCGTCGATGTCGAGAACGTTCACGGAGAGGGTCCCGCTATACGGCGTTCCGGCCGTCGTAGACGCGACCGAAATCGACATCGATGCAGGCACGCCGTTGAGCGTCACGGACTCGTTGTTGGTGCTGCCGGCGGTGATCGTGTACGTCGGCGACGCGGTCGAAATTACCGCCCCGTTCGCATCATACGTCGTGAGCGTGAACGTATCGCTACCGGGCGGGACCGACGGGCCGGGGACATTGCAACCGCTCGCACATGAACTCGTCAGTGTCGTCGTAACGCTCGTCTGTAAGCCATTCGGAATGCCGCCCGGCGTCACGGAGTTGAGCGTTATGTTCACCGAAGAAATATCGGCGGTCACGTATTTCGGCGAGCGCTTCGCACTGGCGCTGCTCTTGGCCGTAGCACTCGCCGATTTCGAGGGAATGTTGAAGACCCAATTGGTCGGAACGGTTTTTGTTGACGACGATGGGGCCGCGCTGCCGCTTCCGTTTGTGCCGGACGCGTTGATCGCCGCCGGCGTTGAGCTGCCGCCGCCGGAACACGCTGCAAGGACGAGCGTTCCGGCGGCTGCGAGCATGAGGCACTTGAAGGAGGTGAGCGATTTCATGGAATGCAGTCCTTTCAGTGGCGTTGGTGTTTGGCGTGTGATTGAATGGTGAAGCCGGTCGCGGTGACGGTGATGGTGACCGCGGCGGTCTGATTGTGCGTGTCCGCGAACGTCGCGCTGCACGTTCCGGCCGCGACGCCGGTAACGGTGAACGTCACGCTCGGGCCGTTGCTCGATGCGGGCGCGATCGTTGCGATGGTCGAGCACGTGTTGGTCTGCGAGAATGCGCCGGTGTCGCCGGTCTCTTGCGCGAGGATTGTCGCGGCGTTACTTGCACCGAGCCCGTACACGTTGACCGTCGTGGGGTTCACGCTGAAGACCTCCGGCGGCGGAGCCGTCGGTGTCGGCGTCGGCGCGTTCGTGGGCGACGGCGAAGGTGACGGTGTCGGCGTAGGCGTCGGTGTCGGCGCGTTCGTGGGCGTCGGTGTCGGTGTCGGTGTCGGCGTCGGCGTCGGCGTCGGCGTCGGAGACGACGTTGGCGCACTGCTTGGCGATGGACGTGCGGACGCACCAGGCGACGGCGACGGCCCAGGCAACGGCGAGGATGTGGGCACGGGTGACGATCCGGGCGACGGCGACACGCCCGGTGACGGCGATGCAGCCGGTGCACTCGTCACGGCGACGCCGAACGCGGTCGTGTTTCCGAGCGTATCGCTGACCGAAATCGTCGTCGATCCGGGTCCGACGGCGGTGACCGCGAACGTGCCGCTCCCGGTCGCGAGAGCGCGCCGCGCGGCGGCGGATACACTGCTCGATGCGACCGCTGCGACCGTCGCGACCGCGGTATTTGAAGACGTCGCCGTAAACGAGCCGGTGTAGCCCGGCTCGCTAATCGTAAACGTGGTCGACGGCGCGGACGCGCTAAGCGTCACCCCGCTGGACGACGAACCGCCGCCCGGCAGCGTGACGGCGATGGGACTCGATGGCGCCGGACGCGGCGCCGGCAACGACGAGCCCGCGGACGAACACGCGATCGGGACGCATGCAAGAAGAACGGCACCGAGGTACCGGAGGGTAACTGGTCGCAAAACGCAGCCTCCAAGGCGGGTAGTGCGGCCAAGGTATCAGCGCATCGTCGCCGTTCCGTCGCGGGATTGGACCCCGTTCCACCGAAATTTCCGTCCGCTCCGTACAAAAGCGCGCGAACGCGTTCCGGAAGGGATACCTCTATGAAGCCGAACCACGTGCGGAGATGAAAGAGCCGGTCATCCCGCAGCTCGACGGCCCGCAGTTTCTCGCCTGGGAGCAGACCCAAACGGCGCGCTTCGAGCTCCATCGCGGCTTCGTGATGCCCTTCGCGGGCGGAACGGCCGCGCACGCCCAGATCTCATTCAACCTGCAGTCCGTACTGGACCGTGCGTTTTCCGGTTGCCGGACCTTCGGTAGCGAACTGAAGTTAAAGGTCGCCGAGGATACGTATTACTATCCCGATGTCACCATCGCGTGCGAGGGTGACATCGCTGACGAAACGACCGTTCTGACGCACGCGACCGTTGCGTGCGAGGTTCTCTCCCGTAGCACGCGCGCGTACGACCTCGTCGAGAAACGCGCCTCGTATCGCGGACATGCGGGGCTCGCCGCGTATGTGATCGTCCACACGGATCGCCGCCGCATCGAAGTCGATGCGCGAAACCCCGCCGGGATCTGGCAGACGCTCACGTTCGATGAGGGAACGTTCGATGTCCACGGCCGAACGCTCTCGATCGACGACGTCTACGCGCGCACCTCGGTCGAGTAGCGCTCAGTCCGCGATATCGAGCGCGACGTCGGCCGCCGGCGCGCTGTGCGTGAGCGCGCCGACGGAGATCAGATCGACGCCGGTCTCGGCGATTGCGCGAACGGTCGCGAGCGTCACACCGCCCGAGGCTTCGAGGAGCGCAATGCCGTTCGTCCGCGCGACCGCCGCGGCCAGATCGGCCGGCGAGAAATTGTCGAGCAGGATGATATCGGCGCGCGCGGCGAGGGCTTCGTCGAGCTGCGCGAGCGTGTCGACTTCGACTTCGATCTTCACGAGATGACCCGCGGCTGCGCGCGCGGCCTCGATCGCTGCGCGCACCCCACCCGCGATCGCGACGTGGTTGTCTTTGATGAGGATGGCATCGTCGAGTCCGAAGCGGTGGTTCTTCCCGCCGCCGTGGCGGACCGCGGCCTTTTCGAGGGCGCGCATCCCCGGCGTCGTCTTCCGCGTGTCGACGATCGTAGCGCGCGTCCCGGCGATCGCGTCCACGTACCGGCGCGTTGCTGTGGCGACGCCGCAAAGGCGGCCCAGCACGTTGAGCGCGGTCCGCTCCGCGGTGAGCAACGTGCGTGCCGAACCGGAAACCGTAGCGAGGACCGTGCCGGCCGCCACCGTGTCCCCGTCGTGCGCAGCGAATGTGATGCCGATCGTCGGATCGAGCAGCACGAACGTTCGCGCTGCGGCAGCGAGGCCCGAGACGGTACAAGCGGCGCGCGCGACGATCTGGGCCGACGCGGTACGATTCGCCGGCACGATGGCATTCGTCGTGAGATCGCCGGCGCGGCCGAGATCTTCACGGAGGGTCGCTTCGAGGAAGTCGTCGAGGGCGAAATCGATCACGAAATGTGGGCCAGCTCCGCCGCACCGACGAACGCGCGCGCGGCGAAGCGCGGATCGGTCGCGGGGAAATCACGCCGGACGTGTGCGCCGCGGCTTTCACGTCGCGCCAGCGCCGCGTGGGCGACGAAACGCGCGAGGGCGACCGCATCCCGAACGCGCGGATCCTCTGCTGCACGTTCGAGCCCGTCGCAAATGGCAACCAATGCGTTCAAGCCGGCGGCGTCGCGGACGACCCCTGCGTACGCGCTCATCGCGCCACGCAGCGGCGCGAGCTCCGTTGCAAGATCGGCGGAAAACACGACGTCGGGTGGCTCGGCGATCGTGCCGAGTGCGCGCAGGGCGCGGCTCCCCGCGATATCGCGCGCGACCCGCGCGCCGAAGACGGCGGCTTCCATGAGCGAGTTGCTTGCCAGCCGGTTCGCCCCGTGCAGTCCCGTCGCCGCCACTTCACCACACGCCCAAAGCCCGGGAACGCTGGTACGCCCGCGCGCATCGGTCGCGATGCCGCCGATCGTATAGTGGGCCGCGGGTGTAACGGGAATCGGCATCGTCGCCGGATCGATTCCGTGCGCTGCGCAGTCGGCAGCGATGCCCGGGAAATGCTGCGCGAACGAGGTGCCGAGCGCGGTGCGCGCGTCGAGCGCAACCACACCGCCCGCGGCCTCGACCGCGGCGATCGCGCGTGCGACGACGTCGCGCGGCG
>Ga0116230_10003462_pt1 | contig 15417 bp, 13 predicted proteins | sample S1TSphfallax_3_FD_88678 | JGI IMG/M metagenome (GOLD analysis project Ga0116230, IMG submission 88678) | Host-associated microbial communities from peat moss isolated from Minnesota, USA - S1T2_Fd - Sphagnum fallax MG | ecosystem: Host-associated > Plants > Peat moss > Unclassified | place... | reverse complement strand
TGTGATGTGTTTGTTAACATATCTATATTGAAATCACCAATTGTTATAATTGGACAATTCATAGGTGTTTCTTTTTAGTGTAGTGTTTAGAATAGAAATAAAATAATTGGCTTGCATTTTTGGTGGCTTACAAATTGCATTAAATGTAAGGTTTTTCATGTATCTTTATTATAAGTTGCAATGATGAGTTCTATACCCAAATTTGTTATCGAGTTTATATCTGATAAAGACCATTTTATCATAAAGTATTATTGTTCCACATTGATCATAGTATCATAAAATGTTAAATTTGTTTGATATTGCATTGTACATTTGATTCTTTGTATAAAGATTTGAACTTTTGTTCCATTTAAATAAGAACAATTGATGAAATCAAATTTGGATTTGCAAGTATATCTTGAAAATGTAATTTAAAGAATAAGTGTTAAAAGATTGTAAAACAATAAATTTTTCACAATAGACATTCGAACAAGCAATGGATAATTTGTATTTTGCAATCATTGTGCGACAAAACATTTCTTTTTCTACAAGAGGATCTACATAAAAATTTTGTGTGATAATAGAGAAAGTAAATTGTTCTAATGAAGTAGAATTATTATTTTTATTGTTCAATAATTTTTTGAAAGTAAACATTCTTTTGAACAAATTCGAAATAATGATGTATATGTCAATCAATTCTTTTGTTACACTAGTTGAATTAAATGCTAATTAATCAAGAGTTAAACCTTGTGCATGATGCATTGTGTGTCTTGTAGCTAATTGGATTCTTGTGGTTACATAAGAAGGATTACTACTAATTTGTATTTTGTTTAATAGGTGTCCATTTCTTATCAATTGTTGGAAATTGTTCATATAATTGTGCATATTTTTGTTTATTATTAACCTTGATTTGACGGTTTTGGAATCTATCCATATATATAATTTAGAAGAATGTCTTGTATAATTTTTTAAAATACCTTTAGTATCATTTACCATCAAATGTTGCATAATTTCAATCACATATTTTTTTCATTCATAATGAAGGCATGTAGTTTGATTTGGTATCATTGATAATTTGAAATGAAGAAGACATGTGTCAAAATATATATCTCGTGCTAAAAATGTAAATGTTTCACCAATTGTGTTTTGGAAGATTTTTTTATTATGTTCAATTGTTTTGACATTTGTCTAAAACAAATGTGGTAATGTCTTATCAATGGTCAGGGGTTTTTTAAAAACATTTATTAATAAATTAATATCTTTGAAATTATGTGATGTATTTCAAATTTTGTTTTAAATGTTAAATTTTTTTAAATCATTTTGATATATATTTTAATTCATAACATTTTACATGTTTGACCCAAAAAATAGATTGAAAACATTAAATCCATCAATTTTTTATTTGAAAATTCATGAATTTTGTATTAGAAAAGCTTGATAAAAATTCACTTGTCATTATGATGTCAAACCCACCCACAAATTTGTTGTGAACTTGTTTTATAACACATAACCTATAATCAATAAATGTGAACATTCTATTACCTACATGAGATATTTCATATATAATTAACAATCTTGATCAAATGTTTTTATTAAATGCCATTTTTTTCATCATTTAATGCTTTGAGTTTGCTATAGTTTTGTTTAATGGAATTATGAATGTAAAATGTATTGTTGTGCCATTAATGTAAATGTTTTGCATATGCCTACACCTCTTGTCAAAAAAATATGCAAGAATTTTGTTGGATCTTTATTTTTTGTATATATTGTTGTCTACAATAAGTTTTTGTTTGTGATTGAGTTTTTTCATGTTTGAAGAAAAACTTGATCATATGGTATTTGTTCATTTATATGAATGAAAAAGTTATCAATGAACAATTTTTTTTTCTATTTTAAAATTTAAATTATTTTATATTTTCACATGCTAAATCATAATGTTCATTTTTTTAATCCCAATAAATAATGGTTTTTTAGGTGGAGCAATTGCATTAACATTGATCTCATTTTTTTAAAAATATCGTTTATTGATTTCATTCATTATTTCATATTTTTATTTTTATTGTAAATCATTCCATTTGTTGCCAAAAAATACATTAATTTTTTTGTCAATATAAATGTTCATTTTCCCCCAGAAAAATGGCATTTCAGATCATCATCTAATTCACAAAAAGGTTTAAATAGAAATAATAATTCTTTGTAATTTTTTTTAGGTCTTTAAAAACATTAAATGATTTTTTTTTCATATCATAATTAGCCACAAATTTTACAATACAGGAAAATAATAATAATAATAATAAAATAATAAAATCTATTAATATTTGTCAATAATTGATTTGCAATGTACATGTATTGTCACATATGCCAACACCATGAAGTTCATTCATATGAATGTTCATCCATAACTTATAATTAACTTGTACCTAATTGCTAGTTTAATTTCAATTCATTTTTGGTTAATTTTTAGTTAGTTTTCAATTAGCTTCCAACTAACAATTAATTCATTATTAGTTCTCACATAGATAGACATGGGTCACACATGGGTGAACATGGATCACATGTAGGTTGGAAGTTTCCTAAAAAACTTCCTTGAGCTATGTGTCTAGTAGGTATAAATAAAAATAAAATTTCACATTACTTTGAATATGTCCAACATTAATTTTGAAGACATATTTTTTTCATGATCTTTTTATATTCTTATCATATTTTTGTAATAAAATCCTTTTGCATTCACATTGTGCACACATTGTGTTTTTGGTTTTGATTTTTTACTCCATGACCTAGATTTAAAACTAGGTTTGCCTTCATTCATGTGGTTTAGAAACCCTATTGTTTAGTTTTTTTCATGCACATGACATTTATTGAAGTTGGTGATAAATTGTGGAACATTTTTTATGGTAATAATATAAAAGTTTTATCACATTTTTCATATGTATTTATGAATTGAAATGATCTTGTTGAGTGATAAAACATAATTGATAATGATATGTATGTTGTTTATTGTATTAACATTTGTTATGCATTCAAAAGTGCATTTCCTGATTTTTCTTATTCATTTAGATGTTTCAATTTGTTCATTTTGCCATTTGTTTAGTACATGTTGCATTTCTTGTGTTATAATTTTATTTTTATTTTCAAATAAAAAATGCAATAGGATGTAATTACAAATGGATTTAAAATAAATTGTGCACTTGTGTTTGCTTCCCACAATAGTTCGACATGTATGTTAAATACATTGTATGTATATCATTTGGTTTTGTTTGAAAAATAATGTTAGTTTTTGTAATGTACATTGTAGTTTAAACAAATTATTTAATTAAGCAAAAAAAAAATTAAAAAACCCCCCACAATTTCATGTCAATGAGTATGCTAAATATTCAAGTTGTTATATAACATAAATATATTGTATGGGCTTTTTTATTTGAAGGTAATAATATTTTTGTATATTTCATTAGTGGTTTTCGATATTGAAATCAATAAATTGGTTGACATTATTTTTTACATGTTTGTTTATGTTGATGTATTTGAGTATGATGAATTTCATGTTTAAGTATAGTTTAATTAATGGTTAAATATTTAGTAACAAAAAATTCAATATTTTCATTTGAAGAAGTACCAAATTGAAGGGAGTTCTCTTACCATAATAATCAATGGTCATGAGCTAAACATTTTGCTAGACATCCTATGATGAAAAAATATTATTTTATTTTATCCAAAAAAAGATAGAATATTTTAATAATTTTTGACAACTATTCATTTTATGTTCATAATATCATACACATACCAAATTATCATTCTATTTCAAGGTCCAATGTATCATCATTTTTACCATAAAGAACATACAAATCTTTTAATGTTTACTAAGACTTGACCAATTGTTTACACCTATAAAAAATGTTGAAGGTCCAAGTTGTTTAATCATGGTGAAATTATATTTCTGAAGCCAATTTAAATAATTTGGAGATGTTTTGACACAACTTAATTCTTCGTAACCTAAATCAAAGTTTAATTTTTTTTCAAAATTAACATAGTTGATACATCATTAGCTATTAACATGAGATCTAATATTTTTTTGTTTCAAATATGCATCCATGCAAAAGATAATACAAACTAAATTAAAACTTTTTAAAAATTCTCAAATAATTTGTTTCCAACAATCTTTTAATATCACAAAGTAGAAAACCACTCCCAAAAACGCCCTCCTAAAATACCACTTTAGTCAATTGGTTATCCTCATAGAAAGGCCTTTTATAAAACCTAGTCCACTTTAGTGGCCATTTATATCTTTTTTAACAAACTAATCTAACATTTCCTTCTTTCTGCCATTTCCATTCATTGCTTCAACCTAGATGCAAAGACAACCACATCAAAGACGCTTATACCACGCTTACATTTCTTTCAAAATAATTTTACATCAACATGATTTTTCTGCTCAATCACGAACACAAAAAAGTCCTATCCTCTACAAGCTTTTTCCTCCTCTCTAATTTTTATCTTGTTTAATTTGCCTTCCTCCCACTATTCCTCTTCTTTTCTCCTTGTGTTCTCTCATGTGCATCACTAGTGTAATATTAATGTAATGATCTTCTAGAAAATGACATGTATTTTTAAAAACACGTTATTGACATGATATGCAAAAATATTATTAACACTTGTTAGCTTAACTTGTATTTTTTTCATATGAACATTGAAAATATGGTCTTGGATGTCCAAAAAATAACATTGTAAAATTATTTTCTCAAAATATTTGTCATGCAATAATCCTAATGGTTGAAATCTTTTTACAAGTGCAATTGTAAGCAATCTTAAGTCATCAATAATCATTTTTCCACATCCAAAATGTTTTGTATTTATGTGTCTTCACAATTTTCTTCTATGACTTTTTCAAATTTGTTTGAACTATCCATATGATGATTTTTAAAAAATTAATCCTTTTGCAATTAGTCTTTTTTATTTATATTTACAAGTTCATCAAAACCTTGCCAATTTGGTTTAATTTAAGGCTATCAAAACTGATGTGATGTACAAAATTGTGTTTGTTGTCACATTAGCATCCATTTAAACACATCAATTTCATCCATTAAAACATATGTCAACCATTTCTTTTTGTGACCAAATTTTTTCGATCAAACTAATTCTAAGATCCGAATTTTTTTGATTGCCCAATTTTTTTGTCACTAAATTGGGCGACCAAATATTTTAGATTGCCAACTTTCAATCACAATGGTTGACAATCAAAAAACTTTAATCACTCAATAGGGTGATTGAAATCTTTTGATCACTACCAAAACAAAATTGGTCTTTACCCAAAAATGTTTTGGGTGCTACCCAAAGATTTTCAGACATTTGATTAACAATGGTTTGATTTACATCATTAATCCAACAACTGAAAATAAAATCCGTTGTTCAAAAAATGACAATGCTTGAAACATTTGATTGCCAATTTGGACAACTGAAAAATTCGATCACTAAATCAAGGAATCAAAAATTTGGTGACCAAAATTTTCAAGCATTGCTCAAAAACTTTCAGCCATGTAATGGACCATGGTTTAATCTTTACCATTGATGAAAAAAAAATTATTTTTATTTTTGCCAAAAACATTTCAATCATTGTTTGAAAAAAAATTTGATTGCCACTTAGAAAAAATCATTTCATCTCTAACCAAAAAAAATTGTTGTCACAAGATTGTGGTGATCAAAAGTTGTTTCCATTGTCATAAGGTTTAAAACGATAGAATGACACAATTTTCAATCACCCCTAATTGTCTTTTGAATAATTCAATATCATTTTGACCTAGGTTGACCTTATTATAATGTGACATTGGGTTGTGTCAACCTCCAAATTAACATATTCTGTTGTGAAAAATGTTTTGATATTATGATAACCTTGGTTTAATTGAAACTTTTGCATCTATATATATTGGAATTTGATAGATTTGTTTTAAAACTTTCATATCAAGTTTTGGACGAATGTAACATGACATAAATATATGTATTCTAATTATTTTCATATAAATTTTAAAATCATCATATGACATTCATGGTAATACATTTTGCACCAAATTAATTTTTTTTGGAACATTTATGATTCTACTATGCATTCCATATTGTCCATATTCACGTAATTGGAAAATTTGTGCAAAACAAGTTGCAATTAATCCTTCTTATATTTTATTTACATAAAAAAAAATTCATATTGTTTTATTATTTACAATATGGTTTTGTAAAGTTATGTCTAAAGGTTTTTTTAATCAAAATGTTTTTTATAAGACTTACACATCAATATTTTATCATTAAAATTCACAAATTTTATACAATCAAGGAATTGTTTAATATGTGATTGAGATGCATAATAAATTTGATCTCCAAAACATAATCTTTGACAACAATAACAAACATGTCAAAAAGTATCCTCAATGTAATTTTTTATATTTCAAAATATATCTATTATTAAATTTCATTTCATCATTATTTTGTTGGATTCAAACAATCATTCTTTTTTATTTTTTTCCTTCAAATAGTTATATATATATATATTCATAATTTATGATTTTTTCATTAAATAATTTTTTTCATATTTAAAATATTTTTAAAATGTATTTTCCACCATGTCATTTTGGCAAATTTGCATTACATTCTAATTTATTTTGTCCAATATTGAACAGCTATTAATTTTCTTACATTTTTTTTACATTCAATATTTTTTGAATGCCACTTGCCTTGTGTTGTATTTAAAGATCAATGTAGATTTTCTTGAATAAATGTTAACACAATTTCTTATATTGTCCATTCAGGATGAGTTTTTGTATTTTGACTAAATGGAAAGTCCAAGTAAATCCTTTTCATGTTGAGAATGTCTTTTTTTTCATCATTTGTGTCCATAGCAAATGTACAATTATTTTGTGTCATTATCTACACATCATTTGTGGAAAACATCCATGTTATTTGAAACATTATCAAATATATCTATAGGTTCAAAATGATTATTTTTTAATACAATATTTAAAATTGTGTTTCCATTTTCATCTCCCACTTTCATCATCATTTAAGCATTTATTTTGTTCCATACATGAATTAAACATTGTAAATACTTTGATACCCAATGTATTGTTGGAAAATCTCCACCACAACCCATTTTCTATTGCAGATTTTGACATTTATTGCATATAATGGTCTTTGTCATTCTTTTGCCCAATGCACATGGTGCAAATCATGTAAGAATTCACAATTAAATTCTTGCCTATGACATTCTAATGTTTCCAAAACATCAAAATCTAAATAATTTTGTAAATATTGCATATTATTTCTATGAATTTATTTTGAACTCATTGAATATTTTAACATGTTATAACATTAAACAAACATTCACCAACATTGTGTTTAAAATGAATGATTCATTGCAAACTAAACTCATTCAATTTCATATTTATATCCATGATATATGTCTTTCACTACTTATGAATCAAGTTTAATTTTTAAAAGTTGTTTTTTCTTTGCAAATGTCTTTCAAATATTCAAATAATTGTCATTCTTGCTTCAAAATATTCCATTTTTTCGCATTGTAGTACCACAATTATATTATGAATTAAAAATAATAATCATATTGGCAAAAAAGTTCAACAATTAAAAAATAATTTCAATCTTCAACTTTATGGCAATATTTTTAAAACTTTAAAACTACCAATTTTACCATGTATTTTTTGGAAAATATTATATTTATATTTGGAGAAGTTATTAAAACAACACAAAGTTTAATACAAAACTTCTATTTGTTGTAAAAACAACATTTACATTTTAGTTAATTGATGTTAATATTGGTTTAACTATATTTTAAAATATGAAAAACAATAAAATTTTGGTGTAATGAATGTAAGAATGACCCAAAACCCATCATTTAGCCCTAGCTAAAAAACAAGTCCCATTATTCAAAATTAGTCCAAGACAAAACAAATTTTGTTCAAGTCCAAAAAAAATTCAATCCAATTCAAATCACAATTCAAAAAATAATGTCATCATATTTTATACATAAGAAAGTATGTATTAAAAAAAACCTACACACATAAATCAAACTTCAACAAATCTCATATTTATCAACAAAATCTAACAACCTTTTCACCTTTTATGTCATCTTTTGCTTTTACAACATTTTCCACCATCTTTACTTATATAGCTATCATTTGCTCAACTTTTGCATTTTGTTCATGTATAATTTTTTCTTTTGCAACTTTTGCAGTTTTCATTTTTGAAGATTTTATCTCCTCCATTCTTACCATTGGACTTTTCATGCTTTAAATATGAATAACCTATGACCTTTACTATTGGGCTTTAAATAAATTTACTTTTAGGCTTCTTTTCTTTGAACAAACGAAAGAAAAACCCCAACTTGGATTTGAATTTTTTAAGGTTGGTCAAACCATGACACTAGTAAAAATCAACCAAAATGTAACCATTCCATTTGCAAGTACATTTGATTTATAGTCATTTATAATTAGGTTTGAAAGTATTTGCAATTATAAAATAAATTTTCAAATTTTTGTCGATTCCTACAACTTTATTATAATTATTGAAATTTTCATTTTATTAATTGGATGGTTTTTAGGTGTATTTTCATCCATTACTAAATTGATATGTCCCATTAATTGTAATATTAAACAAATTAGTCACACCTTAAATGCATTTTATAGTGACTTAAAGGTATTTTTTGTGTATGTATTAAAGTTACATTTATGATATTATATATATAATGCATATGTATGTATATTTTCATATATTGAATTTAAACATTAATGTTTCAATTCATAAAACTATTAATTAACTCTAAAAATGGACATTTCAATTTTGAATATTGTTATTTGAATATGAAATTTGATGAATTAGATCTATAACAAATAAGATAGTAAGAAAAATAATAATGAAAAAATACTTAATCTAAGTTAGACACCAAATTCAATATAATAATAATAATAATAATAATAATAATATTATTATTATTATTATTATTATCTTTATTTAATTATAATAATTGATATAGTTAATAGGTAAAGTAGGTTAGTATAGTATGTGGTAGATGTGGAATAAATCCTTGTAAAGTATTCCACACTTACTATAACGACAAATATGCACAATAATATGCACACATTCACAATTCTTGCCTTGATTTTAAACAGATTTGCTTCTGTAGTTCATTAAAACACCAAATTCATGGTTATTGCATATAACTAGAATTTGTACTTCAAAATACAATTTAGAAAATCCAAAAAAAATAAATTACACTTCATTTCCCTTTTTTAATATTACATAAAATTCACATAACAATATGAAAAATCAGTAGATAAGTTTGTACTTCTTTTGTTTATTGAAAACTTCAATCAAAATACTTCAAAAAAATCCCATGTTATGTTGAAATTGAATCAAATAGAAAGATTAAATATGTGGTATATCAAAACAAAGTTTATAGTTTATATGACAATGTACTTACATGATTGTGTGTCTAAGAATGAAAATCCTTTCCCCAGAACTTCCTTTTTTGGGCAATCCCTAAATCACCATCAACATGATTCAAAATTAAACAAGAATTCAAAATTTAAACCTCCAATGTCCAATGATCAATCCCTATCCTTAATGTTTTGTTCATCCAAAACAATGTAATCAACTTACCCCCTTAACAATATGCATAATAAGGAGTAGATGCAAATAACTTTGTAACTAAGTTGGTGACATTTGCAACTACAATGTTTAACCCATGTTATTTGCATTTCATTCTTTTCATGTGTGGTATATAAGTAGGTGCACTCAAAATCTCCAAAGTGCAATTATCATTCAAAGGATGAACTAAAATAGGTTCAAACCTAAAGGCTAAAACCCAAGATAAAATATGATTTTTAAAAACCTATTTGATTAACCTAAACCTACTTAATTACCTCCTTAAGCCTATATTTTCTTACCTATCCATGCGTTGAAATTCTATTCACCTTAAATTAATTAATCCAAAATTAATTAGTTAATTAAAAATATTAAATATTACATAAGGTTAAAATGTGCCACCAAATAATTGGCCTTTGGAAGATAAAATGAAACAATTTATATCCCACATGTCAATATACTAAGACCATACAAAATGGACAATGTGGATTTTTTCAAGATTAAATAAAACTAATCTTGAAATATTAAAAAATGTTGCCATGTGGCAACACATCATTTGTTGTTAAAGTGACCAAATTGGTTGCACAATAAATTGCACATGAAAATATGTACACAATAAGTCAAAGGATGAAATTGTATTTCTTTGATTTTTTTTTACATTCACAATTCATGTTGCTTGCAACTATTGATTTATGTGACTTGTCCAAGACAACTAAAAGGATTTTAGTTGTAAATGTTGCTTGTGACTAAAAATTAATTGCAAAAACTAATCGAAAAAATACATTTTTTTACTAGTGTGACCAAACAAAGGTTTGATCAAGAAGACACAAAGTACATCATCAAAGCCCTCCCCACTTTCATGTTTGATCTTACAACTAATGTGAGGTTGGCTATCAAATGCCACAATACATTTGCAATTATAATATAGTAATGATTAACATTTTTGTTTGTCAATGAAGGCAAGTGGCATTTGTTGTAGACACTTTCAATGCATGATGTTACAATTGGGATCACAAAGGTTCCAACCACCTATAAGGACATACATAATAGCTTTAGTTTTAAGCTTAAAGTATTTTCCTATTAAGTTTGCCAACAAACATAATAATAGCCTTTAAATACGTTACTTCAAAATTAATGGCAAACACTTGGCATTTTTTTCTCTTGCTATGAATTTTAATTAGCTTTTAAAGAACACTAAGATAAGGGGCAAAGATAACAAAACTATTGGAATAATTTGTCACTAGTCGTTCTTCACTAGAGTAAAACTTGAAATGTTTTTATATATTCACCAACAATGATGCAAGTCTACCAATGTTGTGTATCTCCACAAGTTACATGTATTGTGCATGAAACTTAAGGGGGAAAAAATGCATTCAACATTAGGACCCAAGCCATCAACTACAACAAGAATGAATGACTTTGCACATTGCCGATAGATATTAGTCACAACCATTTCCAAAGTCCCCAACTATTCCAAATTATTTTTGTGCATGAACTCTATAATGGAATGAAAAGTGACAAAACATGAAGACAATGGAAACATATCAATGGGTTCAATAACAATAACAATAACAACCCCAACTCTTAGGACAAGTTCCCAATCCCCCATTTCAAATTTATTATTTAATGTTACTAAAAGATTCAATAATCCTTACAAAAGACCCACCATTCAACCAAAGAGGAAATGTAGTGACAAAGTTGGATTTGATAGTCAAACCAATTGTCATATAACCAATAACATCAATTAGGTCATAGTGGATGTATTTATAACCACTACCAACCACATCATAAGACCTATACTAACTTCGAATGTAACCCTTAAAAAATGCACATAACATTCATTGTTAGACATTCACAATACCAACAACATTCAAGAATGGAGCTATTTTCTTGCTTGGGTTTGCAACAAACCATGCCATAAAAACTTTCAAAAGACCAAAGACTATGTAGAAAATCAAACATTGCAAACAAAAAGAAACAAAAAACAAAAAAATTGCACATTTGCACTAAACTATTCAAGAATTTTTGGCTTGCTTCCAAACAAATAAAAATATGGGCACAATGTTAAGATCATGTAAATACAAGCATGGCAACATTTCATTAAAAACATTTAATACCCCACATAAGAAAACGTAAAATAAAAAAATACCATAAACATCATTAATTTTATAATTATTGCAAAACTTGTAGGTAGTATGTTAGGAACCTAAAAGGGACAAAGATCACAACAACAAAAACACATAAAAATCAATGTTTGGTGGTTTGTAATGCACCCCCTTTCTAACCCATGTCGAAACCAATGTAGAAACACAAAAAACCCTTGTTCATTTTGCACATTAGTGTGATGCAATTTATATTGGCTACCAAGCATTGCACATGGTTTGAACAAGGAATTTCAAGCAAGAAATCACCTCTTGAATACACATCAAAAAAATTTTGTCAAAGAAGGAAACTAAAGGAAATAAAAAGATTTTTTTGTAAGAAAATCTAAGTCATGATGGGGCTTTCTTTCCTCAGGAAAAAAATAAAATGGAAACTCCAAAAAGAGTAGTGGGTTTATAAAAATCTAGTAGCAAGTTGAAGAACTTGATGTGATTGAGGAAACTAACTACATTAAATATGTAACAATTGTAATCCACCAAAAATGCCTTGCTCACACACCTAGTTGGTCTCCTTCCTATGTTAACTCTAACAAAAACACAACATTAATCAACTAGTGAGGCTTACTTGAACTTTGAGCTTAGAATCCAACGTAATGTTTTTTTGTAATGAACATCCATGACATAACAAAATATAATAATAATAGGAGGTCTAAAATAAACATCTCCCATTAATGTAATCAGCTTCTTTATGGTAGAGGCTAAGGCACACTAAAGAATAATACTAATACATTTCTTGAAAAATTGAATGCAAAAAGACAAAGATAAATGACCTCCTTATCGTCTATCGTGGAAAAGACAAACACATTCCTTGATGAAATGCCTAGGTGTGTTATGCACCTCCATGGCCATTGGAATAAAATGGTGCCCCTCATGAAGCCTTTTATAATTGTGAATCTTAGTAATGGCACTAAATTTCATGCACATTTGCACTTGCCTGTCAATTGATGACATTCGTAGCCACCATGTCTCGTGTTGGGTCAATAACCACCACATCAACAATGAATACCCAGTCTTCACACGAATCACAACATGCCCCCTTTCTTGAACGAAAACATATGAGTAAAAACATGTTACATTGGACCATTTATAACAATTCATAGTCGATTTTTAGAGTCGAATCCAATAATGTTTTTTAAAAAACATTTAAATGGTGTTGAAGTTCACATTTTTTTCCATTTCTAAATTCATACAACCATAATTTAAACCTTTTTTTAAAACCTTTAAAAATACGGGCCTTGCAAAAATCAATTTAGGTATCAAAATGGACTTTATGAATTTGAAATTGTCATTTTAAATCTTAAATTTTTTGAAAGATTTTTTCTTACTTGATTTTTTCATCTTAAGTCTTATGGTACTTCAATGTGTTGTGGTAAAAAGTTGTAGGCTTAGTTTATAACTCCATTAAAATAAAAAAAATCCATGATGATAGTTTTTTTGGAGTAGTTTGGACTAGGCACATTGGATGTACCATCCTTTATAAAGTCCACCTTGGATTGAACATTTATCTTTTTGGTAATTTTTTTTTGGGTTTGAAAGATTATAATGTAAGTTTAATTTTGCATCTCATTTTTGTCAAATTTCTCAAATAGATTTGTATACAATTCAACAATACACAATTCACCCAAAAACTACTACCATTCAGACATCCAAAAAATCCATCATAAAGTGTTTTTACCCATACATGATGTTTCCGATGGCATCATGTGTGGCTATCGATCAACCTCTAAATGGACAATGTATTAGATGCATGTTAGATGCGTCTAACCCATGTCCACATTCACACTTGAGAAGACTAAATGTTGAAGGTTGAATCAAACTAAAACAAAAATGTAATGCTAATGTGAAAATAAATGTGTGATGCAGAATGAATGGATAGATGGCTTAACAATCAACCTAGGCCCACCCCCTTGCCTAAACAAAAGGAAATGCAGGCTCTAGATGTAGAGGAAATGGAATCATCCTCCAAGACAAACCTAGATGTGTCATGATGGCGGTCCATAAAAAATGCCTACAAACTTGGGGCACCAATAACTACCAAACTCTCAAAAGAAAGGTGCATTTTTTTAGCTATGGGAGGAAGGTTATTTCAAGTTGCACAAAAGCATGATTAAAGGAGATGTGGGCCCCCTTCAAGTTGAGAAACATATTATTCCAAAATGGGTTTATCGAAATACAAAACCTAGAGCACATATATGGAGACACCAAATCCCAACTCCCTGGAAAAACAGATGGGGCATAATTTTCCATAGATAAAAGGCCTATGCCGCCAAAAAAGATTGGTAGTCAAGCTTGATGCCCAATTAAGGGGCTTTGAATACACTCCCATAACCCTGGACCCATAATGTCCCCACATACCTACATAATTCTCTTGTTGAAATTTGCCAAAAGAAATAAGCAGGAAGGAGGCATTGTTCAAATGAGATAGAAAGGTCAACAAGTGACACATGAGGATAAAATGCCCAATGCAACCTATGCATCTCCCAAAAGAGGAACATCATCAATATGCACCATGTCCTGAGAAAAACCTCGTCCAAAAGATGTGTGACAAAGTTTTGAAAATCCATTTTTTAATGACCATATTTGATTGGTAAATTAAATATTTTTCCTATAGGGACTTAGTTTAATGATACCAACTTGAATATGTATACATTCCATTGATTAAATTTCCATAATCAAGAAAAACATAAAAGATATGAACTTTCAAAGTTGAACATTATGGACTATAATTTTGACAACAATCTTTTATATGGACTTTGAAATGGTCCAATCATTTATGATGTGTTGGTCAGGGACCTGATTTTGGTTAGATAACATATTGAAAAACTTAAGTTTGAAATTTTTTGCATGAATGACATTTTGTAAGATTTTACTGATCAAATTTTAATCAACTAAAAAATAACGTTTTTTCAAAAGTCCATAAAATATTAAGATTTTTTTTTTTTGGGGGGGATTATTTTGTGCACATATGCTAAAAAAAGGGACCTTTAAATGGGCTTTAGATTGAATGGAAAAAGTGTTTAAGGAACCAATGGAAAACATGTGTAATTCACTTTAACCCACAAAAAATGCCCATGTTTTGGACTAAAAAAAGGGTAATTTCTTGTATGCCATTGATCCACTTATTCTTGCACCCACCCATTTATGTCAACAAATGAAAATGTGAAGTACACAATATTCAAGTTAGAAAACTAGCTCATCAAGAGGTTTTCATTGGGGTAGATGCAACGTTAAATGGCTAATTTTTGGCAAATAAAAAGTCCCTAAAAGTTCATTTTTTGGTGTCAAATTAACATAAATGGGGGACTATGGGTTGGTTAATGAGTGAATTAAATTCATATGAAGATATACCCACTTATACATCTTTTTGACATATTTTATAAGGAAAAAAATCATCAATTTAACAAAAAAGACCTATATAGAGACTTTTGAAAATAAGATCTAGATTTTGGTCATTCAAAAGTCCATAACTATATTTTGGTCAAAACTTTTGTAATGAAGTTTTCAAATTTATGTTTTTTTTTTTTTTTTCCATTTTTCAAATATAAATTCCCTTTAAGTTTTTTTTTTAAAAAATTATATTTAAAATTTTCTTTTTATGGGAAGTGCAAAAGATTGGGATAATCCATATTTTTTCTTT
>Ga0116230_10003461_pt1 | contig 15418 bp, 13 predicted proteins | sample S1TSphfallax_3_FD_88678 | JGI IMG/M metagenome (GOLD analysis project Ga0116230, IMG submission 88678) | Host-associated microbial communities from peat moss isolated from Minnesota, USA - S1T2_Fd - Sphagnum fallax MG | ecosystem: Host-associated > Plants > Peat moss > Unclassified | place... | reverse complement strand
TTACTAAATATCCTATAATCACCTTTGAAGTGCAAAAGAAAAGGAGTAATGAAAAACTAACAAGAAGAAAAATAAGAAAAATAAGCTTTCCAAGTTATAAAACGTTTTGTTTTTTGTTTTTTTCCTTAGGACCCCTCCTACTTTCAAAGCTCATAACTTTCTTATTTCTTATTCATTTTAAATGATTTAAAGTGCTGTAGGAGCGCCATCTGAATTCCTAAAAATAAAATTTGAACTCTAATAGCAAAAAAAAAACATAAAATGAACTTTCTAGGTGTTTAAGAACCAGCCTTAATAAAAAGAATTTTGAGTTTTTTTGACCCCCTTTACTTTGGGGGGCCATAACTTTCTCATTTCTAATCTGTTTTCAACGATTTTTAGTGTGTTAGATGCGCCAAGAGGAGGGCTTCAAGTTTTTTTTGGACACCAAAAGCAACAGAGTCCTCCCCTGGCTGTTATAATTTAATACAGTAGTTGCATCTAATGTGCAACTAGGTTGGTCCATGAGGTTTGCAATGGAATGTTTTAACCCATATCCTTTGGCTTCCAATTCTATTTGGCTCAGTATATAATTAGGAGCAATAGTTAAGTTTAAACCAAATATCAAGTGCCATTGGGGATGAGTGAATGAAAAAAGTATAACCTTTATGAAACGGTCAAACTTGAAAATAAAATTGGATTAATCTAAACCTATTTATATAACCTAAACCTAGCTATTTTTCAATCTACTTACATACCTAAATAAACCTACTTATTTAATAGGGTTTAATTGTTATCAACCTACCTAGGCACCACGTGTCAACATTTTATTAGCCATAAATTAAATGATTTAGATTTCATTAATTAATATTTAAAAATTTAAAAATAGGTGGGCCTTGATTTGCCACGTGTCACCATATAATTGGTGTTAAGATATTGAACACGTGTCAAATGGTCAATGAACGTTCCATGGTGTGCCACATGTCATCATTTTAGTGGCAAAATTTTTAATGATTAAGATTAATCCGAATGAATTTTTGATTTTGAAAACACAAAAAAATTAAATAATGACACGTGTCCGTAAGCTAGTTGTCTAATTTTTAAACATGTGTCATATTTTGATTAGTTGTATGTAGTTGCAAGGAAAGTTGCACGTAAGGTGCAACTACATTGGATTGGTATATATGTATGAACATGTATACTAACACCGTATATACATGTTACATACGTAATGTCGCATGCTAATGCATGTCCTATGCAATTTGTCTTATGCAACTACACAAATTTGCAGTTGCATGTGTCGCATGCAACTGAATTTTAGTTACATGCGACAGTTGCAAAACCCAAAATTTCTAATAGTGATTCCTACTTCTTCTTGGGAGAATTGTATATTGCCCATTGAGCAATACACACAAGAATGAAATCAAACATTGAATTATGTTGTTTCATTACATCAATTAGTTGTGTCTAATTTTTACTATTCATGCTAATTCGAACGATCCAATGAAAATTCTAGAAACAAGATCAAGGAACTGGTCTACTTTTTCTAGTTTGATGTTTTTTATAGTGGGTGGACAACATACAATCTAGGTCGTGAAGGTAAATTATATACTATAGTTTCTTATTGTTGATTCCCCACCAACTACTCCAATCACTTCGTTCAATTCCTCCAAGCTAATTCATTGATTTATTTCCTTAGAAGATACTCATGATGGAAGATGCCAATGATAACATATGTGAATGATTCTAGGCCTTTGGTATTGCAGTTGTCTAGAATGTTGACTCGGTAAAGCTTTGCAAGCTCTCATATGTCCTCAACAATCCAAATATGTTGAAGAATTCGATCGTTTCATATAGGGAAAATTTTCAACACAAGAAAAATTTGGATTGAGTTCGGTCGACCAAGCCCAAAATTAAGACAAGACAAAAAGAAAATTCAAGCTTACAAGGTATGGATTTTTGAAAACCATTTTTGTTCGAAATCCATGTTGAATTCTTACTTGAGGTTTTTGAAATGATCTAATGTGTTTTACTAGTTTTTTGCAGAGCTTCAAGGCATCCTTGACAATTGTGTTCACAGTTTGGTCAGTGAAGGAATGTATGTCAATCTTGTTGCTTTTAAACATGTTTTATGAAGAGTGGAAGGAGATTTTGTTGTTGTGGGAGTAGGGAAAAATATTGAATGGCTCCACCAAATTGCCTTCAAGACCACACAACCTGTGGGAAAGTCGACATTTGATTGCCTTATGGAGTTGAAGGAGTTTTACATGGTGAAGCTTACACATGGTTTGAAGGTGCACCAAATTTTGCTACGGGATCAGCCTACAACAAGAAGTACCCCACACCACTTGACAATGATGGAATTTTGCCACAACGTCAAGAAATGGAAGGTGATTCAAAATGAAATCATGGTATTCCATAAACATCTTCAACCAATGGTGCAAAGTCCACATCCTCACATTGATGAAATGTAGAAAAAAATGAAACTACAACATAAGTACATCAAGGTATTATTTGCGCTACTAGAAAAAACACTAAGCGATGATTTCTTCAAGGGAAAGATCTGTATGAATCTGTCCAAAGATCCTCGCTACAATGAATTTAACGAGGTTTTCGAGCAATGGATTTCAAGGTCCATTGATAGAAACCCACAGATGGGCTCTATGTGCCTTGAGTCGCATTATAGGGTGGATCCACTATTGGAACTTGACAACCTTAAGGACATTGTGGACGACTCTTCAAGGAATGTTGATTTCCTAAACCATTAGTTAAGGAGGACATTTATTGTGTTTTCAACAACAAATTCTTTAAGTGAAGACCTAAACATTTACTTTCTAATAGATTGGAAGAATGTACTCTCAAACTTGTTGTCCATGAAAGTTGGCTTCAAAATAATTGTTTGTATTTGCGACCAAAAATCTTTTAACAATTTGGTTGTCACATTTCAAGAAGAGGATTTCATGGATGACATCTCTATGGAATACACATTTTACTAAACTTCTAAACAGGAAGTTCCTTTATCGAGGTCATCAGGCTCGTGGATGAACTTGCCACTTTTGGTATATGTTAACCTATTTCCTTCACAAGAAGGAAAGATTGCACAGGCTGACATTTTGGCATCAAGGCATCTTCCAGAGTGGGTCCCCACCTGTGACGGTTCATTTCCAGATGAATAGACGTGTATAAGCTTGAACTGAACTTTGACGTCGTTTGATTCATTTTGTAGCCACTTGTGCATGGTGGAATGGCATGTCTTAATATCTTTGGTGGTGGAATATTAACAAATTGATGCCTAATATGTTTTTGCAAATCCCAAATTTATATCCATGTTTCAAGGTTTGTTGTCCATTTAAAAGTTTGAACCAGTATCGATGCAATTTGCAAGAGAAAAAGGTTTAAGTTCATGAGCTCGTTCTAATGGACTTGCTAGACAAGGCTGAGGAAATTGTAATGATTAGTATATTGGTTTTGTATAATACAAATCCAGTGCCCCTTACAATTTGTCCTCTGTCCCCACCTATAGATGTCGAACAACAAGTGTCAAGTGTAAAAGAAAAACTACATGAAGAGGAAATATCCATTCCTACAAGAAAGAAAAAAAATAGGAAGAAAGCTCTTCGTGGTGTTGTTATCATAAAGGTAAGCATGAGAATGAGTAGTGGTCATTTGTCGATCCCGAAAAGTTTTCAATTGTGTGTGGTTGGAGAGAGGAGATTGATAGATGATGAACACCCCTCTTGTGACATATTAACATGACTTGAGATTTCCTTTACAAAACCATCGCAGATAACCACTATTGCTAAGGAAGATAATGTCAAGGATTTCAATGATGATGATACTGGTATGGAGATGAACAAACAAGTTTCTTTCAAGGATTTGAGCCCAAAGAAAACTAGATTAAATTACGATTAATGGTTCTCCTCATTAGGCATTTTACAATTTTTTAAAATTATGAATACATTTACATAGGATATTTTTCTTTCACTTTTATTCTAAAGCGTAAATTGCCTCCGATGGCCACTAGATAGTTTTACATCCTTTTTTTTGTGTTTTGGTTGCTAGATATTGTACATTTGATGGCCAACATATATGTTTCCATAATGGTTAACATTTAGGTCAATCTACTGGGCGTTAGATACAACAATTTGGTGGCACCAAATAAATTGATGTGGTGGCCACCACATAAGATGATATGGTCACTACTAGATAAGTGGATCTGGTGGCCACCAAATATCTTTTTGGTGGCCACTAGATGAAACGATCTATTTAATGGCCACCACATACAACAATCTAGTAGCCACAAGATTGTCCTACTTGGTGGCCACCAGATTGACCTATGTGGTGCCCACAAAATTGACCTATTTGGTGGCCTCTAAATTTGGTGATCAACTTGTTTGGTGCCCTCCTGATTTGGTGATTTTGTTATAAGTTGGAAATTTGTGTTAGAGTATGGGATTTCTTTTTTTCAACATTTGAACATTTTTACATTGTTATTTGGTCCTGTATGTTGTTTAAAGATGTTTTAGAAATTCTACCTTTGTTGATGCCCAAAACTTTCATTGATCAATTTGTGTGTGTTTGGGGATGTGCGCAATGCACTACAACAACATGTTAGTTCACACATTTGGTTTATTATTATTTGAAGGACTTGAATTGAGTTCACCTTGCTTGCAGAGGTCTGCCTTATGGGGATAAGAATCAAACATTGTTCATTGATGATGAGCCTAACAAGGCCCTTCGAAATCCAAAATGGAGCAAACTTTTCCTTTAGCCATTCAAAGGACATGAATTATCCAAAAGCAAGGTGCAATGGTTAGACCTTGCATCTTGGTTATGGCCAGCATTGCAAGGTTTGCCCTTTGCAAAGACGGTTTACACCCATTTTGCAGTCATTATGCAATTTTCAAGGTCGTTGTGTAGTTTTCAATATCTATTTTATTCTTGGTTCAAGAAATTTGAAAGAAGTTCGAACATGGATCTGGCAATATCATAACTTCCTTTATGTGACATCTTAAGTAAACCCTAAACATGTCCTTGTTTCAATTATGTTTTCCATGTCTTTCATTTCACATTCATTTAGTTATTTGTTTTTATTTTATATTTTGTCTGATGTTTGTAATTTTGGGGAAATTTCAATTATTCATTTATGTTTGCAATTGATTCTAATATTTGTTTGTAGACCGTGTGAAGGCATTTACAGTTCTAATTGGTAGAAAATCATTTTGTTGACCGAATTCTCTTTTTAAAAAGGTGAAGGATGTAGTTGCATATTTGACTTTTGGTTAAAAGGTTAGACAATTCCTCGATTTTTGGTTGTTTGTAAAATGGAATTTCAAATTTAGTAGCTCATATTCCAAATTCCTATATGGATGGTGAAATAATTATTGATACTCAATGTATTTTTATGAAATCAGTAAATTGATAATCATTATTTTTCGTGCACTTGAGGTTTACTTTGGTTGTTGGTTCATGTGGGTGGAATTCAAATTTCATATTTCATAATAAACAAATTTTTCCTACTCAAGGTTACATGTTGAATCTATATGTTTTAGTATGTTTCCAATTAGGACTATTATCCCATTGGTGGCCACCGAATGATTTTATTTTTTAACAAATAATTATTTTCAATTGTTCAATGCCTTGCAAGCTTTTCTGTTAAATGGTCCACCAACAATTTATGAGATATAATAACTTTAGGTATTGTAAATTCTTTTGTTGACATTTTGCACAATTCAATGATATAAAATTTAGTAGATATTTCAAATTATGTTTTTAAAATTTTGCCACCAAATTGTTTATTTAATGATGTTATGCAATGTTTTAGTTTTGCACCCCTCTTTTTATGGTCTTTTAGTTCTTAAATTTTGGTGGCCACCAGGTTTATCTATTGTCATGGTGAATGTTAATTGTTCTCATGGTGAATTTTTTTTTTATTGTCAATATGTTTTGGACTTTTGAAAAACAACTAATTTAAACCCCAAAATAAAAGCCATAACTCAAAATTTTCATATGATTTGATGTAAAACCCTTTCATTATTATTATTTTTCATTATATTGTTTAATTAAAACCAAGACTTTAACAAGACTTTTAAGATTCAACAATTCACCCTAATAAAAGTTCAATAGCTTTAATTATGCTTGTGGACATCTTGTAATTTTAACTTAAAAGTCCATTCCTTTTGTTATTTTAATCATTTTGCATAACAATCAATTAACACATGTACATATTTTAAGTCTATAACCTAAAAGTGACTGCCTATTGACACATACAATAACATGTAACAATTGCATTGTACACCATTGTAAAAAACAAGACTTTACGATGTTAAACATGGTCCACCTTGCCATGCATTTATCCACATTTTTAATAAATTCACATGAAACATGAAGAAAATAGAGAGGTGGATGTAGGAACTTGATTTTATGTTGAATTTAAATAAACAATGGCATTGTGATAAATAATTTTATTCACGGTTGTGATGCAATGAGAACCAACAATATTATGGGAATGGGATTTCAAATTGAATTACCTTCCTTTTTTGTTACAATATATCAATGTAGTAAGAATGAAATTGAATAAACCAACAAGTTTTTTATGAAAATCTTGTAAATACAATGTAGACACAAATTCATTTGGTGATCATGTGGGGAGCTTTAGCAAGCTTAAATATAGATGTTTAGAGCACCTCCAACAATGGACTATGTCATACAATATTGTTAACATTGACCCTAGTGCTAAACTTTTGCATTGAAGTTTACTCTCTTGTATAGAGGTGGTATGAACAAATGAATGCCATTAATTGATTATCACAATGATTGGCCCAAAAACTAATATTTAAATGATGTCATAGTAAAGTGGGTGTGGGGGACACTTATTTTTATGTTGGATAGCGATGGGGCATGGCTAGAGATGCTTTTAGTTTATCCTTCACCCTTATTCAACAACTTAGAGTTACTATTTAACAAAAATAGATTAAAAAATGATAAAATAATTAAAAACCATCATTGTAATGAAAAAAAATTGAAACAATACTTGCATTTGAAAGATGGGAAATATTTTAAATTCTTAACAAATGTCAACACAACTAATTGCATATTATGTTGTTTATTTTATCATATCATTCATTTAAAACATTCAAATTCATCAACACATCCCCATTGCATGGACATGCATTCGCATTAAAATTTCATGTCATTGAAAGGGCTTCCCTTGGACTCTAAAAATATTATCTGTCTTTTGATTAAATTTCCTAATATGGTAGAAATGGCTGATTTTATAATAATATGATGGATAGAATTGCAAATTATGACATGCAACAAATGTTAATAGAAAATACGTTTTTTTCATATAATTTGTTATATTTGAATTATAATGAACATCATTACCCAAAAATTATGTCCCTTTCTTTGATAATGAACATACCTTCAAAGGTGACCATTTCATGTGGCATAGATGCATTAATACACATGTGAAATAAAAATCAATTTAATGAGAGAAAAAAATTCATGATTTCAATCATAACAATGCACATATAATGAATTGGACAAGCATAGAACCATACTGGGCTCATGAATTGGCAACAAGAAATAACACAAACATATGGAGGGATAAATTTTATAATACAAATATTGGGTCTTCATAAAAAATAGTTTCTAATTGTATTGAAGTTGAATTGCACAATTATGTATGTTGGTAGACCATGCATAGATGTTTTGACTATTCCTTGATTGAATTTTATTGATGTAAAAAGTCAAATTATGTTTAATAAAAAAGTCTAAATGAATAATGAACAATATTTTATATAATGTCATGTATAGGAAAAAAGAAAACGTAAATGAATCAATTCATTTATTCCTTACTAATGGTGTTGGAACAAGTAAATATTTCATAAATTAATGCTTTTGATTCAAGATATATTACATTTTTACAACAAATATCCTTTTCAATTATATCTTTATATATATATATATATATATATTCATGGCATATATAGTAAAACAACATTTAACATTGATTGAACCATAATTCATTCAAGTCTTTCCATCCCTTTTAATTTCAAAAATTTACCATCAATGAGTTTAGAATGATTAGACAATTTGGCTAAAAAATATTGTTATTGGAGATTTTATCAAGTTCAATTAGTTCATGATGCAAAAATTCTCAAAACCAATACAAATGACATTGATAGTTTAACATCAAACTTTTGGATGGAAAAAACAAATGTTATTGAATCAAGTCATGTGCCAAAGTGATGAACAAATTGAACATAGTCCCAAATTGACATGGATACCATGAACAATCAATGTCTCCATACATTACCAACAGTCCAAAATGTTCATATTTATTTTATGTGAATGAAGGCTTAAACATAATGAATCAACTTTCCTTTGAAGTGATGGGGATGTATATTATGTATGCATATTATGTGCATAAAATAGACATCATGATATGTGTCCTCAATCATTTCAATCACAAAATGATGCAAAATTCACCATTGGATTGAGAAATTTGAAAAACCATATTGGTTGAACTTTTTGTTAATAATTATGCAATACATGATAGTCTAGTAATTGGTGTAATATTCCAAAGTTCAACTAAATTATTTAATTCACAAAAAATATGGTCAAATCTGAAGGGCAAAGTGAATACTTGTATGAACTTGACATACATCCTACACATGGACATCAATATAACATGTATCCCAAGATATCCAAATTGGTTCAATTTTTTCCCATATTATAACAAGGACACAATTTCTTGTTCAATAAATAGCAATATGTGCCATACATCGTGTGAGGATTGACATTTGATTACTTGGCTTTTAATCCTATTGGTGTTTATAAACATGGTTTGACATTTACAACATTTTCTTGTGTTAAATTTTTATTTATTTTTTTTACCTTCTTCAACCTTTACCAATGAATTTCTCCAAATTAATCCAAGTGTTGCCATTAAAATCCACCAAGTGCAAACAATTGCACAATGATATATATATACTCATCCCCATACCACATGCATTTCACAACCCACATGTATTCATTTATTCTTTCAATACCAACTCATTGCCTTTACATAAACATGATGTTATTTATATAACAACACATTCAACAATAAATGTAAATGGGCAAATTGTTACAATGATTATATGTAACAAATCATAACATTATCATAACATGGAACATTTATGCTAACATGTTCATGTATTCTTTTGAATCATGTTTCATGTGCTAACATGGTGTGGTCAACAAAGGGCATGGCCTTCCTTTAGTTGTTTTGCATGCTTTCTTTAAGCAAAGGTGTTGGTAGCTTTGTAGAGAGCTCAGGCCGTTTCTATTTTGCTGCATGTTGTCATTACAAGTGAGGACTCTTACAAGCTTAGTGCTCTTTCAGATTTCCCATCCTTTCACTTTTTAATATGCTTTGTGCAACTGGTGGTGGGGGACTCTAGAACATGGTTTGTTCCTTTGCCCCTTTGTGATCACTTTGGGATTTGTCCTTCAAGCTCAGACTTGGGTCCGCTCTCTTTGTTTCTTCTTTTGCTGGGTGTTTTGTTTACTAGTGTTTGCCAAGGTTTTATCAATAGATGACTTTAACAAGGCCTAGTAGTCTAGGTAGTAGTGTTGTTCTTCAGGCTACAACGTGCCACGTGAATAACAGTTCATAATCATTTGGACAACAAGATTATGCTCCTTAATCTTGCAGGGTAAAAGATTGCTATATAATCTTCCAAGCTCGAAGATTATGTATTACAAAAAAAGGTTCGCATGCTTTGTTTTCAGATTCCCTTGATTGTCCCATGTTTTGCCATATAGTTCCCATAGACATGTCATAAGCATTCACCCAAGATGTTGACAGAATGAAAGGGGCTCATAGCTATCCGTCAGTATGTTGGGTGTGTCATCTATCTGGCCCTACCCGACTTATCAAGGTTGGCTAACCCAGCACAACGGGCCACTTCCAGAGTACATTTATGCACATTTCGAAATTTGGGAATGACATTTTCAAAAGAAATACCTATGCAACCAAAGGCTGAAGCTCTCATAGTTCTCAAAAGAGGACAAGCCTACGGTTATTCACATCAAGTACCAGGAGCAAAGAGTTGCTACGATATCCATGTACTCTTCTGAATGACAGAAACTTTTGTAAGCATGGCTTGAGCATCATGTTACACGTTTTATTAGCAGTTCCTTGCTGGCATACGAACAAAATGGTAGCAATTGTTTTGCTGCTGGTACTTGATGTACCGTGCAATACTGTACTGTGCAGTGGGTCTGCGGGGATTTGCCATGTAACTACTAGCTACCCTTTTTCTTTTGCTGTAAACGAAAAAGAGCATTTGTCATCAGGCCTCTGGAGTCTGCCCCCAAACTAAGCGATTGAACAGAAAAGCTGTTGAGCTCTGCCCAGTTGCCGAGTGAGTATTTTTGGTGCACAAATTTGTGCCAAGTGTCAGTACCCATGTGAAAGACAGATTTCCTGTACTGCAATGGCAGATTCTTTGGTGCATGGGAGGGAAGATTGTCAATGAAATTTAGGAATCTGTAATTATGATGTTAGTGCTTAGTGTCGAACTGGTTAAGTACTTGGTGCTAAGTGTAGGGTAGAGCACGGAGGGAGGGCCGGTGTGTTCCTGAGATGATGGGCCCCTGAGGCTGGAGGCTGAGGGCCCATTATTTTGGGAATGCCCCAGCTGCATGCGTGGTGTAAAGCCCTCTTGATGGTAAAACATTTCATGTCGCTGTCTTTGTGGAGTACCTGATGAAACATCAATGCCTTTGCAATGAAGCACCATAATGCCCAATGATAAAACATACCACCAGACTATAAAACAAGACAAATTCTTGCCTCCTCAACGGGAAATTATGCTCAACGGGAAATTAAACTAAACAGGAAATTATCACTCAACTTATACAAGTCCAGGCCCCAAGTCTGGGGTGTTCCATAATTTGTCTTGCCAGTAAGTTTGCCCTTGTAATTTTAACTGGCTTCTGTGGTCCGGGCTTTGAACATGAACAGGTGCTTGCTGGATTCTACTAGTACAGAACAGGCAACTGAGCTAGTGGAATCAGCATGTCAACCTAACAACATCTAGAGTAGTTGAGGATCTTAGCTAGATGCTTCTGAATCTTGGGGGGAAGATTTTGTAGCATTTTTGTCCCTGGACATTTTTTTGTTTGCCTTAAGTATTTGTCCACAACTATATCTACAGTGAAGAGAGCCTCAGTTGTTTGTGCTAGGGTAAAAATTCATTGTTTTTTCTTTCATGAGTTGTTTGTTGCCAAGTTTAAAAATCATTGTTTTTTTTTTGGTCTTTTCATGTTTTGTACCCTATGGATATTTGTCGTTTAATAGAACTCAAGAATTCCAATATGGGTTCTATCTTCTATCCTTTATAGGTTCGCTTATCTGCCCCCATTCTAGAGCACAAAATGCCTGCGGAGCCAAGACAATTGCATTTCAAAAGGCAGTTGTGTGTCAGAAGCCAAGGCTGCAGTGTTAATAGTGAACAGCAACTACAGACTAGTAAGGGAGAGCTGAGGACAGTTAATGTAGGAAGTGCTAAGTGGAAACAAGGTTTTAGTACAGGACTTTGATCCGAACTACTCCCTAGAGAACTGAGATTCCACTCAGATGGATCATGGAACTGCGTAAAGCTTTTAAGGGCTACTTTAGATGAGGGTCCAAGCTCCAGGGTCCAATGAAATAGACCAATCCTATTAGCTGAGACCCATAAATTGGACCCATGGCCTTTAGCACCAAAAAGTGGCAAATCAAGGCTAAACCTATACATGGCACCATTTTATAGGGAATATCATTTGGTTCGGACCCAAAAAAAGAGCTCATAAGGAGAGCTCATGATTTGGAGAACCAAGATGCAAACTAGGGTCCAAGGCAAGGTCCAACTCAAAGATTCAATTTGCTTCAAATGAGTCCAAATTTGTTCCTAGGAATTTGGACCCTAGATCCCCATCTAAAGTGGGTCTAAGACTATGGTACCATAGTCGAAGATGGGTCTTAGGGTTGAGAATGTGATTGATAGGTATTGGTTTGAAGACTGTTTTTTGGCTGGTATGAGGTAGGTATACACCAGTGATGGGCAGATGTCTGGAATATTCGGATATCAGGCCTGGATGTCAGGCTAGATATCACCCATGATATTCGACGGATATCATCTTGGGTGATATTCGGTTTGTCGGATATCACTTATGTGATATCTTGTTCTTTAATATTCGAGGTTTATGTTAGATATAAGGATTTTGATATTTGAGCTGATTATCAAATCCAAGCTTGGATTAGGATATCAAGTTAGTAATTAAATAAGGTTAGTAATTAAGTTAGTTAAAAGAAAGGTTGTAGTTGGTAGCCTTCACAATCTAACATCTTTATTGGGAGAGAATAAAATGGTTGCAATTGGCTTTTCTAATCATTTTTCACTCTCATTTTAATTTTGTTTTGGCCTTTCATTTCTTTTGCCTTCTTCATTTTTCTGTTTGTTTTTGTACTCTCACGCTCTACTTACCCTTTCTTTGTCCTTTTGCAAGTTGTTACAACATTTAAACTAAGTTTTTTTTTTCTCTTTTGTTTCCTCTTTTCTATTTTTATTTTTCTGTTTCTTGAAATAAAATGATTCTATTGTTTATTTTTATATTTTTGTTTGTTTGGATGTAGGTTTAAAGTTTGAAGAAACAACACTAATCACATTCTTCTTTAGGTATGTTTTCTTTTCATTACTATTATAAAAAAATCTCTTTTGTTTGCTCTCTATTTTGTTTCTGCTTTTTAATTTTCTTTTTGTTTAAAAAAATTGTGTTTTACTATATATCCCTTTGTTTGTTTCATTTGTTTTCATTCCTTTTTTATAATTTTATAATTTTACTTTTTCTCATTTATGTTTGTTTCATGTTTTAGTTTCTTTCTATTTTTATGTGTTTTCTGTTTTCTGTTTTATTCTTTTTTCTTTTTCAAAATTTTGTGGATTTTAAAATATTTAGTATAATAGAAATAAAGTGTTTCTTTTGAACTTTTGTATTTTTGTTTGTTTGGATGCATGTTTGAAGTTTGGAAAAAGAAGAGAAACCTCATTCTTTTTCAAGTATGGTTTTTTTTCATTACTATGAGGTTTTTTTGCTCTTTGTTTTGTTTCTTATTCTTGTAATCTGTTTTTTTCCTTTTTCTTTTAAAGTTATTTTATAGCATTTCCATTTCCTTGTTCATTTGTTTCGATTCCTTCTTTGTAAATTTTTTTTAATACTTTTTTCCGCTGATGTTTGTTTGATGTTTTTGTTTTTTCCTTTTTTAAAAAAATTTTAATTTTAATTTTTTCTATTTTTATATGTTTTCTGTTTTCTATTTCTTTCTATCTTCTTTTTCAATTCTTTTATGGTTTTAAAATATTTAATATAATAAAAATAAAGTGTTTCTTTTTAACTTTTGTATTTTTGTTTGATTGGATGTAGGTTTGAAGTTTAGAGAAAGAAGACAAACCTCATTCTTTTTCAAATATGGTTCTTTTTCATTACTCTAAGTTTAATTTCCTCTTTTTTTTGCTCTCTATTTTTTTCTTACTTTTTGTCTTTTTTTAATTTTAATTTTTCTGTTTTTTTCTTTTTTGTTACAACTTTGTTTCATTTTATTTTCTTTTTAATAACTTTCTTCTTCTTTTTGAATTTGAAATTTCTGGTGTTTTTTCTTTTTTTTTGTCAAGTTCTTTTAAACTATTTTTAGTTTTTTTTTACTTAATATTTTTGCAAATTGCAAGACTCTAGTTTTTTGAGTTTTTCATCCTTCACATTGTAGAGGATCATTATACATTTTTTACTTTTGGCTTATCATAGTCATTTTTGGATATGAGAGGAGTGAAAAAAGAGTGCTCATTTTTTTGTAAATGTTTGCATGCACACACTTAAGATTTTAGGATTTTGTTTCAAACCTTTTGTAAACTTGTTTAAAATCCAAGTTGAATTGATATCCGGAACTAATATCCAACTAATGAATAACAACAAATATTCGGTAGATTGATATTTTGGTTGAATAAAAGTTTTTGAAAATATGATTTCTGTCCTAGATATTTAAATTGAATTTTTTTCCTAATATTCAATTTGTATGAATAATCTTGATTGGATATGCTTATCTGGTGGATATCACAAAAAGATGATATCTGCCCAACACTGGTATGCACATGGTGTTAAAAGTAGGGTGCTAGAACTTTAGGGTTTAGCAAAAATAATATTCAACCCCGCCATTGCTATCAAGTGTTGATTTTCATTTTAGTCATGCCAAAAGTGCTTGTGTCTTCATGATGGGATGTTAGCATGAAAGGATGATTCAATGGCAAGGAATCATTGTCATTGTTGTCCATTATGCATTGATGGAAACTAACAATAAATAGATTTGAGGTTTGTTCAAAAAATGGTAAGCATTTCAATCCTCCTTTCTATTTTGTGTTTTTTGTGTTTTGGTATAGAACTTCATCTTTATTCTTTATGTTGTGTTTTTTGTGTTTAGATGTTTGGATATACTTGTGTTTCAATTTTTATACCTTTTTCTTTGATTTTCTTGTATTTGTGTTTCAATCTTGGGATCTTTTGTTTTGCTTTCGATGTATTTCAATGTCTTGTGTTTGCTAATGCATTTAATATTTTTGATGCATAGCGTTTTTGGTGCTTCAACCTAACTATTATGCCTTAAAGGTTTTCAATTGCACCTAAGTTTTCTACACACCCATGTTGTGGTTTAAGTTCCAAGTCTTGGAATTTGGTGGTTTATGTGGTTTTTGGGTAGAATGGTGGATCATTGGCATGATGACAATTTGAGGGTAGTTGAATCATAAGGTCACCTACATCTGTAACCACTTGTGAGCATCTTGGAGATTTTGGGGTTGAAAGTGTGGATGGTCTAGGTGGAAGGAGCTTGCCCAATGACACAAAGATTAGAGAGGTGGTCAAATCTATTGAACTTTTGCAAACAAAAGTTGCTTTGCAACAATAGCAACTTGTTCAAATGTTGGAATGTGACTAAAAGTTTTTGCATCATTCAATAAAACTACAAATATGTGGGTTTTAAAAAAATTGAATGATTATCTTATTTTTGTAAATTTAATTAAGACTAAAAAGATGCAATGTGTTGTTTGTCATAATGAACAAGAAGAAGATGGAAACAATTCCACATGCACTTGGAAAGGCTTGCCTGTGTATGATAAATAACATGGCACAATTGCAATGACTTGGCATGTATTTGAAAAGCACTTTGTTATGCTAAATGTTTATAAATATAAAATTGTTGTTGTTGACAATGTGTTTGTTAATGCCTAGTAGTTGTTATGGACTGGCTACAAACAAGTGGAGAATTACAAGACAAGACAAGTTTTATTGATCCATCAACTGGTGTTGATCTGCTGAAGAGTTGTTCCCCAGACTATCTCCTTTTATAACCCTGAAC
>Ga0116230_10003458_pt1 | contig 15422 bp, 8 predicted proteins | sample S1TSphfallax_3_FD_88678 | JGI IMG/M metagenome (GOLD analysis project Ga0116230, IMG submission 88678) | Host-associated microbial communities from peat moss isolated from Minnesota, USA - S1T2_Fd - Sphagnum fallax MG | ecosystem: Host-associated > Plants > Peat moss > Unclassified | place: USA... | reverse complement strand
CCTAATGGCTAACCACTCCAAAGGTTTGTGTTTTGTGTGTAATAGAAATGGGGTTTGGTGAAGATATTACCTGAAATACATCATGCTCCAAATGAAAGCATAGCACTCTCCCTCCATAGGATGAAAATGACGTTATACTAGAGATAAATCTTCGCTTGCATAAGCCATGACTTGCTCCTGCCTTTCAAATTTTTGTGACAATATAGCTCTTACACCCTTTATTGACTAGTCAACATCCAAGATGAATGATTTGTTGAAATTAGGTCTAACCAAGATAGGTGCTTGTACAAATGTCCTTTTTAATGCAACAAAAGCTGCCTGGCATATGGGTGTCCAAAGAAACTTACACTCTTTCTTGGTTATGGCAAACAATGGTTTTGCTATCTTCGCATATCCAACAATGAACCTCTTATAATACCCTATCAATCCCAAACATGCCCTGACATTTGTGGCTATATTGGGTGTGGGAAAATTGTAGATTGTTGTTATCTTCTTGGGATTAGGTTGAGATTCAGCATAGTGCACAATATGTCCCAAAAATGTAATACTTTTGGACCCAAAACAACATTTGCTAGGGTTTAATTTGAGATTAACCTTTGTGAGTTTTTGAAGAACCAATTGGATGTGACATAAATGCTCACTCCATGTTCTACTATGTATGTTGACGTCATCAACAAACACCTTCAAAAATTGGGTATTCCATTCCTTGAATATGTCAGCCATGGTTCGTGAAAATGTACTAGTGGCGTTTTTCAACCCAAACAACATAACATTCCACTGATATAGACTTGACTTGGTGATTACTGTTGTTTTCTTCACATCATCAAGACCCATCGGAATCTGCAAGAACCTTAACTACAAATCAAGTGTTGAAACCATTGGGAGCGCCTTAATTGATTCAAAACATCCTCAATTAGGGGCTTGGGAAAAGAGTCCCGCCTTGTTTGAATATTCAATGGGCTGTAGTCTCCACAAAATCTTTGGCTACCATCTTTCGACATTGGCAAAGTCACCCTACAAGCATATTCTAATGCATTTTTACACATCTTCCCCACATCCACCAATGCTTGTATTTGTTGATTCACTTCAGCTTCCTCCCAATAAGATAGTTGTTTAAGAGTCATGTAGCGGGGAGGTAATCCTTGGGTGTCAATAGAATGCTCTCCCACATAACATTGCCCCAACTTTCCTTTGTGCGATGCCAACACCACTTGGAATCCCTCCAACAGATCCCACAATTGTTTATGTTGTTATTCATTCAAAGATTCATATAATCTTATCCTATTCTTGATTTGGGTCCACCTATTACCTCCTTCAATTAGGTCATCAAATACTTGGATTAGATATAAATGCACATTGGGTTCAATGTTCTTTCCCAATTTCTACTACATCTGAGCATCTTCTTATGCAGCTACACATTTTATCCAATCAACATAATCATCATCCTCAGAGAACAGACCTTTAAGAATGTTTTGATGTCGCTCTTGTAGGGTCAAATTAAAAATTTGCACATGCATTTCTTCTTTAATGATCAAATCCAACCCATGGTCTTTCAACTCTTCAATCTGGTTTTCCAAATTCAACAAGGTCTTTTGTGGGTCATCCTCTGCCTTTCCCTCATATTATGTTATATGCTCTTTAGAGGAAGACTCATAATTGAAATCATCAAAATCTAATGAACCCAACAAATTCACCCAGTTATTAATATGAATTTGTCCCATCTCTTTGTTAAATAACTCTTCCTAGATATTGCATTTTTCTTCTTAAGATCTTTTGAGTACCTGTAACATGTTCACTATATTAAATGGCAGTATTTCCACTTCCATTCCAAGTCCATTACAAACCTATATGACGCCCTTCTCCACATCAACAACTACTCCTATTTTTATAAGGAAATCAAATCAAGGAGCAAATCATAAATGTTTGTGTCAACCACAAGGAAGATTATTTGACATATAATTCCTCCCACTTTCATTGGAAGCTCTATAATCCTTCCTAATGTCTGTGTCAATATACTAGAGGCTATCTTATAAGTTTCATGGCCAGCCACTAGATGCATTATGCCAAGTTCTCTAACAAGTCTGTGCTTGTGGCCAGTAATTCAAATCTGTGTACAGAGATAGGGTGTAAGATCATCTTATACAGATTTGACCAGCTGTGCATCTCACATCAAGCAATCAATTCATGGGAAAATGTCTCATCTAATAAAGCCAGGCAGACTCCATATTGTGTAATCTGACATCCTTTCTTCCTCCTCTAAAGTGAAGCACTAGGCATTCACCCAAAGTCGATGGCACTTACATTCCTTCCAGCAGTTTTCTAAACCACAGCACTTCCAACTTCTGCCATTTGTTTCAAGATGACAGTAGTTCTACATGGGACTCTACAAAGTTGGTCATCATCACCCTCCATTCAAAAGACCATGAGAATATACCTGTCCACTGTGTTTTCTGTGCATTGAGAAGTCAAGGAAATCTGTAGTCCATGCCACTGCAAATTTCTGTGGTCTCCATTTAATGCTGCAACACAGGCAATTCCACTACTTTTGCTGCCTCAAAAGTAAGTACAGCAAGATTATGCCACAAATCAGTTCAAAACTTTTTCTTTCTCACTCCTTGCCATTCACAAAATCAAAATACACAGTGGAGGCATTCCCTATCTCCAGCAATGCCAGAGTCACAGGATATTGGGTATTCTGCATCTGCTGTAGCTGACAATGTTATAACTGATAGACATACCCCAATTTGAATATGAGCAGGGTAGATTTAGATATGAGACCACTCGCATTTGAATACTTTGGATTGATGGATGGCACATCACACATACATTTAGACCATGGAGTCTCTATGATCCAGCTGTTGAGATCCACATTGTGAAATTGGATTCTCAACATTGAAGTCGGCTTTAGACTGAGGACAAGGTACTGGTGTGCAACACTCAAAACTTGAGAGCATACTTGGATGTACAGTATGGCATGCCCATTCTTACCAAGCAGCCCTCAGTCTATCAGGTATTCTATCTGGGTTGCCTTCTTGGTGACTTTGAAGTGTTCTTGCTCATCTAGCAAAGTTCAGTCAACACTACTGGAGAGCACTGCACATGAGCATGTCACTTTGGGTTTCTTAGAACAATAATGACAGAGTCACCACGAAGGAACATCTTGTTGATGAACCGATCCTTGTTCACAGGTTTGGCCTTTTTCTTTCCTATCCCAGTATTTGGCACCCGCAGAAACAAGAAAATTTGTCACTGCCAAGCTAAGACAAAGTCAAATAAGAGAAGCAGACTTTCACCAACACAAAGTACTGAGCTAAAAATGACAGACGATGGTGATTTGCTCAGAACAAGTATATGAGAGCTACCACAAACCTCTATCCACATCTCCTTGACATTTTCCAGGACCATATTGCAATGGCGATCAAAAGCCTTCACACGGGCTGGCAACTTCTTGTTGTTCCGACAATTGATGAGCACCTAGTGCAGGAAGCCCACATCCTGTTAGTGACAACACTAATCACCTTGTATCAGTCACCAAGGCAGACTGCCAGTGAGAAAAGTGTCTGCATCTACAAGCATACCATGGTAGCAGATGACAACCTAACTGCAATTTGCTGAATGGATCTTCTTTGTCACAATACTGTAAACAGTCTACAAATCTGTCTCTCACAATTTTGCCAAAACATCAATTCTCACTAAGAGAGCACATCAGCTCTCTACCCTATACAACACACAGAGACAAGCACACAAACCTGGGTGTTGTTTTTGACTGACATTGTGAGTACTGAGAGGGGCCCAGTAGAGAACTCCTCCTCTGTCTTTTACTGCAAAGTAAGACAAAACAGAGCACAGTTTTTAAGAATGCAATTAACTCAGGAACAGTGGAACCTTCACAGTTCAAATATCCAGCAACATCCAACAGTGTTTTTGAACCCTATCAAGGTTCAATCATTGGTAGCAAATTCTTGTGCAGTCTACAGGCCACATCCAGACTAATAAGATAGGAAGCCTGCATGTTCTATACATAAAATGCAACAAGAAAAGCAGAGAGACAGTTACCATATCCTCTCCCATTGGCCTTGCCCCATTGCCAACACAAACAACAGATGACACTGTAGATGTTAAATGTGTTGATTCTTATCTTTTTCCTAAACCCTAAACCCTAAACCAACTATCTGATGCAATCTCCTCAGTCCATAAATGTTTCCAATTCCAACATAACATAGATTTGTTGCTAGTTTTCAAGCGCTCTAACACAACATTCACGATTGACAAACAACAACAACAAAAACAACAAACAACAACAACAAAAACAAACGTGGGAGATGTGCACCATACCTCATGGTCACGGTGCAGGCTTCTCCTCCATATGACCAATGGCAATTTGACTTCTCATGGTGACATATTTGAGGGCAAGGTATTGATGTTAGTGTGTCGGTCTTCAAAAAACTTAAATATTATAGCAATAGCAGCTTCAAACAATTGTTATGTCTTCCAAGCAAAGCACAACATTGCTACAGCAACCATTGGTGAACAGCCCACCAATCCTTTCTCCTGCTTGAACTCCACTTATTCCACCCTTGCAACCTCAAAGGCCGTTGACAACAATTGGCCTACCTACCACTCAATTCCTACAATCTGAACAAGCAATTCCCAAGAGGCACACAAAAGACACAAGAGCGTCGGTTAGGGTTTTGGATGTGCCTTTGGAATTCTGGAATGTGAAACCAACTGAATTAGGTATTATTTTCTTTCTTTCTGTTTTCGGGGCCGAATGGGTCCGAGTTTTTAAGCTATTGGCGAATAGGGTGGCTCTGTTTTGAAAATTTGGGGATGCTCTTGTGACATACAAATGGGGTCATTAATTGAGGGTACCTATCGGAAGGTAATGCTTATGGACACCCATGGGCTTTATCCAGAGTACGATGAGGAGGGCAAAGTTATAAGAACCTAAACATACATAGATCACAAGGTCTACAAGAGAGAGAGTTCTTAGAGCGCCCCCACTGGTGCTCAGTATGTGACCGTGCAAAAGGATTTCTCACATCCAAGTTTAGTTATTTATTTTTTTTGCAACCTCACCCATCTTATACATAAAAGCAACAGTGGTGGTGTCTGTCTGTGTGGGCAGTGCTTGGAAGATTGTTCCAATCATTGCCCGTTCCCCACATCCCCAGATGTAACTGATACTTCAGAGAAAAAAGAAATCAGGGGCAGTCTGATTTTTTGAGGCAAAAGATTTGTTAGACCAGAAAAAAAATATTTAGGCCTTGGACAGCCCAAAATCAATTTTTTTTTTCTTTTGTATTGATCAAGACTACTTTTTTTTTTTTAGCTACTATCCGTCCCGATTAAGGGGATGGATGAAATGTTCGTCCAGCTTGATGACGGGACGGATTTAGGGGAAGACCAAAAAAAAAATATTTAGGCCTCGGACAGCCCAGAATCAATTTTATTTTTTTAAATTTTATTGACCAAGATTAGCTTTTTTTTTTTTAGCTACTGTCCGTCTCGATTAAGGGGATGGATGAAATGTCCGTCCGGCTTGATGACGGGACGAATTTTGGGGAAGCTTTTTTTCTTTTAGCTATTGTCCGTCCCGATTAAGGGGATGGATGAAACCAAGTGTAAAGAAACCGGGGGACTTCAAAGTGGCCGAAGGTCACGGGCACCCACTAGTACGACTGAAACAAAGACTGCAAATAGGTGGGAACTACTAATAGCAAACCACCTGGACCAATCATTATGATTGACCTATCAAAAACAGGGCGCAGCAGTCCGATCATATTTATTACTCTACTCTAGCGGTGCACAACTTTGCTTCGCTTTTTACCAGCCTCAGCAAACTGAGCAAAAATGCAGGAAAATAACCATTTTCCTGAGCGAAACCGGTATATGTTCACTTTACTTCATCCACTTTTAATTTGCAGGGTCATATACTGAGCACCGGTGGGCATGCTCTTCCGTCTCCTCCTTAAGACTGGAAGGGATTTTACACCTAACATCCTTCTCTTTTCTGAGAGGGATGTTCATAGATACAACGTGCTCTCCAAATACACTAAGGAAATTACTCAGTGTGCTTTACAAAGCCAAAGAGAACTGGAATGCTATACTCACTGAATGTAATTTTCAACATTTGAGGCCCCTCGGGTCAGGATTCATGTGAGAGCCTTGCTTACACGACAAAGCCCATCCTGACGACATTACAAAAGTAGGAAATCATCTCAATAAGCTGTGAAATTTGATGCATAAGTGCTTAGGGAGACAACTTGATCAGGGGTGGAATTTGATGCTGTTCATAGTATCCTTCCTAGGCCCTGTTTTCCCTTCAGAGAACAGCAAAAGATGATGCCACCATTCTGGGGAAAAAATTCAGCAAAGTTTCACAATTGCATGTGTATCTGGACCTCTCAATATGCCCTAGATATGTGCTTCGAGAAAGGTTCTGTGAAATTAACCCTTCATTATGAAATGGGGACCAATTCTTCAAATTTCTTGCCTGAGTTCTTTCCAGGAGGAGAGAGGAGAGAGGCAATAGGTCTAGGAGGAAATAGCAAAACAGCAACAGAAACAAATTGGAAGTGTGCCCGAAGTGATGATGAACTCAAACCTGAACTCCAGATCACTACACATCACTCTATGCAACACCGACACAAAATTGCATACAGAATTCCATGTAGCAGAAAGATTTGAAGCTTTTTTCAAGTGTGAGAAGGAAGGGAATCCACAGAGAAGAAACCTGTATTGGACAAGATCACAGGTGTTCAGCCTGTGCCCCCACCCTCTAGGGATTTACCCTACAAAGAATAGAATAATCTGCCCAAAATGCAGACAAAAAATTATACACAATCTGAATCATGACATTCTGTCACATTTCCAGAACCAACAGGAGACTTGGTCATGATGTTGGCTACCACAAATCGGTAATAAAGAAAGTCAATAGGATCCTCTTTCATTCAACCTGCAACAAGCTTGTGTGGGAAAGCCTCATTGCATTGTGACTTGTCAATGCCAGGAGCATAACTGCTGTGTACTAATCCTGAGAACATTCTATGGGGGCAATACTTTCCTAGCCACTGAAGAATGGATTAAGAAAATTTCAAGAAAATAATTTCACCTATCATGCCAAAGACAACCACTGCTGGCCATTTTAACCTAACAAGATCTGCACAAGAAGGTCAAGAAGGCTTGAGCCCTGAATCAAGCAAGGGTTACTTATATACAAACGAATGGATGAAGGCACAAATTGGGGCTGAATTATTGCTAAGAATCATATGCAACTATGTTTTGAGGCTCAAATGCAGGTTCCCACAACCAAGCAAACGTGGCATGGCAGCAGCTGCACATACAGCCCCGCATATCTGCCACCTGAAGACTCTTGGCCCTGTAATTCGAGGCCCTGAACACATGCATACAGAGCCAGATCAGAAACTATAAATGTTCTGGCACATGTGAAGAGTAATTCTGCTAATGATGTTATCATCAATCTGTTTGCTTTGCAACACACTGACCAAGAAATGAATGATGCTGAAGTACATCATGCTGAGAATGAGTGTGGTGGGTAAAATACAGATTCATTTTCAGAAGAAGAATTGGCTCCAATGAATCATGTGGAGTGCAAAAGGATGGTTGTTGAAGCTCAAACCATGGTAGATGAAGCCAAAGACAGATAGAAAGGCAGAAGTGTGGAGGCAATGGGACGATGTGAAGATGATAAATCAAGACAAATGGATGTATGGGAAGACAATGTGTCAATGGTATTGCTCACTGGAGGACAATTGGAAACTGGACTCTATGACATTGCCAACATAGAAAGGGTTAAGAAGCGGGTAATGACGTACCATTGGTCGGAAGATACCCAGTTTTTCCAAAATCTGGTGGTACGTAGGCCTGCAGAACAGAAAATGTTGAATGAGAAGATACATGAGGAATTTGGAGACTTTGGGGAAATGCGGACACTTGGTGAGGCGAAGAAGAGGTTCTTTTGGCATGACAAAACTGAGTTTGTCAAGAAATTTATCAAGGTTTGTGAAAGATGTCAGTTAGCCAGGCAATCTAGAAAGATGAGATCTGGCATTGAAAAGATGAAAAGTATTCATATATGTTTTATCATGTTGTAATGAACATTGCTAGATCATTACCAGAAACAATTGAGGGCAATAAATATGTGCTTGTAACTATCGACCATTATTCTAAATGGTGTGAAGCATGACTTGTCAAGGAACATAATGCTTTTCCTACTGCTAAGTTTTGGAAGATGAGGTTATTTGTAGGTATGGAGTGCCTAAGTACATTTTGACAGATAATGGTAATGAATGGATGAAGGAATTTGCTGAAATCTGTCATAATTATGGCATCATACATCAGTTTATAATTCCTACCTGGCCTCAATGCAATGGCATGGTTGAGCGTCTGATAAAGACCATCAAGGACGAACTCATAGTTATTGCAGTTAACAACATACAAGATTGGGATTCATTAGTACCACGAATATTTTTTAGATATCGGTGTGGCATCCAAGCCAACACAAAGTACTCTCCTTCATGGTGCTCACTAGTCGTACGCCTAGACTTGCCATTGATAACAACCTTAATGGCTTATGCGATGTATTTAATGAATACGCAAGTCCTAAAGTCATGGCAGATCAAATGATTCTTGAAATGCAGCTGATTGGGAGTGTGCACAAATTTCTGCTTGAGAATGTGGAGCATGCTCAAAGGAAACAAAGAAAGGTATATGCTGCCAGAAAGGGGCTTCAAACCTTTGAAGACTTTACAAAAGACACCAAGGTCAAGATGCGCAGACCTAGGAAGAAGAGATCATTGTTCAGTAACTAGTAGGGGCCTTACATCTTTATAGATTACAAAGATGGGAAGGGACCTCAAGAATAAGACCATGGCAACAAAATATGCATTCTCAAAGATCTCAAGGGGCAGTGTTGGGAATGTCAAGAAGGGATTTGCAATTATATCTGTCTGCAAATTGATATTTGATCTATGAGGACATAGACTTATTTGGAAGGAGTCGTGACACTTGTGACCTAAAAATAGTGTCCAACATTTTATGTGGATGAATGAAAACAAGAACTTTAATTCAATTGTGTGGCAGCCGATGCCAAAGCTATTGTGCTTCGAGGATGTTGAAAGTTCAATTACTTGCTTTTCTTTTTTTGGCTTTGTTTGTTGTTTTGCAGGTTATTGTGGAGTGGCTTAGGTGAGCTGGTTTTAATGATGGAGCGGGATCCTTGTTGCTCAATTGAAAAATTTTATGGGGAGTGTGAATCACGATTCTTGGAGACGATTGGTGCTGAGTTTTCAAAGTAATGGAAGGAGGTGGACAAGGAATAATTATATGAAGTTGGATGAGGAAATGGGGTGTGGGCAATTTTTCTTTTGGGAATGGGAGAAGTTAAGTTTTGATTTTGCTTGTGAAAAAGTGTGGCATTTGTTTGGATTTGGATTGTACTTAATTGAAGATGGAAGTTCCTCTTGACTTTTTCTTTTTTTGAATTCGGCGCCTGATCTTCCGTTGTGTCAAAAATGTTGGGAAGGAATTAAGAGGTCTAGCTCTGCATTTTAGGGACCAAAGCAAGGGAAATGATGAATGAGTTTAGGATTTCAAGAGTGGTTGTAGTGGCAATCATCATCTTTGACAATTTTTGGGGGTCTTAATGTGAATGTGTAATGTGGTCCATTATGAAAAAATAGTACTTGTGATATAGTGGGTGCTCTTGGGATTTTGGAATAGAAGGATACTATGAGGTGTAAACGATCTTTTTTGCTTGCTTTGTTTTTAATCTTTGTCCAACTTCTGAAAGACTCTACATAATGATGTTGGGGTTGCATTTGTGGGATTTCTATTATTGAAGGATGAGCTACCACATTCATTAACAACCAATTGGCTCCTTGAGAGGAAATCAAGAGAGGTCTAATCCCTTTAGATCCATAGAACTAGAATAAGAAAGTTTCATGATTAAAAGGATTTAGGTTTAAAAATAATATTAGTTGTAACCTTCTTTATGTTCTTTGAAAATTCTAGCAAATCTTGTTGAATTTGTATTCAAAATGTTTTGGATTTCCATCCCAAAATCATCATACCCTTTCTTTTTTATGACAGTACTCTTACAAAGCATAAAATGTAACAAGGCATTTTAGAAAACAAAATGTTTGCATGCACAAACATTCCATTTTCTAAAATGCATTGTGATGATTTTTTTCCCTTTGTGATACCTTATGGGTACCCATTGGATATCCATATCTTTTCATGGGAAAACCATTTTTTTTTAAAAATTGTGTTGATCTTTATGCTCAATAACACCACACTTGGAGTGGGGGAATTTTGAGAAGAAGGACCCCTTGGCTCCATATTAGGCGAACACTTACTTTTGGAACTCCCTAGTTCTCAAGCATTACCATGCATTTACCACCTTGTGATCTATGTAAGTTTAGGCCTATGTGATAGGTGCCTTAGCCACAAGCTTTACTAGAATAATAGTTTCACACAAGGTGTGTTACACAATGGCCTTGCCATTCATGTAATATTGGCAATGGATATTGGATAGTAAACCAGTCATAGCTAGGCAAAAAAAATTGTATTTTAATGTACATCATCATGTTGTTGTGAAACAAAATTTGTCATGACTATTTTTTTATTTTTTTTTGGACATCACAACCCAAAAGGGATCTCACTTTAAATGGTCACAGGTTCTAAGAACTTATCTAAACATTTAAAAATTTGTTATAAAACCAAAACCAATAGGGAAATGTCACGTTAAGGTTTTCAAAAATTTGAAATCTAGTGACCTTTTTTGTAAAAAAAACATGGCGTATGGAGTTGAATATTTATTTTCAGTTTTACAAAAAAATTCACCCAATAAAAAGATTCATCACAACATGCATATTTGAATGTTTGCAATCACAATGTCACATTTTGATATAACTGCGTATTTTTTTGTGTATGATGAATGCTTTAACCATTTGGAGATGGTAGTTTCATATTTAAATTGGTAGGTTATGGATTGATGACAAAGGTACTTGGGGTTGGGTGTACAATTTAGGAGGTGGCAGACAAAGCAACACGTCTAAAAATCAATGTGAATCCTTTTACAACCAAATTAGAATGAATGATCTTGTAACTTGATGTAATTACACAATTATTTAGGTAATTGTTTAAAGGGGTAAGTTGAATGGTAGGATTCCATAATTTGGTCATGGTGCATTGACTTATGTCATGTGCACCATGTGATATTATTTTTTTGTGATTTTGTTTCTTTTCTATTATTTGAAGAACCATGTGGTGAATAAGCTTTAGGAAGTTTCTTGATTAGTTTCCTTTTGGTTAGTATATAAAGGGGTGTTTGTGACCTTGAGAAACACCTCCCCTTGTACAAAGTTATTGGAATTTATTGTAGAAATATTACAATTTGAATTTTTTCATTTTCTAAAATTTGTAAAATTTGGACCATTTTTCCCATGAAAAATCCTTTGTATTGGTCGAAATCACATTTTTCAGGTTGAACCTTTGTGAAAATTTGCCAAAAAAAACACATTGGATAAAGACCCAATGTGGGGGGCATTCCCAAAATAAGGGTCCTAGAAAGAGGTGACAGCTAAGTCCCACATATTTTGGAAATGTCCACCACCCCTAGGAATGAAATACTCTAGGGCACAATGCAAACCTGATCATAAGCCTAAACATAGGAAGATCGAAGAGGGTAGGAGAAGGAACTGTTTAGGAGCTAGCGAGACCTTATGCTTATAAATCGACATAAGGTCAATCCCATTCCTAAATAGTAAGTGTAAGGTCATAGATGTAAGGTCGCTCGCACTCTTAAATAATAAGCACCAGATCCTTCCTCTTTTGAAGGACAGATATTTGAATAATGATTGACATAAGGTATCCTCCAAACAACCTTCTTGGAGTGCTTCCTGGCTTTCGATAATGTTCACCTTGCTGGATGATGTGGTGAACATCAGACCCTCATAATGAAGGACACGTGAACATTAACGCACCCTCATAAGTAAATGCAAGATCCAACGAGGTGAACATTACCCTACCGTCATAATTAATGCAAGATCTAGCGAGGTGAACATTACCCCCGCCCTCATAATGCGATAATGCAGGATCACTGGAAGGTGGGGCGTTCCTGAAAGAAGGGGACCAAGATCAGGAGGCAAGATCAGGAGGGATGAGCTTGAGATTGTAAAAGGCCCTTCTAATTTATGCTGCAAAAGAAAAGGGGCTTCAAATATATGGAAAAATCACCTCGCCCTGATACGATGGTACCAATTTCGTGGGATTTTGTGAAAAAAATTGGTACCATCAAGGCCAATCGATGATATCTTGATACCATCCATACCCTGGTGGTCAGTTTGAAGAATAGGTTCAAGAGTTATATGTGGTAGTTGTGCGTGTTTTGGAAAGCACAACAGCAGACCCCAGTTGACAAGCCATTGGTATATTTACTTTGTTAAATCTATCCCTTTTATATTACAAAAGGTGGTTTGATCACCTTACTATCTCCCGCTCTTAAATAATATGCATAAGATCCTGCCTCTTTTGAAGGACAGATATTTGAATATCGATTGACATAAGGTATCCTCCAAACAACCTTCTTGGAGTGCTTCATGGCTTTTGATAATGTTCATTTCGCTGATGATGCGGTGAACATCCGACCCTCATAACGCAGGACACGTGAACATTAACGCACCCTCATAAATAACGCAAGATCCAGTGAGGTGAACATTACCCCACCCTCATAACTAATGCAAGATCCAGCGAGGTGAACATTACGCGCACCCTCATAATGCGACAATGCAGGATCGCTCGAAGGTGGGGCGTTCCTGAAAGAAGGGGACCAATATCAGGAGGGATGAGGTTGAAATTGTCAAATGCCCTTCTCATTTATGCTGCAAAAAAAAAGTAGCTTCAAATATATGGAAAAATCGCCTTGCTCTGATTTGATGGTACCAATTCGGTGCGATTTTGTGAAAAAAATTGGTACCATCAAGGCCATTTGATGATATCTGGATACCATCCATACCCTGGTGGTCAGTTTGAAGAATAGGTTCAAGAGTTATTTGTGATAGTTGTGCATGTTTTGGAAAGCACAACAGCACACCCCACTTGACAAGCCGTCGATATCTTTACTTTGTTAAATCTATCCCTTTTATATTGCAAAAGGTCGTTCGACGACCTAACTAACCTTTGTATCTCAACACGGTCAAGTTAATTTGTCAAATTGTAATCGATTTGGCATTATAACATTTCAATTTTTCATGTTCATTTGCCACACTAAATAGTTTTCTAGCCAATAAATTAGTTTTTTCTAATCAAATTGATTTTCCAAGTCAAGTTGATCTGCAAATTTAGTTGGTTTGTCAGGTTTAGTTGTCTTGCCTTGTTGATTTTCTTTTGTCATTTGGCATTCTCACTAATATTTTTTCATAACAGGGTGCACAAGCACAAGTCTAGGAATAGTAGGACTCTAGAATAATGAAATGATAGGTGCACACACATTCTCACTATATTTTTTGTGTTCCCAGATGTTCCTAATGGGTTCCTCTCTGGTGTTCCTAATAGTAATTCACACAGGAAGTAGTAGGTGCAGAATTATTGAAGTCAGATTCTGCTACACATAGTGCTTTGGTCTCCTGGAAACCAGGACTTCTGTAGAAATCAACACGTCTTCTAGGCGGTCCATGTTCTGCTATTTAACATGCCCGAAGAATGTACAGCCTGAATCTGCCCTGGAAATCGTGTATGTCTTTTATAATGTTGTTTCTTAAGCCACATTTTCCTTGCAACAATAATTGGTAAAAAGTCACAATGTAGCTACTTTTTCCTGTCAGGATTAGGGTGTAAAACAGTCTTAATCTAGCCACTTTTTTTCCTCCCATGAGTATCATTAAAAAGCCTTAACATATGTGGAGAAATTCCTAACACATGCGGAGAAATTCCTCAGAAGGGAAAGTTACACACATCAATAGATCCCCCTCGAAAACAGGATCTGTGACGGCCTAAGAGTAATGTCGCTTCACTCATAAAAAACTCTAAGATTTTTATTAGTGTATTTGGAGGTACTCTTAGACAAGCACTTACTTTTGGAACTCTCTAGTCTTCAAGCATTACCATGTGCTTACCACCTTGTGATTTATGTATGTTTAGACTTATCTAATAAGTGCTTTAACCACAAGTTTTACTAGAATAACAGCCTCACACGAGGTGTGTTACACGATGGCCTTGCCATTCATGTAATATTGGCAATGAATATTGGATAGTAAACCGGTCATAGCTAGGGAAAAAAAATCTACTTTAATCTACATCATCATGTTGTTGTAAAACAAAATTTGTCATGACTATTTTTTTATTTCTTTTTGACATCACATTAATTATGAACGACCCAAAAGGATCTCATTTTAAATGGTCATATGTTTTAAAAACGTATCTAAAAATTTAAAAAATTTCTATAAAACCAAAACTAATACAGAAATGTAACAGTAGGATTTTCAAAAACATTGAAATTTAATGACCTTTTTCCTCAAAAATAACATGGAATATGCAGTTGCATATTCATTTTTAATTTTTACAAAAAAATTCACCTAAAGAAAAGGCTCATCACAACATGCATATTTGAATGTTTTTAATCATAATGTCCCATTTTTAAAGAACTGCATTTGTTTTCGTGTATGATGAGTGCCTTAACCATTTGGAGATGGCAGTTTCATATTAAAATTGATAAGTTATGGATTGATGACAAAGCTACTTGGGGTTGTGTGTACAATTTAGGAGGTGGCAAACAAAGCAAAATGTCTAAAGGTGAATGTGAATCCTTTTGGAACCAAATTAGAATAATCTCACCTAGTTTCTAGAGCCCAAAATTCCTTGAAGCTACTATATTCTATAATGATACACAACATGATATCCTCGCCTTGCAAAGTAAGGGCAATCAAACTCATGGTCAAAGGTTTTAGCATGTGTAAAGACTCATTGGAATTAATTTTTATTTTTATTTTTTCATGTGATACCCAATGGTTATCATGAGAAAAAATTAAAAAATATATCAATAGTCATTTCCAAAAAACATAATGCCTCACTCTTTATTTCAAAAAACGAAACATTCATAGGAGTGAGCATTATGTTTTTTGAAACACCCACCTATCACACAAGCAAAATTATGCCTATATGCCTTCTTAATATAGTACTAAAATCCAACTAAGTTCTTATATTACAAAAGGTAGTTTGAGCACCTAACCAACCTTTGTATCTCAACTCAGTCAAATTAATTTGTGAAATTGTAATCGATTTGGCATTATGACATTTCAATTTTTCATGTTCATTTGCCACACTAAATAGTTTTCTAGCCAATAAATTAGTTTTGTTTAATCAAATTGATTTTCCAAGTCAAGTTGGTTTGCAAATTTAGT
>Ga0116230_10003454_pt1 | contig 15427 bp, 13 predicted proteins | sample S1TSphfallax_3_FD_88678 | JGI IMG/M metagenome (GOLD analysis project Ga0116230, IMG submission 88678) | Host-associated microbial communities from peat moss isolated from Minnesota, USA - S1T2_Fd - Sphagnum fallax MG | ecosystem: Host-associated > Plants > Peat moss > Unclassified | place... | reverse complement strand
CACTACTCATGTTGATCTCATTCGCCATCTCAGGACGCGATGGATCTTGTGGCATATTTTCGATCGCGTTGGTTGCGCCGTTACCAGAGTCCTGGCGCTCAGTTGGACTCCTGCCTAGCTCTGGATCCCCTGGATCTATCTCCTTGGAACATTCTCCAACCTCCATTTTGCAACAACTGGAAACGAATGGCAATGAAATTGCACTCTGCTGCGACACTACAACACAAGGCTTTCATTAGCTTTTGCTCAATATGTACTCGGTATATCAGAAGTCATGCAACGTTTTAAGTGAAAAAGTTTCACCAAAAAAAGCTCAGACTAAACTAAGGATTCATGACTCATCACAACCAGCAAGATCCATGTAGCATTTCGCTGCACTATCAATTACACGTCGACCAGTTGCAAATCACTGAACCTGCTTATGTGTGCCTAACGTCTAAAACTCAGGACATGACCATCGTCGCTGCAACAACTTTCCTCAGTGACTTTTGATAGCTCAACCATCGTGCTCCGAATATCCTCCATTGGGAGAACAGATTACTGAAAACACAAACTGCCTTGTTTCGGCATGAGAGACAACATCAAGCCAGTTCAGAAATCAGAAGCAAGCGCCTAGAATAGGATGAAACGGACACCTGCAAGTTCTGCGATTTGTGGGAAATGAAGTCGCGCAGATGGGTGAGCCGGTGCGTCAACCACTTGCCTCTAGTCGTTCCCTTGAGCCAAGTATCAACCCACTAATATTGAACGTAGGCTTCTGGCAATAACCGTAGCTAGTGAGGTGACCCTAACAACTGCAAATTTGTGAATCACAGCAGTTTGAAGTTTGTAAAGCGGAGCCAAGTGGATCAAAGACCACAGTTTGCTAATTCACAGATAGATCTTTCTGGAGTTCTCTGTAAGGCTGAGTTAAGTGCATCGAATACCGAAGGCAACCCAAGAACGACTTGGCACTTGTATATGGCTAGGCCGGCACTTGAGCTCAACTTGATTGTGAAGAAAGAGCCCAGATTGTGAGCACAAATGCAGTTGTGGGTTTCTGTCTAGACGCAAGATATAAGTGGGATTGAGGCAAGCGTGTTCTCGTGTGAAATGGTGCACACGGTTTCCCAGCAAAGTCGACCGATTTGGAGCCTTCTGTGAAACCGCTCCCCTCCATTGTAGTCGCAGACACGCAAAACCAGGTTTTTCAAATCCCTATACTCCCACAGATGCTGAATAGAGACTTGGTTGAAGAGCTGGAGCACAGAGTTTTGGGTCCTACAACTCCGTACCAAGCACAGTCTCAAATGAGCGACGTGCCATGTAAGTGTTCTCTGGTGTCCGGTGGTGCACACGTTTTGCTGGAACACTGATTGGTGTGTGTGATTTTCTCGGCAACTAAACTTGAGCAGATTTGGAGTTTTCTGCGAAACCCATGCATTTGGAAGTGTTCTCTAACCCCAAGTCGCTATCCTTTTAACTGGGTCCTCTTCAATCAATCACTTTTGAGATTGTCACGGCATAAACCATATTACGCTTCTTGCATGTGCTTTTCAATCAAAATGTGCCTGGACTCATGACGTGCTTCCGTTGCACATACATTGAAATATATACATATATGGTCCAGGAAGATATATAGAGTTTGGAGCTAATTTATGGGGTTCTTTGTAGGTTTTTGGACATCACCAGCAACCCCAATATTTCCAATTTTCAATTCACCACCAAAACCTAGATCACCAACAAAACTGAGATCATCAGCACGACTGTTTTTTTTAAGGATCTTGTGATGTAGAAAGCCAATGTGGCCATCATCTTAAAAACTAATTTAGTCAAATTTGACTAGATGCTATACATGAAAGTAGAAATAATTAGATTCCTTTTATAATCTTGGCCACCTCGTAAGATTTAGAGGTTTCAGAATTTTTCTTCCTTCAAAATATGATGAATTTGTGGGATTTTCGCCATAAAAAACACTTGTACACAGTCGAAACCCTATGTCCAAGGTCAAATTTGACAAAATTCCACCAATAAAAAGAACTTCGACACACACAAAACTGAGATCAGCCATGAAAACAGGGATCATACACTAGAGATCTTTAAATTAAAACTTTGGAAAAGTGGAAATGTATTATTAATACATGTAGCATATAACATTAGGTCCCCAGTGGCAGCCCAACCTGTGTTCCTTGTGTGAACTTGATTGGGGCTTCCCACTCCCTTTCTCGGTATGGCAACTTGGTTGAGTATTTCAAGTCCCCTTGTTCGTTTGTGATCAAATTCTGGGCCCAAGTTCCTCAGGAAAAGAGCAAAATTTTGGCTAGGGAACAAACACATGGTTTTTGGAGAACTTGACCCCAAATCTTATCCCCCAGGAACAAAGGAGCTTGAAATACACAAGTATGTTCCCACAGGGAGAAAGGAACTTGCTTGTGGAATCACCCATTTGCTCTAGGAAGCACATGGTTCCTCAGAACTGGAGCCCAAAACTTGGTTGCCCCGGTAATAAAAGGGATTCAAATACACAACCAAGTTGCCCTAGGGAGACTAGGACTTGGAAAGTCTAACCAAGGCGGCCAGGGAAAAAGGGGATGCCTTGGGGAGACTCGGTTTTCTGCCAAGAGAACAGTTTGGGTTGCCCCCTCGAGGGTTGGTTTGGGAGCAGAGAAGGAGACTAAGCCCCAACCAAGTTCCCTCTTAGACCAAGGCAAGGGGCTATATTTTTTCCATCATTTGCCTTGTCTGTGAAAAACAAAAAAAAATTTGAGAAAAGGATCAATTACCTTTCGGTTGAATAGGAAATTCTAAACACTGTATCATTTTTATTTTCACTTTTTTTCCTTCGAAAATATTGCACATAAGAAAGATAATTAAAACATTAATCATAGTTTGGGTACAATAAAAAAAAAATTGAAAATAATTTCCCTGGTGAGCACTAATACACTATCCTCTAATTGCATCAACCCTAATGCGTCATTTAATTTATTCCATTGTTGCACCTGTTTGGTGCTTCCCATGCTTTTGATTTGCCAGCTATAATGGTTGGTTGGGGGTGTTGCATTTATATAGTCTTTCACCTCATAATGTTTATTTGTTGTGTTTACAAGTTGGGAATCGAATTTGGGAAACAATTAATAAACAATGTTGGATGTATAAACCTTGCTAAACACCCAAATGGCCCCCACCATGGAGCTGCTCTTCGATTAATTTAGTGTCAGCGTTTGATACGTAGTGAGGGTAGGCTTGAAAGGTAAATATGCAAGCTAATCAATTAGACCATGCACTTAGGATGTTAAAACACATCATAGGATATTTCCTAGTTTCAAAAGATTTTTATGGTAGACTTACAGCTCACTGAACAAAAGGCCAATTTAACGTTTGAAGTTCTATAGGAGTTGCTCAACACTCAAGGCCATTCAAAGAGGTAGCATTAAGTGTAGGTAAAAATTACCAATGCTCTTAGGAAACAAACAATTGGTCTGCTAATGAGCTGATGCAACACCCACCAAAGAAACCAGGTTGTTCAAACTTCAAAGTTTCAGATTTTCTTAAAAAGAATTTGAGATGCCCTTCACACCTAATTAATAGAACTAAGAATAGATGTCCCACAAGCCATGGTTCCAATTAATGTTGGCAGGATATTGGTCTTCCATTTTCTACAATGGATCCCTATATTACGGGCTACACTATTTCAGACCCATTACAAACCCTATAGCCTTTGAGTATAGAAAACAATATGATTTGAGACGCCCTTTCACGCACTAGTTGCAAAGCATTATCTTAATATATTCACCCAGTATCAATTGAATGGGGGTATTGCAAGAAAAGTTTTCTACTTCCTGCCCGGTTATGAACATGCGTTCCACATCCAATTTAGTTGATTGAACAAAAGGGGAAAAATGAACACATTCAATAAAAATAAGACCAAATTTATATGTCATTGATGTACACAGAAATCTCTGTACACCAATGTACACTCCATGAGTGAATACTGTGCACACAGAACTGCAAACCTCTGGCGTTGATTTTAAGAGGACGGGCTAGAACCCCTAAAGTAAGCCCTGAACAGGGAAAATTCTGACTATGTACCAGGGAAGATGTGGCCCAATCGAGCCCGTGTTGCGTACCATGGACTTTAATGAAAATTGGTGGTAAACTGCCAGGGCCCAGGGATGGCCAATGCTTGCTCTGTAGCCTTTGCAACTGACCTCCTTTCTCTGACAAATGTCAACTAATATTTTAGTTTCAGACAATCACTCACTGGCAAACATGAGTGCATTCCATCAGATGTACCTGATCTGATGAACTGTAGCAGAAAGAATACAGGTCCCAGTTATGTGCCGTTCACATTCAGGAAGTTAGTGAAGTGTTAGAGATGATTGTAAGTGGTTTACCAGCACTTGGAAATGAGCCCATTTGGAGCCCAGTATGAAATCTATAAATGAATAATCTCTTTAAAACTATTTTTGAGTGCAATTTTGCACCAGTTCGCCAGCAAAAAAGAAAGGCCGATCCTGAACTGGAGAACTTAAACCCTGTAGCCCTATAGCTTCTTGTAAGGTGTCATCCAAATAGTATACCATGATATCCTACTTGGATGAAATCCAAGTCATCTGACTAGATTATTAAAATTTTACAATTCAAGGCCAAGTGGGTCAATTTTTATCAATTTATTTAAAAATCAAGAACCAGTTGGTAGGTTATCAATAACTCCATTGATAACTGAGTGTTTCATCAAAACTAGCCAATGGCCAGTGTTGTGTGAGTAACTTGGAAGAAAGTAGGAAAAAAAAGAGAAACCCCAAACTCCCCTACCTTTACAAACAATTGAACCTCCCTGCCCATGGCACTCAAGAAACAACCTTTTGAAAAGTCCCTTCCCCCCTCTCAAAAACAACTCTTCCATCCCCCTTACCAAAGGCAAACAAAAAGAGAAATATCCCATGTCACTCCAGAAATCACTATTTTGGAAAGGGGATGAGGAAAATTGTTTTGGAGAGAGGGCAAGTTCCTTTGGAAGGAAAGAAATTAAACACCTAATATTTCTCCTCCCTCTTCTTAAATTTTGACTTATAACATTATCCCATCCCACTTCACCCAACCCCATTCAACTTTAAACAGGAAAAAACTTAGACCTAGAGCTGTAACCTTATTCATTCTCCAAAGGTTGATATTTTGTGCGCTTTTATGTTGATCCGGACAATGGTTCATTATTATTAACACACATCCAACACAATACAAAAATATTTTGAATGGTATGACACATCCAAATCAAAATATGACTCACATGTAATAATATAAGAATCCAAACCCAAAAAGCACAATGCAAATCACACAAATTCAATGCTAAAAAAACTTGCATAAACATAGAAAACAAGTAACAACTAAGTATGTGCGTTTTGAAACCTCAAAATACTAAAAGTGATTTGAAATCACATAACTTGAAATTATGTTCCAGACATTAAATATTTAATATTGTGTTCACACTAGAACAAGTTTCAAGCTTACTTCACCCAATTTTTTTATAATATTTAGGATGTAAACATGTAACCAACCAAAAGAAACATTTACAAATAGTCATGCGCTCTTATGTCATCACATACAACCATCATTGTCAACATAATAAAAAAATAGCTTGAATAATACAACACATCCAAATCGCCCCCTTATTCAAGGTTCAAGTCCTCCTAAGCCATATAGCAATGCAATAAACATTATATCAAAATCCACCATGAATGAAAATTCTAGTTCTAAGGTGAAAAGACCAATAGGCTCGATACAAATATGAGCCCCATCATTAATTGCCTATGTGCATTCCTTCCATTCTTCAACCAAATGTGAATTGTCTTAGAAAATAACTTAGATTACTTCCTAGTATCTAACTACATGAATAGGCATTTAGGACTATCATGTGCACTATGGGCAAAAACATTTTTTTATTAACATTTCTTCCAATGGCAACTGAAACATCCCAAATGCCAACCTCTAGAACATTGATTACTAATCAACATAATAGCAACTATCCTAAATTGCTTACACAACATACAAAAAAATCATTTAAGGCCAACCACCAAGGATAGGTCATTTTGGCCATCCACATTAGGAAAATGATATGATGCACAATTATGCTAGTGATCCTTCCATGTCTCACAATCTTGAACTTTGAACAATAGCACACTAAAAGGTAACACCTTGCACACATTCAAAATGACACATCCCATAGTCACATCCAATGTAATTGATGTTGTTTACTTCAAATGAACATAATCCCTAGGCTCAAATCTACACATTCTAGGCCAATAACCACCTCATTGAATAATGGCATACCAAAGTGTATATGAATGTTCAACAAATGCTAAATTTTCCATGGTCATTGGCATTACATCTTGGAACAACGCTATTCATTGCTCACATGCCTCAAGCCACATGTTTGGATCACCCAAATTCATTGTACTACCATAACATTGCGTTGATTAAAACTAGTAGCTTGAACTCATGGCCAAACAATAGGATATATGGTGAAAATGATGCAAGAAACGCCTACCAACTGAACCTATACCCCATACCTAACCATGATAGTTATAGTTCTCAATCTTTAATTTGGCCCTTTTGGTGCCCATATTTTTGCAAAGTTCCTCACTTAACGATTTGCACCATTTTTTCAACTAACTTGTATGTTTTGAGGTGATCTCATGAAGTCATGTGATGATCAATTAAGGCTTATTCATGCAATTTTTGAAAATTTTCATGGAACTCCATACTTTGATTAAGTGAATATTTCAACTAGAATGCCAAACCTATTGAACACCTTATCCATAAATGCATATGTTTCTCCTTCAATACTATGATTTAATAATGGCACCAACACCAACCATTTAAACAAATGTGCAATCATAACCAAAACATACCAATTATATTGTATTGCTAAACTTAGCGGGCTAGCAAAATCCAGATTCCATAAATACCTTAGCCCCATCATGGGCAATATATGGTTGTCAATGAAATGTAGGTGCATTGATTGATACCTAAACTCAATCACACACCATACACCATGAAACACATTATTGAACATGTAGTTGCATCCTCCATCATGAATATTGTGTCTAAAACAAACTATAGGTTCATTGAACCCCAAAATGGCCCAACTATTAATGAGCATGCCACACAAGGCCTTCATGTTACTATGGGCAAAACACAACATACATTTGTCCATTTGGCCACACCCGTAGGAGGGAATTTCTTTCCCATTTGACTCACTTAACCTTCTATACAACTTGGTCATGTTCTTTGGATGTCATTACATGTGTACAATAAATAATGAAAGATTTACCATACCCTTACCTTAAGAACATAATAGATGTTCATTGCTTACTTGTACCCAAATTACTCAAATTGAAATTTTTTGCAAAACCTACATATTATTGTTGGGGGATTCTTTGAATTTAAAAAACCATCAATTTGACTATTTCAAAAATCGTAAGCAATCAACAATTTCAAGAAAGAATTGAAAAAGATTCAGTGATTTTCTAGACAATTTTTTGACTTTTTCATATTTTTAAGGACGAAGATTATATAACAAACCTGTTGTTTTGAATTTTTTACAACTCCCATGTAAGTGGATATATATCCAAGTTATAATTGGTGTGTATCTATTACTCGTTTCAAGAATGGCCAAACACTATTATGTACCCTTACATGGTTCGGAAAAAAAATTAATCCTATATACCTTTACCCTATTGATATATTTCAGATTGTTTATATTTACATTTACCCTAACTAATTTATTTAAATCAATATATTTGCCTTACACTAGTTCTTCGTTCTTAGCAACATTGGTGCAATATTGAGCTTTGAACATACTAATTAATCCCAACATGGAGGGTCTTTTTTTCCACACCAAGTTGGTACTCCTATTATGTACTTTAAAAAAATTCCAGACCAATTTGAACCCATATTAACTTTATAGGATATTTCAACCTTTTGTTGGTGTTCTATGTCATCAAATGTATTCCTATTGCAAGAACCTTGTAGCCAATATAATACTTGGTGATGCACATATTGTTTATTTTCTCAATCACATTTGTTGCCATTATAATCACTTTGCAAACAATTACAAATGACAACTCACCATCATAACCACATTTCAATCGAGAAAGTTGCCAAATCACCTCCACTTCACACTAATATTTTGCCACCCTTGCTAATTGAAGCTTGATTTGTGGAGCCACATTAACTACTTACAATTGAAAAAAAATTGGTTGAAAATGGCATTAAACACCAAAAAAACTACTTGAATGATTGGTGAATTACAATGTTTGGTTTAGGGTGTTGCATTTATATTGTTTTTCACCTTATATTATCCATGTTTTCATGTTTACAAGTGAAGAACTAGGATTGGGAAACAATTAATACACAATGTTAGATGTGATAAACATTGTTAGAGGCCCAAATGGCATCCATTGCCAAGTTGTTCTTAAAGTATGCTTCCAAGACCTACATTTCCAAAAACTCAAACTAATGTTTTTTTTCCATTTTCTATTCGACAAAAGCAGCAAAACTTGGCTTCTTGCCCCCCCACCCCCCCAATTGTGTTTCAAAAATATATAAAAACTTGGAAAATTCACCACAATTCACAACAAATCATGTATCCAAATAAAAACCAAAGAAACGTAAATTTCAATAAAATCCAAATTGATTTCCTCTTTAATTCTGATACATGTAAACATGGATCAAAATGAATTCCAAAAATAAGCACCGATAAGTTCTTTAGGTAAATAATTTCAAAGTCCCAAGCTTAAAAATAAACATGATTTTTCTACCTTTAACACCTAGTTTGTAATTAGATGTTCATGTCGAGAAGGTCAATCAAATAGTTACTCATTACTAGAGCTGGAATCGATAAAAGAAATATTCAAACTTCTTTGATTTAATAAATGTCTGCATTGTCAAGTAGTCTTATTTCCTTCAAATGATATATTCCCTTACGTATGCTTAAATACCCTTAAAGTATATTGGAAAAAAAATGACACAAGCATTTCAAAAAATGAAATACCCATGTTTGTAACGGATTTGTTTTCATAATGCCTCATAAGATTTTACATTATGTCAATGTACCTCCAAATACATTAAGAAAAACCTTTCAAAGGTGTAATTTTGTAAACATGTACCAAAACAATTGAAAGCATTGCTTAAGGTTTTCTATTTAAGATTTAAAAAAAAAGAAAACTACAAATGGAGTTGTTTTTATATGATATTATTATAACATATTGATATACATAACATAAAATTTGAAATCAGTTTAATGAATTATAATACCCAAAATGAATTTTTAAATAATTGTAACCATTGCGGTGAAGTCATAGTCAAAGGAGCTGGGGTTACCAAGGTAAAAGTCTTTTTCCAAGGATTGCACATGACATGTGTGATTTTTGCATTGGTTTATAACTTAAAATTTTGTGTTTTGGATACCCCATTTAACACTACATTTTAGATATAAGTACATTTTTATTTTGATTTTATATCATGTATATTATGCATTCATGCCCTTTATCACATATATATGAATATCTTTTGTTAAATTCATATTTTGAAAATCCATAATTTTCAAGGTCAAAAACATTTTTGAGCCAAATGTGCTCAAAGGGTTATAAAAACAATTTTCATCAATGTCATTAGCCAGTACTTCATTAATAGTCCCAAAAATTTAAAAACTATACCTTGTTTAACCACTTGTTTCACTACCTATTCTTCCAACTATAAAATCTGTAAACTATTGGTTGATTATCAACTTACTAACCTATCTACAAACCTAGTGTAGTGTTCCCTATCACTTTATGTAACCAGTTAGGTTAGTGGCATAGGTTAGGTTCATATAACAAAGGTAATTAGATCACATGTTAAATATAACAACTTGCTTAAACCTATAACATGTTAAATCACTTGTTACTAAATCTAGGTAACACCAATTTTCAAAAGGAATGGTGCACATTTAGTAGAAAAAAGGACGTTTGAAAAAAACAAAAATTGTCGACTCTCGAGGTTTGAATGCTTTGAACATGTAAAAATATTTAAATTTTTTTTCAAGCTTTGAACATGTAAACTTTGCAATTAATGGAAAATATTCCAAAATAAATTATAACAATTCAAACTATTATGTTTCCCTTGTGATTTTTCAAACATACAAAAATGCAATTTTAAGGAATGTCCATTCACTTGGGTGGCTCTTTTGACTATAATTTTACCCATTGGCTTTATAATTTCAAAATACTCATACTTAGTTTTTTTGAAATTTTTTAAAATATAATTTTATATATAGTAATATAAATAATTTTTTTTGTAAAAAAAAACTTTAAAGAATATTTTTAGAAAAGATGTTGAAAACATTCTTTAAAAAACAGTGGCATAAGGGGGTGGGTGTGGCTCATGATTGAGTGATTACACCTTAAGATTTATATGAATATATGGTTTTTCAGCCAAATTGAACATCCTATGTTAGTTAATAGGCCAACTATCTAGCTACTATCTAAGATAAATAGGTAGCCTAGGTGTACCTATTTATGTACCTAAGCCTACCTACATAGTTGCTTAATTACTACTTAAACTAGGCAGGTATACCTAAGTAGGTAACTGGCCAAGGCCTATTTATTTACCCAAGTGTACTAACATACCTACCTAATTATTAAGTAAATAGCTTAAATGTACATACCTAATTATTACTTAGGCGAGGTAGGTACACATAAATAAGTAGATAAGATAAATAGCTAGGCTATCTACCTACCTACCAATTGACCTCCAAGCTATGTACTAATTATCTAACTTTTTTATTTACCTACATACAATTAAAAATCTGATAAAAGTTGTGACCTTTTAAAGATGTTGTCCATTGGTAAGGACTTGAATTATCATTATGAAAATGAAAAGTTCAATTCCTTATACTTGTAATCATGTGCATGCCTAAAATATTAGGGTAAGTACATTAAACCAAGATAGATAAATAGGTTAAGTTAAGTAAGTTAGGTCAGGCTTACCACCTACCCACCTACTTTTTACAATTTATCTTAACCTATTTCATGTCAATCTATTTATATATATAATTAATAATTTAAAAAATTGATTCACCACACTTCATAGCAAATCATGTACCCAAAAAAAACCTAGAGAAACACAAATTTCAATAAAATCTAAATTGATTTCCTCTTTAATCCTAATACATGTAAGCATTGATCAAAATGAATTCCAAATAGAAGAACCCATCAGTTTTTTAGGTAAAAAATTTCAAAGTCCCAAGCTTAAAAATCAACATGATTTTTCTACCCTTAACACCTAGTAGGTACGCTTAAATACCCTTAAGGTATATTGCAGAAAAAACATGACACAAGCATTTCAAAAAATGAAATGCCCATGTTTTAAACAATTTTTTTTATAATGCTTCATAAGATTTTACATCATGTAAATGTACCTCCAAGTACATTAAGAAAAACCTTTCAAGGGTGTAAGTTTGTAAACATGTACCAAAACAATTGAAACCATTGCTTAAGGTTTTCCATTTAAGATTTCAAAAAAAGGAAAACTACAAATGGAATTGTTTTTATATGATGTTATTATTAACATATTGATATACATAACAAAAAAATTTGAAATTAATCAAATGAATCATAATAGCCAAAATGAATTTTTAAATAATTGTAACCATTAGGGTGAAGTCACAGTCAAAAGAGCTAGGGGCACAAAGGTAAAAGTCTATTTCCAAGAATTACACATGACACATGACATCTTTTCTTTGGTTTATAACTTAAAATTTTGTATTTTGGATGCCCTATTTAACACTACATTATAGGTATAAATACATTTTGATTAAAATTTGATTTTATATCATGTATATTATACATTCATGCCCTCTATCACATATATATGAATAATTTTTGTTAAGCTCACATTTTCAAAATCCATAATTTTCAAGGTCAAAAACATTTTTGAACCAAATGTACCTAAAAGGCTATAAAAAAAAATTCATGAATTCAAGTCCTTTTGCCCTTCTAATCATTGATGTTAAAATCCTCTCCAATTGTTAATGAGTTTTTTTATTCCCATTAAATTTTCAACTTTTAAATTTTTTAGCAATAGGTTCCTCAACAACAACAAATACATTAACATTACAAATTATAAATCTATTTACAACTCCTAAACTAACATGTATTCAAATTGCACATAATTTTAAAAAAATATTGTTGAAATAAAAATGTTTTCATGTTTCAAATGAAAGAAAACCACAAAATCAAAGTAACATCTAAAAAGTCTTCGTGAATAGGTTTATCCTCTTAATCTTTATACTAATTAATTCAAAATTTAAATAATCATAACAAACCATTTAAAAAGTCATTAACTAGTACTTCATTAATAGTCCCAAAATTTTAAAAACTACACCTTGCTTAACCACTTGTTTCACTACCTTTTCTTTCAACTATTGATTCTACAAACTACTAATTGACTATCAACCTACCAACCTATCTACTAACATAGTGTAATGTTCCCTATCACTTTATGTAACCAGTTAAGTTAGTGTCATAGGTTAGGTTAATATAATAGGCTAGTTAGATCACTTGTTAAATATAACAACTTGCTTAAACCTATAACTTGTTAAATCACTTGTTACTAAATCAAAGTAACACCAATTTTCAAAAAGAATGGTGCACATTTGCTAGAAAAAAAGGACATTTGAAAAAAACAGAAATTGTCCAATCTTGAGTTTTAAATGCTTTGAACATATAAACTTTGCAATTAATGGAAAATATTCCAAAAGAAATTATGACAATCCAAACTATTATGTTTCCCTTGTGATTTTTCAAACATACAAAATTGCAAATTTAAGGAATGTCCATTCACTCGGGTAGCTCCTTTGACTGTGATTTTACCCATTGGTTTTACAATCTAAAAAGACTCATACTTAGTTTTTTGGCAAATTTTTTATATAATTTTCAATATAACAATAATTTTTTTTTTAAATTTATTTTTTTATAAAAAAATTAAAGATGTTCAAAGCATTCTTTAAAAAACAGTGGCATAAGAGGGTGGGTGTGGTTCATGATTGAGTGCTTACACCTTAAGACTTACACAAATATATCAGTTCATTTTAAAAGGAACCTTACATTTGATACATTATTGTAATTCATGGTTTTCTAAGTTGTCAAAGTTAATTACATTATCCACCTTCACTAAAGGAACATGCCCATTTTGACTAAAAGCCCATGGTTTAAATGACATGTGTAATTCTTGATAGTTAATTTGACTAAAATGATTTAATATTTAATTATCTATCAAAATTAAACATTCAATCCAATTGAACACAAACTTGACCATCTTGGTAAAATGGCCAATGGGTTGTAATCAAATGGCACATTTAATCAAGTTGGATAAAATAAGATGACATGTTTTGTTAAAATGACCAATGGTTTTCAAGCAAATTGAACATCCTATGCTAGTTAATAGGCCAACTATCTAGCTACTATCTAACGTAAATAGGTAGCCTAGGTCTACATATTTATGTACCTAAGCCTACCTACATAGTTACCTAATTACGACTTAAACTAGGCAAGTATACCTAAGTAGGTAAGAGGCCAAGGCCTATTTATTTACCCAAGTGTACTAACCTACCGACCTAATTATGAAGTAAGTAGCCTAAATGTACATACCTAGTTATTACTTAAGCTAAGTATGTAAACATAAATAGGTAGATAAAGTAAATAGCTAGGCTATCTAGCTACCTACCAATTGACCTCCAAGCTATGTACTAATTACCTAACTTTTTTGCTTATCTACAAAGAATTAAAGACAAAAGTTATGACCTTTTAAAAGTATAGTCCATTGGTAAGGACTTGATTTATAATTATGAAAATGAGGAGTACAATTCCTTATGCTTGTAACCATGTGCATGCCTAAAGAACTTGAACAAGTACGTTAAACCAAGATAGATAGTTAGGTTAAGTAGGTTAGGATAGGCTTACCACCTACCCACCTACTTTTTTACAATTTATTTTCACTTATTTATTATCAATCTATTTATATATAATTAATAATCTAAAAAAATGATTCAAATTTCATTTAAAAGTCAACTACCCAAATGGTGCACTATCAATTAATCAAAATGACGAATGAAATAACCTCACTTTACCAATCAAAAAAACAACCCCAATCACAATGGTGAATTCAAATCAGGCTTTTTTCTCTTTTTTTTTGGGGGTAAGTAACGCTTTTTAAAACACACTTACCTCAGTTCTTACCTTGGTGAAGGTGGCTTTGTCAGGGGTTCCTATTGTGGACCTTGAGCTCCACCGTTGGGTGCCACAACACGAACCCCTGACCAGGGTGCCTTGTGCCTTCCCCTATACATAATATATTATTCATGTGCTTTTTATTGGCACATTGTGACCAGTTAAGTGTAATGGTCTACCACCATTACTAGACGATGGTGGTACACAATTACACTACAATATGCGGGTGTTTCTGAAGCAAAATCACCATATGGCTAGAGGGCCTTTTCTTTAGCTAAACTCACTAAAAATCCATACTTAGTATGATTTTTATTAATTTGTTCATTGTGCATTTTAAGTTCAGAATTTAATGTTGCATGAGTCTCTTTGATTTGCCCATGGCAGACAATTGAGCAAACTTTGGAAACTCCCTCAATATATAAGTATTCACTTCAAACATATAACTCCAACGTTTGCCCCCAGTTCCAAAAGGATGAAGTTCGAGAAAAGCCAAAAGGCTGGGGGCACACAGGCCAATCAAAAAGGATGAAGTTGGGCAAAACATATAGGATAAAGTGAGGTCCGACTTAAAACACGTTGGGGAACCCATTGCGACCTTGATGAGAACAAAGTGAAAACTTGATGGAAACAACAAAAATTCACAAAACCCTACACTTCCTAAGTAGCCTGTGCACTGATCCCCAGTTGGAAAAATACTGGGTCTAAGCGGTATGGGGTGCCGTGGAGAAAATGGGTGAAGTACCAGGTCCCAGGGCTGAAGGACGTGCAAGGCAAGTTGCTTGCCCTCTGAAACTGACCTCGTCCTTCCTCTGACAAACTCTAATTATTATATTAGTTCAGACAATCACTCATTCACACACACTAAGTAGATTAGGACACTCATGTCCTGAATTGTAGCAGAGGGGGACAGTTCATTACCATGCACATTAATGAAGTTGGTGAAGTGGGACACAAGGGTAGTTGCACTCAAAAGGTGCTCTTCTTTTCGGGAGCGTGTTGGATGTTTTGAAGTTTTTTGGTTCTGACTTTGTTCCCATAAAAGTTCCCAATGGGTTCCAAACATACTCCAAAAATAATTGGCATCTGGGTGGGTAGGTATTATTTCTTTTTTTAAAGGTTGCTCCCAAATTGAATGGTATTAGTGCAAGGTGGTTAATTTTCAACACGGAGACGTATGCAAT
>Ga0116230_10003453_pt1 | contig 15427 bp, 9 predicted proteins | sample S1TSphfallax_3_FD_88678 | JGI IMG/M metagenome (GOLD analysis project Ga0116230, IMG submission 88678) | Host-associated microbial communities from peat moss isolated from Minnesota, USA - S1T2_Fd - Sphagnum fallax MG | ecosystem: Host-associated > Plants > Peat moss > Unclassified | place: USA... | reverse complement strand
GCACAGTAAAGCTGTGCACCTGCTCGAGAAGAGTGCAATAAATAGGATCTGACAGCTGCTCCTTGTTTCTGATTCGCCAATCATAATAGAGTTGATGGTTTTCTGAGTTTCATCCCGCCTTGAATGTTAATGTACTTTTTTGCACGGTTTTTTTGGAATCTCACCCTGTGTATGACCAAACTCAGGGTTCTGGTGCTGTGTTTTTCTTACTTTACAGATAACTCTAGTAGTCTCTGACCTTTTTTCAGTTTCAGGTTGGAAAAATGTAAATAACTAAACTTGGATGTGAGAAATATTTTTCCAGGGTCACATAGTGCTGCTAGGGGTAGCTTATAGGTTGTAGCATGTTCTATCAGGTATAGGGTTTGCTTTTAGCATCTTTGTCATCTTTCATTCCATTACATATGTTGTTGGACATGTAAGTCATCATTAGCTTCTGATATATCTAAACCCTGAGCAAAAAGAAGAAATGTTGCGTGAATGAAATTCTACCCAATGGTCAAAAAATGACGTCATTGCATGTTGGAGGATAGTGCTCATAGGGATCACAATAGTGGGAAGCGCGGTGGTGGCATCAACAATAGTTGTAGAATGGCTAAGTGTTGAGAGAAGGTGGGTTGAATGCAATGGGACCCGTTTTCTTTTTGCTTGCTCTTATCTTGCAGGTAGTTTCAATGATTTTAATTCTTAGACAAGCATCTTCAACAATTTTAAGTTTGCATGATTCTTCTTGGATTTGTGATTTGTGCTTATTTTTTTGTGCAATGTTTGGGATTTCCTTGAGTAGTATATTATTGGGTTTGGATGGCATGGTTGTAGTCGTTGTCGCCAGCATAATGCATTGGCAACATAACAACTTTGACATCTGCACCCCTTCACTGGTACACAATTTGCCTTTTTTAGGTGAAGGTAACTTAACATTTTTTTTGTATACTGTAATGTTGAATCATGATATATACATGGTAGCAAGGTGAAAGCATGATTGAATACACAATTTTTGGATGTACTGGTTATTCTGATATGGGCATTAGTGCCCATGGGCCAACATGAACTAACACCCACCAATTCACCAATTGGTAGTTTTGTACATTAGCTGGGGAGGGATTTCGCATTAGGCATGAAATGTGGGTTGATTGTTGTTCACTTTTTTGGTGTTGAACTTTTTTCGAGTTTTTTTTTTTTGTTGTTGGTTGTTTTTTCCCCAACTTTGACCTCACCTGCCTAGCTACAATATACTTGTCTTTTTGGCCTTACCTATCAACTAAGTATCAAGTCCCCCCTACTCACCTATTAGATTCACCCTCCACTCACCACCCAACTAGACACCCACCCCTTACATGTTTATGCATTCATATTATTACCTATCTACCCACCTTCCCCCTTGCCTACACAAGGTTGATGTTGATTGATGAAAATAATGCAAATACAAGTATTGTATTTAGTTAGTTAGAATTAAATTAGGCATATTTGAGACCCCCCACGTGGTTATTGCGCTTGTGGGTTCAAACTTCATTCTACCATCGATACCTCACCCTTGAGCATCCACTTTGCAACATTTATTATATATTGTACACAACATAATTAAGTAATTTAGTGCCTCGGGTTGAGAGAAAACAAATATTTTATTTTCTAACCTAAAATGAATCAAAGGAGGATTTTGGGTTAAATTGATGTGTCAAACATTTATGACATTTGCAAAATGTCCTTTTCTATGTTAAATAGATTTGAAGTCAGGTTAATTTAAAAAGGTGGAATCATGAACACATATACTGAACAAGTGAAACTCATTCCTTCTCTTTTGAAGGGGAATGTAGACATCTTTCAATTTAGAGAAACTTAAATTAAAATTTAAGAAAAGGGTCAGTAAGTATTAAATATTTTCTTTCATTCATTTAAATTCTTAATTTTTGTAACTTTGTTTTTAGATTCATAAATAGATCATGTACAAAATTATTTCTTGTATAATAACCAAGGTTATGTATAAGGTTTTGTTGTTAAGGTTTAGTTTATCACTATAATTGTTGAGGGTTTTTGATTTATTTGTTTAACATTTTGTGTGGATTTATTTGGAGTTATTGTTTGATTTAGGGTTGGAAAGCTTTGCAAGGAAAGTGTCTTCACCTTATACCATCAAATTAAAAATATTTTTTCTTCATTTTCATTTTTGTTTTCATGTATGATTCTAATTTAATTAAAATTCAATAAGTTACCTATATTATATCAACATGAATATAATTTTTTTTCTTATGATTAAAAAGTTAGCAAATGTTTAATCATACTTTCTAAAAATTTATATGTAATGATTAGTCTTCAATATGATATTGTTTACATGGTTCCATGTATAATTTAGGCTTTAGTTAAGCATGTGGGTATTGTATGTTCAGGTATTAAGGGGCAATGTGGGTTTTAAGGGTTCATGTAGGTATTGCAAGGTTAGGTATTGGTTCTAATGCATGTTTACAAATGTATAAACATGGGTTGAATTCCCAAATCACAACCAATTCAAGTCCAAAACCCAACAAAAACCCCCTTTTCAAACATGGATTTGGTGTGGATTCCTAGGGTGAACCATGGGGGCACAAATAAAATGTCAATCAAGATTGTGTACATAGCACATGCACATGTGTCTAAGTTCTTTGAAGATGACAAGGTGATGTGGAAACCTCAATGGAGTGGAACACACACAAAAACTTACCCCCATAAAAGGATATCAATACCCCATCAATAAAAAACCACCTTGGGCATACTTGGTATATATAATGCAATGTTCCATGGTTTTGATTTTTAAATGTCTTTCACAAAGGCATATGACCTTACAATAGGTATGTTTGTAAGTATGAATGTGCGTATGGTCCCAATGATTATCGCAATGACCCAAATTATGCAAGATTTATCAAATGAAGATGTTCATTTACCTTTTCAATCAAACAATTGTACACATGGCCTACTATGGTGGAACTATGTTTTTATACACACACCTAAGTGAGTGGTGAATCAACACATGGCCAATGAATTTTTGAATCATTAATTTCCATGTCATGATATGCTCCCCAAATGTTACAATCTTTGAAAAATCATATTTAGACTCAATTGAATTTGGGGCACATCACCAAACAAATTTATGATAAACACAAAGCAATTTGGTGGGAACGTGTAGATGTTGAAAAAGCCATGATGAGGGATAATGTCATTCAACAACAAGACATTGCATATGTGGATGGGAAACATCAAAGAGGTAGTTGGTAGTTCCACAAAACCCTTGCCATTTCAATTTGATCTTGGATTTTGCATCATTTAAAACATGTATTTTATTTTCAAAAAACTAACAAAATTAATGGGATTCAAGTCCCATTCACCTTAGGCATCCAAATACCAATGCAATGTCAATCCATTCTTACATATGGCCATAATGGAACAATTTCCATGATGCCATATTTGGCACAAATGATGTGAAATATCATTTGTTCACCTTGATGGGCTTTGATGCATGTCACATCGGAATGCCATTAGCATGGAAACATGGATTGTTACAAGTCAAAAAATTGTGGATGATTTGATCAAATGGTTCAAACCTTTAAAAGCAAAGATGTTGTCAATCGTGCCTAATTGGAGATAAAGTTATCTCATTATTGATGATGCGCCTCAAGAATTGTGAACATTATGGTGAATATAAATTGTACCTTACCTCTTTATTTTCAATTATGTTTAATGAATATCAAAAACTTTCAAAGGTATTTTCATTCTTTTAGAGTTTACAATGTATTTACATATCTAGATCATGCTAGAAAGTTGGGTGAAATTTTGTGTGTGCATGCTTAGGATTGTTTGGGCTACAAAAAACATCCCTATCTTCCTTTGTGCATGGCATGTATTAAAGGCATGGCACTTGTGTGCAATGGAGAAAATTTTAAATGTTGAGGTCTAACAATCAATCTTTCATGACCTAATGATGTGATATATATGTCCATTAAGCCCAATAAAAACATTGAGACTTTCAAAGAACAAAAAAGAATGAAAGTTTTGCAAAGTTTCAAACAACATAATCTTGGTGACTATTGGACAAATTACTTTTGAACCTATTATTGCCAATTTGGTATGTGTTCATTTTCAATTTCAATCATTGATAATAGTATAGTTTTACATCCCTTTAAATGGGTCTATTAACATGTTTTATCAACTAAAACCTTAATATAATATTCCATTGTGCACTACGTATTCAAGTTGTGGATGATTGGTTTTCAACACATGCCACATTCCAACCAAGATACACAAATGAACATTGAGTTTTACCATGGCACCTTAAAGTGTTGGTTTTCACTTGAAACAAAAGGTTTTAAAGGGTGTCAAATTGATTGGTTAGTTTGGAGATTAACAACAACAATTGCATGACATTAGATGCACACATCTGAAATGAAGAAAAGGGGATTCATAAAAAACAAGTTGGTGGAGCGTATTGTAAAAACAAGTGTGAATAAAGCAACATTGATCCCATTCACCCAATGTAACCCAACCATCTTTTGAAAGTGATGGTTTTTGGATTACAAGCAATCGAAATCTTGCCAATGTGGCATACAAAGTGAAATACATGTTTACGAGTGAAAGCATGCTAAAATATACCCAAAAAATAGTCCTCCCAGGTAAAAAAACATAAATTTGTGACGAATAGATTAAAAAGTAGGCGATGCCTTAGGATATTGTCCTTTTGAATTACATGAGGGCATCAAATGTGATGTGTTGATTTTTTTGAAAGTTTCAAAAGTTGTATTAACTTTTTTTTAAACCTACTTTCAATCTACTTTGCAAAATTTCCCAATTTGTCCTATTGTGAAAAAGTAGATTGAAAGTAAGTCAAAAACATTTAATTTGAAATTTTCACTCATATGTTGTATTTTGAAAGGGTTTGGGACATAATTTAATGAATCAAGCACATACAATGCACTCTAGTATCATATCAAAAAACATGTTTTGGATGTCAAATATGAGTTTATTGAAAACTTAATTTTGAGGGGCTTCACATTGTCATAATCCAAAAATTCAAATTCCAAAAAGTGTGTATCAAGGTGCATAATGGTTCAAACATTGTAACACATCATTTAAATTGTTTGATTTGGAAATTGTACAATATTAGCCAAAGTAATAAAATTCCAATAAATAGATTAATTAATGAGAGTAATAATATACATTAAAAATGATAATATATGGTTTTTTAATATGATAAGTACACCCCAAATTTTATGGCATGACTAAAATGCCTAAAATGCAAAAGATTCCAAATTTACTTTTACTTGTTGGTAAGGATCACCAATTGATATATTTTACCATGCTTTCATTTTTACTGAATATGCAAGTTACACATATGCATAGGCATTATGAAACAATCTTTTCAAACACCAAATTGTTATTGTCCTCATGGCCACCGATGTTACCCAAAAAATTTCATTGATTATTGTGGAACATGGTATGGATCTAATTGTGGAAGCTTAATGGCCATGTTTGTAGAACCTAAGCATATTTTGTATGGGTCGAATGCCAAAAATGATGGTGAGGTCATTGATATTGGTTTGATTAAAACCATGGGTAAAGGTGTGCATCCTATGAATGAAGTTGGGGCTTTTGATGAATAGAGAAGTTCATTTGTTCCTTTGGAAAGAACAATAGTTTGTTTAAATCACACAATGCAAGAAATCATTGAAAAATTCACACAAGAAAGGGTTGCACTTTGTGACCATGCCACCTCAATCATGAAAGTTGTGGCATTAAAAATTGAAAACATTCACCTCATGAAGGCAAATGAATCATTGCACCCCAAATGTTATTACATTGTGTAGATGATGGTTTAAAATATTCAGTTCATAGTTTGAAGGATTAGCACAAAACAATGTTCACACACACAAATGCTCATAAGAAAAGATTTCATGGATAAATATCAATCTTTGCATCCAATAGGCCTAGGCATCATATTAGTCTAATTGTTTGTTGATTCATTTCTACTTAAGGTTTACAATATTATTGCATACCAAATGTTCATAATATTATTTTATACTTTACAATCCAATGTATGCATGTGTTTTATGTTAACATGAACCCCACAATGTTGTATAAAAATTTACCTTATGGAAAATATATAGTGTGGGCATTGTAATTCATATATAATCATTAAAAAAACATTAATAATACTTAATAATTTTTAAAATTATATTAGGATGGTCTTCAATGAAAGTTTGGATGCAAGTATATTTATAAATGAATTAGGAAATTTGAATGTAAGTATTACAATAACCTCATTTACGTCAAAAAGAGGCAATGCAAGTATTATAGTTTTAAAAAAAAATTTAGTGCGTGTTGAAAATAATGTATGCAAATAAGATTGGTGAGGACTCATGATGTAACTATTTTTGTTAACACAACGTGATTTATATCTTTGATTCAAGTATTGCAGTTGGAGCAAAATTCCAATGTGGGTTAAGCTTTGTTGTGTAAATATTGCAGTTGGGGAACACTATTTTTTCAATGTGTATTAGGAGATTATATACAAGTAATGCAAAATTGGACCAAATTTTTAGTGTGGGTTCAAATGACGTTTATGTAGATTGACACGCTCCCAAGCTCCTTGATAGACTCAAATGTGAATCTAAAGTGAAAACAACGGAAAAGTAAGGAGTTGGGGCATGTTCCTTGGCTTGTAGCACTTTGGAGGTAGATGGGCATGTTAAAGCTCTGGGATGGGACTAGGACGAATGACAAGCAATCACTCACTCACACGGACCTGCACAAAACTAAACAACAAGTTGGTTAGTGCATAATTGGAGCACTTTTGGTGCTAGGACGAGCCACGGGCAAACTCGGATTCACAAGACTCACCACGGCCCGGACTTGAGGGAAACCACAACCTTCCCCTTTATAGTATACTATGTGCTTCTCCACGAGGCCCACATCCAAATGGCATTTTGTTTCGAGATTCCTAAATGGGAATCCTAAAATTCCCAAAGTTGAGACTCTTGCGACTTTAGGGCCCCATAACTTTGTGTGTGAACCTCCGATTGAAATAAGGTTCAAAGCAAAGTTTTATCCTCGTCGAGAGCTTTCCAACATTATATCGCACGCCACCTACAGGTAAGGAAATCGGGTTGATTCCCAACTTTTAATGGTCAGGAGTCAAATTGCCATTTTGATTCCCTCCTTTCTTTTGGCCATAACTTGTGTTTTAAATTCCAAATCGGTCATGCAAACCTATTTTAGACATCTACGTTTTAATATCTTTTCAATGATATAAAGAACTCTTCAATGGGTTTTAACCCTGCAATCACTCCCTAAAAATTCAGAAGTCCATCAAGACTCTAACTCCCAAAGTCGGAGTTCACTTAGGAGTGTGAGGGTTCATTCTCTCACACTCTTCTGCACTCTTGGGAGTATAAGATGTGCCTCCTAGGCTTCTTTCTTGTCCCGCACTCTTGCAAGCCCTTGTTTTGGTCATGAGCCGAAGGCTAAGGTTGCAACACAGATATTGCAATGATATTTTAAATATGTTTTGCCTGGCTTCACATGCAAGTATTACATTTCAAAAGGATCCCATAGTTTAAATAAAAGTTTATGGGGTCACACCATAATTTTTATCATGTACCCATATGCAAGTAATGCATTTTATAACAATTTTTTTATTATGGAAAATGATAATTATACACACATATGTCACAAGTTTTTGTATGGTTGAATCATCACCCATGCATGTGGGATTTAAAAGTCCTCACACAAAAACTATTTTCATTAAATAAATATTATAATATTTGTCTTTGTAGTCAACATGTGAAACATTAATTTAGGTATGAACAAAATAATGCAAATTATATGTAAATATTTCCTAATACATATGTTATACTAGCTTATTTTGCCTACTAACTGGGTCAAAACACATAACTAGGAGCCAAAAAGGGTGTAAGATGTGAAACAAAATTAGTCAAAATCAAACATTTATTTTTTAATTACCATTTAAAACCATAGTAATCATGGCAAGTTAGTCATTTTTCCCTCATATGAATGTTAAGGAACTTTAAATAAAAATTCATTTGATCTAATTTTAAGTTTTGGTTTTAATTTGAGACATTTGAAAATGTACACCTACTATGTCAAATGGAGTCAATTTTGCAAAAGACTATCAAAAGAATTCACATAATCAAAGAATTTTCATTGAAAAAAATATAGATGATAATAACATATTACCCGCACTCAAAACACACTCATACTTTTTAAAATTTGGAATTCTAAAACTTTAAAAATTCAAAGAATGTTTCAAAATTACTTTAGAATTTCAAAGCTTCAAGAGTCCTTTACCACATATAAATGGGTTATAGTGTACATGATGTATGAAAACAAGTTAGAATTTAAAATATTATAAAATAATGAATGTGAAATTTTAATTTTTAGTCATGACTTAAAATTTTGATCATTTTTCAAAATGAAACATTGAATCTATAAAGAATCAGCACATTTTTGAAAATTCATATTTATTCAATAATGACTAACAAAAAAAAGGGTGATGCATTAGGGAAAATGTAAGTATTTTTAAGAACAAGTTACAAAAAAATTCATTCAAAAATTCATTTGCATGTAAAAGTTGTTTTTGGGAAAAAAACCATATAGTCATTTTCCAAAGTAATCCCTTTGGCTCTTAGTTACAAATTTTGACCCAACTATACAAATTATTATAAGTAACTATATTTAACAAGTAATAAAAAAAATCAAAATAATGATAATGGATATTAGAATAATAATAATAAAATCAATAATAATATTACATATTTAATGTTAGTGTGATTAATAATTTAGTGTAATTATTATTAATTAATATTTTTCGCCAATTAACATTACTTATAATAATCATAACAAATGATAGGAATTTGTTATAGTAGTCATTTAATAATAGTCAATACAATAACATAAAATGATTATATTATATTATTTTAATATTAATATCAATTAAAAATAATTATTACACTATAAAAATTCAATAATTAATAGATTAAAATAATCATAATAAAATTTATTAGGAAAAATATTCATTTGAAAATACTAATTTAATAATTTAGTATTAAAATATGAATTATTTTTAAAAATTAATTAACACCTGTAATTATAATATGCTAGATTAAGCTACCCATTTTATTATGATTTATAGTATTAAAAAACACAATAATTTCAATAGGTATATATAATAGTCCTTTTAAATAATAATTATAATAATATAATATGATAAGTAAAATTGTAAAATAATTGTAAAAATAATAACATTTATTAAATTATTATTATAGTTAATACCTAACCTAAATTAGCTATTTTTTTGTTTTTGTTGTTGTTCAAAAGGACTTTTTACACAACATTCAATAATTATTATTATTTTAAATTTTTTTTTCAATATTCTAATCATAGGAACACAACAATACACCATAGTTTTAATATATTAAACATTATGAAATTTTAAATTGTCATTTGTAATCTTTTTCCAATTAAGCACACCTTTTTGGAACTTCAATCATGAATGAATCATTGTTCATAATGATCATGTCCATGAGGTGGGATCTGTTGATGGGTAACAACAAAGATGAAAAAAGGCATTTGAACATAGTCCAAAGTGTTCCATTAAAAAGTGCAAGTGCCATTGCAAAATGTCAACAATGATGTTGAGTTCAACAAAGAGATTTTTAGAAAATAACCAAATAACAACATAATGTCCTTGAAGATATTCAAGTGTTTGGGTGCAAATGGGCTAATAGGAGCCATTGGTGACCCTTTAGGTGATTGTTTTTTGGAGAATATTCTTGGAATATTTTTCAAAAAATTTTAAATATATATTTATTAAAAAATTTACTATTTTGTTAAGGTTTGTGTTAAAAAAATTCCAAAAATATATCATTTTCAAAGTTTTCCAATGCCATTTCCAAATCCTTTTATTACTTAAAAATAATGGTTACAAGTTGTTTTACACAGCTTTTGAAGGTCCAAATGTTAATGAAATAGTTCCACACTTTTTACATTTATAACATACGATATTATATTTGATAATGTGAAATTTTTTAAACCTATTTTCAAGTTAAGATGTTTTAAAAACCATTTGGTGTAAAAAACATAGAATTAAACAATGGTTACAACTGCTTTTGGTTTCTATTAGCATAACTACACAAATCTATGTCTTATAATGAAGTCAAAAAGGTGACCAAAGTTATTTTTCAATGTATAACTTCAACATTGTCAACATTTCATAGTCCTAAGGTGAATGCAAGGTATGGTGGCTCATTTTTGGAGTCACAATAATACTTTGTACAAGGTGCTTTGTGTTTAAAATGTTTATGGTGAATAATTTAATCTTAAATACATTAAATGATGACTCATTCTAAATTAAAAATTTGATTATGAAGACATTTGCACAATTATTGTTTGAAAATAATGCATTCATTATCAATAGTGGACTTTTGAACTCAAAAATATGGACCAATCAATTGATTGGATTGTTTAGAAATTCAAGAATTCATATTGAATTCCACTAAAAATTGTTTATAGTGATTAAGGATGGGTTGATGAATGAAATCATAAAGTTAAATCTGAAATTTGTTTTTGTGAATCCTTAACCAAATGGGAGTTATGAACTTTTGAAAGGTAAGAATTGCACCTTACTTTCAAAAGGCCTTTTGAAATGATTTTTTTTTTTTTTATCAAAAAAATTATACCTAATGGGTACATAATTGAAATATTTAAATGGGCTTTTATTTTTATGGAATTTATGGGTTTTTCTTTTAGGATTTTCAAGGTGATTTCCTCATACCAACTAAAAACAACATTTTTCAATATGAGTTTTGACCTAGTTTTAAGAGGTTTCATAAACGATTGGAACTTCAATAGTCAAAGATTGCACTTATGAAATCTTAAAAGTTAAAACCATATTCATATGGATCATTTATAAAAACTTGCTTGTAATTCTTATGAATGTTATATTTGTCTAAAATGAAACCTTAGACAATGCATACACCCCCTATTGTGAAGGATGCAATGATACAAAATGTTTGGTTAGACCCAAATGTAGGTTTAGATGTTTCCAACCCTATTAAAAATTCTTACAAGGTAGGAGTTTTGAGCAAGAGCTCTTATTTGTCAAAGATTAAATGGTCATGTAATGTAGACAAGTTATTAAACATGCCATATTGACAACAATTATGAGTTCTACTTCAAACATTTCAATGAAACAAAAGTCCCATTTGTTGAATGTGCATATTAAAAATGTTGTCATGGCTCCATTCACCATATTAGATGCTTGATGAATTTGTCATCAAAGGTTTTTTTTTCATTGTTAATACCTAAAAGATGGTCAAAGTGCTTGCACATTACAATGTGAATGTTTTGGGCTCCAAAACTAAAATAAATTAAAAGAACCATGAATATACAATTGATTCATAATTGTGCCATTGTGTAAGTGTACATCATTAATTTTATAGAGGTTTTGAAAAGACCCTTATTTGACAATAGTTTTCATTCTTTATTATTTTAATGCTCCATTTTATTCTTGTCAAATTATGAAATGAACACCTAATCCAAGTACATCCTCAAGGGAAGAACATTTACAAGTTAAAAAGATGATAATCATCAATATGAAATTATCATATCATAATGTATTAATGAACATTTTATAATCATCTAATCTAAACTCCATAGCTTCAACAAAAATTGAAAACTTTGATGAGGAAGATTATTCCTTATGGTTGCGTTTTTGTATGTGTAAAATTTATGGAAATATTTTCATTAAAAAAATATTTCTTATTCCTTTTGTTGCAATTATAATGATGTTTCAAGACCTTGCAAATCAAAATAATACTTTATTGAACAATTAAATCACTCATACGTGCATTAATTTCATAACATAATGATGATAAATTGAGATGTAAACCATCATTTATTGCAAATTTTTATCACAAAACATTTTTCAAATATTCATCATGATGCATCAAACTTGGATAGGTACTAAAACTATCAAATTGTGATAGTTTTTGTGTACATTGTAGCATACATTCACCTTTCAAATTGTATGTTTTTTCAAACCAAGGCAATCATTTTGCTTTGGTGGGTTTTTGAAACATGTATGACTTTGAACCAAAAGGAGGTGGTGAAGAAGACATGAACACCACATGTTTATGACGAAAAGTCAGTGGAAACACATGTTTGTTTCATCAATTGCTCAACATTCTCTTGAAAATGTTGTATTTTTGTATTTGCATCTTTATATTGATTGGATTTTTAGTGTACGATAGTCATTTCCAAGTTTATCCATGTATATTTTTCTTTTGTAGGCAACATAATGTTTTAATTGGATAAATTTTCTAGACTATTTATAACAATCCACTATTAGTCTTCATTAGTTTGTAATGGTCCACAAAAGGCACAAGTCATTCTAGTTTAACATTAGTCCCCATAATTTTACATTGATGCATAAAATATGCAGAATGTCACAAAAGTACCATGAAGAGTACTCAAAAACTCACAAATTGCAAAGTCAAATATGCATAGTCACAAGAGCATCCAAAAACTCATAGACTAATCACACATTCCTAGTAGTCCTCACTGCTTTGCAAAGGTCCATAAGAAGCACATCTCATGACTTTGAACTTCACAACTATACAAAATAGTTTAAGAGTGGTCCCCATAGTCACAAGAATGCCGAAAAATTCAAGTATGCATCAAGTCACCAAAACATCCATTAGACAAATTTGATCCATTAAAAGAGCCACCCACCTAAACACCTCTTTAACACGCATGTTATGAAAATAATAATAATCCAACCATAGAATACTGAACTAGGGACTTTTGAAAAAAAATCATTCAAAAGTCCACAACTTTTTTTGTTAAGGTTTTTCTAACAAAGTTTTTGGATTTATGTTTTTTTAATGTATTATATATTGATTCCCTATAACATGTTTGGAATGAAATTGATAAACAACATGCTTTTATATGGAAGTATAAGATGCCATAATTGTCCATATGTAGTTAATTCAAGAGTTCATTTATGTATGTTTGGTGTACATTTGTGGTATAATATTATTATGTATGTGTTTAAAACTTTACATTAACATTATAAAACCACTTGAAAAAATGACATATTGATAATTTGATTGAATTATTACATTTCAATAGATTGCAATGCCATGTAAAAAATTACAATGTAACACAAAAAATGATCCATCCTAACTTGCATCCACCTTGTTACTCAAGTTTATAGTTGTGAATGGAGTTTTGATGACAAAGGTTTTTGTTCTATTGCACATGCCTCTTTACATTTACTTCAGAATGATCATTTGTTGTTATCAATTGAACACATTAAATAAATTGAAGGTTGGTTTTGCTCATGTTGCTTTTGTTGATGTGGACAATTTGTGATTTCATTTATATGCTAGCAAATTGCAATGCCTATGTGAATATATATCAATTGTTTCACATTCTTAAGTTGGGATATAATTTTGTTGATGTCTACAAAATCTAATTCATTGATTTCAAAGTGTTTTTGCTTAAATGATTGGCAACCCAAGAAGAGGCCACTATTTTCTGCTTCTCTTAGAACAAACGCTAAACAACCTTGGTTTGGGTGTGATAAGGACTTTTTTCACTTTAGTGACTTTAGAGTGGTTTAAAAGTCCATGACTAATTTTATACAAGTGGTATGGTGACAAACTCTTCAAACTTAAGAAAAAAGAAAGAGAATGACACACTATATTCTAATTTCTTATAGATCATATATTATTAAAATAATATTCATTTCAAAGTCCATATAAGTAAACTGTTACAAGGTACATAATCCATAGTCTTGGCTTCCATAGTCCACTGGTTTTATACCTTAATGATTCATGAAAAATAAATTACATCTTCATGTAATGATTCGAGTCCTTAATTAACCCATTTATTGAAACATGTGTGCATAAGCATAGATCTTGCAATCTTAACACCCTTGTAGAATTTATCACTTGGATACTAATAGTCAGACACCTTAGCTTCCACTCACCAAAACACAACACTTGAAATGGGACTAGCCAGTAGCATGTGTTTAGGAAAAAGGACACACATGCAAAAGGTTGGTGTGTAAACTACCTCATTGATCTCATCCCCAACTTTTGGCATCTCCAAAAGGCTGTTGCTGTTGCTTCAAAACTTTGACAATTGCAACTACACTCTTCTCAGTTTCAGCACCATGTGAGTCCACATTGAAGAAACCCCAGTAAGGAAGAGCCCACACCCTCACTACCAGCACTGTCCACATTGCTAATGATCCACAAGAGGACAATCCTGACAACATTACAAAGAGAGCAAATCACAACTGTACCACACACCTGGAAGTGCAATGAGCCATTTCTTAGGCAGCCGAAGTGTGAGGCTGGCATCCAACAGAGTCAATCTTGGTGAGAACACAAGGAGCAAGTTTTCTACAACCACAGCCTTTGATGGAAAAACCACCACACTCTGTCAAGTACAAAAGGTGTGATTATTGATGACCACACCCACCAAAACAATCACCTGCACAATAATTTTACTGCAACAGAAACTAATCACATTCCACTTATTACAACATTTTTCAACTAGTTGCAAGTGATAGGGATCCTAGAAGTCCTAAAGTGAACACAACTGCAGGTTCAAACAGGTGGAACATACAGCAGGGTAACAGGGACACAGTGACAGATGAACATGAGCTTGCAATGAGATTACAAAACCAAGAGCTCCCACCTGATGATTCATGTGAAAAGTACAGGAGGTCATATCACTACAAGAGAATGTGGTTTTTCTCACACAAAAAGCCATGGCTCATGAGACATGTGAGGTAAACTTTGTGGTTTCATCTGTTAAGATGTACAATATGTGGCATTTATTGTGACATACATTACACTAAAATGACATTCTGACATTAGGTTATGGCACATATTACATGTGTGATTAGCTTTTTACTAGCTTTTTTTTGTGATGAAAACCACACTCTCTTGTAGTGTGTTGAAATTCATATGTGAACTATTTCAATCATGCTAGAAATGTTCCATAAAACGTCTCAAACATTGAATTCCCAATTCACAGTAACACCTGGTGAAAACTCCTCAAAATGTGGAACCAAATGAAAACTGCACTGTTCCTTATACTCTCCATTACAGGCAGAGGCAACAAATTTTGCAAGAAGAATAGGGAGTTTAAGAACATGAAACTAAGCATTGAAGGTTTTGTTTACTAAAGCAAATTTGAATGTACGTCATGGGCTCTTCTTGTGATCCTGCTTACACTAGATGTTGCATGCATGAAGAGGCCAGAAAAAAGTTCAGAAACAGTGCAATGCTTTCAACAAACTTGCTGCTCAAAGAATTCTGTAACACTGAAAGAAGAAAGTGACAAAAATGGAAAAGCGGCATCCTATGAAGAG
>Ga0116230_10003452_pt1 | contig 15429 bp, 12 predicted proteins | sample S1TSphfallax_3_FD_88678 | JGI IMG/M metagenome (GOLD analysis project Ga0116230, IMG submission 88678) | Host-associated microbial communities from peat moss isolated from Minnesota, USA - S1T2_Fd - Sphagnum fallax MG | ecosystem: Host-associated > Plants > Peat moss > Unclassified | place... | reverse complement strand
TGCATCGCAAATTTGGCAGATTTTTTTTCCTTCGCAAACCCTTCAGGTTTTTTGTTTTTCTTTCGCAAAACCTTCAGATTTTTTGTTTGGCCCTTCGCAAAAGGGCACAATATGTAGTAGTGATTGTCTTGCAACTAGGGCTCCAAAACAACTAAATTACAACTATCCCATGAAAATACAAGGAACATCATTTTATATTTTTGGTTATGCATTAAAAACAAAATTTTAAAAAAAATTTGATGATTTTTCCCCTCATTTAGTTATAAAAACCTCCACCATCATTTCATTATTGAAATGTTTAAATTAATTTAACAAAATTGACAAATTTTCATGAATGAGAAAAAAATTGTTATGAAATGACAAAAAATTCATTATGTAGGTTAAAGCTCATTACTAGAAGACATTCACAAAATAAGGGGTGTAGGACAAGGCAAAAGGTTTTGCCTGCAACATAATGCTTTGACATTGATAATTGGGTAAGGAATAAGGCATGAAGGACATTAAATACTTATCAATAGCTTTACCAAAATGCCAATTTTGCATTGTGAACAATTTTGTCAATTATGCACAATATTAAAAAAAATTATTTTACGTTATCTTGTTTTAATTGGATTTTAGCCAAAAAAAACCATCTAGAAAAGATGATTATATAATAAAAAGAGACCAATTTTTTTAGACAACACTTTTTAACAATTTGATTATATGGGTCATGATTGAATTACTAATTATGCGGACACACGTTATGTCTGTTTTGAATGAAAATAATAATAATGTTAGTTGATACGACTAGTCTATTTTGACTAAAAACTAACAATTACCAATTAATGTAATGTGTTTGTTTTGATTAAAAACTAGCAATTGGGTGCATCCAAACCAACGTGAGTTAACCTTGCAATGTTTAAATGATTGTTTTTCTTGGAATTTGTTGAAAACATTTTATTTCAAGTAAGTTGAAAAAATCATTAAAAAAACATTTTAACCCTAAAAAGATTTTGCACTATATTGATATGTTAAAGATGTCATTGTTAAGGGGTAAAATTCTAGCCCTCGATCATTACCATTCTCTAGGGGGTAAGACTAAGGGGCAAGGTCAAAACTTTAATATTCCACAAAAAAAAATTACCCTCTCTAGCTTACTTTACTACAACTACTCAAATAATGAGTAGGAAATCATACAAAGAAAAATGAAGTAGGTAAAGGTTTACCATTTAAAACCAAACCTATCCTTTTATAAGTACTTTAAACCAAGGGGTAAAAGGGAAAAAATAGAGAGGGAAAACATGAAAAATGGTCAAAACTCAAAATAACTACTCTCCCTAGTTATGTAGTGTTTTCAACACCCATGGATGTTGTATAAGGGATCTACATACCTTCTACTACTACTATCCTTCATCTCCCACACCTGTAGATCCTTTTGTGGTTATGCTTACCACTTGTAACACTTCGAAAATTCCCTCTTCTGCTTTCTATCACTTACAACTAACTGCCTTCCCTGATAGCTTGTGCCTACCACCTGCTGCTACACCTTTTAGTTTGCAAATAGTTGTTTGTTAATCTTTCCCCCTTCTTTTCCACCATTAAGGAATGGCTATTACTTTCCTATGGCAACTAATATCATAGTGCTAAAAAGGCTACCAAGTGGGAAGCCTCATTATTCTTTATCCTAGAAAAAATTCAAGAAACTATTATTTCAAGGAAGCATTTTACTTGTATAATATCAACTACTCTACCTTCCACCCTTAATATAATAGCAATACAACACAAGAGACTTGAATCCTTCAATCATCTTCCATTAAAATCACACACAAAGTACATTTAGTGTTGGGCGAGTATCAAAAAAATGTGAGAACTGAACAAGGTTTCAAGCCAATTCTTAGTTTGAATCCTTTGAGGTATCACATTGAGTGATGCCCTTTATGAAACATGGCCACAAGGTTTTATATAATGTGAGAATCGGGCCTATGAAACCATGATCAAATGTATATTTTAATTTTATTTAAACCTTGATAGGGTATTAAAAAGAATCAAGGTCAGGGTTTCAAGGTTCAATATTAATTGTGGTGTTAATAGTCAGTAAGGTTTACTCATTTAGTTAGTGTTTAGTCAATAGTTAGTTTAGGGCTTAATTAGGTTTAGGGTTTAGCAAGTAAGCAACACCACTTGTTGTTTAATATAAAGCACATTACTAAACAAACTAATTATCAAGCAAATTAAATTAAACAAGAAACAAAGAAAAGACAAGAAACTAAAAATAACTCACACATAGTGAGCAAATCGCTTTTAAGACACTTGTTTAATACTCTGCGATCCTTTTGCCCGAAATTGTTATTTTGTTCTTTTTGTTCAACATGATGTTTTGCTCTTCCTTCTCAACTTGTTTTGCTCCTTTTGTTTGACCTAGTGCTTTACTTTTCTTGCTTGACTTGGTGTTTTGTTCCTCTTGCTTGACGTGTTGTTTCACTTCTTTTATTCGACTTGTTGCTTTACTCCTCTTACTTGACCTATTATTTTGCTCTTCTTGTTTGACCTAGTGCTCAGCTCATTTTATTCAATGTGTCGGTCCACCCCTCTTCTTAACTTGTTGTTCTACTCCTCTTGCTTGACATGTTGCCCAACTCCTTTAATTGTTCGACATGTTGTTCCACTCCTTTTGTTTGATGTGTTGTTCCACTCCTTTTGCTTGACCTACTACTCCATTCCTCTTGTTCAACCTCTTGCTTGACTTGCTACTTCACTCCTTTTATTCAACTTCTTATTTAGGTGCCTTTTTACTATGCACATGATTTTGCTTCTCATCGTTCCTTTTGTTCGACATGCTACTCTAATTCCTCTTATTTCAAATTGGTACTCCCCCCACCCCCCTTTACTTTTTTATAGTTGTGGAGAAGTTGTCCAAATTTGAGTTATGCAGGTTAGACTTGGAAGGTGAGAATTATCCATGTTTTTGGGAAATGGTGGTTGACAATGTTTTTATTTGTTGCACATGTAGGGATTATTTGGACATTGTACATTTAATTATACGCATTACATCTCACTTTTACACATTGCATTTCATTTGCACAATTGCAACGTGTATTTTTTTAGCACATTGCATCTCTTTTTAATTTTTTTTTTCATTTGCTTGTAAATGTTTAAGTTGATTTTCATATAGCTCATAGAATCTTATTTTGGCAAAAAACATCCTTATTTTGAATTTTTCCTTCAAGGTAAATAATATTTGAGTAGAAAATGGGGGAATCAAATCAAAATGAAAACTTAATTTTGATTGAAAAAAATCAAACCAATAAAATGAAATGTACATTGAAGAAGATGTGGAAAGAGTAGAAAGTGAAAATGTGCAAACAAAAAATAGTAGAGTTGAAGAAAAATTTGCAAATGTTACATGTTCAAAGAAAAATTTGGAGAAGGCTTAGCATAAATTCTTTATGTTGGGCATTTTATCGTGTGAATGATGGGGAAGAAATTGAAGCTGCATCCCATCAAGTTATAAGATGTATTTAATGTTATGATAATGCTATAAATATTCATAATCCAAGAATTAAAGAAAGAAAAAGATTAATAACTTATTATAAAACTTATGGTATAAATGCTTGTATGAAACATGTAGATGCATATCATTCTATAAGAAGAAATTAATAATGAAATAATAGGAAATGTTGAAAAATGACTTGCAAAGGAAAGGTCAATGTTCCAACAAGTGCAATATCTATTTTTTTGCTATAAAAGAACCTTTCAAAAATGATGATGTGCAACAAAAAGACTTTTTGTAAGACCTTGGCCTTTTAATTGTGAAAAATAACTTACCATTGTAGTTTGTGGAAAGTGTATGGTTTAAGTGTTTAATATTACATTTGTCTCCTATAATTATGTTCCCTTCTAGAAAACAAAATTTTCAGGAAATATTATTTAACTTAGTGGAAGAAACGAAACAAATATATGTTTTGCCAAAATTTACAAATTGTATTTCTACCACAACAAGCTTTGACTTGTGGATGCCAAAGGGTGTGCATGATATATTTGCTTTTGTTATAAACTTTTTGGGATCTAATTGGCAACCCAAACAAGTAACTATTGGTTTATTCACGGCAATATAAACTATTGGGCAAACATTAATCAACAATTTGACAAAATTTCTTGATCAATATGAGTTAAGAAACAAAATCATTTCCTATGTTAAGGATGAGGGTTCATATTGAAATACTATGGCAATTGTTTAAAATTTTGTTGTAAAATGTGAAGTCCTTGGTTTAGATGAAATTTTTTAGGATTCTTGTTTTGGCCATGCTTTTTCAAAAGCTTGTCAATATGCTATTACTCACAAAAAAATTTGCAGGAATTTCAAGTTTGTTTCAATTGAATCTATCCAATTAGATTTGTGAAAATGTATAACTTGGCCTAATTTTTTTGGAAAGGGTAGACAAGAATGGAACAAGGCTTGTTCAAATTTGAACTTGCCTCCAAGAAATTAAATATTATAGCGAAGACAAGGTGATTATTTAATCTATTGTAGTTTTTTTCCAAAATTGTTGTCTTTTCTATTTCTTATTGATTTGTTCTAATTAGATCTTTTAACATTGGAATTTGAAATTTGTTTGCAAATTTTCCAATAAAATCATTATGTTTCAAGAAGCATTACAATTCTTTATTATAGTAGGTCAAATACTATCAAAATAAGTGGAAGAATGCTTCTTTTTTTCACTTGGCACATCTCTAACATAGTTGTGGATTCCTTATATGCTATTGTGACTACTTGTGTTTTAAACCAATTTAAAAACCGTTTGGTTGTTTTCTAAAACATTGTAGTCTGCCATTACTACGTGTTTAAAATTTAGGGAAAAAATCATAAACCCATTTGCTCTAGTCAATTTGATTGATGATGATTTTGGGATTAACTTTTGAATTATTTTTGTTTACTTCCAACATCGGAAGAAAAGTTTGTGGTGTTTTGGATTCTTTGCTTTCTTTTTTAAAAAAAATTCAAGAAAGAAAAGTTCACAACATGTTGTCTTTGATGTTAGACCCTATATTCAAAATCATTTGTCTAGTATCTTCTTTTGTTGGCTGAGAGGAAGGTGTAAGTATTGTGGATGAATATTGTAGGAGAACTTTGTATCATATGCTTTTGAAATGTTATCATCATTTGCATCCAATGACAAAATTTGTTAAATGTGTAGATCAAACAAATGATGAAGATTTTAGTTTGGATATTTTTCAATAGATTGCATCCACAAGTGAGCCATTAAAAGAACTTGTCACCAAGAAATTATTGAATTTTAGACATTACCAAGTGGATCCCAAAGACATCAAATGTCATTTTCAATGGTGGGGAAAACATGAAGCCATGTTTCATATAGTTGGTTTTTTGTCTCATCAAATTTTAGGCATTATAAGGTCATAAATTGAAACTGAAATAATTTTTTCTTTAGTGAGCATACTTACAAACCTAAAGAAGTGTCGTTTACAATCAAAAAACAAAGAAATTTTGATTTTTGTGAGTAGAAATTGGCCACATGATCCAAAAGATGGATGTAAACTGCCTTCCAATTTAGTAGAGTTAATTCAAACATATTTAGGTTTTGAAGAGGAATTAGAAGAATTTGAAGGTTTATTTGAACAAGATGAAATAGTGGACATATAAATATTGAATTTTTTTTGGTCAATTTTGTTATTTTTAACATTAAAAATTATTTTTTGAAATAATAAATTTTGTAATAACTAGTATGTGAAGATTGGTGTTGAAAATTGACGAATATCACACATCTGATAACCAAGGCTTTGAAACTTGGGTGAAATTGTTTTTTGCAAATTTTTGAAACCCTACCCAAGTCTTGAAAATATGAAAAAAAATTAAAATTAAAATTGGGTCGGATCTTTCAAAACAGTCTCATACCTAAACCCTATAATTATCATAAAACCTAGAGAACCACCCAACATTGGTACATACATCTTTCTCCATTCCACACATCCCTTTCCATGAGAATTTTACATTCCCAATGTACCACAATCCAAAAGTCTCAAATCTCCCCCAAGTCTTTCTTCCCCACATACCACACAAGGCCCACATTAACCCCTAGAAAATAGGGTCCTTATTCTAATCCTTTCCTAAAAAGCTCCTAGATGATTGGGTGGGTTACCCCCAATCACTCACTAACATGAGATACTTAATTCCAGTAGCTTCACCCCTTGGGTAAGGGACGATAAATCTACCATTAGTAATGACTAGTTATTAGGAGGCCTATGAAACTAACTAGTCTATAGATTTTCTACCTGTTAATAATCATGTTAAAAACATGTCCCCAAACATAGAAATTTTTATAGTACTTTTACAAATTATTTATAATGTGTAATGAAAATTTTTAAATGTATTATCCTTATTAAATTCAATCCAAATCATACCACATGTTTCGATTTAATATATTAAAAACCTTGTGATGTAAACACATTAAAGACTTGTAGCATTAGTATAAATTTTGACATTAAACATGTTCAAAATCAAAGATTGGTTATACTTCATGTGGCTCCTATTAATGTGGACATGTGCCCAATTATTAATTGATGTTGATTCATAAATATCATAAATCATATTTTTAAGTTTAAAATATTTACTAATAAATTACAATTAACCAATGAAGGTTGTTTAAAGATGCAAAATGTAGGCCCTCTAAGCACGTAAACAAACATGCCTTGCCTAAGCATGTCAATTTCCCTTAATTAGGCATGAACAAGGTTTCACTAGAGGTAACTCCTCACCTCTATGGTGACAAGCCAAGGTCTTCGCCATTCAATTACCATATCACATCATGCCAAATAATATCATAGCAAAAAATATAAATATGTATTTCATTTTGAATTTCATGCATTATAACATTATTATGATTCATCCCTTATAATTTCAAGTGACATATTATGTTAACACATAACTACTTATAAACTTGAATCATGGTAGGTAGATATGAAGGTAGGCAACATGTAAATAGGTTCTATTATATACATAAGTAGATGGCAAATATGTTGTTGCACCTAACTAAGTACCTTCATCCTAAGTCCACCTAATAACCAACATGGTAATCTACCTATTATTATCCTACAACCTACCTAATAACAACCCTGACCTACTTATATTACCAATCTACAATCTACTTACATGCCTAAACATCTCCAAGCTTAGGGTGCCTTCACACTTACACTTGGCACATATAGACATAAGTAGAATTTTCAATGATTAGTATTCAACAAACCATGTCACCCATGGAATGAAGTTAAAATTAATCCCATCGTAATAGACATTGACATCATGCATGCATGACTCAATCCATTTGTGACATAATACAAGTTTTAATCAAGGTAGGTTTTGATTGACCTAGTCAAATAAAACATGCCTCTTTTTCTTTGAGAGGGGTTAAAATAGGGGAAAATACCTCTTTAATCATTTTAGACAAGTAAATTCACTCATTATAATATAATGTTAAAACATAAAAGACATGATTTTGTGATAAGGATACTTTTGCACCACTTGTCTTACTAAGGACAATAAAATATTGTATGTTCTCTTGTTCCTCATTAGTATTCAATGCATAGCCAAAAAATAAAAGGATGATTGAAGATTTGTATTTCATATTTGGTTTATAACCAAATTTGGCTAATTATTCCTAGGAATGATTCTTGTTTTTTCTACATCTTTCTATGGAGGATTGCCATTTTGACTCCAATTTGAAAGAAAATTAAACATTGGTTTCTATATGGAATAGAGGTTCCTTTTTCGAATTATTTTGGCAACTTGACAAGAAACAAAAAAGCCAAGTGCAAAAAATACAAAGGGATGTTTTTGGAAAAAATAGACCCAAGTCATCACATTATGAAGAAAAAAAATCTAAATTCACCATAGTTAGAGGATAGCTTCCAATGAGCCTCCAAATAATAGGAAGAATCCTAAAGTTTATGATGTGCCCTTCTAGCCTCTAGCCAAATTTGGCTAAGTCCTCTTGGGCATGAGTGCCAACTGACCTAATTCACAAATTTGGAAAAAAAAAAAAACATTGATATGGACTTTTGTGTATGTGTGTGTGTTTTTGGGCAAGGCATAATCTTGTTGCAAGATTTGCATTGACACCAAGTAGAGCTCATATGGATGGGTGGGGGGGGGGAGTGGGATGAATACACATCACACCTAGAGTTAACACCTTTTTGTTTAGGCACATTAGCACCATAGGTGTCAACATTTCATTAACGATGCTATGACTTTTGGCAAAAGTAATGGCTATAGATGCTTCTAGAAACATTGTTTCATTTAGATTATGAAGTGCTTTTGTGTGTAACATTCATGATTACCACTACGCACCTTTTTTTTCTCATCATGACAATTCACAACCACCATGCAAAAGGTAACTAACTTTTTTGATCTTTTTTTTGTGTCCAGATTGATTACTTGTCATCTCTTTTCTTATTTCCCATTCTTTTCATTATTTCTATTCTTCTTTCACGCCCCTTCCTTTCTCTTTGTTCTTCACTCCCAAACTTGTAGTTATTTCAACTTTGTGTTATTTGTGCTTTGTAATTTTTTGAGTACCTATCTATTTGTGTTGTGGTGTTTTAAATCTCATGTTGTATGTTGTTTGCATTCTGCTCCTTTTGATGTTATGTGATTTTTTGACCATTTGCGCTTTGGTAGTTTTTTGCATTCATATCTTTTGTTCATTCAATTGTTTTCATTTTGTTGTTTTTTGCGTTATGTGATTTCTTAGTTATCAACACTTTGGTGGTTTTTGTGCTTTGGTTTTTTGTTGTATGTTCTTGTTTGTTTTGCAAAGCTTTAACACAAGGGAAAATTTTCACATTTCTCTATTGTGTTTTGTAGTTGTAACCAATTGAAGTATGTTTTTTGTTTGTTTTTTTTCTTTGCTTTTCTTTGTGTGTGATTGAAAAATTTCTTGCATTTGTTTTGAATGTTTGTGCTTGTGTTTTTACACAAATGAATCACAAAGACTTTTTGCTTTTCATGACTTTGATTATGCTTTTGATCGAGTTGTTTATTGGATCTAAATTTGTAAGTTCAACATTTTCTCAAGTGAACTTTACCAAACGCCCACATCCACAAGGAATGGTGCAATCCAAGTATGTTTTCTTGCTTTCTGCATTTCAAGGACACATGATGATGTGTGCTTTGAGAACATTGTTTGAAGATTTGGGTCATTAGGTGAAGCCTTGCATTACAACTTGGATTTATCAATTTATGTTGGTAGAATATGATCAAGATTGATGGGTCAAATATGTTCACCTGACTAAAGAAAATTTGTTTAACATTGTAGAAAAAAGGCAAGCCCATCCTTGGGTGGTACCACTAGGAACATCACAACTTGATTTCCTACACCCATCAAATTTTGAAAAATCATAAAAAACATTTAAATGAACATTTTCATCAAGTTGTTTTGTGAAATCATTATTAGGTTCCACATATTTTGAAATTTTTATAATATCAATAATATTGTATATTTTGATGTTTTAATCATTGCATTTAGAAAAAAGTTTCAAGAACATAGCGCCTATTGTTTTCCTTAAACTTTTTAATCATGAACACAAAATTGGAAAATGATTTTAGAAAATTTTAATGAATTTTTTCCTAAGGTAATTTGGAAGTCATTTTATTTTTAGGTTTTTATTTGGAAACTAATTGATTAAATATGATTTAGTTATAAATTTTCAAAGTTGAGGCTATTGATTTTTTAAGGGGCCATTTTAATTAGGAACATATATATATTTAAAATTCCAATTTTTATAATTCCCAAATAAACTTCAAGCCATATATTAAAGCATGTAATTGATAAACATGAAAAAAAAAATTTATAATTGTGAATACATTATCAAAAAGGGCCCAAAAAAATGATTTGGTTGTTTTTGGTTCCTTAACCATTCCTTGAGGTGGTTCCTAGTGGTACCACCCAAGGATGGGTTTGCCCAAAAGTTTCATCCCATCATCCATAAACAAGATACCAAATACAGGAAAACAATCCCTATTCAAATTTGTGTTTCTAGTGCACTTTATAAATTAACTCAAGGAGTAATTTTTTTGACATGCTATGAACTTTTCGCAATGGGAAGTCTACAATTTCTCTTATTTTGCACGATTTTGTTTACATTGTTAATTCTATTTATCAAGGTTTGATTTCTTTGCTTCAAAGTCTTGCCATGATTCTTGTAATGGATGAATTCAAACAATGGTGCAGTCTTCCAAGTGTGCAAGGGACTGTTGATGGAACCCACATTTCTATTTTCAAAGACTCAAGGTGGCTTTGCATCATAATTATTATTATCATAAAACATGGGGTTATGTAGCACAAGTTGTTGTTGACTATAATGAAAAAATTATTGACCTTTTAATGGGCCTTTTTAATGATATGAAGGTGTTGTGTAGGTCTTCTTTGGACAAGAATGATCAATTGCATGGGTTGTTTGATCATGATAAAAGTATTCAAAATAGATTTCCCCCTTAACTTTTGGGTGATAAGGGATATCAATGATATCCATTGATATCATCGATAATGACCCTGTTTAAAGAGGAAGGCCAACATTTGGTCTCAGAAATTTGATACAACAATAAACACAAAAGAGGTTGTTCTATTGTGGAAAATGCTTTATTCCAACATATTCAAATTTTTTTTTCAAAAGCTGTTAACAAAGTCAAAAGTTAAATGTATCCTTCATATTGGATGTTTTCATTTGTTGTTTTCTTTTACATAATTTACTTAGGTTTCAGACATAATTTTGTATTCAATGATTGAAGATGATTGTGTGCAAGTAAATGTGCAAATGAACATGGTTAACAAATTCAATATAGATGTTGAAAAATAAACAATCCATAGAATTTTCCTTTGTTAAGTTTTGGATTCCCCAAGTCAGTGTCATCAAAATTTTCATTTATAGGAATGAATCCATGATTTATTTTTTCTTAGCAAGTCAAAATTAGTAGCACCTCCACTTCTTGTTTCCTTAATAAACACCATGCCAATAACTTTTGTTAATCCAGTGATTGCTTTGGCCTTATTCAATTGCATGTTATTGATGTCTTTATCCTTGTTCTTAAAGTAGTCTAGTTATTTATTAAAGATTTGTCTTTTAGATTTTACAATGCTTCTCTTCCATAAACATGTTGGACTATTTGATTCATGCATCTTGTCCATTGAATCAACAATCAACTGATTCCCCTTTTGTGTTGCTTTTGCCACACTTTTATGTGCAAAAGAATAAACATGTTTAATTCTAGTGTTTCCAACATTGCGAAATCCACCATCGTTTGGATTATGAGCTTTTTGGTTTATTAAGGTTGGTGTTTTAAGTAGCTTGGCAAGGGTATTGATTGGAACGTTGGTTGGGGTGTGCAATGGATTGGCATTTAGTAGTTTAATTAGAAGCATAATGATAACTTCCATGAATGATCATGAAGGAGAACAAGTGTGGTGTGAGGTGTCCACCAATAAACATTGTCCACAAAGGTCCATCTTTGATCATAAGCTAGGGGATCTACATAAGTTTCAAGGTTAATGTCCTCATTCATATATTTATTGATTTCAATAAGATCTTTTACAATTAAGCCACTAGAATTGAATAAACCATTTTTTTCACCCCTAATATCTTGGATGTGAGGTGGGTTAAAGGTTGGCTTACTTCCCAAAAATTCTAGCAGTAGGTCATAAAAGTTCCCTGGAAAAAAATGCAGCAAAAGGAAAGTAGCCTTGTCTTGTGGGTTTAGTGTTTGATAATCCTAGTTGTGGTTAGTCCTTGTCATATATTAAAAAATCCTCTTGAAATATCCTATGATTAAGCCCCACTTGTCTTTGCATGCAAGGTCGTTTCTTGTGTGTTGGGAGAATCCTAAAGCCATAATAGTTGCTCAAATCTTATCCATTTTACCACAATAGTTTCAAACATGTCATGTGGGTTGACCACAACTAGAGCTATAATATGTTCATCTCACTTTGCTTTTTATGAAAGCCATGATCTTCCCATCCTCCCAGTTTGGTTGTCATGGTGTTTTTGACTGAATTTCAATGGATGCATTAGAATTGGAAGTAATTTCCTTTTTCCCTTCTATTTTTTCTTTGATGACTCTTCAATAATTTTGTCCACAATGTCATTACTGAATTTTGCATTCAGTTGCAAATATATTTTAGCAATTTTGTTTATGAATTATACAATCAATTGGAAACATATTGCTAATAATTGATTTGTGGATTTTGTTGCAAATTGAAAGACTCTATGATAAAATTTGATAACAACATTCTTGATGGATCACAACAAGATGGACAACAAAAATTGGAAATTGACTTGGTGTTTTGTTTTGCAAATTGAAGTTGAATGAGCAATGTAGGTTGGTTTTGGAAATTTCAACCTTGATTGGGTGTTTTTGTGTTATTGTGGAAATTGGAATGGTTGTTCTACGATTGGTTCATGTTGTTGGAGCTTTACAAGTTATCTTAGAGGCTTTTGTTGGTTGATTGCTTATGAGGTCTTCGAACATGTTGTTGCTACCATGTTTTGGTTGTGATGGTTGTTGCTATAGCTATCAAGCAAAGACATTTGATGATGATGGCATTGTGCATGGTTGTGAATGCTTATGGCAATGAATAATGTTTAGCGGTGAATAGTGTGCAACTTTCCAATGATGGTGGGGAGGAAGTGTGGGAGCTTCTTGCGATGATGGCAAGTGCCTAGAGCTTCCCACAATGATGGTTGTTGCTCATAAAAAGAAAAATCATAAAGATTGAGTTATAGGGTTGATTTTTGACCTTTTAGCTGACATCAAATTTGCATGACAGATCTTCATTTTTTGAAGATTCATATTTAGTAAACATTTCACTTAACATTATTTTAACACCACATGCCACCTAGGCGAAAATGTCATCAGTTTTGTTTCATAACATTGAATATGTGAATAGCCTTCTTGAGTTTTCACCGGAACATTGAGTTAACATGATGTAAACTCTAGGTGTGAATCATGCTTTAGAGTCTTTCGCAGGGCATTAGACAATGCCTTGAAATCAGGGCCTTACCTAGTAAACACAAGTTGACAAACCTCTGAGTAGGTTCAGTGCAATACAGTATGCAGTAGATTATTACAACTCAAAATACCAGTGCAAGAGAGAAAGTTCCAAAATTCATTAAAACCTGGCACGAATTTCCCAGTGTATTGGGAGGCCACGTTACCAAACCTAATAAATGATGATGAAACCCTGGTAAACCTTATTACAACAAAGCACCCAGCAAAGGGGGAAAGGGAGGACAAGAGAGAGGACCCAAGTCCGAGCCAAAAGCGCACAATCCCAAAGGGGGGGGCGTGGGGGAGGAGCCACTGCTGAGAGGAGGCATTTTCCCTATTTGGGGCTGAGCATTTTTGAAGTTTTCAAAACTGCCCACACTATTTTTCTAGGAGCTTTTTAAAACTGTGACCGAGGGGCACCAGAAGGATATCCACCAGGCATCAAAAACCTTAAAATATCAAAGTACATGCTTAGATTTTACAACAGGTAAAAGCCGTCGGACTGGGCCATTCCCAAAGTGACCAGCCTTTGGCCTGGGGGGCCGCTTGTTTTGCCTCCGCGCTGGGGCATTACAACAAGGCTAGTACTACTACTAGGCTACGGTCTTATCCAAAATTGAGAATTTTGTGAGTTAGGAGGATTGGAGCGCCAGCTCAGAGCTAACATGGAGAGCTAAAGCGGGAAACCTGAAAGCGGGCGGGCTTCAGCATCATCATTGGTGTCCTGCCCGTTGGTCGGGTGGGCTTGGCTTTTGGTCGCTTGTGAGCCACCCTTCTTATTTTCCGGTGGTTGTTGTTTTGGCCTCTTTTGGTGGCGGCCGGATCTTTTGTAATGATCTTCATTGCTTCATGATTGACCCTGCCCTCCTGTTTGCAACAAAACAAAACACCTGCCTGCTGTTTTGTCGGTTGGGATCCCTGTTCTCTGGTTCCTTGGCATATGCGCAGCAGACATGCATCTTGTTGACTGGGCTGACCAATTCTGGACACGCAAGTCTACAGAAGTTAGCAAGTAGGTAGGTACGTAGGTAGGTAGTAGGTCCTCTTGTCAATTTCACTAGCGTTTATAGTGATGAGCTTACAAGTGTTTCTTTCATGAATTTTTTAATACAGCAAAAGTGGCAGTGCTTTTATTTATTTATTCGTTTATTCTGGCTATTTTAAAACTTCAAAATGGCGAAAACTGATGTTTATAGGGTTTCTGGCTATAAACTAGATATTGCTTCCAGCACCCCTTTTTTTCTGGTGCAAAATTTCGCACAAATTGTGATAAAATAGAAATACTTCTGTCACATACCTATATTCCTTTGTTTGGGAAAAAAACCATTTGCCAACTTTAAAATAAAATTGAATTTTTTTCTCACGTTTTAGACTCAGATATTGGATTGGTAGCATTTTTTAAAGCAGTTATATACTTATTTATATATATATACTGATAATTCCCACTTGATGCAAAGTCATTAAATTGAAAAAATAATCAAAAAATTGCCTCCTCTATTTCTGGCTACTTACTGGAACCAAATATAGCAATCTGCAAATTTTCACAGTAAAGAAAAGCTGGAGCTTACAGTTGTGATAGGCCCATCATGCTTCAGATTGTGGTAAGTAGCCATATTGAAACAGGCACTACCACCCTAGAAAGCTTAATTCAGGCATTTTGTTGCCACATTGTTTAATTAGAAAATGGTGTGCCAATAGTCTAAGGGGATCACTATGGACAAATTTGTATAATCTTCAAATCTCTGGTTTATGGATGTATTATATACATTGTGAGCTTGAAGATTTTAGACATTATTAGATCTCCAAATACACACCATTCCCAACCCTCAAATTCCAGAAAAGAAGACAATGTACAGAGCACATAACACATAACCCACCTCTGTAACAACCTTGGCTGAAATTGCAGTGTAATCTGGGTGGACCTGCCCAAGCACAATTTCCCACTCCAGGATGGCACAGGCAGATTTCTTGTAACCTCCCTGGAGCTGGTGCTTTGATGGGTCGGAACCTTGGCATTAACATGAATGCACCTCAGCTCATTTCAGGCTTAGAGCAGAGGACCTTCTTGGTTGTCATGCCGGGGAAGACACTGCTATGGGGGCATTTACACCTTGAATCTCAGGCTCTGCCCTCAGTTCCCAAGGCATTACAATATATAGTACCTTCCCCTTCACCAGTGCAATACCTCTAAGCACATGAAATGTGAACTTTGTTTTCAACCCCAAAAGAAGAAGTACCTGCCTTCAACATATTGATCTGTTTCAATTGCTTGCTTGCTTTGTGGTGATTTGAAGCCACAAACCATACCCCCAGTGGATGGAAGATGGCACCGAGTCCTAGCTAATGCACTATGAACTATATGTCAGGCAACTGAAGCCCCCTCTCTCTCATTCAGGGTC
>Ga0116230_10003443_pt1 | contig 15446 bp, 12 predicted proteins | sample S1TSphfallax_3_FD_88678 | JGI IMG/M metagenome (GOLD analysis project Ga0116230, IMG submission 88678) | Host-associated microbial communities from peat moss isolated from Minnesota, USA - S1T2_Fd - Sphagnum fallax MG | ecosystem: Host-associated > Plants > Peat moss > Unclassified | place... | reverse complement strand
TATCAACTTGGTTTTTATGATTTAGTGACTTTCAGTATACCTAATTTTGTTGTAGATCTAGCATGGTTTATTGGGGCAAGCTTGCAAGAGAGAGAAGACAAATGCTTAAATGTAAGAGTGTCTTCGCTAAGGCTGCAAGTTCACAATAACAAGACCCACACTTGCTCATTTTACAATACTTAAGTTAGTTCTTAAACTTAATGTGGCAGATTTGGATTGATAAATCATAAACATTGACAAATCCACAATATTTATTTATTTTGCAGGGGTTTGTTTTGACCATGGCATTCTAGACAAATTTGATGCACAATATAAACTTTTACATATTACACAATACATCATATTTTAATATGCAAGTGCATTTCATGTAATACAAGATGAAGATGCTCAACCTTGTAATTCCATGTCTGATCCTCATGTCCCCACTCAGCATAAACCCCAAACAAAATATATGACTACCCCATAGATCTAACAAGATTGCATTCTCCAGATATGATTTCCCTGTAACATAAGTGTATAAACTTTTGACAACACAACTCTCCTGAGGGATAATTCTTATGAGATGGTCAAAATTTCCAACTGCTTGACTGGACTTGAAACATACTGTCACCAAAAAGAAAGAGTCAATACAACACCTTGACTCCTCTCATGAATCCACTCTGTCAGAATGTGAATGACTCCTTTTATATTAAGTAAACAGAATCACAGCAGTCCTATTTGAAATGCACAGCTCGTATCCTCCCAGCTCTGCTGACTACCAAAGAGATGCACAGATCAACTGATCCTAAGTGCACTCTGGTAGCGCCCCTTGATCAGTTCCAAAAACAAAAAGACAGGGGGTTCTGGCCCCGATTCAGATGTTATGAGCTGCCCACTGAACAATCTAGACAAGGTCTCTTCCCCCACCCAGAACATCCACTGGTACAGCTCCTTCATGCATTCCTACAGCTCAGACCACCTTCAAGCTTCAACAGTCTTCAGCATCGCCCCTTGTTTAGTCCCCACTCTCACCAGATCATGGAGCTGGCCATCTCTTAGTTACTGATGCAACGGAAGAAAAGTCCAGCAACCAACTATCCTCCAAGCTCCTATGCCTTCTCTACACAAAAACTTGTTACCTTCTGCTGTCTACCTCCTCTCTTCCATCCTCCTCTTCTTCTGCTTCCACCCACTTCCGTTTCTGGATCCTGATGAATGTGCCCCTACCTAACGTTCCGAACAACACACATGTAGACCTCCAAAAAGATTCTCTCTTCCCACCTCCGTTTTCTACTCTGGTTTGTTTCTCTATATCCTCCACTCCTCAATTCAAGAGAGACTGACCCAGAGATCTCTCTGCCTAAAAACAAAAAAACGAAACTCCCCCACTTCTGCTTCCTTGCCAAGCCTTCTTCCAGAAGCTTCCCATGCACTATTACTGTCCTCCTCCCGAAAATCATAAACCCCGCCGCTTTCATTCAGAAAGTTGACGGCGGGCTTAACTCTTAAACCCTTAAAATGAAATTGGCGTTCACACTACAACAGTAATCAAAGATCACCTGTTCGGTTACTCCCAGTTCGGTCACAATACATTTATCTATGGAATCACAATTATCACTTGACAAACCCTTGACACAACACAAACAGATTCTATTATTTTTGTTTTCCATCCCTTCAATTTTCTTCAACTACAATCAGACTCTCAACTTAAACATTTGAACAGACAATGAATGCAACACATATATTAAGGTTCTGAAGTTTATGTGTGAATTCTACATCCAAGGACTTAAGGATTACTCACTACACTTGACAAAACAAGGACCAAGCCTGCAAACATTCTCATCAAATTGGCAAATCTTCATTTTGCCATTATGGAGAAATTGACTGAAAACAACATCTCTCATACAATTGCTGACAACATGACTAAACAAAACAAAATCTAGGAAAAAAATAATAACATTAATCTATCATCACTACTGAAAAGGGTTTTTCTTGGTGATGAATTTTTGCCACTTGGCACCAACAAAAAAAAGGGGCTGCAACATGTCTAATGATTCTTTTGGAAAAAAGCACAAAGTAGCCATATATCAAGGAAATAAACTTGAACTCGCCATATTTAGATCATGGTATATAGTGGGGTTTGAAAAAAATTCTACTTTTCTATCTGACCTCTAGCCAAATTTGGCTAAGTCCTCGTGTGTGGATGATCATTGGTCGGCCAACCTCACAAAATTGAAAAATAAAACCCTACTCCCTATGCTCCTTTTTCTTTATTTGTTCTTTACATTTTGGCAAAGACATTGGATTTTTTGTTGGTTTGTTTGTTGAATAAGGAGTTGGCTGCTGTGCATGATTATATGGTCGTCTATCCATTAATTGAATTTTCAAACTACAAATTACAATTTAACACTCCAAATCTTTGTTCTCTTATGTAATGGGGATAGCCCCTAAATTGTCTAGATTTTGTCAATAGAATAGCCAATTTAAAGATGTTTTGTGACCAGAAATGTGTAAACCTAATTTGTCAGGCCTTGCCAATTTTGTACGACTTAATATCTTATGACACCCAGAAACTGGCAGGATTGGGCCACTCTTTGGTAATGTGTTAAAGTCAGGGCTTGTGATTTGACCAAACATGATGAATCTCCCATGTGATGACATTTGATTCATTTTGCACTTCACATTGCACAATATTTCATTGTGACCTAAAATGAGCAAAGGATGAAAAGTTAAAAAGGAGTTGAGCTGGACTGGCCTAATCCAGCATTGGATGTGAAATGTTAATCATTCACAACATGGTGATTAGGGTTTCTTCTAGTTTTGCTTGTTTGTTTTTGCTATATGGTTCCAAGTCTACTGCAATGTAGAACTAGTTCCGGAAACTTTACCCATGGATGTGTGGGGATGGAAAGTGGAAACCCTAATACTTAATGGATGATTTGTAAAAGGCAACAAGCTAGATGGATGATTTGTAGAAGGTGACAAGCTAGAGGATGGTTGGGTATCATGAAAGGTTATGTATGTCAAAAGTCTAGCTTCCATTGTTTCTTTCTACATTTGGTTGTTTTTGTTTTGTGCATGTTAAGTGTGCTTGATGTTTTGTCATTCAATGGAGCAGCACCACTGAGCTACATTGGGTGAAGGAGTAGTTTCCAAGCTATTTTGGTTATTGCTCTTGGATATGGTGAATGTTGATCACAAAGTTGGGAGATGGTTGGTGGGTGAGATTTTTGATGGTGCAGATGATGGAAGTTTTGGGCATTTTATAAGTTGGAGGTTTTTGGAGGCACAAGGCATACAGATGAATGCAAGAAGTTAAATTATATTTCTTTTTAGTTGTTTTTTAGATAGTGTCTTTTTTCGGTATTGAACAAGTTATGTGAATAGTTGAGGAAGAATGCGCTATTGTTGGTCTTCAACCTTCTTCCCCAAAATAAGTATTCCATTGTGCTATGTGTTTTAGGGAAGAAATAAAAGATGTAGTATTAGGTTTTAGGGACCAATTCAAAGGAAATCATGAACTCTTTGAATGTTAAATCATTTAGGATGTTGTAGACTTTTTACTAGTCTTGGATGGTTATGTTGTCATTCTATGGAAATGCATTTTCTTTTATAAAGGAATGTCAAACTAGAACACTCATCCCTTTTTTGGTTACACTACATTCATGAAAGGAATTGTTTTGCAGGCTTATGGTATGTTGTGTTTTTTATGGTAAGTTCATATGCTTGTATACATTGTTGTTTTCTTTTCATGGCACTTTTTGATGTTTTTTTGTTGGATCAACTTGTTGGATTTGGTTACGATTAGAAGATGTGGGAGATGGGAATATAACAACAAGCTTCAACTTAAAAGACACATTTAAGAATTATAGGCAAAAGATAAATCTATTTTTCAACTTCTAAGGGATTTAGGTCTTTGTTTGAATGGGTTTTTTTTTTCCAAGCATTGATAAGAGGAATGCTTATGGTGTAGAACATGGTCTTTTCAAGTTTGAACCATTGCATTATAGGATTAGGTTTTAGCAAAGTGTTGGACTATTGGTGAAGATGATGTATAGACAAAGGAATCTATGGAGTGGGTTTTAATGGCATTGCTTCAAAAGTGACAAAATTTGAAACCTTGTGATGAGAAACAAGGTTGGATGAAAATCTAATGTGATGAAACTTGGTCGTCAATTGTCAAAAGATGTATATGACTATGTTTTTACACTTGAGTGGTACTAGTGGTGTTGTGCATTTTTTGTTGTGTTTTGTGGGGTGTTTTGTTTCTTGCAGGTTATAAGAGTGGTGGTTTTTGTTGTGACGATGCTTGGTCTTGGTTTTTGTTTTAGTATTTTTCATTTTTAAAGAGGCAATGGTTTTATTGAGTTGGATTTTGGAGGGTGTTAATTATGGACGTGAAGAGTATCATGGATAAAAGGCATCTGTTTTGATGAAGGGAGGTCATTTTTTTGTTGTGATTTTTTTAGACGGTTGAAGTTTTTGATTTCCGATTTACTTTGGGATGGGAAGAATGCCCAACTTTGAGGAACTCGATCTTATCATTTTGAGGCTTATAGATTTTTCCACTATGTGTTTGATTTCAATAGGATGGGATTAGGTTCTAAGATTGTCCTTAGGGGTACAATAAGGGATGTGACAAAAAGCTATAGAGGTTTTAGAACAGTCTCCATGGCAATTTCTAGTGTAATGTGGTTGGGAATCAATGTTTTGGGTGGAGAGTATTTTGGGGTTGTATTTAGGAAAAAATATTTGCTTGAGCAGAATCTTTGAAGTGAAGAATTATTATTAGTGTTTATTGTTGTAAGGTGATGTGTTGGTGGGTGCTTGTGGTATTGTTTTACTTTGTCAAACCCTCAAGTTTGTGAGTTCTAGAATTTTTTAACCTATTGATTTGGGGAAATTTGTTGAAGGAAATATACAAAATTGTGTTTATTGGGTTGGGATTGTGTATGTTGTTTGTACAAATGTGTATCCAACACTTCCTACTATCATTGTTGCCATGAATGGGTTTTGGTTTGCCACAATAACATTTGCCATTGGAGTACCTGTGGGGGTTCAAAAGAGTGAAATTCGAATGACTTGATCCTTGAAGGTTTGTAGGTCCACAATAGGTAAAGAGGTTTAGTAGTTTGCTTGAATCAGAACATTGCGTGGCTCTGTGGCATTTATTAGATGTGTTGAACGATTATTAAGTTGTGTTGATGTGTTTTGTGTAACCTTGTTTTTTTTGTCACAACCTTTCATTATGTGGAATCATTTTGGTCATGGCACAAGAGTGAGAACCTTTATTAGCTTTCCAAAAAAAAAATCTTATAGGTTTATTTTGGGATTTGAATTGAAGTGCAAAAGTTGCATAGACATGGGACTAGGTTGAGATTTTAATTTTGTGAAAACTCTTGGGAAATGTAGAGATAGTGGATGAGAGTATGCCATTAAAATCAAGTTGTCATTCTATCAGATTGAATTCAAAGCATATTAATTCACCTAAATCTTTTAGAATTACAATCCATTACTTTTATCAAGGAATTGGAGTAGTTCTTAATAATGTTGAAATTCTATAGTTATGTAAATTGTTTCATTTAACATTATTGTACATGAGCTTATATCTTTAGGTTTTTAGAGGCCTCTTTTTTTGCTTTCATCATGTCTTCAAAGGAAATAATTTGGACATTATTTAGGATGTCACAAATGATTTGAAACACCCAAAAACTAGGTGTGAAAAGTTGTGCTTTGATAACATGTCTAATGGTGTTCAATATGTGATCTTGCATAGTAAAATTTGATGAAAAGAAGTCAAAGTATGTTAGTTTGGTTCTAGAAAGGGATTTTTGTTCAACATAATCATATATTTTGCAATAGCTGGTAAAAATTGTAGCAAAGTTGTACAAAAGTTGGTAAAAGCTATAGTAAAGTTGTGCAAAGTTGTGCAGAACAAAATGTACTAAATATGATCTAACTTTTAAATTTTGATGAATGATTTTCATTGGCCCATCATTATGATTAGTTTAGGTGGTTTGCTATTAGTAGTCCCCCACCTATTTGTTGTCCCATTTTTAGTTTTATGGGTGGGGTTCAAAAGAGTTAATAATTAAACTTGAATGTAAAAAATATTTTTGCATGCCCATATACTCAACAGTGTTGGAGATGTTCTTAATGCATGTTTAAGATTTGAGAATGTCCAATTATATTTTGTGCAAACTTTCCTTTGATACATTCCAGAGATTAAATGAGGATACCTCTAGGGATGAGAGATCTTGTCTAGTGTTGGGAAAATATCAAAAAAATTCTGATACCTATCATGGTTTTCACAAAATAACTTACAAAAGCTTCCAATTTTCATTTTTTATTTTTTAAGAAAACTTATACACCAAGACATGGTATCAATATTTTAAAAATTAAATTCATTTTCACAATGTCAAGTTTCATAAATTTGAGAACATATAGTTATCATCTGACAATTGTCATAAAATGATTTTTTTAATAAAAAAATCATAATCAAAATTACAAAAAGAAATTGACTTTTTTAAATTGAAAATATCATAAGTAATAAAGTTATTTGTAGAATAGTAAAAACATAACACCACTATCACCAAAGAGGAAGGGATAACATAAAGAACAAACCCTTTGTATTTCATTCATAGTATCAACATCAATTCTATAGCAGTAGTTACATCAAGATTTGTATCACACGACCAATGTCCTATTTTTAAAAAAAATATGTTCAAACTACAAACTAAAGATTTTAAGGGATCAAAACTCTCCTTGGCTTCCTCTCAAGAACACACCAGTCCTATGGATGTTTATAGACAAAGATTGACTTCATGCAACCATGCCCTTTCCACTATAATCACTAAGAAAAAAAGTTGGACAGAAAGACAAATTTGATTCCAAAACCTAGCTCTTCCCTTGGCACCCATGATAAACCTAAAATCCTTTTCTATTTAGAGTTCCCACAATTCAGTAAGTACTTTCTTTCCCAAACTCAGCCAAAACTAGTAGGTTTTTTTAGAATTCCCAATTGACACACAAATCCATAAACATACCACATGAACCATTCTAAAACCTTTCACTACTAGAAAACATGGTATTTTTTGTTGGCAAATCTAGTCATAAAGTACCCAATTTGAATAGGCATAAAAAAAATCACTTTATCATTTTGGACAAGTTGATTTTGACATGTCTGTTGTGATTAAGGTGATTTTTTTTTACTAGACCATTTGACTAATCGTTTTGACTGGTAATTTTGATTGGTCAAATTTTTACATAGATAAAAAAAATTTGTGGCAAGTAGGTAGGTAGGTCGTAAAAAGGCATGTAGGTAGGTGGTAACCTACCCTACCCTATTTTATTTGACTTAATATATCCTATTTAGCCTACCCTACTTACCTTAACCCCTTAAGCATGTACATAAGTTATAATGCTAGAAATTGAACCCTTGACCTCCCCAATGATAAACCAAGTCTTTAACCAATGGACCACACCATCAAAAGGTGTTCAATTTTTATTAATTTTTTTATTTCACATGTTTATTTTGACATTTCACTACAAGATTGTGAGGTATGAAGGTAGGTAGGTTGTAAAATTGTAAGTGGGAAGTAGGAAATAAGTATGTAATAACCATAAGATGTCCCATTTGACTAGAAAACATGGTCATTTTGATTAATGATGTCAATTTCTTATGTTCAATTAGATTAAATGTCCCATTTGACTAAAGCCAATTGGCTATTTTGACCAAGGTTGTCTAACTTGACTAAATGTATTGGTGAAATAAATCACCCTAGTCAAGTTGATTTGTCAAAAAATACATGCTTTGGGCCTTTAGTCCAAGTGGACGTGTCCATTAATAAAAAAAAACCAATTAGTCAACTTGAACCGTTTTAAAAACCATGTTTTGTAATATTGTCTAAACATTGTCATCATTTCCTTTGACTTAGTCCTTACATCTAACATTGATTAATTTTTTCCATTCTTAAATACTACAATGCAATGGAAAATAATAGCTTACAATTTGAAAAAATAGAAAACAAAAAAGGCATTCTTCCTTTTTGTCAAAATACACTCAAATACCCATATTTTTACTTTTTGTCAAAATACATTCTAATACCCACATATCTACTTTTTAATCGCAATTCAAAATTAAAACTTAACTATCTTTGAAAGCTCCAACTCCTTTGTTTATAGTCCATTGTCGGCTCTTGTTCACTACCTTCCCATCTCCAACACCAACCAGTCATCCGCAACGTGATCCACATTTTGCATTCAAGAACCAACTCAAATTGCAACAACAAATCCGTTCCATCACCAAAGCCAACCTAGAAGTTCATCTCCATTGAATTGTAAACATCAAACACCATAAATTTGTAAACAAACAAAACACACTAAACCATAGAACTGAACAACAAACATCGAACTTTTGGCGCTTGTAAAACTCATGATGAACAATTGTCCTATATATTAATGTCTTATGTCATCATGAATTAGGGTTGCTTCTCTCCTTTCATCCACATCCACAGAAAATGTTTGACATTGGCTTTGTATCACATGTGTCACCACTCCTTTGAAAAACAATTTATGTCCTCATAGATTAGTCATCAATTTGTAAAGTGGTATAAGTGTAAATCTCATCTAATTCGTTCCCAATGTTGTTCATTAAGGTCCTTAATAACACAACTCTGGCTGCCATGATCTTGCATTTGTGGACCCTTCCCATCTTTATACTCCACAAAAAGTGTATGAACCTTCCTAGTTGCAAACTAAAGATTTTTTCTTGCCAAATTTACACATCTTCACTTTGTTGTTTTCTTCAAAGCCATCAAAGATTTGAAGTCCTTTCAAGCAACATAAATTCTTTTGTTTCTTATGAACTTGTTCAATGTTTTCAAATAATGATTTGTGCACATTAACAATCAACTCCATTTTGTGAACCATCTACTCTGCCATAAGTTTCGGTCTTACATGTTCATCAAACACATCGCACAACCCATTGAAACTGTTATCAATGGTCAATCTAGGTGTATGCCCAATGAGTACCATAAATGGGAAATACTTTGTATTGGCTTGTATGCCACAATGATAGCTAAACCGGATGTGTGGTAACATTACATCCTAGCATTGTATGTCTAAGGTTGTCATAACTGTCAATCCTTGCTTGATGGTCTTAATGAGACGTTCGACCATGTCGTTGCATTGGGGCTATGCAAGAGCAATGAATTGATCAATTATGCCATAATTGTGGCACATATTAGTGAACTCCTTCATCCATTCACTACCATTGTTAGTTAAAATATATTTCAACACTTTGTATTTGTAGCTAACCTCATCTTCCAAAAATTTGGAAATAGTGAGAACATCATGTTATTTAACAAGTTGCACCTCGCACCATTTCAAATAATGGTCAATGGCCACAAGCACATACTTGTTTCAATCAACGGTTTCAAGTAATGGTCCAACAATGTTGAAAGCAACATGGTAAAACAAATCACTAAGAGGGATTTTTTCATCTCTTCAATTCCAAATCTCATATTGTTAGATTGTTTCACAAGTTGGCATTTATCATAGGCTTTGACAAATGCCCTAACTAATTCAAATTTGTCATGCCAAAAAAAATGTTTTGTTATTTCTTCAAATGTTTGTGATTCACCAAAGTGTCCAATCTCCTCATGGATTTTCTCAATCACTATCCTTCTCTCCTCAAGTTTAGGTACCACTAGATCTTTAAAGAACGAAAAGTTTTTAGCGCAATGGTATTTCATTATTTTTTTCTTTGCCCTTTTTATGTTAGAAGCTTCATGAGTTGGTGCTTCTAGATGTCCATTAGTAAGCAACACCATTGCCACTTTGTCCTCCCATATATCCATTTGCTTCAGTTGTTCCTCCTTGCATATTCCAATAGTTCCCACATACTTGCATTTATGTTTATCCTTGGTGTTATCAACCATGGTTTAAGCTTTGATGACCATTCTTTGGTAATCTTTAGGAGTCATTTGATGCATCTCCTCTTCTAATGTAAAGCCCATGTTTTTCTTTTCAGTTTCAACCTCCACTTGATGTTCTTTAATTTCACCCGTTTCCCTATCCATGAATTGTAGAATGAATAGATTAATGACAACATCATTGGGGGATCTATCACTCATGGACAATAATTTGTCTTTGGATTCCATCACATCCCATCCAAAATCATCATCCTTTTTTGATAGATTTACAGGATTTATGCTCAATGCATCAACATTCAAATGTCTACTACTTGCACAATGGATGATCTTGAATTATAGATCTTATAACATAGCAATCTAATGTCCTTTTCTTCCATATGCATCTAAGACAATGGTGAGCCACTCTAATGGTTTGTGATTTGTTTGTAACAAAAACGAGGTTTGGTAAAAATATTGTCTAAGGTACATTATGCACCATATCAGAGCGTAACATTCTCCTTCCATAGGGTGGAAACAACATTGTATTGGAAGTAGACCCTTGCTTGCAATAAGCAATAACTTGTTCATGTCTTCTTGGCTTTTGTGATAGTATAGCCCCCACACCTTTAATTGACCAATCAACATCTAGAATAAAAGGTTTATTGAAATAAGGTCAGACCAAGATTGGTGCTTCCATAAGTTTCTTTTTCAATGTAACAAAAATGGCCTGGCATATTGGTGTCTAAACAAACTTGCATTCTTTCTTGGTTAAAGCAAAAAAAGGTTTTGTAATCTTTGCATACCCTACAATGAACCTACTATTATATCCCGTTAATCCCAAAAAGGCCTTAACATTAGTTGCCATCTTGGGTTTAGTCTATCAATGGCTTCTATTATTTTTTGAGGATCTGGTTGTGACCTAATGCAATCCACCACATGCCCCAAGAACGTCATGCTCTTAGAATTAAACAACATTTGTCAAGGTTTAGTTTGAAATTGATTTCTACCAACTTTTAAAAAACAAGTTGGACATGTTGTAGGTGTTCATTCCACATTCCACTATGTATGTTAACATCATCAACGAATACCTTCAAGAACCGACTTGTCCAATCTTTGAAGATATCAACCATAACATGCAAAAATGTGTTGGTGGCATTCTTTAGGTCGAACGACATCACATTCCACTCTTGAACAATCCTAACTTGGCAATCACAATTGTTTTCTTCACATCATCAAATACCATCAATATCTACAAAAAACCTGACTTCAAGTCTAATGTTTGAAAACCACCAAGAGTTCCCCAATTGGCTTAAAACATCTTCAATCAAAGGTATGGGGAAAAAATCTTATCTAGTCTAAAAATTTAGAGGATGGTAGTCCCCACAAAATCTTTAACTACCATCCTTCTTGATTGGCAAGGTCATTCTACATGCGTACTCAAATGCATTTTTACGTATCTTCCCCAAGTCCACCAATGCCTATATTTATCAATTTACTTTAGTCTCTTCCTAGTAAAACAATCACCCAAGAGTCATGTGGCAGGGAGGCAATCCTTGTGTATCAATTGAATGTTCTCCCACATAACATTGTCCCAACTACCCTTTGTGCCATGTAAAAACTCTTTAAAATTCTTCAAGCAACTCCCATAGTTGTTTCCTTTGCACGTCATCCAAAGACTCATCCAATCTTATCTTGGACATAATATGAACCCACCTACCACTTTATTCTACCTATTCATCAGTCATTTGAACTAGATATAAATGCACCTTGGGCTCAAGGTTCTTACTGAACCTATGCTACATCCGAGCATCCTCATCCGTAGATGCACATTAAATCCAATCCACATAATCATCATCTTTTGAGAACTGTCCTTCCAAAACATTTTGATGTTGTTCCTTCAAAATTAAATTCAACATCTGCATTGGTGCCTCCTCATCAACTAGTAGATCCATCATGTGGTTTTTCAACTCATCAATCTAGTTTTCAAGATTTAATAGGACCTGTTGTGGGTCATCTTTTGTTTTTTCCTCATAATCCATCACTTCTTCATCAGAGGAGGATGCATCATTTGAACCATTAGGAATTGATGATTGAATTAGATATGCCCAAGGATTCAACTGAATATGTTCCATCTCCACATTGAGCAACTCTCTTTGTATTTTGTTATTTTCTTCTTTAGATTTTTCCAATACCTACAACATATTTACCACATTTAGTGGCAGTACTTCCACTTCCATCCTAGGTTCATTGTGTATCTATATGTGCCTTTCCCCACATCCATGACTGTTCCAATTTTCATGAAAAAGTCCAATCCAAGGAACAAGTCAAACCTGTTCGTGTCAACCACTAAAAAAACCATCTAACATACAATCCCTCATACTTTCATTAGAAGTTTGGTAATTCTTCCAAATGCATGTGTCATTATCCTAGACATTGTTTTGTAGGTTTCATGTCTAGCATTACATGCATTATGCCTAATTTAACAACATTAGCTACCATGACCAACATGGATGTTCTTGTATCCACTAGTCTTTCAATCAAAGCTTGATTGATTTCCATTGCCAAATGCAGTGTTTTGTTGTAGTGTGCCTTGTTGACACCAACTTTCCTTATTGTATGCATTGGATGAATAACCATTATTTGGTTTCAGTTGACTTCAACATCCTTCTTTCTTTTCGCCAACTTGACCAAGCCTTCAAAATACTTTAGTTTTCTTCGAATGATCAAGATAGTTTCCATAGGAGTTAGAAAAATCTTCCATTTAATGAAGTGTGAAAGTATTTTAGATTTTATTGTTGCCTTTGCCCCCATAATTGGTTCACCGTGTTCTTCACCTACACTCCCCTCTTCTTGGTCTTTTGCATGATTGGTAGGCACAAGTAATCACCTTCTTGGCATTTTAAATCCAGAAAACACATGTTGGTCATCTCCACAAATTTGGTTTAGTTTAATAGAGTTGCCTCCTCATTCTTAATTAAAACTTCAAAAAAATTTGTGGTGGCAGTAGGTCCTTTTGATGTCTTTTTCTAACATCGATCTTTTGTATACCCTAAACCAAAACAAAAAGAACATTTCAGACCACAATTATCAATCTTGTGCCCATTCCCATAATTGCCACATTTTGGCATTGTGTTCACCAGTTTTGGGCATGTTGAGGCCATATGTTCTTTTAAGTGACATAGTTGACAATGGTTGTTATTAGTAAAAACATTTGTATTGGATCTTGTTTTGTCATCACTTTCTTTTCCAAAGAAGTTAATCAAGGTTTCATTTAAAACAAGCAACTATTGGTTTGTAGTAGATTCTCCAAATACCATTTCATCTTGCTCCTCCTTCATAGGTTCATAAGGAATTTCCCTGAGTTTCCCCAATATTTCTTCAATTTTAGTAACAACAACTTCATCAATGTCAATGTAAATCTTGACAATAAACAATTTCCAAATTTATGGCCTTAGCTTGGCCAAGAACCTTCAATGTTGTTTTGCATCCTAAATTTATCCTCATTGAAAAAGTTCATCCAACCTCTCATAATATTTATGCACCCTTTTATTCAGTTTTCTGTTTGATAGAATCCAATTTGATATAGATGTCATCAGCGTCCATGTTGCCATACTTTTGCACTATCCAACTGCATAATTTTGTCCAAGAATTAGAACAAGATTCAATTTCTTGAACCATTTTTGGCTCTACCTCTTCAGTTTAACTTAACAATCTTAAATAGTCTATCAACATTTAGATCTTTGACCTTTGTTGCCATGGTCAATTGTTTTGCCCAATCATTTATACTTTCATGATCACACCCCCAAAACAACTCGTCCATGCCTTGTGGACTGGTCATTGTAAATCAATTACTCTATGACTTAGAGGATTATCTATTTCAAGTCTTTAGTTGTAGGAACCTCCTCTTCTCTTTCAAAGTCCATTGTTTTTTTTCTATTGTTGTCAATCCTGATATTATAGTTTGCATCATTCCTCCTTACATACCTCTAACACAATCTACCATATAAATCCCTAACATACATCCAACATAATAGATGTGTAGCTTGTCATGTGTGTGATATCCTCAAAATGTGGCCCCTAATTTTGATCCTATCATCAATCCTTAACTTGTAAAATTAGCCACAACATCTTGGAATGGTGACATCTGAAAGAATCCAAAGGTCTCCAACTTGTGGAATTGACTTGATCCTTTCCCTTTTTAATTTTTGATTCTCAAGATGATGCAAAGGGCCAAGGGCTAATGAAGTAGAACCTTGTTTCATTTGATTGGACAAGGCTCCACTACCATCCATCAGATTGGGCCCTTGTCTTTAGCCATACAACAACTTGAGTGCAAAACCCCAAATGCCACATGCTCACATCTAAATCTCCTACTTCAGCAATAGCAAGATTAAAATCAACAATCCTAACATCTGCAAAACTTGTAACTCTTAGTATAATAACACCAACTAGTGGTTCTCTTGGAAAGTCAGCTTCATAAACAACAAAAATGCCTGATTGTATCCTTTGGTTCATAACACGTACTATGAACCTTAGTCCAAAACCCACCATGCATTACTTCTACAACAATGTCACTGACTTGAACTTCATCATGATTCACTCCAACAATGGTAACAATTCCAAAACCTGATTATCGTAGAATTGAAGCCCTAGTTTGTGGTACTCCTAATGATTTGGGAAAATCAAAACCAACAACTATTTGTTCTTCACAAAATCTCTTGAATTTCCACCACTAATTGTTCTTCATTGGATTTTGACATACTAATTTCCCATATGCAGCATCTTAATTTATTATCTGAAAATGTCCTAATCTTTTAATAACCATAATGCTTTGATATTAAAGAGGAAGGGATAACCTAAATAGGAAAACCTTTATATTTTGTTCAAAATACCAGCATCAACATTACAACAATAGTTGCATCAAGATTTATATCCCAACAATAACAACCAATGCACTATTTTTTTATAAAACTATGTTTAAACTACAAACTAAAGACTTCAAGGGATCAAAGATCTCTTTGGCTTCCTCTCAAGAGCCCACTATTCCTATGGATGTTTATAGACAAAGATTGATTTCATGCACCCATGCCCTTTTCACCAAATATTTCCATTACAGATGGACAAATCTTTTTGGCTTATACACAATATTATTTACTTGCTCCCTTATAAATTGTTCTTTTCTTGCATTTTTATAAGTTTGGGTGTGCCTTGCATGAAAATTGGATAGGCTTGAAATTTCTGCAGATCAAGTGTAGATTGGAAGAGTCATATAAAACACACATAACTAATCACTAAGAAAAAAAATTGGATAGAAAAACAAATTTGATTATAGAAACCTAGCTCTTCCCTTGGCACCCATGATAGACCTAAAATCCTTTTCTTTCTGGAGCTCTCACAATTCTGTAAATACTTTCTTTCTCAAATTTAGCTAAATTGGTAGGTTTTCTTAGAATTCCCAATCAATAGACAAATCCACAAACATACCACATGGACCATTCTAAAACCTCTAGACACTATCATCATCTCCCTTGACTTAGTCCCTACATCTAACAT